>Ga0055542_1001215_pt1 | contig 14457 bp, 6 predicted proteins | sample AraplaCol_mMF_r2_2_FD_55026 | JGI IMG/M metagenome (GOLD analysis project Ga0055542, IMG submission 55026) | Arabidopsis root microbial communities from North Carolina, USA - plate scrape CL_Col_mMF_r2 | ecosystem: Host-associated > Plants > Roots > Endosphere | place: USA: North Carolina
GCTTGCGATCGTGAAGGAACCCGTGTCCGCGGACCTGCCGGTTTCGCCGGAAGGCGACATGACGTTCGCCGACGTCGCGCCGGACCTGTCGTCGCCGTCGCCCGAGGACGCCGCCGGCGCCACCCAGTTGCGCAACACGATCGCTGCCGCGATCGACCGGTTGCCACCGCGCGAGGCGATGGTGCTCCGGCTGCGCTACGGGCTGCACGCGGACGAAGGCTGCTCGCTACGCGACATCGGCCGCCAGATGAACCTGTCCGCGGAACGCGTGCGGCAGATCGAGGCGTCGGCACTCACGCGCCTTCGTACGTCCGACGCGCTCGGCGTGCTGCGGTCGTTCATCGCATAGCGCGACGTCAATCCCACGGTGCACACGCCGTGCGTCGTGTTGACGTCTGCAACACCCGCTGCTGCATTTCGACGCAACATGCAGGCCGACGAGATCGCCGATCGCTCTTTCGTTCATTGATTTGCAGTGCAGATCAATCGACGAAAGCCGCTCGACGACGCGCATGCACGCCGTTCAGGCCGAACACCCGCACGATTGGCATGCAAGTTGCGTTTCGAGAGTCAGACCACACCCAACGATTTGCATGGAGACCATCTTGACCGCCCTCGTATCGATCCTTCAGGAGCGCCGAATCTTCGAACCGCCCGCCGACACGCGCGAGCGCGCGACCATTTCCGGCATGCCGGCCTACCAGGCGCTTGCCGCCGAGGCCGAGCAGGATTACGAGGGCTTCTGGGCGCGTCTCGCGCGCGAGGGCCTCAGCTGGCACAAGCCGTTCACCAGCGTGCTCGACGAGAGCAATGCGCCGTTCTACAAGTGGTTCGACGACGGTGAGCTGAACGCCTCGTACAACTGCCTCGACCGTCACGTCGAAGCCGGCAACGGCGAGCGCGTCGCGGTGATCTTCGAGGCCGACGACGGCACCGTCACGCGCGTCACCTACGCCGATCTGCTGGCACGTGTCTCGCGCTTCGCGAATGCGCTGAAGAAACGCGGAATCGGCAAGGGCGATCGCGTCGTCATCTATATTCCGATGTCGATCGAGGGCATCGTCGCGATGCAGGCCTGCGCGCGCATCGGGGCCACGCACTCGGTCGTGTTCGGCGGCTTCTCCGCGAAATCGCTGAACGAGCGGCTCGTCGACGTCGGCGCGGTCGCCCTCATCACCGCCGACGAGCAGGCGCGCGGCGGCAAGACGCTGCCGCTCAAGAGCATCGCCGACGAGGCGCTCGCGATGGGCGGCTGCGAAGCAGTCAAGAGCGTGATCGTCTATCGCCGCACCGGCGGCAAGATCGACTGGCACGCCGGGCGCGACCTGTGGATGCACGAGATCGCCGACAACGAGCCCGACACGTGCGCACCGGAATGGGTCGGCGCAGAGCATCCGCTGTTCATCCTCTATACGTCGGGCTCGACCGGCAAGCCGAAGGGCGTGCAGCACAGCACCGGCGGCTACCTGCTGTGGGCCGCGCAGACGATGAAGTGGACCTTCGACTGGAAACCGACCGGCGTGTTCTGGTGCACGGCCGACATCGCTGGGTCACGGGCCACACGTACATCACCTACGGCCCGCTCGCGTGCGGCGGCACGCAGGTCGTGTTCGAAGGCGTGCCGACCTGGCCGGACGCCGGGCGCTTCTGGAAGATGATCAACGATCACAAGGTCACGGTGTTCTACACCGCGCCGACCGCGATCCGCTCGCTGATCAAGGCCGCCGAGGCCGACGACAAGGTTCATCCGAAGAGTTACGACCTGTCGAGCCTGCGCATCATCGGCACGGTCGGCGAACCGATCAATCCGGAAGCGTGGATGTGGTACCACAAGCACGTCGGCCAGGAGCGCTGCCCGATCGTCGACACGTGGTGGCAGACCGAAACCGGCGGCCACATGATCACGCCGCTGCCGGGCGCAACGCCGACGGTGCCGGGGTCATGCACGCTGCCGCTGCCGGGCATCATGGCCGCGGTGGTCGACGAGACCGGCCAGGACGTGCCGAACGGGCAAGGCGGCATTCTCGTCGTCAAGCGTCCGTGGCCCTCGATGATCCGCACGATCTGGGGCGACCCGGAGCGCTTCAAGAAGAGCTATTACCCCGAGGAGCTTGGCGGCACGCTCTATCTGGCCGGCGACGGCACGGTGCGCGACAAGGACACCGGCTACTTCACGATCATGGGCCGCATCGACGACGTGCTGAACGTGTCGGGCCACCGGCTCGGCACGATGGAGATCGAGTCGGCGCTGGTTTCGCACGAGCTGGTTGCGGAAGCGGCGGTGGTCGGCCGCCCGGACGACACGACGGGCGAGGCGGTGGTCGCGTTCGTGGTGCTGAAGCGTTCGCGTCCGGAAGGCGAGGAAGCGGCGGCGCTCGCGAAGACGCTGCGCGACTGGGTCGGCAAGCAGATCGGGCCGATCGCGAAGCCGAAGGACATCCGCTTCGGCGACAACCTGCCGAAGACCCGCTCGGGCAAGATCATGCGGCGCCTGTTGCGCTCGCTCGCGAAGGGCGAGGCGATCACGCAGGATACGTCTACGCTCGAGAATCCGGCCATCCTCGAGCAGTTGAACCGCTCGATGTAACGCCGCCCGCCACGGCGGGCGGACCGCTTCACCACGGCGCCGCAGCACGGCCGCCTGCCCGCCTCTCACACCGGGCGCGCAGCCGCGTTGCAGCGCCGTCGACAAGCATCGCCGTGCGGTCCCCGACGGCACGGCATGCAGGCGGCTCGTAACGCTTCCGCCATTGCATTGTTAATTAGTCGTACGTATTACAACACTCACAAAACGGAGACAGACGATGAAGAGCAGGACATGGACGATGTGCGCGGCGCTGCTCGGCGCGGCCGCCAGCACGAGCAGCTTCGCGCAGAGCAGCGTCACGCTGTACGGCGATCTCGACGCCGCATTGCTCTATACGAACCGATCGCTCGATTCGGCCACCGGCGGCAACGCCGGACGCCAGTTCGCGCTAACGGACACGGGCATGACGCCGACCAACTTCGGCATCACGGGCACCGAGGATCTCGGCGGCGGGCTGCACGCGAGATTCAAGCTGGAAAGCGGCTTCAACATCACGGACGGCGCGTTCGGCCATTCGAACGGCAACTTCTTCGGCCGCCAGGCGTGGGTCGGGATCGACGGCGGCTTCGGCGAAACGAAGGTCGGCCTGCAGTTCTCGCCGTTCGTGCTGGCGATCCTCGGATCGGACCCGCGCAACGTCTCGCACTTCGGCGCCGCGCTGGTGCCGTATGTGGACAACGTGCTCGTCACCGGCCTCTTCAACCCGAACGCGATTTCGTATACGAGCCCGACGATCGCCGGACTGACGGCCAGCGCGATGTTCGGCTTCGGCGGCAAGGCCGGCGACTTCCAGGCGGGGCGCCAGTATTCCGGCAGCCTCACCTATACGAACGGCGGTTTCATGCTCAACGCGGCGCTCTACGACGGCAACGGCGGCACGTCGCCGACGCCGGTTGCGAGCACGGTCGCGTTCGTCGGCCGCACGATCGGCGCCGGCTACACGTTCGGGCCGGTGACCGGCAAGGCATCGTTCACGAGCTACAAGGTCGCCGGCTCGTTCAGCAACAACGTGTATAGCGCCGGCCTCGACTATCGCGTCACGCCGGCCCTCGACCTGAACACCGGCGCGTGGTACACGACCGACCGCAACGATTCGCACAATCATTCGCTGCTGGCCGCGATCGGCGCCGACTACAGCCTGTCGAAGCGAACCGGGCTGTATGCGCAGGTCGGCGTGGTCAACAACCACGGCGCGATGAATACCGGCCTCGGCATCACCGGCGGCGCGCTGTACGGGTTGCCGGGCACGACGGTCGGCGTCAATGCCGGCATCCACCACGTGTTCTGACGCAGCGCCTGCGGACGGGCGGCCGCGACAGGCCGCCCGTCCGGCTCCGCATCGCCGCGCAGCCGCCCCGGAAACGTCGCGCAAACGTGGTGCGAACGCGCCCTTGCCCGGCGCCGCTCCGGCCCTCCGGCACGCGGATCTCGATGTTTACCCGACCTCAAGTCCGCGGCCGTGCGGCCGTCAAGTCAGGAACGCACGCCCAACATCCGCCGGGAACCCGACGCGCGTGCCCTCAAGGAGACCCACCAACGTGAACTTCTTCGGAATCGGCCGCGGCCGCCGTTCATCGCGCGCGCTCGTCGGCGACATCGCCGAGCAGGCCGGCAAGCTCGGCATCGAGATCTGCGACGTGTCGGGCCACGTCGAGGAAGTCGCGGCGCGTGTCGCCCGGCAGGCGGAGGTGTGCCACACGCTGCGCGAATCGGCCGCCCTCACGCTGCGCGGCAACCACCGGATCGCCGAGGCCGCGCAGCAGGTGCGCGACGTCAGCGCCAATGCGTCGAATGCGGTGCAGCAGTCGCAGCAGACGATCGAGGCATCGCTCGCGGACATTCACGGCCTTGTCGAGGGCGTCACCACGATCAGCGACCAGATGGGCGCGCTGCGCGATGCGCTCGACCACGTGCGGACCGTCTCCGAGGAGATCTCCGTCATCGCGCGCCAGACCCACCTGCTCGCGCTGAACGCCGCGATCGAGGCCGCGCGCGCCGGCGAGTCGGGTCGCAGCTTCGCGGTCGTCGCGGCCGAGGTCAAGAACCTGTCCGCGAAGACCGGGCAGGCAACGGCCCAGATCGAGACGACGCTCGCACGGCTCGCCGAGCAGACCGAGCACCTGCTCGCGGAAGGCACCGACAATGCCGCCCGCGCGCATCGCGTGCGCGAGGGCACGCGCACGATCGGCGAGGTCGTGCACGCGACCGGCCACGCGATCACCGAGCTGGCCGGCGAGGCCGAACAGATCGCGTCGCTGACGGACGAGATCGAGGCGCAGTGCCACCGTCTCGACGAGCAGGTGGGCGAGATGGCATCCGGCGTCGAGAACTCGGCCGACAATTTCTCGCAGGCCAAGGACCGGCTCGGCAATCTGCTCTCCGTCTCCGAGACGCTGATCGAGCTCACCGCCGCGACCGGCATCGAATCGCCCGACACGCGCCTGATCGACACCGCGCGAAGCACGGCCGCCGCAATCAGCAAACTCTTCGAGGACGCGGTCGGCCGCGGCGACATCACGCTCGACGCGCTCTTCGACACGCACTACGAACCGATTCCCGGCACCGACCCGCAGCAGTTCATGACGCGCTTCACGGCGTTTACCGATCGCGTGCTGCCCGCCATCCAGGAGCCGGTGCTCGACGTCGACGCACGCGTCGTCTATTGCGCGAGCTTCGACCGGCAGTGCTACCTGCCGACCCACAACCGCAAGTTCTCGCTGCCTCAGCGCTCGGACGCCGCGTGGAATGCGGCAAATTGCCGGAACCGCCGGATCTACACGGACCGCACGGCGCGCATGTCCGTGGCGCATGACAAGCCGTTCCTGTTGCAGACCTATCGGCGCGACATGGGCAACGGCCAGTTCGCGCTGATGAAGGACGTGTCCGCGCCGATCGTCGTCGGCGGACGGTCATGGGGTGTACTGCGGATCGGCTACAGCGTTTGAACCGGCGCGCGCGGGCCGCGCGCCTTACTGTTCCAGCCCCACGCCCAGCGGCCGCTGGTCGCTGCGGCCGTGATCGTCGACCACCCGCACCGTATAGCTGCCGGCCGTGCGCGGCTGCCAGAACAGCGCATCGCCCGGCGCGCTGCGGCCGACGTACGCGTCGTTGACGAACCAGTACAGCGCATGCGCGCTCGCATCGGCGGTCGCGTTGAACGCGATACGCGTTTCGTCGGTGCTTTTCACGCGCATCGCATACGTACTGCCGCGCAGCGGCGACGTGATGCGCGGCGGGTCGCCTTCGACCTGCCCGGCATCGCGACACGCCGCATTCTGCGGCGGCCGCCGGCGCGGAATGCCGGCCTGCGCGAACACCTGCTGCAAATCCGACGGCCAGAACTCGAAGACTTCCGTATGCGTGCGCTTGCCGTCGTACGGCGGGCACGCGGCCTGCCCCGTCGCGTCGTCGATCACGACGGGCCGGTGCACGGTGCTCACGCGGATCGGCGACGTGCCTGGAATGAACCACGTCCAGCCCTGCTGCGGACACCACTCGTTCGGCAGGTCGCCGCTCGCGAGACAGACCCGCACGCGCTTCAGGTTCGGCGGCACCGCGCGCGGCGGCTCGACGAGCGTACGTTCCGCATTCATCGCATCGACGCCCTGAAAGAACAGCGGCGCGGCCGCATCGACACCGACGAACGCGGTATTGGTCGAATTGTCGAAGTTGCCGACCCACACGACCAGCACGTACGGGCCGAACACGCCGGCCGTCCACGCATCGCGGAACGACCATGACGTGCCGGTCTTCCAGTACACGGGCACGCTCGACGGCTGCGCGCCGCTCGTCTCGTCGGGGCGCAGGTGCTGGCGCAGCATGTCCATCGTCATGTAGCTCGCTTCGGTGCTCAGCAGGCGTCGGCCGGGCAGCGCCGGTTCGTCCGCGCGCAGCCGCAGCGGCCGGAACTCGCCGCGATTCGCGAGCATCGCGTAGAGCGCCGCGAGATCCTGCATCGTCACTTCGCCGCCGCCGAGCACGAGCGCGAGCCCGTAGTGCTGCGCGCTCGCGAGCCGGCGCACGCCGGCGTCCTGCAGGAACCGGTACAGGTCCGGCGACTTGAGCTGCGATGCGACCCACACGGCCGGCACGTTGCGGCTGCGGTTCAGCGCGTCGGTCGCCGTGATCGGCCCGAGGAAATGACCGTCGAAATTCTCCGGCGCGTAAGGGCCGAACGAAGTCGGCACGTCGCGCAGCACGGTCTGCGGATGCAGCACGCCCTGGTCGAAGCCGAGCGCATAGATGAACGGCTTGAGCGTCGAGCCCGGCGAGCGCCGCGCGAGCGTGCCATTCACCTGCCCGTCGATCGTCCGGTCGAAGAAGTTCGCGGAGCCGACCAGCGCCTTCACGCCCATGTCGCGCGTATCGACGAGGATGGCCGCTGCGTTGCGCACACCCCGCGTATCGTTGCGCGCGACGTAGCGTGAAATCTGCCGTTCGAGCGTGCGTTGCAGGTCGAGATCGAGCGTCGTCACGAGCCGCGCGCCGCCATCGCTGCCGTCATCGCGATCGCCATCGGCCGCCGTGGCGCCCGACGTCGTTCGCCACGCGCTGCGCGCGGCGAGCGCCTGGTCGACCGCATGCGGCGCATCGAACGGCAACGCGGACAGCGGCCGCATCGCGAGCGGCAACGCGAACAACGGCGCGAGCGACGCATCGCGCGGATGCTTCGTCAGCCAGCGCGCATACAGCCGGTTGCGCGACGCGGCCAGCGCGCGGTTGATCGCGTCCTGCCCGCCGCGCACGCGCCGCGCCGGGTCCTGCGGAATCACCGCGAGCGCGAGCGCTTCGGGCAGCGTCAGCGCGTCGGGCATCCGGTCGAAATAGACGACGCTCGCGGTGCCCGCGCCTTCGACGTTGCGGCCGTACGGTGCGTCGTTCAGATACGCTTCGAGAATCTGCCGCTTCGAGTAGAACAGTTCGAGTTGCACCGCACGCGCGACCTGCTCGAGCTTGCCGGCCGGCGTGCGCGTGTTCAGCTTCCACAGCGAGCGCGCGAGCTGCATCGTCAGCGTCGAGCCGCCCTGCGGATTGCCGCCGCGCACATAGGTGATCCATGCGCCGCGCAAGAGCCCGTACGGATTGAAACCCGGATGCCACCGGAACCACCGGTCCTCGTGCAGCATCACGGCTTCGACGAGCTGCGGCGACATCCGGTCGAGCGGCACCCACAGCCGGTAGCGGTCGTCCTTCGCGAGCGTCAGGCGCAGCAGCCGGCCCTGCGCGTCGGTCACCGCGACGGACGACGGTTTCCAGTCGCGCAGCGGCGGATGCGGCCACAGCCGGCACGCGGCCAGCGCGCCGAACACGAGCAACGCGCCCCCAAGCCAGTTCTGCCAGCGATGCAGCCAGCGGCCGGCGGAGTGCAGCGCGCGCCGGAGCAGGGATGCGTCAGCCACGCGCGGCCGCTCCCGGCGACGTGCAACGCGAAGGAAACCGCCTCGTCATCGCACACGCTCCACCGTCAGTGCCGTGCCGCCCGGCGCCTGCGCCTGCACGCGGCGGTCGTACATCGATTCGCCGTAGGCCGGCGGCGCAACGAAGCGGCCCGCGTTGCTCGCCTTGATCCGGTAGACGAACTCGCGCACGTCGGTCGTCGCGGTGCCGTAGATCACCACGCGATCCTCGCGGATATCGGCGAACTGCGGCTGCCACGTCGAGCCCTTCACGCCGATCGGCGAATGCCACGGCGCATCGGCCACCGGCGCCGACGCACTGCCGTCGCCGTTGCCGTCCCCCTCCTGCGTATCGGTCGCGGGGGGCGGCGCGATCACCGGATCGAAGCCGCCCGGCAGCAGGTCGACGATCGCGACGTTGCCGACGTTCGCCGAACCGGTCGCACGGATCTTCAGGTGCACGTCGATCTCCTGGCCGAGCGCGATCCTCGCGAGCGGCTTGCCGTCGGTATCCGTGTAGTCGCGCACGATCTCCAGCCCGTTCCTGATCGCCTTCGTCGACGTGCCGCGGTCGTAGCCCGACTGGCTCGCGACCCACCACGCCGGCAACGTGCTGCCGTTCACGAAGTCGACCCGCGACGCGCCGGCCGCCCACGTGCCCGAGCGCACGAGGTTCGCCTGGATCGACGATACGTCCTTCGGCGCGGCGCCCGCGCGCACTTCGTTGATCGCAAGCTGGTCGAGCTGGCCCACGTTCGATGCCGCATACGCGTCGAGCGCGAGAATCGTCATCGCCGACGACAGCGTGTTGTAGCGGTTGTCGACGAGCGGCGCGGCGAGGTTGTCCATCGCGCGCGGCGACAGCTTGCGCACGCGCTCCGGGAAGTGCTTCGCGAGCAGGTACAGCACGCTCGCGTCGCGCGTCAGCGGGTCGATGTAGTAGCCGGTCGAATAGTCGCCGTCGGACGCGCGCTTGCGTTCGAGCAATGCCTGCGGGCCCGCGATCAGCGCGGCGGCTTCCTTGTCCTGCTTGAGCAACTGATACGACGCGGCGAGCCACGCGGCCGCGAGATCATTGCGCCAGTCGTTCGGATAGGCCGCCTGCAACCGCTTCTGCACGGCCGCGAGGCTGTTGGTCGTCACGTTGCCCTGGCGCGTCAGCAGGTACACCGCGTATGCGCGCTGCCGTAGCAGATCGAGCGAGCCGAGCGAGTCGTTCGCGGCGAGCCGCTGCAAGTACGCGTTGCCCGCGTCGAGCATGTCCTTCGGCACCGCGACGCCGCGATCTCGCGCGTCGAGCAGCACGTGCATCGCATACGCGGACACGAACGGATCGGCATCGGGCGTCGCGCTCCACAGGCCGAAGCCGCCCTGCGCGTTCTGCCGGCTGCGCAGCACGCCGACGAACTGCGCGATCGCGCTCGCATTGGCCGCATCGGCGCCGGCCTCGGGCGCATGCATCGCGCTCGTCAGCGCGCGCACCGACAGCCATTTCGCCGCGAACATGCGTGGCACGGCCGCGCTCACCATCTGCTCGCTGCAAGCGTGCTCGAAGTTGACGAGATACGACGACAGCCCTTCGGACAGCACCAGCGGCGCGGTCGAGATACTCGCGTCGCGCGACGCGTATGCGTCGTACATCGACCGCAGGTTCGGCACGCCGGCCTTCTTGCCCGGGTCGAGCCGCGCGATGTCGAGCTGCGTGCGGAACGCGGCGGCCGGCCGCACCGACACGTCGACACGCTGCTGCGCGCCCTTCGCGCCGTAGCGCGCGCCGAACGACAGCGCGCCCGAGCCGAGCGTGTCGGTCACCTTCACGCGGAACAGCGCGACGCCTTCGTGCTGCGGCGCGAGCGCGACGTTCTGCGTCGCCGGCCCGATCACCTGCAACTGCGGGCCCGTCTTCAGCGTGACCGCGACCGGCACCGGCTGGTTGCCGACGCCCGTCAGGTTGTTCGCGACGCCGACGCTGACGTCGGCCTCGTCACCCGGCGCGAGCGTCGTCGGCACGTTCGGCGACAGCACGAAATCGCCGCGCACCGTCGTCGCGCCTTCGAACGTGCCGACCAGATCCGGCGACACCGACACGGCCATCACGCGCAACTTCCCGTTGAAGTAGTCGGGCACCGTGTAGCTCAGCCGCGTGTCGCCGTTCACGTCGACGATCCCCGACCAGTAGACGACCGGCTTGTCGCGCTTGCGCTTGAACGGATTCAGCTGGCGGCCGATCGCGTCGTCGGCGTCGCCGCCGGGCGCGGCCATCGCCATCAGCTTCTCGAAGTCCGGCAGGATCAGGTCGAGGATCTGCGACGTGCCGACTTCGAGCATCCGCTTGCGGAAGAAGAACTTCAGCGGATCGCCGAGCTTGTAGCGCGCGACCTGCAGGATGCCCTCGTCGACCGCGAACACGACGACCTTCGCGGGCTTCGCCGAATGCACGGTGAAGTTGACGGTATCGCCCGGCTTCACGAGCGCCGGCGCGTCGACGCTCACCGCGTTGCGGCGCGCGTCGAGGTTCACCGAGAATGGCACGACGCCGTAGCTCAGCGGGCTCATGAAGATCTCGTCCGACGACGGATCGCGGATGTACTGCACGTTGATGTAGCCGTTGCCTTCGAAGCCGGCCGGCACCGTGATGTGCTGGATAGAACTCGTCGTGTCCGCATGGAACCACGCATGTGCATACACCTTGTCGCGCTCGATCGTGATCAGGCCGCTACCCGCATACGGCGCACGGATCGCGATCTCGACCTGCTCGCCCGGCTTGAAGTCGTGCTTCGCGAGACTCACCTGAAGCTCCGCGTTGCGGTCGAGCGAACGCGTGACGTTCGCGGCGCCCGTGACCGAATACTCGATCCGGTTCACCGCCGCGCCATCCGCGCGGCGGATCACGAGCGCATAGCTGCCCGGTTTGTCGGTGCGCAGCGCGTAGTCGAGCCCGGCTGCGGGAATCGACAGCGGCTTCTCGTCGACCGGCACTTCCTTCAGCCGCGAATCGTACTTGTATGCACCGGAATCCTGCTTGGTCAGCACCGACACGTAACGCTGCTCGACGAGCTGCGCGCGCAGGTCCTTCACGTCGATCGCCTTCGCGCGGGGGTCGATCGCGACGAGCCGCACCGTGCGCGGGCTGCCGCGCTTCACGTAGCCGAGATCGTCGACCGACTTGTAGCCGACGAGCCAGTCGTTGTTCGACACGAGCGTCTGCGCGTTCGCGGCGACGTTGCGCCCGCCTTCCGCTTCGTATGCCTTCGCCTGGAAGTAGAGCTGATAGGTCGCGTCCGCGTACTTGTCGAGATCGAGATCGAACTCGGCATGGCCCTTGTCGTCGGTCGTGCCGTCCTGCAACGTGGTCGTATAGCCCTCCTTCGCGCGGCGTGCGTCGAAGAAGTGATACCCCTGCCAGCTGCGGAACGACGGCCACACGGGACGCAGCGTCAGCGTCGCCGCGACGCGGCGCTTCTCGGCCGGCGTGCCGAACAGGTTCTGCGCATCGACGAGGCCCTTCAGCCCCTTCGGCTTCACCCACCCTTCGACGACCTGCTGCGACAGCTTCGCGTCGACCTTCATCCGGTCGGGCAGGAATTCCTTCACCTGCACCGTCGTGCTGCCGATCGGCTCGGCACCCGGCTGGCCGTCCTTGACGATATACAGGTTGACCGTCCACGTTCCGGTCGGCGCCGTTTCGGCGGTCGTGTAGCCGAGCTCGGTGAAACCCGTCGCGTCGACGGTTACCGGCTTACGCTCGACGGTCATCCCGCGCGGGTCGACGATCTCCGCCTGCAGCGGCACGCCGGCCGGGCTGCGCGCCCAGTTGGCCGCGCGCACGATCAGGCCGATGTGGAACGGATCGCCGGGCCGGTACAGCCCGCGATCCGAGAACAGGTACGCGGACAATTGCCCCTGGCCCGTCGCGTTGCGCTCGCCGTCGACGTCGAAGCGCGAGAAGTCGAGCTGGCGGTCGCGGCCGGCCACCGGCAGGAACGACAGATCGGTGTCCTTCTTCACGACGTACAGCTGCGGACGCTTCTCGCGGTCGAGCCCCTTGAACGCGGGGAAATGCACGACGCCGTCGGTGCTCGTGGTCTGTGTGAACAGCGCCTGGCCGTTCACCGCGAGCACCGATACGGTTGCGCCCGCAACCGGGCGGCCCGTGCGGATCGACTGGATGAATACGTCCTGGCTGCCATCCAGCGCCTTCTTGACCAGCATCCCGAGATCGGTCACGACGATCAGGCGCGTGTCGCCGAGCGCGTTGTCGCCGTCGTCGCCGTTGCCGCTGCTGTCGCCGGAATCGGCGTTGTCGGACTGATCCTGGCTGCCGTCATCCGATGCCGAATCACTGCCCTTCGCGTCGTCGGCTTTCTTCTTCTCGGCCGCCGGATCGTACTTCGACAGATGCAGCAGGAACACGCCGCGCTTGCCGTCCTTCAGGTACTGGCCGAGGTCGATGCCTTCGTAATGTGCACGGCCGGGATCGCCGGCCGGGAACGCGCGGGTCTGCACGAAGCGCTCGACGATGTGATCCTCGCTGAACGAATACGACAGCTCGGGCCGCGCGTACGTGCCGTTGTTGAAGCTCACGAGATGCTGGATCTGGTCGGGCAGCACGCGGCCGATCTCGACCTTCATGCCCGGCAGGTTGCGCGACACGACCGACAGCCGCTTGCTGCCGCTCATCGACAGCAGCGAGCCGTCGGCCATGAAGCGCAGCAGCTTCGGATAGTCGGGCACCGTGAAGGCGTTCGTCACCGGCGCGCCGAGCCGGTAGCCGCCGGTCGATTTCAGGTCGCCCTCGAAGCGCACGACGACGCGCTCGCCCGGCGTCGCGTGGTACTTGAAGCTCTGCAGCGTCGCGAAGTCGTTCTCGGTCGGCACGACGTCGAGCGGCAGCGGCTTCGACTGCTTCAGCACCGCGTCGCTGATGTCGGCCACGTTCCATTCGTACGGCGGATCGTCGTCCGCCTGCTCGACACCCGGCTTGCGCTTCGGCAACACCCACGCCTTCGCGCGTGCGGCCAGGTCGGCGCCGCGCACGCCGTCGGAGGTTTCCGCGACGAGCACCTGCTCGGGCTCGTAGCGCTCGTTGTCGACCAGCGTCGGCGCGATATTGCCGATCGACAGGCTGTACAGCCCCGGCACGCCGACCGACGCATGCAGCACGTCCGGCGTGCCGTTGCCGCCGCGCGCGCTCTTCACGCCCTTGTCGACGTCGAGCCGCACCGCGAGCGGATCGCGCGGAATCTCGAGCGGCTGCGAGTGGACCCACGCGCTCGTCTTCATCTTGTCGTAGTTGACCGTGTAGCGCAGCGGCGACACGGTCTTGCCGTCGCGGCCGACCAGCACGAGGTCGATGCGCTTCTCGAACTCGGCCGGATCGACCGGGTAGTTGAAGCGCAACTGCAGCAGCGCCTGCTTCTCCGCCGGATTGTCGGGGTTCTGGTAGAACTGGTTGTCGCCGAACGTCGCGGCGAACGCCGGCACGTCGAACGCGAAACGGTCGTCGTGCATCGTCACCTGCGGCGCGAACACGCGATGCACGGCGAAGCGCACCTCGACGTGCGCGCCGACCGGCCAGTCGGCCACCGGCGTGAAGCGCAGCGTCTTGTCGTCGGCCCACTCCCACGCGCCCTTCAGCGCCGGCGTCATCTCGATGCCGTCACCGGCCGGCTTGCCGACCTGCTCGATCGGCGCGGCCGATTGCGAGAACGCCACTTCCAGCGGGTGCACGGTGATCTTCGGCTTGTCGGCATCGTCGACCTCGTAGGTCGTGATCGCCGGCGCCTTCACGGTGAAGCCGACGGTTTCAGGCTCGGGCGGCTTCGGGCGATGCTTGAACCAGTAGCCGCCGTAACCGAGCGCAGCCGCGAGCAGCACGAGGCCGCCGGCATGCCACGGACGGCGGCGCACGGCCGCGGCGGTGACGCCCATCCATGCGGGCGCCGTCCACGACACGTCGCCGACCAGCGGCCGCAACGCACAGCCGAGCAGCCACCAGACGAAGCCCGCCACGCGAATCGGCAGGAGCAGCAGGAAGCGCAGCAAATCCATTTTGTTATTTCCTTGTCAAGGACATGCTGCCCCAGCGGCAACCTTCCCCGAATCGTTTTGGGTCTGTGACGGCGCGGCCCGGTTGCGCCGTGAATACTTGGTATGTTCGACCGGATGCTGGGCGCCATTATCGATCAGACCCGAAACGATGGAAACAGCGGTGTGCCGGCGCGCAACGCCGGCCGACGACCGGTCGGTCGGGCGGATTTCCACGGGTTCCCGGGTCCACCGCCCGATCTCTGCACATGGCGGCGCCGCGTTCGCTAGAATGCCCGGCTCGGCAGGATCGAATCGAATTGACGTCCCCCTCTCCCTAAAGGGAGAGGATTCCCACACCTGGCGATGCACGTCCGCATCGGAGAATGTTCAGCGCAGCGTTGATATCACGATCATGCTCGACACCACAGTCACTGCAGGCCCATT
>Ga0055542_1001244_pt1 | contig 14096 bp, 8 predicted proteins | sample AraplaCol_mMF_r2_2_FD_55026 | JGI IMG/M metagenome (GOLD analysis project Ga0055542, IMG submission 55026) | Arabidopsis root microbial communities from North Carolina, USA - plate scrape CL_Col_mMF_r2 | ecosystem: Host-associated > Plants > Roots > Endosphere | place: USA: North Carolina
AATCCGGTCGATATACGGTGCGGCTGCCGGCCGAAGCGCGACGCGCACTGGAAAGTGTCAACTCCCCTGCGGCGCCATCGCCGGGCCGGCAGTCGCGCTCACGCGTTGCGCGGAACCCGAGTTTCAACAGGCAATCACGCTGTGACGACAAGGCTCCCTAGCTTGCTGGCGCGCTCGTCCCGACGACAGGATCGGCACGCGACAGCGAATTGAGGTTGGGGCGAAGCGAACGACGCTGAACGACTGCGGCACGCAACCTGGCTATCGCCGTCGAGCATTACAACGAGAAGCCTCCCCATAGCGCGTTGAAATATCGTTCGCCACGAGCGTTCCGACGTGCGATGGATTCAGCAACCTTGGTGTGATGCTGTGTCCGGGATTACAGGGTCAGCTCCAAGACCGATGCAACGGGCTATTCTCGGATCGTCAGCATTCGCCATGGACTGACCAACCCACTGCGGATGACAGCGGCATCGCCCCCGGGGCCATTCAAACGCACCAAAGCGAATCGCCGATTTGCTCGTTCCGATCAGATACCTCGCGCTCACGAGAATCAAACTCCTCTGCAGATCNAGCGCTGTGCGTCCAGGCCTTCGCCGCCACTGGCCGCTCTTCTGGCCCAACTCATTGCAACAGGGTGCGACGCGCGGTCTGGAGCCANGTCTGTCGCATTTCTTTCCGCAAACGACCAAAAATGATCGATTCGATCATATAAGGGTTTTCATTGACTGAATCGATCACGATATCCGCTAGAATGCACACATCAAGCAAATTTTTGATCGAACCGCGCAAGTCCATCGAAGAACATGACGGACAACGCGTTCCCTCATACGAATTGCATCGGATGGCGTGCTCAGCGACGCGGTCTCTGCCGCCGGCGCTCGGCCCCACTGATTCCGGCATAACCCCGGAGACGGCGATTCCACCGGCCGTCCCGTCCTCGATGGAGCAAGCATGTCAATGTCGTTCAAGGGGATCGTTCCCGCGCTGATCACGCCGATGACGGCAGACGAGAACGTCGATGAAGAGGGTCTGCGCGCGCTGGTCGAACGACTGATCGAGTCGGGCGTGCACGGGCTCTTCGTCCTCGGTACCAACGGCGAATTCATCGCACTGAGCGAAGCAGAGAAGCTGCGCATCGCGAGCATCACGGTCAGCCAGGCCCGTTCGCGCGTGCCCGTCATCGCCGGCACCGGCGCCTACGCGACGCGTGACGTGATCGACCTGAACCGGAAGATGACCGAGGTCGGCGTGGATGCCGTATCGGTGATCACGCCGTATTTCAACGGCGCGACGCAGCCCGAGCTCTACGCGCACTACAAGAAGATCGCAGAAGCAACGCAGCTGCCGGTCATGCTCTACACGATCCCCGCGAAAGCGGGCATCACGCTGACGGTCGATACCGTGCGCCGCCTGTCGGAGATTTCGAACATCCGCGGCATCAAGGACAGCGGCGGCGACTTCGATCGCTTGCTGCAGCTGATCAACCTGCGGCGCGACGACTTCGCGGTCTTCACCGGCACCGACTCGATGATTCTCTGGACGCTGATCGCGGGTGGCGACGGTGCGGTCGCCGCGACGACCAATGCCGTCCCGCACGTGGTCATGTCGATCTGGAACAAGTTCCAGGCCGGCGACATCGCCGGCGCGCGCGCCGCCCAGGAATCGCTGCGCGCGCTACGCGACGCGTTCGCGCTGGGCACGATGCCCGTCGTGCTTAAAACCGCCGCGCAGATGCTCGGGATGCCCGCGGGGCCCGCGCGGTCTCCCGCGCAACCGCTTGACGACAGTGCGCGCGAGCGGCTGGCGCAAGCGCTCTCCATTTACCACGACGCCGCACGCGGCCACTGAAACAGGTCATCAGCATGACGACTTATCACTTCCAGACTGTCAAGCACATCGTCCACGGCGCCGGCAGCCTCGCCACGCTCCCCGACAAGCTGTCGTTGCTCGATACGCCGGTCGAGCGCATCGCGCTGATCACGCAGCCTGCAATGGAAGCGCTGGGTGTCGCCGATCGCGTGATCGAATCGCTCAAAGCGAAAGACGTCGACGTGCGCATCATTCGCGGCGTCGAGCCGGAGCCGACCATCGGCAACGTCGAGACAGTGTACAAGGAGCAGATCGAGCCTTTTGCGCCGCAGGCGATTCTCTCGATCGGCGGCGGCAGCGTGCTCGATGCGGCGAAGCTGTTCGCGGTCCGGCTGACCAACGACGAACCGCTGCGCAACTGGCTCGGCATCGACCTCGTCAAGCACCCCGGCGTGCCGATGATCCTGGTGCCGACGACCGCCGGCACCGGCTCCGAAGTCACGCCCAACGCAATCGTTACGCTGCCGGACGAATCGTTGAAGGTGGGAATCGTCAGTCGTCACCTGCTGCCGAAAATCGTGATTCTCGATGCGGAACTGACGCTCGGCCTGCCGAAGCCGATCACGGCCGCGACCGGCATGGACGCGTTCGTGCATGCGCTCGAATCGTACATCTCGACGAAGGCGAACCCGATCAGCGACATGTACGCGATGGAGTCGATGCGCCTGATCGGCGCGAACATCGTCGAGGCGTACGAAAACGGTCAATCGCTGAAGGCACGCGAAGCGATGATGCTCGGGTCGATGTACGGCGGCCTCGCACTCACCGCCGCCGGCACGGCCGCCGTGCATGCGCTGGCCTACCCGCTCGGCGGGATGTTCAACGTCACGCACGGCGTCGCGAACGCGATGCTGCTGCCGCACGTGATGGCCTTCAACCTCGATGCGATCGAAGGCCGGCTGTCGAACGTTGCGCGCGCACTCGACCTGGCTGCGACAACGGATTCGGACCCGGTCGCAGCACGCAAACTGATCGACAAGATGGTGGAATGGACGGCGGCCGTCGACATTCCCCAGGACTTGCGCAAATTCGGCGTGTCGGAAGAACATCTCGACGCGCTGGCGGTTGCGGCATCGAAGGTCAAGCGCCTGCTCGGCAACAATCCGAAGGCGCTGACGCTCGACGACATGAAGTCGATCTACCGTCGCCTGCTGCCATGAACACGGTCACACAGGACGCACCGCGGCTGCTGATCGTCGCCGACGACCTGTCGGGCGCGGCCGATTGCGCGGTGGCCGGCTTGCGTCACGGATTGACGGCGATGGTCGTGCTCGACGCGCAGCATGCGCCGGCGCCGATGAGCGGCATCGACATCCTGTCGGTCGACGTGGACTCGCGCCGCGCATCGAAGGACGTNGCCGGCCGACGCAACGTCGCCGCCGTCGAGTCGCTGTCGCGTGCAGGCACGCGCGTCTACAAGAAGGTGGATTCCACGCTGCGAGGCAATGTCGCAGCCGAAGTCGCCGCACTGGCGTCAGTCCTCGGCATGGCGATCGTCTGCCCCGCCTACCCGGCATCCGGACGCACGACGCGAGACGGCCGCCAATGGGTTCGCGGCGTGCCGGTCGAAGCGAGCGAATACTGGCGCAACGAAAACATCCTTGGCAAGGCCGACCTGGTTGCGCTGCTTTCAGCCGAGGATCTGCGCGTCGCATACGCGACAATCGGCGCGGTGCGCGACGAACCGGACACGCTCGCGGCATACCTGCGCCAGTGGCAAACCGACGGCGCGCAAGCCGTCGTATGCGATGCGGAGTCCGACGATGATCTGCAACGCATCGCCCGCGCATCGGCCATGCTCGACGACGTATTCTGGGTGGGCTCGGCAGGTCTGGCGCCCGCCGTCATCGAAGCGCTGGCGCCAATCCGAAGCACGACCGGCCCGGCGGCCGATCGCGAGGATCCGCAAGGCCCCGTGCTCACGGTCGTCGGCAGCATGTCGAGTATCTCGCATGCGCAGCTGGAGTGCCTCAAGGTCAACGCCGGCGCCAGCCTTGTAGCGCTCGAGGTCGCTGTCGCAGCGCTGGATGACCCGCGCAACGACGTGACGACTGTCGTATGCGACGCCCTGCGTCGCGGCCAGCATGTGGTGGTCTCGTTGAGCCAGACGCAGCGCGGTGATGTGCAGGACGGCCTGCTGTTCTGCAACCGTCTTGCCGCGTTGCTGGCGCCCGCCGTGCGCCACGCAGGCGGGATCATCGCGACGGGCGGCGAAACNGCGCGCGCGCTGCTCACCGCNGCCGGCGCGAGCGCCTTGCGGGTCGTCGACGAAATCGAGGACGGCATGCCGCTCCTCGAATGCCGNCTGCAAGGAAAGACACTCCCCGTCGTGACCAAGGCGGGCGGCTTCGGCCAGCCCGCGTCGATCCATCACGCGTGGCNNCGGCTTGCGAATGAAGGCAAGACGACCAATACAGCTCAAACCAATTTGTGAAGGAAACTGCCATGGACAACCGTCCCATCATCGGTATCACCATGGGCGACGCAGCCGGCGTCGGACCGGAAATCATCATGAAGAGCCTTGCGCACGCCTCCGTGTATGAGCAATGCCGCCCCGTGGTCATCGGCGACGCCGCACGCCTGCGGGACGCCGGCCGCCGGACGGGCGTCGACCTCGAGGTGTGTGCCGTCAGCCGTCCGTCCGAAGGCGCGTTCCGCGTGGGCGTGGTCGATTGTATCGACATGGCGCTGATTCCGGCCGACCTGCCCTATGGCAAGCTTTCTGCGATCGCCGGAGACGCCGCATATCAATACATCGCGCGCACCGTGGAGCTGACGTCGAACGGCGAGCTCGACGCGATCTGCACGGCACCGCTCAACAAGGAAGCGTTGCATGCGGGCGGCCATATTTTCCCGGGTCACACCGAAATGCTGGCGCACCTGACGGGCATCGACGAAGTGTCGATGATGCTGGTCGCGCCCAATCTCCGCGTGATTCACGTGACGACGCACATCGGCCTGCTCGACGCGATTCGCAAGATCGAGCCGGGCCTCGTGCAACGCACGATCGAGCGTGCACACGACACGCTGGTTCGTGCCGGTATCGCGAATCCCCGCATCGGCGTATGCGGCATCAATCCCCACGCCGGCGAGAACGGCCTGTTCGGCTATGGCGAGGAGGAAGAGAAGATCGTACCCGCGGTTCAGGTCCTGCAGGCACGCGGCTGGGACGTAGAAGGCCCGCTGCCGGCGGATACGCTGTTCTTCCGCGCGGGCCGCGGTGATTTCGACGTGGTCGTCGCGATGTATCACGACCAGGGTCACGGGCCCGTGAAGGTGATGGGCCTCGAAGCCGGCGTGAACGTGACGGTCGGCCTGCCGGTCATCCGCACGTCGGTCGACCACGGCACCGCCTTCGACATCGCCGGCAAGGGCATCGCCGACGAGCGCAGCCTGCTGGAAGCCTTCCGCCAGGCCGTGGACCTCGCGACGCGACGCAACGAGCCGTCGCCCGTCGCNAGCGNCGCGTAAGCAGCGCCCGCAACGACGCGCATCGGCCCACGGGCGATACCGGCAGGAACATGCCGGATCGCCCGACACACCCGAACACACATCAACCGAAGGTAACGTGGAGACAAGAGATGGCCACCTTCAGTTATTGGGACACAGCCACCATCATCGGCATGGTGGTCGTCTACATCGTGATTACGAGCGTGATCAGCATTCGCCTGCGCAGCCGTAATTCCGAACAGTTCATGGTGGCCGGGCGCTCGATGCCCGCGCTGGTGGTCGCCATCCTGCTGATGTCGGAATTCATCGGCGCCAAATCGACCGTCGGGACTTCGCAGGAAGCCTTCTCGGCCGGCTTCGCCGCCTCGTGGTCGGTCCTGGCGGCAGCCATCGGCTTTCTGTTCTTCGGCCTGTTCATGGCCAAGCGCCTGTATGCGTCCGGCGAGTTCACCATTTCCGGATTCATCGCCCAGCGGTACGGCCATGGCGCGAAGCTAGCCGTCTCCGCGATCATGATCTATGCGCTATTCGTGGTGAACGTGGGCAACTACGTGAGCGGGGCGGCGGCGATCTCGACAGTCATGCGCATCGACCTGCCGACGGCCGCCTTCATCACTGCCATCGTCAGCACCATCTATTTCGTCTGGGGCGGCCTCAAGAGCGTCGCATATCTGACCGTCGTTCACAGCGCCGTGAAGCTGCTCGGCATCGCCATCCTGGTCGGTGTCGCATGGAAGCTGTCGGGCGGCATCAAGCCGATGGCTCAACACATGCCCGCACACTATTTCACGTGGACGGGGGCGCTGTCCGGCGGCACGATCGGTGCATGGATCATCGGCACGGCCGGCGCGATCTTCTCGACACAATTCATCATCCAGGCCATCTCGTCGACCCGTAGCCCCGAGGGCGCGCGTGCATCTGCGCTGATCGCCGCGTTCCTGTGCGTGCCGATCGCCCTCGCGCTCGGCTTCATCGGCGTGACCGCCAAGTACCTGTATCCGGACATCAAGAGCCTGTACGCGCTGCCGGTGTTCCTGCAGCACATGAATCCCATACTTGCCGGCGTCGTCACGATTTCGCTCGTGGCATCCATCTTCGTCAGTGTATGCACCGTCGCGCTGGCGATCGCTTCGCTGATCGTCAAGGACTTCTATGTGCCGCGCTTCAAGCCGACNCCCGATGTCGAGCTGAGAATGACGCGCTGGATCTCGCTGATCGTGGGCTTCCTCCCGCTGCTCTTCGTGCTGTTCGTCCCGCAGATTCTCGCGCTATCGTTCTTCAGCCGCGCGCTGCGCCTGTCCGTGTCGATCATTGCGCTGATCGGGATCTACCTGCCGTTCTTCAGCGGCAAGCGCGGCGCCGTCTCGGCGCTCATCTTCGCGACGATCGCCACCACGGTCTGGTACCTGCTCGGCAATCCGTTCGGCATCGACAACATGTACGTCGCACTCGTCACCCCCGCGATCGTGCTGGTCGTCGCCAAGCTGTTGTTTCATGGCGAAGGCTCGAACCTTCGCGACAAGCAGCTCACGCATCGCGAATCGCACTAACCTCGCAACTCGAGAAACATTTCATGAGCACGAACCTGCTTGACGCGGCAAGCGCCGCTTCGGATCATTGCGTTCGCACGGCGTATGCCGACGCGCAACGGCAAGAAGCGTTTCTGCCGACCGCCTGCGTGCAGAACCACGCGGCCAATCTGCACTGCCTCGACAACGGCGACCTTCTGTGCGTCTGGTTCGGCGGTACGCAAGAAGGCATTCCCGACGTCTCCATCTACATGTCGCGTCTCGCGGCCGGGACGAACGCGTGGTCGTCGCCCCACAAGCTGTCGGACGACCCGACACGCTCGGAACAGAACCCGGTGCTGTTCACCGCGCCGGACGGCCGCCTGTGGCTGATCTACACNGCGCAATTGTCAGGGCATCAGAACACCGCGATCGTGCGCCGCCGCGTGTCGACGGACGGCGGCATCACCTGGGGCCCCGTCGAAACCCTGTTCGATCGCCCGGGGACGTTCGTCCGCCAGCCGATCATCACCCTGGATAGCGGCACGTGGATTTGCCCCGTATTTCTGTGCCGCACGGAGCCCGGCGAGCGCTGGGTCGGCAACGACGACGTCAGCGCGGTCATGGTTTCCGACGACCAGGGCGCGTCGTGGACCCTGCATGAAGTGCCCAACAGCGTCGGGTGCGTGCACATGAACGTTCACGTGCTGCACGACGGCTCGCTGCTGGCACTCTATCGCAGCCGCTGGGCGGACTTCGTCTACGCGAGCCGCTCGACGGACGGCCGCACATGGAGCGCGCCCGAGCCGACCGAGGTGCCGAACAACAATTCGTCCATCCAGTTCACGGTGCTGCAGAACGGTCACCTCGCGCTCGTGTTCAACGAAAGCGATGCGTCGCACAGCACGGAGCGCCGCGCATCGCTGTACGACGACATCGAAGACTCCGAGGACAACGGCGAGCTGCGCGACCAGAAGGCGTCCGCGCGTGGCACCGCGTTCTGGGGCGCGCCACGCGCGCCGATGTCGCTGGCCATCTCCGAAGACGGCGGCAAGACGTGGCGGCGCCGCCGCAACCTGGAAATCGGTGACGGCTACTGCATGACGAACAACTCGGCAGACCAGCGCAACCGGGAATACTCGTATCCGTCGATCGTACAGTCGCAAGATGGCGCGCTGCACATCGCATTCACCTGGTTCCGCCAGAAGATCAAGTACGTGCGCGTCGACGAGGCGTGGATTCGCGGCCGATGACACCCTCCGGTGCAACCAGCCGGTCACTGCGGCAATTGGATAAACTTGTCGGTCTCGAGGCGCAGACCAGCGCGCCCATTGGATCAGACCAGGAATTCACGCACATGAAAGTGACCAGGCGCCGGGAGGCGATGCTGCAGGCCGTGCTCGGGGGCATGACGGACGTTGCGACGTTGTGCGAGCACTTCGGGATGTCGGAAGCCACGGTTCGCCGGGATCTGCGTGCGCTCGCGAGCGACCGCCGCATTCTGCGCACTTACGGCGGCGCCGCCGCGGTCGGCGGCCATGAGCCCGAGCCCTCGCTCGAGGAGCGGCGCGTCAGTTCGCAGGAACAGAAGGAAGCGATCGCGCACGCGGCGAGCGCGTATGTCGAGGACGGCGACACCGTGTTCCTCGACGGTGGCACCACGACTGCGGCGCTGGCGCGCCAGCTTGCCGGCCGGACAGCCGTTCACGTCGTCACCAACAACCTGCTGGTCGTGAGCCCGCTCGTCGCGTCGGGCGTTCAGGTGACGGTGATCGGCGGCGACGTCCGGTCGTCCAGCATGAGCACGCTCGGGCCGCTCGCGCAGATCGCGCTGAGTCGCCTGAGCGTCGACAAGGCGTTCCTCGGCGCGGACGGCGTGGTCGCCGAACTGGGCTTGTGCGAGGCGAGCAGCGAGCAGTCGTACCTGAAGGAGTGCGTGATGCGACAGGCAGCGGAGGTCTTCGTGCTCGTCACCGCCGACAAGCTCGGACGCGCAAGCCAGCAGCACTGGACGCCGCTCGAGCGCGACTGGACGCTCGTGACGGACGACGCAGCGCTGCCCGAGCAGCTCGATCCGTTCCATTCGCAAGCGCGGATCACGGTGCATGCGGTCAGCACAAAGACAGCGCCGACATCCGCCGGTTCATCGTAGTTCAAACGCAGCAGGAGCGATCGTGGGTCAATTGGAGCAGTCGGGTTCGGGTTCGCGCCATGCAGTCGTCACGGGCGCGTCGTCGGGAATCGGACAGGCGATCGTCGAGCGTCTGCTGTCGGACGGCTGGCGCGTCACCGGCCTGTGCCGCTCANACATTGAAACNCCCCGTGATTCGCTGAAAATCGTGCCCGTGGACGTCACCGACTTCGCCGCACTCGGGCCCGTGTGCGATGAACTGGGTACGGCGGACGCGCTGGTGCATGCGGCCGGTTTCATGCGTACCGCGCCGCTCGGCCAGCTTTCGCACGACGACGGAGCGGCAATGTGGCGCCTGCACGTCGAGTCTGTGAGCTTTCTGGCCGATCGCCTGGTGCCCCGGATGCCCCCCGGCGGACGCATCGTGCTGCTGGGCAGCCGCACCGCCAACGGCGCGGCCACGCGCAGCCAGTATGCGGCGACCAAATCCGCGCTGGTGGGCCTCGCGCGGTCCTGGGCGGCGGAACTCGCGCCGAAGGGCATCACCGTCAACGTCGTCGCGCCCGGCGCCACGGACACGCCTTTCCTGCGGGATCCTGCACGCGCGGCAACGCCTCCCCGCCTGCCGCCGATCGGGCGGTTCATCACGCCAGGGGAAGTCGCCGCGCTCATCGGCTTTCTGCTGAGCGCGGACGCGAGCGCCATCACCGGGCAGCAGATCGTCATGTGCGGCGGTGCGTCGCTTTAAAGCAGCGCGGTGCCGCTCACCGTCAGGGCGGTCAATTGGCGCGCGAGTTGCACGAGAATGGACCCGACGCCGCCACCCGCGCCGATCACCAGCATGCACTGCCCGACGCCGCCGCGCTCGACAATCTTCAGCCGGTCGAACAGTAGTTCCCACGCGGTAATGGCAGTCAAAGGTAGTGCGGCGGCCTTGGCAGCGCCCAGTGCCGTCGGGCGGCTGCTAGCAATCCGCTTGTACGAGGCGCGCGCGCACCTGCCGGAACCTGCGCCACTGCACAAGCCCGCCGTGGGCGTCGATCATGGGCAAGCGGTAAACTCAGCATACCGAATGGAGAATCATTGCAACTGACGGGCGAGCATAGCCGCATCGCGACCGTCGGGATCGACCGGCGATGTCCGTGCCAGGGTTCCGGTAGTGCGGGCCAACGCGATGATCGTGGCGCGCTCGCTGCGTTAGTTCACGCGGCATTGTCAACTTAACGACCATCGAGNATGAAAATGCAACGGACGACAATCGCAGTTTGTCGGAGACGGATTCCGGGCCACGCTGGTGAACTCGCGCTAGGCGTCGAAGCGCCCAGCGAGTTGTTTGCGATGGAGCACCGCGTGTAATAGGTGCCTCTTCACTGCGAAATGTTGGCGGATCGGACCAAAGCACGACAGGAAGTGTTGCGTGCGTCGCGGGTCGCGAAACCCTCGCATACGACGCTCGCGTTCCCGAGTCGGTTGGTGGCTGTTCTCGGCGCGATTGTTCACGCGGGCGGCTGCCCTGACGAACACATGTCGGACAGCAGCTCACTGATCCAGCATATCAAGGCACGCACTCCCAAGCTGATGCCCGAACTCGGTTCAGGTTCAGGCTCAGGCTCTTTATGTTCGGCCGCCGTCGATCGATGGCGTGACGCGCAACTGATCACGGTCGACGTTGATCACCACGCTCCGAAGCGACTGCCCGCAGGGCAGATTGGCCTTGATGCGAAGCATAGCGTGACGACACTGTCGAACGTGACATCGCGGCGACATTGTCCGAAGGAGCGGATGCACCCACCCGGCATTGCACTCGGAAGTTCATGCGACACCTGGCGGACTCGATGACTTCACCTTTTCGACGGCAAATCACAGCCCGAGGTCGAGAAATCGACCTCGGGCCATGGACTTGTCGCAAGCACCGGGTATCACGCGCATTGCCGGCACGTCCGAGCGTTCAACGCGTTACGACCGACATCAGAACTGATAACCCGCGCCCACCACCGCGCCGAAGTCCGAGCGGGCGTTGCCCGTCACCGACGCCTTGACGACCCAGCGGTTGCTTTCCGTCACATACGAGTAACCGGCGGCAAACCCCTGCTGGCCGTGATAGTTCGCGGTCGCTGCCGATACCATCGAGCGGCCCGCGCCCGTCGGTTGCGGCAAGCCGGCCACCGCCATCGCCGACGCGACGCCGCCGTACATGTCCTTCTTCAGGTCGTTGAACGAGTTGTACACCTGCCCGATGCGCTGGTCGGTGTAGCTCTTCGCCTGCGTCGAAGCGGTCGAGAGATTGTCGTTCAGTTGCTGCACGTTCACCGCGTCGGTCGGCGCCGTCCCGGCCGCGACGTTCGTGATCTGGCGCTCGCTGCCCTGCGCGCCGACCGAGAACGAATTGTCGCGATCGGCGACGGAACCCTGGCCCACCGCCACCGCGTTCTTGCCGGTTGCGGTCGCCGTCGACCCGATCGATCCCGCATCGGCGCGCGCGATCCACGTCGTATTCGCATCGGTTGCCGCCGTGTGGATCTTGTCGTTGGCCGCCACGTTCTGCAGCGCGGCGTTGAACTGGCCGACGTTGACCGCATCGTTCGCGTTCACGCCCGCCGCGACGCCGGTCAGCACGCGGTCGCCGGCCGTGCCCGAGAAGTTCACGCTGGTGCCGCCCGTGTCCTTCCCGACCGTGATCGCGCCGTTCGGATCCTGTTGCTGCACGAGGCCGGCCTTGCCGTTCGCGATGTTGGTCACGCTGCCCTGCAGGTTCGAGATGTCGGTCGTGTTCTTCGACACCTGCTGGTTGGTCGCGTAGAGCTGCGAGCCGTTTACCGCGTCCGTGCTGGTTGCGCCGAGCGTGCCGGCCTGCACATTCGTGATGCGCGTGCCGCCGGCGCCGCCGAGCGTGATCGCGCTCTTCGAGCTGTCGTCGTACTGCACCGCGAGTGCGCCAAGCTGGTTGAGATTCGACTGCACGTTCTTCAGTTGCTTCACGTTCACCGCGTCGGTATCGTTGGTGCCCGCCGCGACGTTCTTCAGCACGACCGCCGAATTGGCGTCGCCGCCGACGAGCGAGACCGAATTCAGCCGGTTGCCGTTCGTATCGACATCGTATTTGACGACGTTCTTCACGGCCTCGCCGGTCTGATTGGACACCTGCGTGATCTGCTGTTCGAGATCGGATTTCACGCCCGACAGCTGTCCACCGTTCACCGCGTCGGTACTGCCCGCGGCGACGTTGCCGTCGGCCACGTTCGTCAGCTTGGTCGGAGCACCGCCGCGCGCCGCGCTATAGGCACCGAGTTTCGGGTCGAACTGCAGCGCGTCCTGCTGCAGCCCGGCGATCGCGGCGGTATTGCCGGCGATGTTCGTTTCGGCGTTGCCGAGGCGCGTTTCTTGATTCTCGAGCGTCGTCGTGTTGCTGCCGACGCGGCCGTCGAGGTTCGTGAGTGCGTCGCCGACATTGTTGAACGAGCCGCCGCCAACCTTGTAGGCCGGCGCGGTGATCGAGCCGTCCGGGTTCGCCGTGGCGCCGCCGCCGAGCGCAGCCGCGGTGCCGTCGGTCGCGCGGCGCAGCTGCGCGCCGTTCACCGCGTCGGTGCTGCCGGACGCCACGTTGCCTTCCGCGACATTGGTCACACGCACCGGGCTCCCGCCATTGCCCGCCCCGAGCGAAACCTGCCGCTTGCTCGCATCGTCGTACTTCACGGCCAGCGCATCGAGCTGGCTCGTGCCGCTTTGAATCGCCGCGTTCAACTGGTCGACGTTGACCGCGTCGGTTCCATTCTTACCGGCCGCGACGTTGCTGATCAGTTGCGGGCCGTTGCCGCCGTGGCTTGCATCGTACGCGCCGAGGCTCGCGTTCCACTGGAGCGCATCCTGCTGCAGCGCGGCGATGTTGCCCGTATTCGTCGTCACCTGGTTGCCGACTGTCGTGATCGACTGATTGAGCGTGTCGGTCACATTGCCGAGCTGGCCGACGTTCACCGCATCGCCCGCGGCTACGCCGTCCGCGACATTGTGCAGGCCGACGGGTGCCTGCGCGCCCTTGCCGCCGAGCGTGACGCCGCCGTGCGCATCGTCGTCGTACTGCACCGCGTTCTTCGTCGCGTTGCCGATCTGGCTGGTGATCGACGTGCTCAGGTTGCCGAGCGTCGTGCTGAGGTTGTTCGTCACGCTCGTGCTGAGCGATGCGAGGCCGCCGTTCAGTTGGCCGACGTTGACCGCGTCGTGCACGTCCTTGCCGTCCGCGATGTTGTGCAGGGTCGTGCCGTTCGTGCCNGCGAACGTCACCGAATCGAANCCGCTCGCGCCGTCGTACTTCACGTTGCGCGTATCGGCCGCCTGCAGGTTGCCGATGTTCGACGCCGCCGTGCTCAGCGACGTGTTGATGCCGGAGACGCTGTTCTGCAGGTTCGTGATGTTCGAAGCCGCCGTCGACATGGACGTTTGCAGCGGCGCGACGCTGCCCCTCAACTGGCCGACGTTCACCGCATCGGTGTCTGCAACACCGGCCGCGACGCCGCTGATCGTGGTGCCGTTGCTGCCGTCGAGCGTGATCGCCGCATGCGAATCGTCGGTGTATTTCACCACGTTCTGCGTTGCCGATACGATGCTCGTGCTGAGGCTGTTGCCGACGCTGGTCACGCGCTGGTCGACGTTCGTGATCGAAGTCGACAGCGAATTGCCGACCGACGTCACGTGTGCGTCGACGTTGCCGATGCTCGTGCTGAGCGCGCTGTTCACGTTCTTCAGCTGCTGGACGTTGACGGCATCCGTATCGGCCGCGCCGGCCGCGACGTTCTTGAGCTGGCGTTCGCTGCCGAGCGCACCGAACGACACCGCGCCNCCGACCGGNGCNGCCGTGCCGCCGAANACCGGCGTGCCGCCGTTGTTCGCGCCGACGCTGCCCGAGCCGATCGCCACCTGGTTGTTGTCGTTTGTCTGCGCGCCCGCGCCGATCGCCACCGATTGCGTGCCGCCGGCGCGCGTCTGCGTCGCTGCGTCGTACGCGGCGCCGTTCGATACGCCGTCGCTCGACGTCGGGTTCGCGCCGCCGATCGCGATCGAGCGATCACCGCTGGCCAGCGCAGAGTGGCCGAGCGCGATCGAGCTCGTGCCGTGCGCATCGGCGACGTTGCCGAGCGCCA
>Ga0055542_1001257_pt1 | contig 13923 bp, 16 predicted proteins | sample AraplaCol_mMF_r2_2_FD_55026 | JGI IMG/M metagenome (GOLD analysis project Ga0055542, IMG submission 55026) | Arabidopsis root microbial communities from North Carolina, USA - plate scrape CL_Col_mMF_r2 | ecosystem: Host-associated > Plants > Roots > Endosphere | place: USA: North Carolina
TTGGGAAAATACTGCCTCAGAAGTCCGTTGGTGTTCTCGTTCGATCCACGCTGCCAAGGGTTGTACGGATCGCAGAAGTAGACCTTGATGTCCGTCGCCAATGTAAAGCGATGATGTTGAGCCATCTCCGACCCGCGATCCCAGGTCAGCGATCGGTACAACTCGCGCGGCAGCTTGTCGGCGTGTTTGATCAACGCATTGACCACCGTCTCGCTGTCCCTGCTGTCCAGTTTCACCAGCACGACATAGCGTGACCATCGTTCCACCAGCGTGGCGATCTGGCTGTTCCTGCCGCCAAACAAGAGATCGCCCTCCCAATGGCCGGGCACGGCTCGATCCTCGATATCGGCAGGGCGTTCGCGGATCGACATGGCGCCGGTGATCTGCGCATGATCATCGCTCTTCTGAGTGTGGTGCCGTGAGCGACGCAGCAGGCTTTACGCGTTCGTCTTGTACGCAGTTAGAACCATCAAGTGTCCGGGGAGCCAACTTGAAGTTCAGGGGCGGCGAAATGCCCCCCACGATGGTTCCCTTGAATTCGGTGGATAAGCCGAAAACTCCGTGCCAGTCCTTTGGCCCTGCGCGCTCACCAGAAAATTCGGGTGCGCGTTGACTGCTTTCACGAGGAGCGCGCTTTGCTACCCGGGTAGACGGGGACAAATCCCTGCCCGGTGAATGGCGTGGACAGCTGCGAGCCTTCCAGCTTTGCCCTCACCATCGAGTAGGTTCCGAATTGATGGAAGCCTACAAGCTTGGCCAGCACGGCGGGACCTGCATTCACCGCTTGCTCCGCCGAGATACCGGCTGCACTTGGCGGAGTCACTTGAGCAGCGAGTGACGCCATGCACACCGATGCACCGATCAACGCCAGTGCGGACATCTCTAAGCCTTCACAACTGTTTCGTGCTGACCATCGGGAAGATGAAAATAAATTCATCTTCCGGTCTCCCTGCGTGGGAAATATCGCCGGAGTGCATGGGCCAAATTTGTGCTGTTTTTAAGGCAAAAACCGCATCAATCGCAGACATCCCCAAGCGTCGCCAAAGTCCAGAATGAAAAATACTGCCGTCAGTTCGCAAATTATTGTTGTTTACAGTTAGCAAACAAGACACTTATGGTCGAGTCATCCGATGGATGGAGTGGCGTTCGCCAAGCTCACCATCGGACCAGGGGAGAGCATCGAATTTCGATCGCATTGTTCTGATACGGGGAGAGGTTCAACGTGAGTGTTAACAAACGTTTGCCGGCATCGAGGATGCCGGCGGGGCGGGCAGCTTTGGCCGCAGCTATTGCGATGTCTCTGGGCTTTTCGGGACATCTGCATGCACAGGCAACCACGGGCACAATTTCTGGCCAGGTACCTGTAGAAGTCGGTGAGTCTGTTCACGTCGTGGGCGGTTCGGGTTTTGACCGCACCGTGCCGGTGGATAAATCCGGCCGCTATACCGTCACCCTGCCCATCGGCAAATACGACGTATCGCTGGTGCGTGATGGCCAGACCATCCAGACCATGCAGGGCGTGACAGCACTGGCTGCCAGCGCGGTCACCGTGGACTTCGGCACGGCCGCAGGCACCGCTCACGAAGCAAAGAGCCTGTCAGGCGTGACCGTGGTTGCGAACGCCATCCCGGCGATCGACATCAGCTCCACGCAGCAGAGCACGGTTATCACTCAGGAACAGCTGAAGCAGTTGCCGCTGGCCCGTACCAGTGCGGCCATCGCGCTGCTTGCCCCGGGCACGGTAGCAGGCGCCACGGCGCTCGGTAACGGACCCACGGGCGAACCGCTGGTGTCCTTCGGCGGCTCGTCGGTCGTGGAGAACGCTTACTACATCAACGGCTTCAACACCTCCGACCCGATCTCCAACTCCGGCGGCATCACGCTGCCCTATGGCGCCATCGCCCAGCAGGAAACGCTCACCAGCGGTTACGGCCCGGAATACGGCCGCTCGACCGGCGGCGTGATCAGCCAGGTGGGTTCCAGCGGCACCAACGTCTGGCACTTCGGTGGCGCGATGTTCTGGCAGCCGTCGCAGCTGCAGGGCACGCCGGGCAACATGTACTACAACAACCCGGCCATCACGTCTGCGGCGATTGCATCCGGTCTTGCCTCGCCCGGTCAGCAGCCGGGTGACCTGCTCCACTACCGCAACGACAACACAGCATGGAATCAGGTCTACGACGCGTATGTCGGCGGCCCGCTGATCAAGGACAAGCTGTTCTTCTTCCTTGCCGCCGAATACACCCACGGCGATACGGACAACGTGGGCCCGAACATCGGCACGCCGTTCGAATACCACAACGACAATCACGATCCGAAGATCTACGGCAAGATCGACTGGAACATCACCGACTCCAACATCCTGTCGCTCACTGGTGTGCAGAACAAGAACCAGTACCAGGGCGACTATTACAACTACGACTACGGCACCAAGACCGCGGGCAGCTTTGCAGGCTACAACTCCTCCTACAGGAACACCTTCAACCTCGGCGTTGCCAAGTACACCTCGTACATCACCGACGATGTAACGCTCGATGCCATGTACGGCAAGATGAAGGGCACGTACTGGTCCAATACTCCGGGCGAGAGCAACGACCCTGCGATCCTCAACACGCAATATCAGAACCCGGCGTACTGCCCATCGCAGAGCTGCTCGAACAGCCAGCTGTACACCGACATCAGCAATCCTGACCACAAGTCCGAAGAAACCAACCTGCGCCTCAACCTCACCTGGAAGCTGGGTGATCACACGTTGATGGCCGGTATCGACAATCAGACCTCGAAGGATATCGACGACGGCTCGATTCCGACCGGTCCGGGCTACTACTGGCAGTACGGTTACATGGCGCCGGGCAATCCGATCGTCGGCAACACGCTGGGCGTCCCGCCGTACGTGGACCCCGCACCCAATGGCTACTACGTGGCGCAGACGCAGTACATCACCAGCGCCACGGTGCGGGTGGATCAGCGCGCGCAGTACCTCAAGGACACCTGGCAGGTGACGCCCAACCTGCTGTTGAACCTGGGTCTGCGCAACGACCAGTTCACCAATTACAACCCCGACAACGAGCCCTATGTGCGCCTGACCAAGCCGCAGTGGGCGCCGCGCCTTGGCTTCAGCTGGGACATCATGGGCGATTCCAGCATGAAGCTGTTCGGCAACGCCGGACGCTACTATCTGGCGCTGCCCACGGGCGTGGCTTTGCGTGAAGCGTCTGCTTCCACTTATACAAGCCAGTACTACAGCTATACGGGCATTGACGCGAACGGCGTGCCGACCGGCCTCACGCCGATCAACTCGACCGGCCAGACCACCGGCCCGGGCGTGCCTGTATCGCTCAACAATGAGTACGGTCAGCCGCTTGATCCGTCCACCGTGGCATCGCAGAACCTGAAGGCGTCCTTCCAGGATTCCTACGTCCTCGGCTTCCAGCAGCAGATCAGCCAGTTCTGGGATTACGGCGTGACGGCCACCTGGTCGAAGATGGGCAACATCATCGACGACACCGGCGAAGGCACGGGTGCCATCTGTGCTGCCGTGCTGGCCCAGAATCCGGGCAGGGCCAACGAGACTCCCAACAGCGCCACCGTGGCGGCGCAGGCCAACTGCGGCAACACGCTGTATGCCAACGCCAGCATCCTGATCAATCCGGGCAAGACCAACGTCTATCGGATCCAGGATCTCAACGGCGGTTACGTCACCGGCACGGCGAGCCCGGCGCAGCTGGGCTTCCCGGCGGCATGGCGTCATTACTACTCGCTGGAGATGTATCTCGAGCACGTGTGGGATGGCAAATGGCGCGCCAAGCTCGACTACGTATTCTCCAAGAGCTACGGCACCAGCGAAGGTCCGGTGCAGTCCAACATTGGTCAGGGCGGCACGTCGCAGTCGGCCACCGAACAGTGGGACTACTCCGAGATCATGTCCTACGCCAACGGCACCCAGGCCAACTCCCGAAAGCATGTGCTGAAGGGTTATGGCACCTACCAGTTCCTGCCGGAGTGGTCGGTCAGCGGCGTGTTGACGGTGGCGTCCGGTACGCCGGCGTCCTGCCTTGGCCTCTACGGTCCGGACGAAACCAACCCGGGCCTGGGCTACGGTGAGGGCAACTACCACTGGTGCGGCGGCATTCCCACGCCGTCGGGCTCCACGGGCACTACGCCGTGGCTGCACACGCTGGATCTGTCGCTGGAATATCGTCCCGAATGGGCCTCCAAGAAGCTGGCCTTCCAGTTGCAGGTCCGCAACGTGTTCAACGAGCAGAAGGTGGTCCAGTACCAGTCGGACTACGGCAGCCTCGCGCAGCCCAACGTGTACTACAAGTCGGTTTGGGAGACGACCGGCTATGGCACGGCCGCGGTGGAAACGCCGCGCACGGTCCAGCTGGGCTTGACGTACGACTGGTAAGTTCGCGGAACAGGAGGGGGTGTTCAGCCCCTCCCACCCACGGAAGCCGCCGGATATCCGGCGGCTTCTGTGCTTCCGGCTACCGCGTAGAAACAGCGGCCGCGAGCCGCTCGCGCAGCGGTGCCAATTGCGCCTCGTAGTGCATCAGCCGCGAGCTGTTCTTGTGCAGAGGCTGGCGCACCTGGGCCGCGCTGGCGGTACTAAGCACCGTGCGCGACGTGGTGTGGAAGCTAAGGCAGGCGGGATCGAAGGCGAGTCCGCAGAAATCCAGCAGATGCCTGATGCGCATCTCCGGTTCGGCGACCAGGGCTTCATGGGAATGGTCCAGCAACTGTCCCGGAAAACGTCGTTGCCAGAACTGGCACAGGCGCGCGTAGTCGGTGTAGTAGCTCGCCATCTCATCGAGGTCATAGCTGAAATGCGATCCCACGCTGAAGAGTTGGCGATAGCACGCAAAACAGGTTTCCACGGCATCGCGCTGGCAGTTGACCACGCGCGCGCCAGGCAACATGGCCAGCGCCGCGCCAAGGTGTTGCCAGTTCAGCATGTTCTTGTCGGTGAGGCGCGGTCGCTCCTCACGCCAGCGCTCGGTGCGCGCCAGGTACTCGCGCCCCAGGCGCGCCCAGTCGTCAGCCGTGGCGTCAGGCACCCACTGCGGAAACGGCCGTCCGCGTCTGCGGGACTCCGCATCGATGACTTCCGGAAGATCGGTGATTTCATCGGCGCCTTCGACCTGCGGATGCGAAGCGAGGATCTGCTCCGTCAGCGTGGAACCCGATCGCGGCAAGCTGACGATGAAAATGATTTCCTCTCCCAGCGTGGCATCGACAGGCGCGGGCGTCGGCTGAGTAAAGGCCGCCATGATGGCATCGACGTGACGTCGCTCCGCTGCGGCATCCCAACGCAACTGCCGTCGCTTGAGCGTATTGGCCTCGCGCAATACCTCGAAGGACCGGGCATGCTCGGACTGATCCTCCAGTGCCTTGGCCAGCGCAAAGCCAATGGCGATGCGCGCGTCGGGTGACAGATCGGGTTTGCGGAACAATCGCTGCAGCTGCGTACTGTCACTGGCAGAGAAGGGCTCGGTCTTCAGGTTTGCCAGGGCATGCCAGGCCACATGGTTTTCGGGCAGTCGACGCAGCACCTCACGATAGTTCGCCACGGCGGCTTGAATCTCGCCCATGCTCACCTGCGTATCGGCCAGGCTGTTGCGTGAAGGAATGTGGCCGGGATCAAGCTGCAACGCATGCTCCAATGCGCGGCATGCTTCCCCCCGTCGCAGCAGTACCTTGAGGGCCTTGCCCAGGTTGAACCAGGCGGACGTCAGGCCCGGCGCCAACTCACACGCAAGATGGAACGAGGCCAGCGCCGGCTGCACCTCACCCAACTCGAATTGCGAAATGCCCAGGTACATCAGGGTAACGGCGTCGTCGGGTCGAAACCGCAGTGCATCATGGAAGCCCGCCATCGCCCTTGCATGGTCGCCGCGCATCTGCGCTGCCACACCCAGCAACATGTGGCCCTCGGCGCTTTCCGGCGCCATGGCCAACAGGCTCGTCAACGCACGCTCGGCTGACTCCGGCTGACGCTGCGCCAGCGCCTTGCCGGCCTCCTGCAGAAAGACTCGCACCGCAGGCAGCAAGCCCGCCGCGCGATCCGTTGGCGGAGGAGTCTGGTTTGCCGTCATGCCGCATGCCTTTGGAAGCCGGTATTCATGAGAAGAAACGATAGGTGATATGGAAAAAGCAGCATAGCTGTTGGAGCGGCTTGATCACGTCTGATCGTTCCGCCAACTATGCATAGAGATATCCAACCCTGCTGAATGTTGCGGTCCGCGATGGAAATAGAACTTACCGGGTTCGGTCGCAATCCGCGAAGCCCGCTCGTCCGCCGGGATCGCAATCCTGCGAACGTCGGCTCGCGATCAGGTCGGGTTATCGGAGGTCAGGGCAGCGCTCGCTTCAATGCAGAGGGATGCCCGCGAATTTTCCGCTTGCAAAACAGGGCACGAATACTTGGTCGAGTTCTGGAAGGCGCCTGGCGGCGGCCTGCGCGATGCCGGGATCCATGGCTCCCTGCGACCCGCCAACGCGCTGGCGACCTTGCCGACCACCACGCACGACACACTCCCCGTCGAGCCGACGCTACCGATCGTCGTCGAGCGCTTACTCGGCGTCAGGCCAGAATGAAGTCATACTGACCTTCGCAGCAAACGTCGGCAGTAAGTCTGTAGATTAGCCATGTGACGTCACGCCGACGAGGACAACGATCGCGTCTATGGGCGGTCCCTGATTGGACACGCTCATAGCGTCCGCTTTCGACCCGAAGCAGACCCGACTGATTTGATAGCGCATTCAACAGGGGAAAGCGTGAGAACGTATCTAGAAACACTCAAAAGAGTGGGCGTGGTTTTGATGCTCGTCGGCTTCGTCGACCTTGCGTACATGGTGTACTGCATCAGCACTGAAAAGAGCTATTCGTCTAGCTTGAACATTTTTGCGGTTGTCGCCGGTGTATTTCTTTGGCGTGGTCATCTGGGTGCGGTGCGTCTCGTGGCCCGCTTTAGCGCCTTCTTTCTCGCCACCGCTATCGGAACGCTTCTATTCCTCGTGCCGTTCCTTCAGCCGTTGGATCTGTGGGTCACTCGGCTAAAGCTAAATCCGATCGCGTCAGTGTTGGGGTTTATGGTGACGTTGGCGCTACTTGGTCTACTCGCGTGGACCTACGGGCAACTGCGTGCCGCCCCCGTGCTTCAGGCCCTTCAGAACGACGGCCGCTCCATAACCCCTCCGAGATTAGCCATGGGGATTGGCATCGTGCTCCCGCTCGTCTTGACTGCCCTCTTTCACTTTACATTGAGTGGGGAGGCGGGGGTAAAGGCTGTTGACCTGGCTAGGGCTGAGTATGGAGATCAGTACAAGTACGCCCCAACCGCGATCAATTGGGCTGGCAATCATGTCTCAGCGAAGTTAACGGCCTATAACGACTATGAGATCAAAGACGTCACAGTCGAATGGCAGCAATAGTCGTTGAGAAGGTCTGCTACCGACCCACAGCAGACACTAGAACGGAGGGGGAATGGATCTAATTGCGCTGCGAGCTGCCGTCGAGAACGAGCTTGAGAACTACGTGTACGAGATTCATCCCGAGGCGATCGGTCAGCCGCTGCCACAAGAGTGGGTGGACGCCCAACTGGCTGTGATGCGAGCCGCGCTTGTTCAGCCCGTCTGGCGCGAAATAAGAATCCAAGACTCGTACGAGCAGATAATGGGCGCGGCCGAGAGCGAGATTCGGCCATGCGTCCTAGTTGCCGACGACCGAGAGGGTTACGAGCTCTATTTCGATCCTGCCGAAGGGAACTTCGTGTTGGCGTACTCGGGCAATCCGCCAGTCACCTTTAATGTCCGGGGTGATGCTGTCGGGTGCTTCATGGCACGCTAGACGAATCGTCCGCTTCCGACCCGTAACGGACATGCTCTATGGCTAAGGGGGCGTCATTGAACATTCGACCAACGACAGCAGTCGAGCTTAGAAACACTCTAAAGGAGCTTGCCCAGCGGCCACTGGCCGATGGTGGCGACTACGTGCATATTCAGCGCGCCTGCCTGCTGTTGAGCATGTACCTCAAGGACTCTGCGCCTGCATCGGTGGCTAAGCTCATGCCGGAAATAGTCTGGCATTACTTATCTGACGTCGACATTCGGCATAAAGATCATGCCTACGCAGTTGCCCAGACAGACGCACTGTTGTACGCATTGGGTGACTGGGAAGCTGAGGAGCTTGTTTGAATCTAAGGTCCGCTTCCGACCCAAAGCAGACATCCGACTAGACGCCAAGGAAGGACATGACCAAGACAGAATTTCTTAAGATCATGGGCTCTCCGGAAGAGTGGGAGAGCTGGGGTCTCTATCCCGATGAGCTCTTCCAGGGGCAAATGAGCTTGTATCGCCCGGGTGACGAAGTTGGCTCAGAGCACGACAGGAATGGCGCTTTTCACTGGTGGCTGAAACGCCGGCCGGCGAAGGATGTCTTGGTTAAATTGCTGATTCTCGCCGAAAAAGACGTCGATCAGGTGATGGCTGGCGATGTTCGTCAGCACATCCTCAGGGCAATGGAAGACCGTTAGTTGGCAGTGATACCACGTCCGCTTTCGACCCATAGCAGTCATGCCTCGTCTCAGGTGAAGCCATGGATGTGAAACCTCAAACGACTAGTCAGATCCGCGCTGCACTCAGGGAACTGGCAGCCAAGCGGCCAGATAGCGCGGGTGAATTGGCCCATGTCCAGCGGGGCTCACTCTTGCTTCGCTTGCACATCCAAAGCCACGGCCTTGGAACGGATATGCCCGAAATCGCTTGGCACTTTCTTTCAGACGCTGATATTCGCTACAGATCGCCCGACTACGGTGTTGCTCAGACGGAAGGACCTTGTCTGCGCTAGATCTGTGGCAGCAGCAAGAAGAACGGTAATTTTCGCTTCCGACCCACAGCGGACGTCACGGAACTGCAGAGGGGACTGCGTGTGAAATGGATTCACCCAACAATCTTTGCATTCGGCTGTCTCGTATTGCCTGGGTGCATACCTTGGCATATGCGAGTCACGCCGTCCGTCAGCGGCGTGGTCATTGATGCTTTCAGCGGTAATCCCGTAGCCGGTGCGTCCGTCCATATCGAGGAATTTCCAGAAAAGACGACCATCACCAAGCAGGATGGCCAGTTCTTCATCGCCGCAATTAGGGAATGGGAAGTGTTGAGCCCTTCGGAATTCAGCGGCGATCGGCGGCCGGCGTATAGGCTCATTGCGACAGCAAAAGACTTCGAAGACGGATCTAGGATCTGGTACATAGGCGATGACAGGCCTCAGATGATCGAATTGAAGCGATCTACACACTAATTTGCTTGGGACGGGAAGGTCCGCTGCCGACCCGAAGCGGACCTAATGAATGACCGTCCCAAGGGGCTAAGAGTGCCAGTATGGCCTTCAGTACCGTCTTCAATTTAGAGGGAGTTTGCATGCGTCGCTCACTTAGAAGTTGCCTTCTTGGCGTACTACTGGTCTGCAGTGTCACTTACCCGTTCAGTAGATCGATGGCATCGAACTCGGCGCCCGAGGCGAGTGTTCGAACATCGGCCGGGGCGCTCGACGGCGTCCCATACCGAATCGATATACCCGTCAACTGGAATGGCGACCTGGTCGTGCTTATGCATGGCTACGAACCCAAAGGTGTGCCGCGTAAGAATCCGTGGCCTCAAACTGAAGAGGCTCCCGTTTTCCTTTCCCGTGGTTATGCCGTTGCTGCCAGCGCATACGCGTCCCAGGGATGGGCCGTGGGAGATGCGTTGGATAACAGTGAGGAGCTTCGTCAGTTTTTCATCAAGGAGAACCGGACGCCTCGCCATACGTATGTGGTTGGCTTCTCGCTAGGTGGGCTGGAATCGCTGGCAACCATGGAGCGGCATGGCGACGAATACAGTGGCGCCTTGTCGATGTGCGGGGTCAATGTATCTGCGCCAGACATTGTTGCGCGTGGCGTCGTGACGCCGCTGGTCGCCTTTGACGTGTATTTCCCTGGTGTAATTCCGGATCTCGCGGATCCAACCTCTCCAGCGATGATCGATCAAGGACGCATCGAGGAAGCGCTGAAAGCCAATCCTGCCGTAGCCACTCGGCTCGAGGAGCGATTACAAGAAACGAATACAACGTTGCCGGGGTCATTGATGCTCGATTACATGGTCTTACACGAAATAGTGCAGCGTGCGGGCGGCATGCCCGTCGACACTACTAAGACCACCTACGCCGAGTTTGCAGACGATGGCGATTTCAATAAGAAGGTGCATCGGTACAAAGGAGTGCCGTCGGCCATGGCGTATCTCGCGAGCAATGCAACCTTGACGGGGAAGGTCACCGCGCCTGTCGTGCTACAGAGAAACGCGTTTGATCCGACCATTCCGTCGCGTTTCGATACGGTTTATCCCGGGCTTGCAAAGGCTGCCGGCAACGCCTCGAAGGTGACAGTGCTGCCTCCCGTTGGGGAGGGGCATTGTGCCTTTACGCAAGAAGAAACTGGCAAGGCTTTCGATGTTCTCGTCAAGAGCACCCGTCAGGCGGGAAGCCATTGAGCGCCGGTGCCCTTGTGCCAACAGCAATTCCAGGCATTCATGAGCTCATGTCCGCTTCCGACCCGAAGCGGACGTAACCAACAGGGTCATAAGGTTCACGTAGCGGACATCGCGGGATCAAACAGGGAAGGTGCTATGAATCGTCGATTTTCGATGAAATCAGCTCTGCTGGTCGTTTCACTGGCGTACCTCGCGTCCTGCTCCCGATCCCACGCACCGCAAGTTCAGGTCGGTGCGCGTTCTGTAAAGGAGTTGCGCGCAGGATGCGTAGCGCTAGAGCAATTTGCGAAGGATTTACAGACCCAGCGTCCTGAAAACGACTTTCAGCGATTTGCGGCCGCTCCGTACAACTACACATTCCAGGCGCGTGAAACGGGCAACTCTTTCGTATTCACTTTCACCATCATGCCGTTTCATGGGCGACCCGTCCTGGACGGAGTTTCGACCTATGAGGTAGCAAAGTCGGATATGAAGATCGTCAACGTCCATCTTCGTTAGGTCCGCTTCCGACCCAGAGCAGACATGTCGCGCGCCTAAGCATTGCAAGGTCTGAGCCTGACGGACAGAGGAGAAGGTGGTGGTTGACCAGTTCTCTCAAGATGACGAATTTGATGGCTATCCGGGTTGGCTACCCCTGCTCTTAGGTGCGCTTGTTTTTGCCGCTTTCTACTTGATGCGTCACGGCGCCGGGGTGTCTTCCCGAGAATGGGGATAATTTCTCTTTGGCTGCGTGGTGTTGGGGTTCACGGCCATGGATCTCAAAGTCGGATGGGCGCTCTCATTTCTCCATCGCCCGGTGAAGCGTTCAAAGGAGCCGGGGAGGTACTGGACTTACGCCGTCATTGAAGGTGCTTGTGGGATGGCAGCGGTTCTCTATTCAATGGGTGCCTCGCTCGGCTACTGGAGCGTTTGAGCGTCGCTCATTTCCGGATGTCCGCGTTCGACCCATGGCTGACATTAGTCCGCAGCATGTATTTATGGATGGCGCCATCGGGAGGATGGATCATGATGTTGCATCGTTGGTTGAGGGTATTTGGTGGCCTCCTGGCCGCATGGTTCGCGAGCCCCTTAGTGCTAGCGATCGAAGCGCATGCCAAGCCATTGTTCGATGAGCAGTTTGCAAGCAACGTAGCGATGATGCTGGCTGGCCGAGCAACGGGCAGTCATAACTTCTCCATTTCCGGCATCCATTTCGAACCCGTGACCCGCGAATGGGTGATCCAGATTGACGCCGAGGTCGATATCCAGACCGCGAAGCATTTCGTGGCTCGAGTAAACGAATCCACGTCTCTCGCGTGTCTTGAGGCCACTCCATCTGTGGGTTGCGTTGCCAAAGAAGATATTCACCAACAGGTGACGACGGCCCGACAGAAAGTGGAGGCACTTGAGCTCGCCAAGAAGTATCCCGCGCCCGACTTGCAGCAGTTGACGGAGGTCGTCCTGCGATATCAAGTGAATGCTGATCGGCCCAGCAACAGAGCCGCGCCAAAGGCCCGATACTTCGTGAGCATGCCGTCGCCGAATACCGAAGGAGCAATAGATCTTCCGCCGGAGAATCTTGCCAAACTTCGAAAGGACGATATCGAAGCCTTTCCAGGGAGCACTTGGACACAGGGCGCGTCGAACGGCTCCATGGCCATACGCTTTGCTGTGGGCCTTCCGATTCGTCGTCCTGATGGAAACTATGACGTGACTTACAGCTACTACTGCGGGCCCCTCTGCGCAGGCTGGTACACGGCCGTGGTGGCGCACGACGCTTCTGGGTGGCGCGTGGTGTCTTCGGTCATGAATGCCATCTCCTGAAGGAGCTATCACGAGCAGTCGAGGAAGTGCCAATTGGGGCTGTCCGCTTCCGACCCAGAGCAGACCTAACGTAGAAGCCTAAGAGAACCATAGGGGAGGTGCGGTGCTTAAGCGTGTCATGTTTGCCGTTGGTATCGGCGTGCTCGTTACGCTCCTGCTCTTGGGATTAGCATTCGCTGCCGATCTTGCTGGGTTCGAATCCCTGGCGACCGCGCTGTTCTGGCAAAACTCCCTACTCCAGTCGTTAGTGCCAATGGGAAACATCGGTAGCGCGAAACACCCCGTGTACGAGGGATCGCCTCTCAACCTGATCGTGTTCGTGGCAAGCTTTCCAGCCGGGGTGGCCATTTACGGCCTAGCGGCATTTCTCTTCATGAGTAAACTTGCGCGGCGTGGACAATAGCTTTGGGTCGTCCGCTTCCGACCCAAAGCAGACATGTGAGCTAGGAGTATCAACATCAAGGAGAGTGCCTTTGAACGTCGCGCAACTCATCGCGATCACATTGGGGTTGATGGCTACAAACGCTGCGGCATTTCTTTTTACGTTGAAGCCAGCGATGGTAAATAGCCTCTTCTTCGGGGCGCTAACCTATTTTCTGCTCGCTCAGTCGCCACCTAGCCCGCTCGGATTTGCCCTGACCTTGCGTGACTGGGGTGACAAATGGCGAGGCTGGCTTGGGCTGAGCCAAGAGGCTGTTACAACCGGGAGAGACCGTCGTCGAGCTGCGCATCGGTCGATTGCCGTACTCAATCTGTTTGTCCTCGTCGGCTTGCTGTCTATGTGCACTAGGCCGCCGGAGACCGCCCATGCAATGCAGACGGACCGATCTTGTCTGATTGGCTTGTGGCTTGGATTTATGACTGGGTATCTCGTCGCTATTGGTCGCCGTGAGGCACTTGATTGTTGAATCTTCTCGACGCTGAAGTCCGCTTCCGACCCACAGCGGACATCCATGCCAGAGCAACCGAGAGCACTTTCATGGCCGAACTATGTGAGCACCTTCGCCCTCTCTACGACGACGCGCTTGCCAACGGTTGCGTTATCGGGGAGGTGTCGGAGAGATGGTCGAGCGCGGATTTCGTTTTCCTGCTTTTGCCAGAGATGCCTGCGGCCCTGAGACGTGACGTCACCGATCCGGTTCGTTACTACCAGTCAGCACGGACACCTCATAGCGATGCCGACGAAGGCTTCTTCTGCGCGGCCTGCCGTATGGGCCTGTCATTCCCTTCGCGGGGAAGTTGAGCTGAAATGGCAAGGTCCGCTTCCGACCCGAAGCGGACCTTCTGGCAAGGACCAAGGAGTAACAAGGTGATCGAAAATGGATAGTCAGATTGAAGCTATTCGGTCGGCCAAGTACCTATACATGGGTTCGATCGCCGAGCCGCAGGACAATTGCCTTCGCCTCGTCATACTCGAAGCTACGAGTGACGTTCTGCCCGGTCAGATGACTGGACCGGATGAAGTAACGGCCTTGCCAGGGCCATTCTCAGCGGCGAGACCGATTCTTCACGGACCCGGTTGCCGCATCTTTGAGATCGTGTGGGAGAGCTATATCGGCTATGCCGTCCAGAACGAGAGTTTCCATGTCCCGG
>Ga0055542_1001287_pt1 | contig 13472 bp, 10 predicted proteins | sample AraplaCol_mMF_r2_2_FD_55026 | JGI IMG/M metagenome (GOLD analysis project Ga0055542, IMG submission 55026) | Arabidopsis root microbial communities from North Carolina, USA - plate scrape CL_Col_mMF_r2 | ecosystem: Host-associated > Plants > Roots > Endosphere | place: USA: North Carolina
GGGCAGAAAGGCTCCCTCTTTATCAAGTTCAATTATTTTTCTTCTTTTTAATTCGAATACCGAATTGCTGAGCACAATGTTTTCCTTCAATCCCAGTAAGGCCATATTTTCGATCTTATGTAAATACTCGTTGCTGTTTTCTTCGTTGGCAGGAAGCAGCTGTAGTATTTTAGCGCCTAATATCTTAAATTGGCTAAATTCCAATTCAGGGAGCCTTTTTTCTATTTCTTTTTCCAAGGCCGCGATAACTTCATCATCCTTTTTGAAGCCTTTTAAAATACCAAGGTGTTCCTTCAGCCAGCTCTTCCATGGTTCCTGGAACCGCGGATCCATGTCTTCTATATTTTGCGCGTGAATATGCTCCAAGCTTTTCACTATATTTTTGTACGCTTGGAACGGAAAGAACTCATAACTATGTTGATTGGTTCTTAGTTTTTCTATATTATGCAATAGCAAGACATAGGCGATGTTTTCTTTATCTGTACTGTTATCAAAACGAAGATCTTCCCAGTTGAACGGTATTTTACCGGCTATATGTAGATTGATTGCGGTTTCAAAATCGTTTTTCAGTTTCTCTTTTTTCAATTTTACCAGCGCTTTAATGCTGGTTCCAGTAGCAATCAAAAATCCGATTTTGTGATAATAGTTTTTGTCTTTAAACCAGTATGACATGGAACGGTATATCTCTTCCACACCAATCCATTTCTTCCAAAGACTTTCACTAGTTTCTTTAGGTTGAAAAAATCTCACAAAGGTATATAGGGGGTCTGTTTCATTCGCTGGTTTATCTGTGATGGCATCAAACAATACTTCTATTTTATTGCTGTATGAAGCAGCAGGTAAGTTGGTAATAAAGGCCCAGAAAGATAAGTCATTAAGCTGGGCTTCCATTTCATCCCAGAGTTGTATAAGTTCTGTTTTCCGGCGAAGCTGTTCGTTAGAGGAGAGGTCCTTCATACTTTCACTATTAACCAATCGGGCTTTAATAAGTTCCGCACTCGTCAGTGGTATTTTGCCACGGTTGAGCCGGATAAACAGTTCCTCACTTCCCTGAGTAGAATCTTTTACTTCGTACCAGATCACCTGTACACTCCATTCCGGTATTCTGTATGCCCCGTCAGCGTTTTTCTCCAAGCCTGGTAATAGTACCGACAACATCTTATCCTTTAACTGCCGGGGTATTCCGTTCTTTCCATTTTCAAACCAATCCTTTATGGTGATGTATGCCTCACTCATATAATGTAGGTCGGGCATGGAGTGGTTGTGTTGGTTTTGTTGCAGGAATATATTGGAGTCAGTTCGGGTCTGATAATGTAGGGAATATAATTCCTGCGTATAACCTTCCTCCCGCAGATTCCCCCCCAGATACTCTAGCAATAAGTAAGTAATAATACGATGTATGGTGGTTAAGCGCTGCTGGCCATCAATCAGTTCATAACCTTTCTGTATACTACCGTTTTCCTTCTGCCACTGGGTTTCACGTACAACCAAGGGTTGCAGACAATAAAAACTATAAGCTTCCCCATTGTTTCGGTATTCCAGTATATCATCCAGCAATTGGGTAACATTGCAATTAGTCCATCGGTAGCCGCGCTGGTAATTAGGAATATAAAAGTTATGACCAAGGAGTTCTGTAATTGTTTTCGTGGTGATTTGGTTTTCGAACATATAATTTATTTGTTCCAATTACTATATGAAAAAGAAATAAGAATTTATTATTATAATACTCGTTGTGTGCTGTATTCAAACAATAAGTGATTTTGGCCAACATATCTCATTATTTGTTGTACTTTCTGTTTTATCGCTTGCTTTATTGGCTATGATTCTCGCCTTGTCAGATTGAAATCATATAATGCACATCAAATAACTCATTCGCTTTTGCGGTAACAGCGCAGAAGGATCGTGATAAAATACAGCCAAGTTCACTTTATCCCTTAATATTTAGAAAGCCCTATTGAAGATTAGGAGCTGTTCGATCTCATTTTTTAGAATTCCGAGGTAGTCCTTTTTTAATTATTTCGCGATTAGCTGTTACTTTTACCGTCCTAATAGCACTTACTTTTCTAACAAATTGAAGTGCATTTGTTACTAAATGAAAACTAATTCCGCTTACTGTTAAGATGCTATCTACAAAATTTAATAGCGTATGCATTTTGTTATTCTGATCATTCTTCAGCATTGGAACAGAAACTCCTGGTTGTACAATCTAACATTCTTTATGTGTATCCTTGCTACCTAATATTTTCAAAAATGTTCCTTTAAACTCACGAAAAGTAGTAAAGCTGTGATTGTTTGTCGCGTTATTATATAATCGTTACAAAATTGTATCATTATAGGCAGCCCGGATAAAAAAATGTGAATTTTTAACCGCTTGAGATGCTACAACCTGTATATCACCTATTACAACTGGAGGCTGTTCATTAGTTGCATATTTCGCATGAATAAGTAATAATCTGTCTTTATATACAACTAGATAATCTGCAATCTCGTTAGCGCCATTCTCATTACAACTAAATACTACATTCTGGTCATTGGAAAAATATTCTGCTATTTTTTGAAGGATATTTCTCTTTCCCTAATACAGCGGGTAGATTTTCCTTTTTTATTTCTACATCCGACCAGTCGATGTCAGTAAAAATCAACAATAGTATAGGATTATTCAGAATGCAACAAAATATGTAGATATTAATTCTATAATGCAGTTTACAAAAAAAATAACCCATTTAAGTTAATTAGTTGTTAATCAAATTTTAAATCCCACATCATTGAATTCCCCTGTGACTTCTAACCGAATCCTGAATATGTAATTGCGTTGAAGAATGGTCAACTGTATAAACACACCCTTTTGAAACAGGTTGGATCATTTAGCTCTGGGAACAAATTACTCCTCCTAAAAGCATCTCACAAACTTAAGCACAAGTATTCTAGCCATAAAATGAGTGCTGAAATTCACCCTACATGAGTACTAATGGAGAAGGTAATCCAAGCCTTCCGACAAACCAGCTATTCAAAAAAACATTGTATTTACGCTGCTGGCAGAACAAAGTTATTTATATTTATGCGATAAAAAGTCCCCTTTTACCGTTCCCGCTATGTATCAACTGAAAAACATTATACTATCTTTTATCTTTTTATGCCTGATCATACCTGCCTATGCGCAAAAGCTGGCTTTCCCCGAAAATGTAGGAGATATACGCTTCGATAGTCTCCACGATGATCCTGGATTTATAGTATGCAATCCTAAACAGGTGCTGCAATACTACAATACAGCATCTTACTATAAGGATCACAAAAAAGAGATCATCAAATATCTGCTCAGTAATTTCATCACGCAGGATAGCTTCCAGGACCAGAGTGGATTTCTGACCGTCAGATTCATTATTAATTGTAATGGCAACACAGGCTGCTTCCGTCTTTTTGAAATGGACAGTAATTATCAGCCCATTCATTTTAAAGAAGCATTATCCCGGCACTTACTTAAGCTGGTACAACAGCTAAGTGGATGGCAACCGGCTGTTTATAAAGAGAAAGTATATGACAGCTACCAATACATCACTTTTCGCATCAGAAATGGTAAAATAATAAGCGTCAGCCCATGAAGAAAACATACCTGCTCCTATATTTCTGTCTTACTGGCTTCATCGTTAAGGCCCAGGAGAATTGCAACCTCTATACAGATTCCCTCTGCCATCTTGCCTGCAGTGTACGTAACCAATCCAGCACTTTCCCACAGGGCTCCCGCCGCAGCCAGGAATATCTCGACAGCGCTATCCGCTTATGCCCTGATATGGCAGATGCCTGGCGCGAGATAAGTGTCCCTTATCTGAAACGGGGCGACTTCGTAACCTGGCGTAAATACATGGATAAAGCGGTTGCCTTGCAACCCACCAGGATACTGGACATACGGGGCTGGTGCAGATTCAAATTCCTGAGAGATTATGCAGGCGCTCTTGAAGACCTGAAACGGTTCGACAGCTTATCCCATTTTGCGTCCAAACATACAGGTGACGGTACTTACAGCTTAAATGTTGTTATGGCATTATGCGAAAGAGAGCTGGGGAATTATTCCAGTGCGATGCTTTATTTCTCCAAAGGCATCGATAGCATTTTTTATACAAAAGGGAAAGACTTTATAGGTCTCTTCGACTTTCTACACAGGTCCGTATTAAAATTAAGGCTGCAGGATTACTCCGGCGCGTTATCAGATCTTAACCAACAGGAGAAACTGTGCAGGAATTATGTAGAGACCAGCTATTATAAAGGCATCGCTTACCGTGCTCTCGGAAAACACAAACTGGCGAAACAGCATTTCGAGAAAGCGGCCCGATTATATAAAGAAGGATTTCATATGTCTGATGTTTATTGCGAAATGCTGGATGCGGTATATCCTTCAGATATAGATGAGGCTTTGGCTGGTACTTCTCAGCACATCCTCAAAAGCAGATAAAGCAACGCTTGTTGATTACCACCTGGCAAAAAAGATGCTTTCTCCTTCGATAAAATTATCGATAAATTCTCCTCTGAACTCATTTATTATGCTTGAACGCTGCGGATCATTTACCGGGAGATAAGTTGACGCCCTCGCAGAATGGATACTCGCCCAGTAAAAACCGCCTAATGGAAAAAAGTATCGAATTAATTTGTCAGATAGAAAATTGTCCCTACCTTTAGTGTACAACATATCTACTACACTATGATACGCCTTGATAAATTTTGCTTTGGATACAAAGCAAACAGTTTATTGTACCATAATCTACAGCTTACGCTTGAAACTGGAAGGATCTATGGGTTACTCGGAAAAAATGGAGCAGGTAAGTCTACACTGCTGAAAAACCTGATAGGCCTGCTTTATCCATCATCCGGCACTGTCTCGGTGAATGGTTTTAATCCTTCCGGTCGCAAGCCGTCCTTTTTAAGGACTATCTACTTTATTCCGGAAGAAGTATACGTACCTGCATTGACGATTAACAATTATGTGAAAATTTTCGCTCCGTTTTATCCTGCTTTTGACCGTACAATGCTCAATACATATCTTGAAAAGCTGGACGTACACACGGATAAGAAACTAAATACACTATCCTTCGGGCAGCAAAAGAAATTCATTATTGCCTTTGCCCTGGCCTGTAATACAAGTGTATTGATTATGGATGAACCTACGAATGGCCTCGATATCCCTTCCAAGAAAAGATTCCGGAAACTGATATCTTCTTCTATGCATGAAGATAGAATTATTTTTATATCTACTCATCAAACGCGTGACCTCGAAAATCTCATCGATCAGGTAATTATTGTAGATAATGGTGAGTTGGTGCTGAATGCGCCGGTAGAGATTATTGGCCAAAAACTTTCATTTAAAACGGTGGAGGAAGATTATAACGAGCAACCCGTCTTTTATGAAGAAGAATTATTGAAGGGACGTGCCGTTATTATAGAAAATACTGATGATATAGAAAGCCAGATCAATCTTGAACAACTCTTTAATGCTGCAACCGAAAACCCCGTAATGGTAAAAGCTGTTTTTAATAAATAACACATTTCGATCTCATGAATGACATACTTAGCTTAAGCCGTTTTGGATGGCTTATACGGAAAATCTTCCTTGAAAAAACTGCATTGGTTTTAGGATCTATGCTATTGTGTTTCATTGTTACTTTTATATTCTATGTTATGACCATGCTGTTGCAGGGTATTTCTGAAGCACAAAATGACGCCTTCCTGGTTGGGCTTACATTGGGAGGATCGCTGATGGCATCAGTTGTATTTGGCTATTTCAACAATGACGCAACAGGCGTTTCCTTTCTAACCTTACCAGCTTCTGTATTAGAAAAATGGTTATCAGGTATAATAATAATTGGGCTTTATTTTTTCCTTTTCCTTCTTTATTTCCGCTTGATAGACCTGGCATTTGTTGCACAATATCATCACAATTTAAATCCGCATGCTCCTTATTACAAAGAGCAATACGAATTGGTAAACATTCTGCCCTTTACAGGTTCTACAGCCGCTCAAAACTTCATGATGTTTTTTAATATTACAGGCATCATGATGCTGGGTGCTTTATTTTTTAATAAAGCGGCTTTTATTAAAACAGCCCTGGTGATCTGTTCAATTTTAGTTGCAGCTTTTTTACTTAATCTGTTAATTATAAACTTGCTTATTAAGAATGTGCAGACTGCTTTCCCCTTTACCGTAGTATGGCTATGGGTAGGAAAAGAACGTACTCCGCTGGAACTTTCTCCGCAAAATGCAGATAAAGTAAAAATCATTTTTCGGTTTGCGCTTCCTGCTGTACTTTGGGCACTTTCTTTACTGAGATTAAAAGAAAAAGAATTTTAAAACATTATAATGGTTTTTAAAGACAGTCCTGCTATATATATCCAGATTGCTATGTACATGTGCGAACAAATTCTGCTGAAGAAATGGAAGCCGGAAGAAAAGATCATAAGCATCCGTGATTTAGGTGAATTGATTGAGATAAGTCCTAATACAGTACAGCGGGCATATGATTTTTTGCAACAACGGAATATTATTGCTAATAAACGGGGTGTTGGCTTTTTTATTGATCCGGCAGCAGAAGAAAACATCTTGTCCTTTCGCCGGGAACAATTCCTGGAGAATGAACTGCCTGAAACGTTACGCAATATGTACTTGTTAAAAATTGATATAAAGCAGGTAGAAAAATTATACGAAAAATTTGTAAAGAATAATTTTCTAAACAAGAAATAATGAAATGGACTAAAAAAATCCTTATTGGGATAATGCTGGTATTATGCTGTAGCCTGGTGGCTTCTGCCTTCATGTTTAAAAAGGAATACGACAAAAATGATAAAGGAGAAATGTATTTCCTTTATGGAACAATATTCGAACAACCATTCAGGCATCTTGTAGTTACGGGTGGTAATATTTCCAATATTATCTATGAGCCATCCGCAAAGCCTTCTGTGCGCGTATTCAAACGATGGTGGGGTTATCATGATAAAAGAATAACTACGTTTGTACGAAATGATACACTATACCTGGATTTTCCTGACAAATACAAAGACCTGTATGAAAAAAACCAGCTTAAAAATAGTGTTATGGTACGCATTTTTTCTCCAGAATTAATATCCGTTACCGGTTTTAATACTAACTTAAGCCTGTTAAAACTAAAGCAACAAGACCTGACCGTTAATATTTCAGGAAAATCAAATTTTGAAGTAGAGAGCTTGTTATATAATTTTGATAAGGTTTCAATCAAAGCTTCCGACACAACAGCGGTAGTTTTTGAAATTTCACCTCTTTTAAAAAAGGCAGTATCAGAAGATGGAAATGAAATTCCTGCCGATGTAAAAGGATGGGATGCTTTTCATATAAAAAATCTCAATGCCGAAGTGTCTGGTAATTCAATTGTTGATGTCGGTCATGCACAAATCGATTCAATTGATTTCAAAGTTTCTGATACTTCAGCAATTATTCTTTCAGGTGGTACCATCAAAAAACATTTTCCTGTTAACAGATAAATTGATGTATCAACTATCTCTGGGGAATAAATAAAACTTCCCATTTGCAATATGACAAGAAGATTCAATCAAAACATAAAGAGAATTGAACAGCTATTATGTAACCGTTTTGATGATATATCCAAACGAACTGAAACACTCCTATTCTTCAAATCCCATCTTGAGGCCAACCTGAAATTCCCAATTCATATTACCGGAATTGAAGATTTCGATTGGGAAGAATTTTACTTATTAGGCCCCGGAAGCAAAAAGGAATACGAAATACTTAAGCAAACCCGGCCTTCTTATACAGATATATTCAATATGATCAGAATTGATCCTTATTTCGATGAAGATTATGGACTGTTTGCAAAAGTTACAAGACTTTCCGATAAAAAACGTTTTCAACTTCCGCTCGCAGACATGAAAGCCGTAGATAAAAAATCCCCTGAATATGATTTACTTCAGGACTATTCTATTTGGTTTATTAACTATCAATACTGACTCCTTTATAAGTAGGTGAATATATTTGACCAAATTCACGGATGATCAACCTCATGTGTCTGGTGCACTTAATGTTGCCAGGATGTTAGCTAACAGCACATACAGATATTTTGAGAAGATTATACATCCTAAAAGCATACTATGATTTTGCAATGTAAATCAAAGAGCTGCTTCAATTGGAAGCGGCTCTTTAAAAAACGTCTCTCCGTTTAAAACAAAATTCCGGCAACACAATCAGTATCTCCTTCTCCATGCCTTCCCCCTTCCAATAAAGTATCACATTTACCTTCGCACGTATTAACACATAATGCTGCAATTCTCTCTCAATCCTTTGTACAAAACTATTAGATGGCTTTAGAACAGATTGTCCGTTAAGATTCAGGCATTCATACCCATTTACCACTAATTCGTCTCCACTGGTCATCTGTGTAATTACATCCTGTTTATCAACAAAATATCCTAACCAAACTTCCGTATATTTCAAATAAACAGACAATTCCTTTGGCACAGGATATCCCCCCCTGTCCTCTGATCGCAATAAATCAGCAACATTTATATCATCAAAATACCCTCCGTTCAAATGTACCACTATCTGTTTTTTCGCTCTTGTCAGGGCAACATATACCTGTCGTCTAACATCGTCCGTATCTAAATTCAGCCCCTCTAACAACAAAAACACATTATCAAATTCCTTTCCTTTAGCCTTATGAATTGTTGACACTAAAATCGTCTCTCCATTCTCCTTTATAAAATCCTCTAACCTGGATTCCCGGATAAACATCATCAAATCCGACTTATACTTCCTCCCCGGATTAATCGCCTCAAAATCCCGAATCAGATTTTTACAAGCATCTAACTTTGTACTTCTCTGAAACCGTGTCACTAATGTACGCTTTGAATGTTCCCATAATTCATCACTAATAATAGATGTATTATCATCCAATTCCAACCCCGATAAGAAAACCCGGATTTCCAACAGATTATCCAACTCAAACCCATCATTCGTTTGCACTACTTTAGCAGGTAAGCCCTTATTCACTAACAATCCGGCGATCTGTAATGCCTCTTCATTGGTCTTTGTTAAAACACAGGTAGTACCAACCAGTTCAGTCGTAAGTATATCATTCACCAAAGGTACAATCAGGTGACTATTTTGATATCGTATAAGTTTGATCTGCCCATTATCAGGCTGTATTGAAACAATCGGAAATTTCTTTAACCGGTGGGGAATTCTTTTTGCGAAATGATTTGAGAATTCAACCAAATTACGCTTACTCCTGTAATTTTCTACCAAATCATACATCACGGCATTCTCAAATTTCGTCAGCTGTTCCATATATTTAGCATCAGCGCCTCTAAAAGCATAAATATTCTGATCATCATCTCCTACTGCAATCACCCTCATATCCTCATTCTGCTTTATCAACGCCTGTACCAGGTCAAATTCATGCTTATCCATATCCTGCGCTTCATCAATCACTAAAACCGTTTTCGTAATACGGTTCTGCTCTACTTCACCATCCGTAATTTTCTGAATGGTGGTAGCCAGAATCTCTGCCGACTTCTCCAGATTACCTACCTTCCCTAACAAATCAAAACAGTAAGAATGGAAGGTCTTTATTTCTATAAAGTGTGCGGCATTCCCAATTAAACCTAATAACCTTTTCTTAAACTCCGTGGCGGCAGCACGCGAAAACGTCAGCATTAACAACTGCTCATGTTTTACATCTTCCATATAAAACAAAGATGCCAGTTTATGCACCAGCAACCTCGTCTTCCCACTACCCGGACCAGCAGCTACAACCATGTATTGTGCTTCTTTATCATTGATGATTTTCAACTGTGCAGGAGACAGATCCCCAAACAACTGCTTAAACTTGGCAGGAGTAATATTCCGCTTGATATCATGCTGCCGGCTACCTTTAAAATATTTATTCAGGAAAGTCGTATAATTCAGTTTAAAATAATCATCCACAAACTGCAATGCCTGCTTGTAGTCATTAATCATCATCTTTGCATACTCCCCTACAATATGAATTTGCTGTATCTTACTCTCATAATACTGGCTTAGCTTCTGAAAATCTTCTACTTTATATTTTACTTTATTATTCTGCTCTACCCGCTCTACCATTAACCGGTTATATGTTACCAGAAACCCACCTTCAATTTTAATGGCTTCAATTCTGGAAAGAAAAAACAATACATCTTCCACATCATACAATGACACTTCGCTATTAAAAAGTGACTGCGTCTCAAAAGCAACTTTCAGATCATATACTGAAAACTCGACCAATATCTCCTCAGCATTGTTATTAGCCTCAGCTGTATTCTCCTTACTTTTCTCATAAAGATATTCAACTATGAAAACTGCCAGTTGATGTCTTTTCTCCATCTTCACCGTCAATTCCTCTCTTGTAAATAAACCGGCTATGGCACAATGATTCTTGGAATGTTTAGCAGGTTTCCGTTTAATCCAGTTTTTAATTGCCCAATAGTTGAAAATGGTCTTAATTTTATTAGGAGTAACTTCATTACATCCAAATTTCTCCGCAGCTTCATTCAGTTCTTTAATATGCAATACCTTCATTTCTTCATCGATGCACGTCATCAGGTATGATTCAATAGCGGTATACATTTTCACAATACCCAATGACCGTTTGCTTTCTCCCCTTTTAATAAAAGCCGTTAAATCTTTTGTATTTGCCAATATCTTCTCTGCCTTCAGCAAGCCCACAATATTAATCACATCTTTCTTGCTAATCCCCAAATGATCACTGATATAGTCAATCCTGGATTCAGCCTCCTCATCACTGGCTTCTTTCCTGCGTTTACTGGAGAAAAGCTTCTTAATGATTCTTACAGCTTGTTCCTTTTCTCTATCAGTAAACCGGGTAGATTCATTGATTTTATCAACAGCTTCCTGTGCATTTTTAGCCAATATACTGTTAGCAAATATCTGGGGATTATTATGCAGCCGCTTCAGGTATCCCGCATCTTCCAGCGCAGCGATAGCTGTTGTCACCCTGGTTTCAATCTCTCTCACATTGTCATCCCATCCTGCCTTCCTGGCAATTTCTAACGCCGATAGAGATACCGTTGTACGAAACTTTGTTACCAGCTTAATAGCCGTCCAGATCTGATTAATCTCCTTAATGGATAGTTTAGTCTGATTTAATAACGTAAAATGCTTTCCAAGATCATCTTCATTATACAACACAAAGCAATCCGCTATAATACTCAGATCCCGGCCGGCCCTGCCCGCTTCCTGGATATAATTTTCCAGAGAGTCTGAAATATCATAATGGATCACCATTCCTACATCTTTCTTATCCACTCCCATTCCAAACGCAGAGGTAGCCACCATAATAGAAATATCACCAGCTTGAAAGCCCTCCTGATTAACGGTTTTCTCCTTCACATCCATTTTGCCATGATAGGCTCTTGCACTAAATCCGTCCTCCTTTAATCGCTGTGCCAGAATATTGGCCTTTTTAGTTCTGGACACATACACAATGGTCGGACAGGGCTTTTGCTCTATTAAGTCCCGTACGGTCTGGTATTTCTCCTCTTCACCTTGCCGCTCAATTACCTGGTACTGTAAATTTGTTCTGGAAACCTTAGACGTAAATAATTCCAGTTCCAGCGATAGCTTATCCCTGAAATAATCCCGTATATCTTCAATGACTTTCTGTTTGGCTGTAGCTGTAAAGCAGGACACCGGAATAGGGTCTTCCAGGTTTTTCTTTTCCTGCAGTGATTTAATAAAGTCACCAATATACAGGTAATCTACCCTAAAATCCTGTCCCCATGCAGAAAAACAGTGCGCCTCATCAATAACAAAGCGAACAATCTTCCTACCCAGCAACAATCGCTCAATTGTCTTTGAGCGCAGGGATTCCGGCGAAATGTAAAGTAAGGATGCACTACCATCCTCAACCCTTTCAAAAGACTTACTTCTTTCTACCGAATCTAACAACCCATTGATAGTAGCTACATACGGAATTCCATTCTTTTCAAGATTATCTACCTGATCTTTCATCAAAGACTGTAAAGGTGAAATCACCACTGTTAATCCTTTTACATTTTGCCCACTCATGAGCGCAGGTACCTGAAAAGTAATAGATTTCCCTCCCCCTGTCGGAAACACAACCAATATGGATTTATTATCAATCGCGGCCTTAACCGCCATTTCCTGTAATGGCTCACCCCCAAATTCCCTATACTGATCAAGATCAAAATACCACTTCAATCCTTTATGTATATCGAAAGCACTGTTACAGTAATTACAACCCCTCAGACAAGGCTTGTTACGCAGCCGATACATAATCCGCTCCACTTCATGATAATGGTGCAGCACCCAGGGAGGTGTAATGGAATACCGTTCGTTTGCATTGATAAGCGATAAACAATAGGCAAGTGCAACCGGGTGTGTGACTATAATTTGGGCAAGATCTGTATCCAGGCAGATATCATCTTTAAACCGTTGCCTAATTAATATCTCCACATTACCTACTTCGCCCCTATAATTAATTACCTTAAAGAAGGCCTGAAATTCCTTTTTATCATGCAATAGAGAATAAAAGATCTGCTGCAGACTTTGATCAACCTTTTCAAATTTACTGACCTCATCCAGAAACAGGTCTTTTGCCTTAATAGCATCATTTAATGGATTATTGAAGTCTTCCGGTTGTAGTTTATCATCTTTCAGCAAAGCATGATAAGGCTTAGCAGGAAATAGTAACGGTGATAAATATAATGTATCAATAATATATGATATCCTAATCCCAGCGTCCTGTAAAGCCGCGCCAATATATTTTATATCATGCTTTAAAATATTATGCCCACATATAAACGGAGTACCCTTTATAAAAGCAATAAATTCGGCGACAGATGTACCATGGAAAGTATTACCATTAATTTTAACGCTCCCAATATCGAGGATTTTACGGCTGTTAGGATCAATTTCGGTATCAACGAAAGCAATGGGTTCCATATCTATATATTAACGTAAGGTCAGATTAATCTATAGCTTGCTGCTGTCATTCAACATATTTAAGTTACTCAATATTTTCAAAAGTCCGGTAATTTCCCCCCAGCTTCGCTGCGGAAAACAGGCGTAGATAATTAAGGGGCATATTGGTTCGAACAAAAAAGGAAAAAACATTATGAGAAAGTATAATAACTCTGCCGGTCCATTATACGTATTACCATTTCTTGTACCCGCTTAAGTTTTTTAATCAGCGTTATTGCAGATAAGCATACGTTGTTATTCATCACCGATATGAAAGCTCAATTTCCAATACTTACACTATCTGTTAGCTTTTTGTTATTATCTTCATCAAAATTTTTCAATCAGTATTTGTACTGACTGCCATTCCCATACTTCGTTGTCAAATGACTCTAATTTATATTTAACTATCATGATAGATTTATCTCATGCTGAGAATCAAATTCACTGTGTCTCTAATTTCCACGACCTTGTTGCTACGC
>Ga0055542_1001296_pt1 | contig 13339 bp, 9 predicted proteins | sample AraplaCol_mMF_r2_2_FD_55026 | JGI IMG/M metagenome (GOLD analysis project Ga0055542, IMG submission 55026) | Arabidopsis root microbial communities from North Carolina, USA - plate scrape CL_Col_mMF_r2 | ecosystem: Host-associated > Plants > Roots > Endosphere | place: USA: North Carolina
CATCGCAGCGTCGTCGACCAGCTGCTGCCGCGCATCGAGAAGGCCTATGCGTCGGTGAAGGTCGGCAGCCCGCTCGAGGAAGGCACGCTCGTCGGCCCGCTGGTCGACCGTGCGTCGTTCGACGCGATGCAGAAGGCGCTGGCCGACGCACGCGAGCAGGGCGGCGAAGTGAAGGGCGGTGAGCGCGTCGATGTCGGTCACGCGGATGCGTACTATGTGCGCCCGGCCATCGTGCGGATGCCGAAGCAATCGGCGGTGGTCGAGCGCGAAACGTTCGCACCGATTCTCTACGTGATGGTCTACGACAACTTCGAGGACGCGATCGAAGTACACAACGCGGTGCCGCAGGGCCTGTCGTCGGCGATCTTCACGAACGACATGCGCGAGGCCGAGCAGTTCATGTCGTCGGCGGGCAGCGATTGCGGGATCGTCAACGTGAACATCGGCACGAGCGGCGCGGAGATCGGCGGCGCGTTCGGCGGCGAGAAGGAAACGGGCGGCGGCCGCGAGTCGGGTTCGGATGCGTGGAAGGCATACATGCGCCGTGCGACGAACACGATCAACTACAGCCGTCAGCTGCCGTTGGCGCAGGGCGTGAAGTTCGACGTCTGACGGAGGGGCCCGCAAGGGCGCGTTGACGTTCGAATGACAAGGGCCGGTTGCCGCGAAGGCGGTAACCGGCCCTTGTCGTTTTCAGCGATGCGTGCGCGGCGATGCCCGATCTGCGCCCGCCCGATCACGTATTCATTTGTGAGGGGCNGATCCGTCGATTGCCGGCATGTTCTGCACGACCAGCATCTGCGGCGTCGACAGCGTGATCTGCGACGCCCGCAACTGCTTCAGGATCTCGAACAGCAGGTCGCTCTTCGTCGCGCTCGCGATCCGCGGGCTCGCCACGTAGCCCGTGACGCTCAGCGTGATCCCGTCGGGCGCCAGCTGGCTGAACGTGACCGACGGCGCCGGCTTGTCGAGAATCGCCGGATGCTCGCGATACGCGTCGAGCAGCAGGTCGCGCACCTGCTCGGGGTCGGTGTTCAGCGGGAACGTCAGCATCAGCGTCGCGACGCCCTGCGTGCTATTGCCCATCGTCACGTTGCGCACGTTCTGCGAGATCAGTTGCGAGTTCGGCACGATCACGGTCGAGCGGTCGCTGAGCTGGATCTCGGTCGCGCGCACGTTGATGCGGCGGATGTCGCCTTCGACGCCCGCGATGCTGACCATGTCGCCCACCTTCACCGGCCGCTCGGTCAGCAGGATCAGCCCCGACACGAAGTTCTTCACGATCTCCTGCAGGCCGAAACCGATACCGACCGACAGCGCGCTGACGATCCACGCAAGGTTGCTCCATCTGACGCCGAGCAGCCCGAGCGCCATCAGCACGAGCAGCACGTAGCCGACATTGGTGAACAGCGTGATCAGCGACACGCGCATTCCCGCATCCATGCCGAGTGCCGGCATGAACTCGCTGTCGAGCCAGCGGCGCACCGAGCGCAGCAGGTAGAAGCCGATCGCGAACCCGATCACCGCGTTCATGATCCGGTCGGGCATGATGTTCAGGCTCTGCAGCCGCTGGCCGCCAATCATCGCGACCGCGCTGTCGAGGAGGTCGCTCGGCGTCGTGCCGAAACCGCCCGTCAGCAACGCGATCGCCGCGACCAGCATCAGCAGGCTCGTGCCGAGGCCGGACACGACGGTATGGGCCTGGTCGAGATGNCGGTCGTCGAGCGCGAACAGGTGCTTGATCTGCNTGCCGGTNGACAGGTTCGCGGAGAACAGGCTTTCGCTCGCGTCGCGCGTCAGCTGCGTCATGATGTAGACGCTGCACAGCACGATCTCGAACCACACAAGCTCGTAGGTGATGAAGCGTGCGACCGTGATGTAGCCGATCAGCAGCGCGCCGAGCGACACGACGATCGCCAGCGTGACGCCCGCATGGATCAGCCCCGCGAGCGTCGAGCGATCCTCGGGCGCCTCGCCGGATGCCGCAAGCGCGCTGCGTACGCGATTCGCGCGCAGGATCGACGCGCCGACGGTCAGCGCGACGACGAGCGAGACGATGCCGCGGCCGAACAGCGTGACGGACAGGCTGGTATCGACGATCCGGTTGATCGATTCGAGCGTGCCCGACATCAGCAGCAGCGCGGCCAGCACGCCGGGGAACGGCTTCATCGCGAGCGCGACGGGATCGGCGAGCGCGGGCAGCCGCCACGACGGATGCTTCGTGCAGAGCAGCGCGCGGCCGAGGCCGGCGATCAGCGCGCAGGTCACGGCGAGCTTCGCGAACTGGTCCCACAGATCGGTCATCGACGACGTGAGCTCGGAGTGGCGGGCGAGCGCGAGATAGAGGATCTGGACGGCGACCGCGGTCGCGAGCAGCGTCGAGAACGCCGTGGCCAGCGCCAGCGCACTGCGGCGCAGCCGGGTGGGCGGCAGGCGGTTCAGGCAGAACCACGCGAGCCCGCGTTCGACGATGCGGCGGCCGCCGAGCCAGACCGCGAGCGCTGCGATCATCAGCAGCGTGGTGAGCGCGCGCTGGCCGGGTGTCCAGGACGAGCGCAGCATGTCGCGCAGTTCGTCGTTGAAATCGTCGAGCCGCTGCACGTCGTCCGGCGACAGATGGAACAGCGGCAGCCAGAACTGCGCGCCGAAGATGCTGCCGGAACGGAACGCGAGCTGGTTCTTCAGCAGGCTGCGGTGCAGCTTCGAGAACTGGTCGTTCAGGTTCGCGAGGTTGGTCTTCTGGTCGGCGGCCTGCTTCAGCGCCGCGTCGATCTGCGCCTTGCGCGCGTTCAGCGTCGCCCGCTGCTGTTCGACGGCGGGTGTTTCGGGCGATGCGCCCGGGGCCGGCGGCGGGCCGAGCACGTCGAGCTGCGCCTGGACCTGCGTGCGCTGCGGCGCGAGCTGGCTCTGCAGCTTGTCGACGTCGGCGCTCAGTTCCTGGGTCGCGTCACCGAGCTCGTCGAGCTCCTTGCTGTTGGTCGCGTTCGACGTCTGCTGCTTGATGCGGTCCTGTTGCACCTGCATCTGCTTGAGTTGCGCAACGGCGTCGCTGAGCGAAATCGTCGGCACGGGGACGCCGACGCCGCTCGCGCCCGGTGCGGACGCGGCCGTCGGAAATGCCGATGCGGCCGCGATCGCCGCGAACTGCAGCAGTGCGAACAGCGCGATTCGGCGTGCGTACGTGGATAGTCGTTGTATGGACATGGAATGCTTACGTTTTGCCGACAATGCCGGGTGCCGCAAGGCGCCCGGAAGCCGGGAGTTGGCCCGGTAGCATGTTACCGGGGCATGGCGGCCGCGGCGCTGCCGATCGTGCGCCTTGCCTTTCGCGTACAGCGGTGCCCGCACGGGCATGCGATTGCCGCGCGGGCCCTTGCCGGCGGGGCCGTGACGGTCGCATTCGCAGTCCGGCAGCGCAACGTCGTGACGCCGACGAACCTTACAGATCCGACAGAACGTTACGCAATTTACACAATAGCCGGCGCGAAAGTGGGGTGTCCGAACCGGTTGGCCATGCAACGCGGCCCGAGCGGCGTGCCGGTACAATGCAGCGAATCGCCCGACGGCGGCCCGCCGGCCGCCGGACAACAAAACACACGACACGATCAGGAGACACGACCAAGATGGTCTCAACGGACAGCTTTCCACAGGCAACCGCCTCGTCCTCTTCCATCGACGCCGGCTCGATTTCGGCCCGCCTCGATCGCCTGCCGCCGACCCGCAGCGTCTGGAAGCTCGTCGTGCTGCTGAGCCTCGGCTTCTTCTTCGAGCTCTACGATCTGCTGTACAGCGGCTACGTCGCGCCGGGCCTCGTGAAAAGCGGGATTCTGTCCGCGACGACGCACGGCCTGTTCGGCACCACGGGCGTCGCGAGCTTCATCGCCGCGCTGTTCTCCGGCCTTTTCATCGGCACGATCGCATGCGGCTTCCTCGCGGATCGCTTCGGCCGCCGCGCGATCTTCACGTGGTCGCTGCTGTGGTACACCGCCGCCAACGTCGTGATGGCGTTCCAGGATACGGCAGGCGGATTGAACTTCTGGCGCTTCGTCGTCGGTCTCGGCCTCGGCGTCGAGATGGTGACGATCGGCACGTACATCTCCGAACTCGTGCCGAAGCAGATCCGCGGCCGCGCGTTCGCGTGCGAGCAGGCGGTCGGGTTCGTCGCGGTGCCGGTGGTCGCATTCCTCGCGTACCTGCTCGTGCCGCACGCACCGCTCGGCCTCGACGGCTGGCGCTGGGTCGTGCTGATTGGCGCGCACGGCGCGCTGTTCGTGTGGTGGATTCGCCGCGAGCTACCGGAGAGCCCGCGCTGGCTCGCGCAGCAGGGTCGCGTCGACGAAGCCGATCGCATCATGCGCGCGCTCGAGGCGAAGGTCGAAGCCGAATACGGCCGGCCGCTGCCGCCGCCCGCGCCGGCCGAGCCGGTGCCGCCGCGCGGCAGCTTCCGCGACATGTGGGTGCCGCCGTATCGCAGCCGCACGATCATGATGACGATCTTCAACGTGTTCCAGACGGTCGGCTTCTACGGCTTCGCGAACTGGGTCCCGACGCTGCTGATCAAGCAGGGCATCACGATCACGTCGAGCCTCATGTATTCGAGCGTGATCGCGCTCGCCGCACCGCTCGGCCCGCTGATCGGCCTCGTGATTGCCGACCGCTTCGAGCGCAAGTCGGTGATCGTCGCGATGGCGGCGGCGATCGTCGTCTGCGGGCTGCTGTTCAGCCAGACGACGGTGGGCGCGTTCCTGATCGTGCTCGGCATCGGTCTCACGCTCGCGAGCAACATCATGTCGTACAGCTTCCACGCCTATCAGGCCGAGCTGTTCCCGACGTCGATCCGCGCGCGCGCAGTGGGCTTCGTCTACTCATGGAGCCGCTTCTCGGCGATCTTCTCGTCGTTCGTGATCGCGGCCGTGCTGAAGGGCTTCGGCACGTTCGGCGTGTTCGCGTTCATTGCCGGCGCGATGGTGATCGTGATGGCCGCGATCGGATTCATGGGGCCGCGTACCAAAGGCATCGCGCTCGAAGCCATTTCGAAGTAGACGCGGGGTTGCGCACGCACGTGCCGCATGCGGCACGCGCGTGAATTTCCGGCGCTTCGAGTTGCCGGAAACGCCCAGCGAAGCAACCTGCCATGCAGCGGCGAAGCAAGCGGAAACGAGTTGAAACAAAGCGTGACGAAGCGCAAAACCGCCGCGAAACCGGGGGTTCGGCCCTGCCGATTCGTCTCCGAGCGGGTAGAATGAAAGACCTGACGACTCATTAGCCGCCATTGGACCGAACGCGTTGTACTGCGAACGACTCCACCGGGAAGAGGCGTCGGCGCCGGGCGCATGCGTGCCCCCGGCATGTCGATGGCTCGCGCGGGAGATGCGCCGTTTGCAACGTGCGGCGGCCGGCTCGGCCGATGGCTTCGATCGCATGATGCTCTCCGACCTGACGCGGCGGTTGTCCAAGCTGCGTTGCCGTACCCTGGCGCTCGCCACGTATGTGTGGCTCGCAGCCGCTCTCCCGATTTCCGTTCTCGTCGCGCGGCCAGCCCTCGCTGCGGCCGACGTGCCGCCGGCCACTGCTACGTTTTCCTCATCATCTGCTTCGGCCGCGCATCCGGCTTCTCCAGCGCATGTGTCGTCGGAGGCTGGGCCCGCGTCTGCGGCGTCCGCCGTGCATCATGCGTTACCCGCCAGCGGGGCATCGCCGGCATCCGCTGCGTCCGCGGCCTCTCCGGCTTCCGCGGCATCGGCAGCATCCGGCACACCGGCGAGCGAAGCCGAAGCACCCGCACCGACGCCGCCGCGCCGGCACCCTCCGCTGTCGGCCGAGGAGGCGAAGAACGCGACCGCGCGTGCGATCGACATGCGCAAGCGCTTCACGCAGGAAGTCAAGCGACGCCTGAACGTGCCCGCGAGCGAGCAGCGCGCGTATGGCGATCGCCTTCAGAACGCGCTCGCCGATGCGGATCTCGGCGACCTGGCCGGCGAATACGTTGCGCTCGTCGACCGTGCGCCGAACGTGCAGGCGCTGTTCATCTACTTCCGCGCGACGCCGTCCAATGCGTGGCTGTTGATCGGCGCGTCGCCGGTCGCCACCGGCTGGCCCGGCCAATACGATCACTTCCTGACGCCGCTCGGCGTGTTCCACCATTCACCCGACAACATGGACTTCCGCGCGGAAGGCACGACGAACGACAACGGCATTCGCGGCTACGGCATGCGCGACATGCGCATCTACGACTTCGGCTGGGTGGACGGCGAGCGGGGCTGGGGCAAGGGCGGCAAGTCGCCGATGCGCTTCCAGATGCACGCGACCGACCCCGATCGCCTCGAGCCGCTGCTCGGCATCCGGCACTCGAAAGGCTGTGTGCGCATTCCTGCTTCGCTGAACACGTTCCTGGACCGGCACGGCATTCTCGACGACGACTATCAGGCGCGCGTCGAGGCTGGCAAGTCGTTGTGGGTGCTGCGCCGCGATCGCGACATCACGCCGATTGCCGGCCGCTATCTGGTCGTGATCGACAGCGCGCGCAAGACGCGTCCGGCATGGTCGCCGGCGCCGGGACGCAACGCTTGGTCGAAGCTGCCGAAGAGCGGCGACACGGCGGACTGACGACGGCCGCTCCGACGAAGGCGGTGCATGCCGGGATCGCTTCGTCCGGGAGGACGAGGCGTCGTTGTCGAGCAGTGCTCAGCGGAAGATTTTCAGCCAGTCGAACAGGCCGGGATGCGGACGCCGCCTCGGTGCGGGCGCCGGTGCACTGCGCGGCCGGAAGTCTGGCGAAAACTGCGCGTGCGGATCGATCGCGCGCGCACGCAGCGCCGCATCGTAGAACGAGCCGACGATCGGCAGCGCACTGTGCGCGCCCGCGCCCCAGTAGTCGCTGCGCAGCGTCACGCTGCCGTCGTCGAAGCCGACCCATGCACCAGCCACCAGTTGCGGATGCATCAGGATGAACCAGCCGTCCGTGTTGTCCTGCGTCGTGCCGGTCTTGCCCGCGACGTCGACGCGAATCCCGTAGCGCGAGCGGATGTCGGCACCGGTCCCGTAATCGACGACGCCGCGCATCACGTCGACCAGCGTCTGTGCCGCGGCCACCGGCAGCGCGCGTTCGGGCGGCGCGCTGCCGAATGCGGCGAGCACCTTGCCGTCGCGGTCCTCGATGCGCGTGATCATCTGCGGTGCGACGTACACGCCGCGATTCGCGATCGTCCCGTACGCGGACACCATTTCCTTCAGCGTGACGGGGCTCGTGCCGAGTGCGAGCGACGGCACCGCGTCGAGCGCGCTGTCGCGCACGCCCATCGCGCGCGCGAGCTGCGCGACCCTGGCCGCGCCTTCGCGCTGCATCACCTGCGCGGTGATGCGATTGCGCGACAGGGCAAGCGCGTCGCGCAGCGTCATCGGTGCGTCGGTCGGCGGCTCGGCATCGGTCGGATGCCACACCGCGTGCGCGCCGATCGGGATTGCGACGGGGCGATCGACGAACGTATCGCCCGGCTGCATGCCGTCCGCGAACGCGGCGCCATAGACGAACGGTTTGAACGTCGAGCCCGGCTGGCGCCGCGCTTGCACGACGTGATCGAACGGCTCGCTGCCGAAATCGGGGCTGCCGACCCACGCGCGAATCGCGCCGTTGCGCGGATCGATCGCGACGAAGCCCGCCTGCACCTGCGTCTTGCGCTCGCACAACGCGCGGATGAACGCGCGATTCGCGCCGAGCTGCTTCAGCGCCGCCACATCGGTGAGCCCCGCGTCACGCGCGGCGCGATAGTCGGGCGTCTGCCGGATGAAGCCGCGGAACAGGTCGTTGCGCAGCCCGCAGCCGGACGGGTTGTGCCACGCGCTGTCGGCGATTGCCTGCAGGCGATCGGTCTGCTGCGTCAGCGCTTGCGTCGCCATGTCCTGCAGCTGNGCATCGAGCGTCGTGCGCACGACGAGGCCGTCGGCGTAGAGATCGTAGTTGTTGCGGTCGGCCCATGCGATCAGCCACTTGCGCAGCTGCACCGCGAAGTGCGGGGCGAGGCCGGGTTGCGCGGTCTGCGGCTCGAAGTCGACACGTAGCGGCCGGCGCTGCAACTGCGCGAGCTGCCGCTGCGACAGCATGCCCATCGCCGCCATCCGGGCGAGCACGATGTTGCGGCGCTGTACCGCGCGCTCCGGGTTCAGCACCGGGTTGTAGTAGCTGTTGCCCTTCANCATCCCGACGAGCGTCGCGCTTTCGACGATGTCGAGCTGGTCCGCCGACTTGCCGAAATAGGTGCGCGCGGCCATCTCGACGCCGTACGCGTTGTACAGGAACGGCACCGTGTTCAGGTAGGTCTCGAGAATTTCGTCCTTGCTGTACACCGTCTCGATCTTGAATGCCGTGATCAGCTCCTTCACCTTGCGCGTGAGCGTCGGCGCGCGGCCGACTTCGTCCGGATACAGGTTGCGCGCGAGCTGCTGCGTGATCGTCGAGCCGCCCTGGCGGCTGCCCGAGAACGTGTGCAGCCCGGCCGCGAGCGTGCGGCGCCAGTCGATGCCGTGATGCGCGTAGAAGCGGTGGTCCTCGGTCGCGATCAGCGCGTCGACCATGTGCGGCGAGATCTGCTTGAGCGGCACCCATTCGCGATTGACGGGCCGAAATTCGGCGATCAGCTGACCGTCGGCCGACAGCACGCGCGCGGGGCGGTCGATGCGTGCCTTGCGGATGTCGCCGATGCTCGGCGTGAACGGGACGAACGCGAGCAGGACCAGCAGGCCGAGCACCGGTATCGCGGCGAGCGTCAGGGCGACACCGCGGCGCGTCGGATGGCGCAGGCGATGCCAGGCGCCGGCGCCCAGCAAGCGGGCGCCGGTGCGGCAGCGAAGCCACAGGTCTCGAAGAAACGGCACGAAGCGATTCACGGCGGCAGGAGCGCGAGCGGAAAAGGCGCGATCCTAGCAAACCGCGCACCGTTGCCTGTGGCCAAACAGCCCGTTTTCTTGCAGGATTTACAGACGATTACGTTTGTTTCCCGCGGACAACCTTTGGTCGTACGCGTTGCCGCGATTCTTCCGATGAAACGGTGCCGGCCGCTTCGCCGACCACATCCGCTAGGCGCTGCGCGGCCGCTTCCATCCGTGCGCGATCGAACCCGCCGAAGCCGAGCACGAGGCCCGGGCGCGCGGTGCCCGGCGCGAACATCGGCGATACCGCGCGCACCGCGACGCCCGCCTGCGCGGCGCGCGCCACCACGTCGAGATCGTCGATCCCTTCGGCGAGCCACAGCACGACGTGCATCCCCTGATCGCCAGGCTGCACCCACGCGCGCTCGCGCGGCAGCCGCGCGCCGAGCGTGTCGATCAGCAACGCGCGCTGTTCTGCATAGACGCCGCGCACACGGCGAATGTGGCGGTCGAGATGCCCTTTCGCGATGAAGGCGGCGAGCACGTGCTGATCGGCGGTCGGCGCGTGCCGATCCATCAGCACGCGCGCACCGCAGAACGCGGGCACGAGATCGCCGGGCGCGATCACGTAGCCGAGCCGCAGCGACGGGAACAGGATCTTGCTGAACGTGCCGAGATAGATCACGTGTTCTGGATCCAGCCCTTGCAGCGACGGAAACGGATAGCCTTCGTAGCGCAGCTCGCTGTCGTAGTCGTCCTCGACCACCCACGCGCGATGCGCGCGCGCCCAGCCGAGCAGCGCGTTGCGCCGCGCCATGCTCATCGGCATACCGAGCGGGTACTGGTGCGACGGCGTGACGAACGCCGCGCGCGCGTTCGGCGCGAGACGGATGCCGGCCTCGACGTCGATGCCGTCCGCGTCGACCGGCACGCGGACCATCGCGTCACGCCGCCCGGTGCTCTCGAGCAGTGCGGTGATGCCGCGATAGGCGGGATTCTCGACCCACGCGCGATCGGTCGGGCCGAGCAGGACCTGGCTCGCGAGGTGCAGCCCTTGTTGCGTGCCGCTCGTGATCACGACCTGATCGGCGCTGCAGCGCACCGAGCGCGAGCGGCGCACGTAATCGGCGATCGCTTCGCGCAGCGGCAGCGCGCCTTGCGGATCCGCATAACCGGACGGCGCACCGGCGCCGCGGGCGCGCAGGCGGTTGCCGAGCCGGCGCCAGATGTCGTCGGGTGCGGTGAGCCCGACCGGCACCGAGATCGCGAACGGCACGGCCGGCAACGGACGGAATTCGCGGGCGATCCGCGCGAACGTCGCGGCCGGTTCGGGCAGCCCGGCGTGTGCGGCACGCCGCCGGGCGGCGGGTGGTTCGACGGCTGGCGGAGAGGGCTCGGCGAGCGCGTTCGCGACGCGCGTACCGGCGCCGCCGCGCGCCGCCAGGAAGCCTTCGGCGACGAGCTGCGCATACGCGTCGACGACGGTGCCGCGCGCGACCTGGAGCGACGTCGCGAGCAGCCGCGTGGACGGCAGCGTGTCGCCGGGCCGCACGTCGCCGCGCCGCACCGCGTCCCGCAACGCCTGTGCGAGCTGGCGGCTCAGGTCGCCGGCCGCGCGGTCGAGCACGCCGAGCGACGGGATTTCGACGATCCGGGCGGTTCTGGCCATGATTCTGGTCTGCTGAAATTGTTCGAAACCGGCTCTACAGAATAAACCAGTTAGCGGTCACAATCTGCGCATGACGGGCCAGTGCCCGCGTCATTTCAATCCCTGCACGACCGTGGAGCCGACATGTACGTCCCTGCCGATTTCAACGAGCCCAACCCCGACGCATTGCGCGAACTGATCGTGCAGCATCCGTTCGGCAGCCTGGTCACGCACGGGAAGAGCGGGCTCGACGCGAACCACCTCCCGTTCGAGTTGCTGCCGGGCGACGGCGGTCTCGGCGAACTGCATGCGCACGTCGCGCGTGCGAATCCGGTCTGGCAGGAGGTCGCGAACGGCGACGACGTGCTCGTGATCTTCCGCGCCGGCGACGCGTACATTTCGCCGAACTGGTACCCGAGCAAGCATGCCGCGCATCGGCAGGTGCCGACGTGGAACTACGTGGTCGTGCATGCGCACGGCCGCATCACGGTGCGCGACGACGAGAAGTTCGTGCGCGGCGTGGTCGCGCGGCTGACGCGCACGCACGAGGCGTCGCAGCCGGTGCCCTGGAAGATGGCCGACGCGCCAAAGGACTATCTCGACACGATGCTGCAGTCGATCGTCGGGCTGCAGATCGAGATCACGCGGCTCGTCGGCAAGCGCAAGCTCGGGCAGAACAAGGCGGTCGACGATATCCGCGGCGCGGGCGACGCGCTGATCGCGGACGGGAGTCTCGCGATCGGGGAGGCGATGCTGGCGGAGGCGGATGCGAAGCGGAAATAGGTCGCGGTGAATCGCACGGGGGCGCGCTACTGCGTATGCGTCGCGCCCTTCGCCCNTTCTCCCGCCTGCGCCAGCGCCCCCCGGATCGCCGCNTCCGTCTTGTCGTACCCGCCCTCGCCATACCGCGTATAGACGACCTTCCCGTTNGNGTCGATCAGGTACAGCGCGGGCCAGTACTGGTTTCCGTACGCACGCCAGGTGTCGTAGCGGTTGTCCTGCGCGACCGGATACTGGATGCCGAAGCGCTTGATCGCATCGGCGACGTTCTTCGCGTCGCGTTCGAACGGATACTCGGGCGTATGCACGCCGACCACGACGAGCCCCTGGTCGCGATACTTCCGGTACCAGTCGTTCACGTACGGGATCGTATGAATGCAGTTGATGCACGAGTACGTCCAGAAATCGACCAGCACGACCTTGCCGCGCAACTGATCGAGCTTGAGCGGCGCGCTGTTGTGCCAGCGCTCGATGCCGGTGAAGTCGGGTGCCGGCGTGCCGTCCAGCGAGGTGGTCGTGCCCGCGTCGTCGCGAGTGCCTGCGAATGCGGCGAGCCCTGCCGTGGCGGCGAGGGCGATCACGAGGGTGGCGGTCCTGAATCTGGGCAGCATGACGGTTCTCCGGTTCGGCCGGCCGCCGCGCAAGTGCGCGGGCCGGACAGGTTTCGACAGCCGTCATTGGGCCGCGCCGACGTATCTGCGGTGTGTCCGGCAAGCCGCGCCTGTGCAATGTTGTGTGTCGTCGCGGCGGCGCGATACATTGGGATACAAACGCGCGCCTGCGATGCGGTATAAAAGCGGACATCGCCAGCCGGAACATCACGCCAACGACATCGACTCATGGACAAGATCGACCACGTACTGATCGTCGACGACGATCGCGCGATCCGCGAACTGATCGCGGACTATCTGGAGAAGAACGGCATGCGCGTGTCGCTTGCCGCGAACGGCCGCGAGATGCGCAACGCGCTCGACGACGGCGCGCCCGACCTGATCGTGCTCGATCTGATGATGCCCGGCGAGGACGGCCTCACGCTGTGTCGCGACCTGCGCGCGGGCAAGTTCCGGACGGTGCCGGTGCTGATGCTGACCGCGCGCGGCGAGGAAACCGATCGCATCATCGGCCTCGAGATGGGCGCCGACGACTATCTCGCGAAGCCGTTCGCGGTGCGCGAACTGCTCGCGCGGATCCGCTCGGTGCTGCGCCGCGCGCGCATGCTTCCGCCCGGCATGCAGGTGACGGAGACGGCCGCGATGCTGGCGTTCGGCGAATGGCGGCTCGACACGACGGGGCGTCACCTGCTCGACACCGAAGGCACGCTGGTCGCGTTGAGCGGCGCCGAGTATCGGCTGCTGCGGGTGTTCCTCGACAATCCGCAGCGCGTGCTGACGCGCGACCAGTTGCTCAACCTCACGCAGGGCCGGCAGTCCGATCCGTTCGACCGGTCGATCGACCTGCTCGTGAGCCGGCTGCGGCAGCGCCTGCGTGACGGCGCGCGCGAGCCGCGCTACATCAAGACGCTGCGCAACGAGGGCTACGTGTTTTCGTCGGCGGTGACCGCGGTCGAAGGCGACGCATGAACACGCGCACCCTTTGGCACTGGCCGCGCTCGCTGTTCGCGCGGCTCGCGCTGATCCTGTGCGTGGGCCTCGCGCTCGCGCAGACGCTGTCGTTCTGGCTCACCGTGACCGAGCGCGACCAGGCGACCACCAACTTGATGATGGGCTACATCGAGCGCGAGGTCGCGAGCTCGGTCGCGCTGCTCGATCACCTGCCGCCCGACCAGCGCGCCGCGTGGCTGCCGCGTCTCGCGCGGCGCAGCTACGCGTTCATCCTCGGGCCGGGCCAGACGGGCACGCCTCCGGAGGCGCGGCTCTCGGCGCGCGTCGAGCGCTCGATCTCGGACGGCATCGGCGGCGATTACCCGTTGACCGCGAACGCGCTCCCCGGCGATCGCGAGCATCTGCAGGTGCATCTGCGCCTGACCGACGGCTCGCCGCTGACGATCGACATCCACCCGATGTCGACGGTGCCGCTGTCGGGCTG
>Ga0055542_1001321_pt1 | contig 12993 bp, 7 predicted proteins | sample AraplaCol_mMF_r2_2_FD_55026 | JGI IMG/M metagenome (GOLD analysis project Ga0055542, IMG submission 55026) | Arabidopsis root microbial communities from North Carolina, USA - plate scrape CL_Col_mMF_r2 | ecosystem: Host-associated > Plants > Roots > Endosphere | place: USA: North Carolina
ACGCGCGTCATCAACAAGTACATCACCGACAACGAAATCGCGAAGAAGGCGAAGGTCGAGACGACCGGCGACGACATGCGCGAAGGGCTGTCGTGCGTGCTGTCCGTGAAGGTGCCGGAACCGAAGTTCAGCTCGCAGACGAAGGACAAGCTGGTTTCTTCTGAGGTTCGTGCGCCGGTTGAGGAAGTTGTGGCGAAGGCGCTGGAAGAGTTCCTGCTCGAGACGCCGATCGACGCGAAGATCATCTGCGGGAAGATCGTCGAAGCCGCGCGTGCGCGGGATGCCGCGCGGAAGGCGCGTGAGATGACGCGCCGCAAGGGCGTGCTCGACGGCGTCGGCCTGCCGGGCAAGCTCGCGGACTGTCAGGAGAAAGACCCGGCGAAGTGCGAAATCTACATCGTCGAGGGCGACTCGGCAGGTGGGTCCGCCAAGCAAGGGCGTGATCGCAAGTTCCAGGCGATCCTGCCGCTGCGCGGCAAGGTGCTGAACGTCGAAAAGGCGCGCTACGACAAGCTGCTGTCGTCGGAACAGATCGTCACGCTCGTGACCGCGCTTGGCTGCGGCATCGGCAAGGAAGACTACAACCTCGACAAGCTCCGCTATCACCGCATCATCATCATGACCGACGCGGACGTCGACGGTGCGCACATCCGGACGCTGCTGCTCACGTTCCTGTATCGCCAGATGCCGGACATGATCGAGCGCGGGTACGTGTATATCGCGCAGCCGCCGCTTTACAAGATCAAGGCGGGCAAGGACGAGCGGTATCTGAAGGACGACGTGGAGCTCAACGCACACATGCTGCGGTTGGCGCTGCAAGGCTCGGAGCTGGTGCCGGGTGAGAATGCGGCGGCGATTTCTGGGGATGCGCTTGGGGAGCTGGCAAGGTCGTATCTGCTGTCGCAGAGCGTGATCGATCGGTTGAGCCGGTTGTATGACCCGGCCGCGCTGGAAGCCGTTATGGACGGGGTGGTGATCGATCTCTCCACTGAGGAGTCGACCGAGGCTTCGGCTAAGGCGCTGCACGCTGCGTTGCGTGATGAAGCGCTGAAGAACGAAGTGCGCGTGGTGCCTTCGTATGACGCGGTTCGCGAACAGCGGGCGCTGCATGTCGAGCGCACGCATCACGGCAACGTGCGGGTTTCGGTCATCGACCAGGAATTCCAGCATACGGCGGATTATCAGCAGCTCGTGACGACGGCGAATACGTTCAAGGGGCTTATTGGGGAAGGGGCGGTCATCAAGCGCGGTGAGCGCAGCATGGCCGTGGCCGACTTCAAGAGCGCGATGAAGTGGCTGCTGGCGGATGCTGAACGGAACGTGTCGAAGCAACGCTATAAGGGCCTCGGCGAGATGAACCCCGAGCAGCTGTGGGAAACGACGATGGATCCAGCAGTGCGGCGCCTGCTGCGTGTGCAGATCGAAGACGCGATTGCGGCGGATGGGATCTTTACTACCCTCATGGGGGATGACGTCGAGCCGCGGCGGGCGTTTATTGAGAGCAATGCGTTGCGGGCGGGGAATATTGACGTCTAACGTAGCCACCTAGTCGTAGAGCGCCAGATTAAATGCGACTGGCGCCACTGTTTTGCACTTGGGTGACTAAGTTGACTTGGGTGACCAAGTTGTCGCGACTACCTACACATCGCGGACACCACTTCATGATCGCTCCGCAGACTCTTAATCCGTAGATCAAGTGTTCGAGTCACTCACGCCCGACAAGACAAATTCAAGGGCTTAGCCTATGCTAGGCCCTTTTTTTCGTCCCAAGCCAGCTCATTTTGAGGCTTTGCCACAGCTCGAAACTTGGCCTCGGATCAACGTCCGAGGCTTACGATGACTAGCATCATTAAGCGCGGGAATTACTGGCGAACCCAGATTATCTGCAAAGGGTTTACGTTCGATACCACGGTGGAGGCCGAAGCTCGGGCACGCACCACCGAGTCGGAGATGGATCAGGGGCGGTTCGCCTCATGAGTCGAAGCCAAGCGCACCAGCCTAGGCCAAGGGCTCAAACGTTACCGGATCAATCACTGGCTCCGACAGCCTCTCCGATATTTCGCGCTGGCCAACCTCACGGGCGCAGGAAATCGCTCTCATCACGACTCCATGATATACAGGCACTGATTTCTCTCGAACGAGACGGCCCCCTCTTGCGTCTCCATTGTGTACCTGATGGTCGACGTGGTAGACAGTGCTACGCATAGCCGGATAATGTCTCTGATATACATGGACGCGATAACAAGGCGGAAATCCTGATTCGCAACCTATTCGGCTCCATCTTCACGCCCGCGATCTTCCAGGGAAGCCTGACATCACGCTGTCTCGCCACCATACTGTAGTATTTGTGCATGCCTGCTTCTGGCATGGGCACGATTGCCTACTGTTCAAGTGGCCAGGGACCTGCCCGGATTTCTGGTAGGAGAAGATTGGGTAAAACCAAGTAAACGGCAGCCGGGCCAAGGAAGCTATGCTGGCAAATGGCCGGCGCACTGGTATTATTTTGGGAGTGCACTCTGCGCGGCGCTAGGGAAAATATCGAGGGCGCAACACAAAGCCTTGCCAATCGGCTTCGTAGTGACGCCCCATCTTTTGAGATACGGGGATGAAGCAAGGGTATCTGTCGGAATATTTTGAAGGGGTCGCCGCGAAGAGACTCAGCGCGGTAGAAGCCGACGAGACACGGTCAAACCAGCACGAATATCATGCTACGAAAAAGGTTCGGGCATTTCTCGGGAGTCCTGAAGAGAAAACGAGAATGCCTGCTCGTTTCCTCTATCTCACCGACGATGACCCCACCCCTATTGTGGAAGATGCGTTCCTGACGCTCTATAACTGCCGAAAAGGCAAGCCACGTGCTCCAGAATATCATCTATATTTCCCTACCACGACCGTATCTCTGAATGCCAGCGAAGGGGATCTGCTTGTTATCGCCAAAAAGCGTGATGGTGGCCTGCTCGTCATCATTGCCGAGAATGGTTCAAGCATTGGGCGGCAAATTGAATGGTTGTTTGGATTTGTGGACCTTGCACATCCCGGCTTCTCAGTCAAATCCGAGCTGGAAACGGAGCAGGATCGCATCGAGTTTGCCTCGTGGTTCATTCTGGAAAATATCGGCATTGCGGTGGAAACCTCCGAGGACACGTACCTTGATGACATGCTTTCTCGCTTCGCCGGCCGCTTTCCGACTACCCGTGAATTTTCAGCATATGCTCGATCAACCCTCAAAGATCTTTCACCACAGGATCAGCCAGATCTTGTCTTGATGACCTGGATGGAGCGAGAGGAAATCCTCTTCCGCACGCTTGAGCGTTATCTTATTGCCGACCGTCTATCGCAGGGATTTACCGGCACGGCTAGTGACGGCGTTGTTGATGTTGATGGTTTCCTATCGTTCTCCCTGTCGGTCCAAAACCGGCGCAAAAGCCGCGTCGGCCTTGCCTTAGAAAACCATCTGGAATTGCTGTTCGCCGAAAACGGCCTTCGCTACACGCGGACAGCAGTGACGGAGAACAAGGCAAAGCCTGATTTTCTGTTCCCAGGGGTGGCCGAATACCATAATCCGGCGTTCGATTCACTGAAGCTTACCATGCTCGGCGTGAAATCGACCTGCAAGGACCGCTGGCGGCAGGTCCTCGCCGAAGCAGACCGGATTGATGACAAGCATCTTCTGACGCTAGAAACAGCAATCTCAGCAAATCAAACTGACGAAATGGCAGCAAAGCGGCTGCAGCTCATTCTACCGCGCAGTCTGCACCAAACTTATACCCCCTCCCAGCAGGCATGGCTCATGGACTTGCAAACATTCATCGGCCTGGCACAACAGCGTCAGAATTACTAATAACGATGAACTCTGCCGCCATGAATAGTGCTAAGAAAAAGTTAGGCTGGGACGCAGATCAGCTTAGGGTGATCGAGCAAGATAAGGATGCCCGGCTTGTCGTGGAGGCGGGGCCCGGAACCGGAAAGACGGCCGTTGCTTGTGCGCGCCTTGCCCACCTGATCATTGAAGAAGATCTCGAACCAAGCAACACTTGGATGATCAGTTTCACGAGGACCGCCGTAGCAGAGATCCGTGCGCGGCTTCAATCATACGTCGGCGATGCATCCTTTGCCATCCGGATCGCGACCATCGACTCGCATGCGTGGTCCATCCATTCCGGGCATGACCAGAATGCTAGGCTGACTGGATCTTACGAAGAGAATATCGCCCGAGTCATCGAGCTATTGAAAACTGACGAGGATGTGGCAGACGAGCTGTCGCAGATTGAGCACGTCGTTATTGACGAGGCGCAGGACCTCGTTGGACCGCGAGCGGACCTGATCGAGGCACTAGTGGCACGGCTGCCTTCGGACTGCGGGGTCACAGTCTTCGCCGACGAAGCCCAAGCAATCTATGACTTCTCCGACGACAACACTGGACGTCGCAATGCGGCAGGTTCCATACTCGATAAGTCGTTGCTCGATCGTTTGCGGGCCACGAAAGCACTGGGCTTCACTACGCTGGCCCTAAAGGGGATTCATCGCACGTCCTCTCCTGGACTCCGAAAGATCTTTTCGGAATTGCGCCAAGACGTCCTCGACAAACAGAAACACCGCAATGGATTACACGCTGCGACAGCAGAACGAATCCGCGCGCTGGCCGACAAGCGCGGGCTGAAGTGGACCGAGATGAAAGTCGCTGACTTTACCAGCGACGATCTGCTGCTTTTCAGAACTCGTGCCGAAGTACTAATGGCGTCGCAGTTCTGTGACTCTCCCCATCGGCTGCGCCTGTCTGGCTATGGGATGACGCTACCGGCATGGCTGGCAATCTGTTTCTTTGACTTCGTGGAGCCGTTCCTCGCAGAGCGACACTTTCTCGATCTTTGGGTGACGCGCATCGAAAACAAGATCGCTCCTCAGTACGGGGCCGTCGAAGCCTGGCAGCACCTCTTGCGCGTTGCAGGGTGCAGGGATGGGAGCATCGACATGCAGAGGCTGAGACGGCGGCTGGGCCAGACCCGGCCCCCGGTCGAGCTAACTCTCCCTGAGTTCGGCCTTCACGGACCGATAGTTGGAACAATTCACGCGAACAAGGGTCGCGAGGCGAGCAATGTCCTCCTCCTCTTGCCGAACGGCGCGAAGTTCGAGAGTATCGATGATGAGATCGAAGAGGCACGGGTGCTTTTTGTCGGCGCCACGCGAGCGCGCGTATCCCTCACCGTCGGCGAGATCAACGCCTTTAGAGCATCAACTTTGCCATCGGGACGGGTTCATCACACCGCAAGAAATGGCAAATCGACAATGGTCGAGATTGGTCGTGACGGCGACATCACCGCACGCAGTCTCGTTGGCCGCCGCGAGTTCAACGCAGCCAATGCCTCGGAGGGCCAAGCTTTTCTGACTAAGGTCACCGATGTTGTCACCACCTACAAACTCGAAGCCGATCCTGATCTCAATTGGCGCTACAGGATCCTTGCTGGTAGTGAGGGGCCCTGTGTTGGTGCCCTGTCGCGCAACCTCACATACGACCTCCGGGAAATACTCGCGAACAAAAACCAGAAGCACAGCCACAAGCCGCCGAGATACGTGAAGCATGTGAGAGGTCAGGGCTGCGCAACGATCGTTCTAGGCCCCGACGACACTGATCTTGAGGCCCTGAATGAGCCGTGGGCTTCCTCCGGTTTCGTTCTGACACCGAGAATTGCAGCGTTCCCCCCCTTCTTTTTTTTCGGCCGGAGGTAGCTCCCATGGAGGACAAATCACAGGATAGAGATATCGTCGCCTGCAGGCTTGCCGAGGACCTCGTCGGGCCGCGTGCAGAGTACGAGGAACTGACTGCACGTCCGTCCGATGCGTATCTCACCGGCATCCTCTGGCCCCAGCGCACGGCGATGTCGGGGGAAGATGACGATCGCCTTGGAACGGCGGGCGCAGGCTCAGGTGAGGAGAGCGACGGCGAAAATGACGCTGTCAGAACCGGTTCGATCCAGAAACCCTCCGTGGCCGGCATATCGTTCAGCGCCGCATCAAGTGATGTACCGCTAGTTCGAGTCATCTGCAGCTTCGCCACATACCGGATTGAAAAGCGAGACGGCGGTGACATCTGGATTCGCCAGCCTCACCGGGGCGAAATTGCGTGCCTCGATCTGGTGCCCGGTCCAACGCGCGAGATCGCGCTTGCGGCATACGGTGAGGGACTACCCGACGTCTCACTGAGTGTCCGATGCATCAATGCCGGGAGCGCCGTCTTGGCCACTCTAGCTCTCGTGAATTCAGCCGTTCCAGAGCGGGGCCGAAACGAGATCGAGGCCGCGTCGCTGTTCCAGACGTCGCTTCGCGTCGAACCCTGTGAGGGCACCCTGCTGGTGCCAAAGCCTCCTCGACGCGCGACGCCGATGCATCAACGAGGTGGCTGTGGAACTGGCTCAGTCAGCGACGAGGAAAGCGGGATACTGCTTTACAGGAGAGTGGCGGAGTTCGCTGTCGGACATGTCTGCTCAGCCGGGTGGGAAACCGCGGATCACGCAGCCGGAATGCAGCCCAGTGCACGATGGGTTGGGACGACTTGGCTCCCGTCAGCCATCGTTGAGAGCGTTGACCCGAATGGTCATGCCTTCTTTTCCGGGATTGGCAAGGAGAGCGGGGCGTTCGATCCGCTTTCGGCCGAGGCACTGGCCTCCGCCGACATGACGACCCTCGAGAAAGGGCTACAGCTCTTCTGCGATGCCTACGAGCGCTGGGTACAAGTGCAGCGAAAGCGAATCGACGACGCGACGGACGTGCGTCCTGAACTGAAGTACGTCGCTGAAGCACATCTTGCTCGATGCGAGGAGGCGCTCGGGCGCATGCGAGCATCGGTCGTCGAACTCGGCAACGATCCGCGACTGCGGCGAGCCTTTCAGCTGGCGAACCTCGCCATGCACCTGCAGCACTCGTGGGACAGTTCCAAGAGCCGCCACGGCCCACTGCGCTGGCGGCCGTTCCAGCTGGGGTTCCTGCTTCTCAGTGCACCCTCCTCGGTCATCCGCGAACACAAGCACCGTGGAGTCATGGATCTCCTCTGGTTCCCCACCGGCGGCGGCAAGACCGAGGCATACCTCGCACTGATCGCGTGCATCGCCGTGTATCGCCGCCTCTCGGATGATCCGAATGACCACAGTGGCGTCTGCGCCCTCATGCGCTACACGCTCCGCCTGCTCACGACCCAGCAGTTTGCCCGGTCTGCCGCGATGATCGTCGCTCTGGAGGCTATACGCTCCGGCCGGGTTGCGTCCCCCGACGGCTTACCGCTTCAAGGCGACGAGCCGTTCTCGATCGGCCTGTGGGTTGGCGGAGACGCCACTCCCAACAAACGCGCAGATGCATTCGCTTCGCTCCGGGGGTCTTCGGAGGTGGCGTCCCCAAAGCAGCTTGCGCGCTGCCCCGCCTGTGGCGAGAAACTGAAATGGTCTATGGCGAGCGTCACCTCACCCGTTGACGCCGAATGCACGAACAGGGCGTGCACGATGTACGGGAACCTGCCTGTCTTCACAGTAGACGATGATGTCTACGACAGCCGACCGACACTACTGATCGGAACGGCCGACAAGTTCGCGCAGATCGTCCGCGAGAAGAGAACCAACAGCCTATTCGGCGTTTCGGATGGCTCTCCGCCGGACCTCATCATCCAGGACGAGTTGCATCTCATCTCTGGCCCCCTTGGGACGATCGCTGCGGCGTATGAGGCAGCATTCGACCTGATGTTCGCCGCGCGAGGGCATCGAGCAAAGGTCATCGGCTCGACTGCAACGATTCGCAGAGCGTCGGAGCAGGTGCTGGCACTGTTTGATCGCGAAGCATTCCAGTTCCCGCCGCCGGCGATCGATCACGACGACTCCGGTTTTGCGGTTCGTGATCGGCGGCCAAAGGCAGTGGGAAGACGCTATCTTGGCGTCACCACGGCCGGTCGGTCGGCAAAATTTGCCCTGCAAGCCGTCGCAGGTTCGCTGCTGCAAACGACTTTTGGGGCTTTTAGCGATGATGTTCGCCGGGACGCCTACTGGACGCTCGTTGGGTACTTCAACTCACTTCGTGAGCTTGGCGGTGCACTCGTCCTCATGCAGGACGACGTCACCGACAGTATCGCGCTGTACGCTAACGCACGCTCCGAAGAGAGAAGGCCTCTTAGCAACGTCGAGGAACTGACATCAAGAAGGGCTCAGGAAGACATCCGCGAGATGCTCGACCGTCTCGATATCAAGGTCGGCCTTCCCGGTGCAGTCGATGCGGTACTCGCGACGAACATGGTCAGTGTCGGCGTAGATATCTCGCGTCTGGGACTGATGCTGGTCAACGGGCAACCCAAAACCATCGCCGAATACATCCAGTCCACCAGCCGCGTTGGTCGCGGAGAAGTGAGCGGACTGGTGGTCTCTGTACTCAACAATGCCAAGGCGCGCGACCGTTCACATTTCGAGGCGTTTTGCAGCTGGCACCGCACCCTCTACAGGGATGTGGAAGCAACAAGCGTCACCCCCTTCGCGTCACGGGCTCGCGACAGAGTGCTGCATGCTGCGCTGGTAGCTGCGGTCCGTCATCTTGTTCCCAATATGCTCGATTCTCCAAACATGGATGACGAAGCAGAAGACAACGCAATGGACCTAATAGACCTACTCGTCGAGCGCGCGAAGCGGATCGATCCCGAAGAGACCGCCGTCCAAGAAGAACTGGAACGACGTCTCGACACATGGAGAGCGAGGCTACCCGAGTTCTACTGGAGTGACTTCAAGGGAGGAAAATCCCTACTCCAGAGCGCCGAGCGGGCCGCCGCTCGCCGGGCCGCCGGCCGAGACACCGGTGCAGCATGGCCGACCCTCAACTCCATGCGGACTGTCGAAGCCGGCAGTCCCTTCAGGATGGCACCTGTCCTCAAGGCAAAGGATGATACACATGAAGAATGATCTTCAGGAACTGCGGCGCAGCGCAGTCGTTTCTACATTCGGGCCTGGCTCGATTGTAGATTTCAGAGCGGGTGGAGGAGCCGTTTCGGGTATCGCTGCGGGACTCGAGGAGTGGGATCGCTCCTTTCCTCCAGCTGGTCTGGCCCACCCGCAGGTGATCCGCGAGACGCGCTTGCAGAAGAAGCTTGGCGTTAAGGGCTTCAGGACACCGCCTGTGACGCTCGAGCGGGGAAAGGATGATGATCCGGACACCCGGCGCCTTGTCGCCGTGCGCTTCCCGAAATGGCTACAGTGCCCGAAGTGCGATGTCATCAAGCCGGAAAGGCGATGGAAGAACGATCCGGGCAAGGCCTATCGCTATTGCCCTACCTGCACGGAAAAATCCAATGGAGGTAACAAGGTCTTCGTCATCCCGGTCCGTTTCGTCATGGCCTGCAAGCATGGCCACGTAGACGAGTTTCCTTGGGACTGGTGGGTAGGGCACGAGCCAGGTTGTTCGGTTTCGAAGCGTGACAACGCAGAGCGTCATCCCGGGCTGATCCTACAATCCGAGAAACCTGGTCTCGTTGGACTTATCGTCAGTTGCCCAAAATGTGGCGCACGCCGGTCAATGGACGGCGTCTTCTCGAAGAAAACATGGGAACATGGTCCGAAATGCCGGGGGCGTCGACCATGGCTGACCGATGGTGACGAACAATGCGGCAAGGAGCAGTACGCCGTCCAACGAGGCGCGTCAAATCTCTACTTTGCCGTGACGGAGTCGGCCCTTAGCATTCCGCCTTGGTCCGACCGATTACAGGAGGTCCTAGGTGCCTGGTGGAGTTCTCTCACCAATCTCGACGACCTGTCAAAGTTGGAGGCGTACATCAACTTCCTTGCGAAAGGTGATCTGGAGAGCACCCTGAGGGAGCTGGAGATGTCGCCCGCAGAACTGGCAGAGGCGATCCGGACCCGACTCACGGCGTACGGACAGCTGCGAACCGACGACCTGCGCCCGGCAGAATATCGGCAATTCGTCACCGAACCTGGTCGCAGCCGAAACCTTGGGATCGACTTCGAAACCCGTAGGGAATCCGTATCCCCGGAGATATCTCCGTGGTTCTCGCGAGTGGTACGGGCGGTGCGCCTACGCGAGGTTCGCGCGATTAAGGGATTCACCCGGATCAATCCACCCGGCGATCCGGACTCGCCCGAGATTGCTCGACTCTCCACGGAGCCACTTGAATGGCTCCCGGCGATTGATGTGCGCGGTGAAGGTATCTTCCTTGCACTGAATGAGGAACAGCTGTCAACCTGGGAAAACCGACCAGATGTCAACGCGCGCGTCTCCGAGTGCGAGATTCGACGCCAAGGGGACTGGAAGGAGCGCTATGGCGATGACGCGAAGCTACCTTTGGCGATAACCCCGCGCTACATGCTCTGCCACACCCTTGCACACGTGCTCATGCGCCAATTGACACTGGAGTGCGGTTACTCCTCAGCGTCCCTGCAGGAAAGGATATATGCCGGGACTGGCAATGAGCAGATGGCCGGGATTCTGATTTACACCGCGACAACTGACTCGGACGGAACGCTCGGCGGCCTCGAACGGCAGGGAAAGGCGGGACGTATCGAGGGTATCGTGCAGCGTGCGATCGAGGCGATCGAGTGGTGCTCATCCGATCCGCTCTGCATCACGGACATGATGGGAGCGATCAGCAGCTATTCGCATTCGGTGTGTCACGCCTGCTGCCTTGCTCCCGAGACATCATGCGAAGCCTTCAACAGCTTCCTCGACCGCGCGCTCCTGACCGGTGACGGAACGGGTTCCGGCCTCGGGTACTTCGAAGACATGCTCAGGAGAACGTAATGGCAGTGCTCTGGCCGAGGAAACTGCCCCGTTCGGTACTGGATGATCCGAGACGCCGGGCGGAGGTTCGTGTGTATGACAGGCTCGCCCATGTTCTCGACGACACTTTTCATGTCTTCTACTCGAGCCCTTGGCTGGGTACAGACAGGCTGGGAAACGAGAAGGATGGCGAATGTGACTTCCTGATCGCACACCCCAGCCACGGCATACTAACGATCGAGGTTAAAGGGGGAAAAGAAGTTTCGTTCGATCCGAAGAACGCGCAGTGGCGGAGCAAGGATCATGGCGATTTCGTCCACAAGATCAAGGACCCGGTAGCGCAGGCGCGAAGTGCAAAGTATGAAATCCTCAAACGGCTCAACGAGTCACGCAGATGGCCACGCCGCTACATACATGCCGCTCATGGGGTTATTTTCCCTAGCGCAGGGTCACCTCCCAGCAATCTCGGTGCTGATCGTCCGGCCCGGATTTTCTGTTGTTCACACCAGTTACAGTACGGTCTGCGCGAGTGGGTCGCCGAGCGACTAAAGGAAGGGCAAAGTCCTGATAACTGCGGGCCTCTCGGTCACGACGGCATAGCGGCACTAGAGAAGCTGCTGGCACATCCCTTTACCCTGAGTTTCCGGATCGGCGCCGCTCTCGCAGAAGCTGTCGGAGAGTTCCGCGTCCTTGAGCCCTCCCAGTACTATGTCCTCGACGCTATCACCGAAATCCCACGGGCGCTGATTCGGGGCGCCGCGGGCACCGGCAAAACCGTGGTTGCAGTCGAGGAAGCGCTACGGTCCGCCGCGGCGGGCAGGAAGACCCTCCTGACCTGTCACAGCCGCCCGCTTGCAATGAACCTTGAACGAGGACTGAAAGGCGTCGAGAACCTCACGGTCTTCGGCTTTCACGCGCTGTGCGGACGAATGGCAAGTCAGACAGGCGTTCAGGTACCCTCCAACGTCAGCGAACGCGAACTCTACGAGAGCCTGCTGCCGAATGCTCTCTATAACGCGATGGAAATCGAGCCTACTCTCAAGTGGGACACAATCATTGTCGATGAAGGCCAAGACTTCCGCACCGAATGGTGGATTGCAATCGATGCATGTCTGAAACGCAGCGGAAACCTCCGTGTTTTCATGGACAGCAATCAAAAGGTGTACGACGGCGCCGGGAATGGTGTTCATGATCTGAGCGTGGTTCCCGTAAGACTCTCCCGTAACCTCCGCAACACCAAGAACATCCACAAGGCTGCTTCAATTCATTATTCCGGCCCTGACATAGTTGCAGACGGGCCCGATGGTCTTGAGGTATCCTGGATCAGCGCTGAGGATCGCGATTCGAAAATCGAAGCCGCATACAAGGAGCTTCGACGGCTCGTGTTCGGCGAAGAGGTGGCCCCTGGTGACATAGCAGTGCTTGTCAACGGGCCAGCCGCCAGAAAGAGCTTTCTCGAAAGAAGCAGCCGGACAAGCATTCCGCTTACAGATGCCGAAACCATGGCGCTCGAAGATGTGGTCGTCGATACCGTGCGGCGATTCAAGGGACTTGAGCGGCCAGCAATAATTCTAATAGTCAGCGGCGATGAAATGGAGCGTCGAGAACTTGCCTATGTCGCCCTATCGAGGGCGCGGGCCTATTTGTGCGTAGTATGTTCCAAAGATGAATTTCGATGGCTTTCAGAAAATTAAATGCGCGACGATTTAGGTACTAAAAATCCGACGATTTACTGATATCTTCCAATTGTCATTTTTAATTACTAGCAAACCATTAGTAAACGTATTAATAATGATGAATCGTGCTATCAGTTGCTTGAAAAGCACTATCCGCCACTATCCCCTGCACCGGTCGCGAGGCCACTCGGCCGGAAACCCTCAACTATGGGCAGTGGCACGGCTAGTACGATCGCCGGCACCACAATCGGTGTCGGGATGGTACTTGCCAGTACGGAACTCGCTGTAGTCTCCACCAGACTCATCTTCCTGATCAAAACATGCCGTACTTGGATCGTCATCTTCAAAGAGGCCAATCATCTGGTCGATCAAGGTCTGAATAGGGAAGAGGCAGAACATTACCGAAACTAGGTTGGCCCCGGCTTCGATGCCGAACGGTTCGATCTACGTGCTGCCAATGTCATACGTAAGCGTCAATCTGAGGCCGTCTTGACGATCAGAACTTGACCTCTGAGAGGCGCTGATTCGCGAGCACGAGATCAAAGGCGGCGGGATCGAAGCTGCC
>Ga0055542_1001340_pt1 | contig 12765 bp, 9 predicted proteins | sample AraplaCol_mMF_r2_2_FD_55026 | JGI IMG/M metagenome (GOLD analysis project Ga0055542, IMG submission 55026) | Arabidopsis root microbial communities from North Carolina, USA - plate scrape CL_Col_mMF_r2 | ecosystem: Host-associated > Plants > Roots > Endosphere | place: USA: North Carolina
CGCCGGCACCGCGCTTGTTCTTGTTCCATGGATCACGCTGCCCGTTGCCGGGTTCGTTCCAGGCCATGGTCAGTCTCCTTGAGGCCGCTGGGAGGCCGGCAATAACGGCCGGAAAACGCTGGGTTCGGGATGGGACATGGTGACGGGATAGTGGGCGTGCAAGCACCCGGTTTGGGTGGGGCACAAACGGTCGCATTCTAGCAGAGACGGCTGGCCTTAACCCCCTTCTCCGTGTGATGCGGCAATCGTAGGCTGGGTTAGCGCAGCGTAACCCAACATCTTCGGAGCGGCATCGTTGGGTTACGCTGCGCTAACCCAGCCTACGCATGTCACATGGCGGCATCGGGATTGCCCAGCAACCCTCGCAGCAGCTCCACATCCGCGCCCTGCCCGCCAGTTAGCGGTGCAAGCACGCTCCTTGGCGCATCGATACGCAGCCGCCAGCCCTCTTCATCCACGGCTTCTTCGGCAATCGCGCCGGCAGCGCGCAAGCGAGCATGCAGACGACCGGCCGACAGCGGCAGGCGCAGTTCGGATTGCACACGCTCGCCACCCAGGCACTCGCCCAAAGCCTGACGCAGCAGATCCAGGCCTTCGCCGGTCACGGCCGACAGCCACACCTGCTGCGGCACACCTTCAGCATTGCGCACAATGCGCGGTTCGCCGCCGGTGAGGTCGATCTTGTTCATCACCTGCAACTGCGGTACATCGCCGGCACCAATTTCTTCCAAGACTTGGTCGACCACTTGGCGCAGCCTCTCGCGTTCCTCGTCGGCAGCATCGCTCACGTGCAGCAGGAGATCCGCATCGCGCGCTTCGGCAAGCGTGCCGCGGAAGGCGGCGACCAGGTCGTGCGGCAATTCGCGGATGAAGCCCACCGTGTCGGCCGCCACGGCGGGGCCGCAGCTGAGGTCGTCCAGCTTGCGCACGGTGGGGTCGAGTGTGGCGAACAATTGATTCGCCGCGTACACCTCACCCTGAGTGAGTGCATTGAACAAGGTGGATTTGCCAGCGTTGGTGTAGCCCACCAGCGCCACACGCGGCACCGTGTTGCGCAGACGCGCGCGCCGCTGCTGGCTTCGCTGGGTCTGCACTTTTTCCAGGCGTTTGGTGAGCATCTTGACGCGCTCGCCGAGCAAGCGACGGTCGGTTTCCAACTGCGTTTCGCCGGGGCCGCGCAGGCCGATGGCACCACCGCGCTGGCGCTCCAAGTGGGTCCAGCCGCGAACCAGGCGGGTAGCCAGGTGCTTCAACTGCGCCAGTTCCACTTCCAGCTTGCCTTCGTGAGAACGAGCGCGCTGGGCGAAGATGTCCAGGATGAGCCCGGCGCGATCGACCACGCGCACGTTGAGCAGCTTTTCCAGGTTGCGTTCCTGCACGGGCGAAAGCAGGTGGTCGACCAGCACCACGTCCGCTTCTAACGCACGCACGGCTTCGCCCACCTCATCCGCTTTACCGGTGCCGATGTAATAACGCGGATTGGGTGATTCCACGCGCGCTGGGATGCTGGCCAGCACTTCCGCGCCCGCCGACTTCACCAGCTCAACGAATTCCTCCGCACGCTCGGCTGCGTCGTCTTCCCCCCGCGAATGCGGGAGGACCAGCACAGCTCGTTCGCCCTTCTTTTGTCTATCGAACAGAGTAGATCAACCTTCGCTTTCGACTGACGCGTGCTCAAGATGGTTTTCGTGGCCTTCGTGACCTTCGTGGCCGTTGCCAACACGCACGTTACGGCTCGGCACCACGGTGGAGATGGCATGTTTGTAAACCATCTGGCTGACCTGGTTGCGCAAAAGCACCACGAACTGATCGAAGGATTCGATCGTGCCCTGCAGCTTAATGCCGTTGACCAGATAGATGGCGACCGGGACGCGCTCGCGGCGCAAAGCGTTTAGAAATGGATCTTGCAAGGATTGCCCTTTTGACATTTTTTGTTCTCCCCCTCATCCACGGATGGGCCGGAAAAAAGCGACGCCAAAGTGGCGTCCCGGCCCGAGTTTCTTGAATGTTAACCGCTTTTAAATCGCAGATGAAAGAGTTTTGTAAGTGATGACAAAGACATAACGAAATGACGTCATCTTTTTTACGACTGGTGCTCAGTTTGCTCCCAGGAACAGCCGCACCGCGTCGGTGGCCCGCTCCAGCAGGCTCTGCTCCGGATTTAGCACGCGTGCGTCCAGCTCGCTGCGCAGCCAGGTGATCTGCCGTTTCGCGAGTTGGCGGGTGGCAAAAATGCCCCGGTTTCGTAGCTCTGCTGCGTCATAGCCACCATCCAGATGTTCCCAGGCCTGGCGGTAGCCTACTGCGCGGATGGCCGGCAGATCCGGCCGCAGGTCGCCACGTTGGCGCAGCGACCGCACCTCGTCGAGCAGGCCGTCGCGCAACATATCGTCGAAACGTTGGGCAATGCGCTCATGCAACGGCGCGCGATCTTCCGGGACCAATGCCAGTTTCAATACGCGCCAGGGAAATGGCTGCCCACGCCCACCTTGCTGCAGTTCGCTGAGCGGTTGTCCGGTGAGGATGATCACTTCAAGGGCACGCTGGATGCGTTGTGCATCGCCCGGCTTGATGCGCTCCGCGGCTGACGGGTCCATTCGGGCCAGTCGGTGGTGCATACCTTCCCAGCCGATCTCTGCCGCATCCTTCGTCAACCGTGCGCGTATCTCCGCATCCGCTTCCGGCAGGGCGGACAGACCACGATGCAAGGCGCGGAAGTACAAACCGGTACCTCCCACCAATAGAGGGATGCGACCGGCTTCGCCAATGCGCTGCATGGCGGCTTGTGCATCGGCGCTGAAGTCGGCGGCGGAATACGGTTCGACCGGATCGCGAATGTCGATCAGCGCATGCGGGTAACGCGCCAGCGTAGTGGCGTCCGGTTTCGCAGTGCCGATGTCGAGGCCGCGATAAACCAGCGCCGAATCCACGCTAATGAGTCCAAGCGGAAAACGCTCGCTCAAGGCACAAGCCAGCGCAGTTTTGCCTGATGCAGTTGGACCCATCAGGAATATGGCGAGAGGACGACGATCGAAAGGCATCCAGTCATTCTAGCGTTTCTGCCTTGCAGCCCGATGCGCGCGACAAGTCAAGCGAAAAGCAAGCAGCGTAGATGCCGCAGCGCAGTAAGGCGCGCACGATGCGTGCCGATATAATTGCCGCTTGCCTTTCCCTCCCCGCCTGCTGTGGATGTCCCCCATGCCGCAAACGATGAAAGCCCTGGTCAAGCGCCTGCCCGAAAAAGGCATCTGGATGGAAGAAGTACCGGTGCCGGAAATCGGCCCGAACGAGGTGCTGATCAAGCTGGAGAAAACCGCGATCTGCGGCACCGACCTGCATATCTATAAGTGGGACGAGTGGTCCCAGCGCACCATCAAGCCCGGCCTTACCATCGGCCATGAATTCGTCGGTCGTGTCGTGGAGATCGGCCCGGGCGTCACCGGCTACAAGATTGGCGATCGCGTTTCCGCCGAAGGTCATATCGTGTGCGGCCATTGCCGCAACTGCCGCGCGGGTCGCCAGCATCTGTGCCCGAACACCATCGGCATCGGCGTGAACCGCAATGGCGCCTTCGCCGAGTACATGGCCATGCCGGCCTCCAACCTGTGGCCGATTCCGGATCAGATTCCTTCCGAGCTGGCGGCGTTCTTCGATCCCTATGGCAACGCCGCGCACTGCGCGCTGGAGTTCGACATGGTGGGCGAAGACGTGCTGATCACCGGCGCCGGCCCGATCGGCATCATTGCCGCAGGCATCGCCAAGCATGTGGGCGCACGCAATGTGGTGGTCACCGACGTCAACGACTATCGCCTGAAACTCGCCGCCGACATGGGCGCCACACGCGTGGTGAACGTGGCCAACCAGTCGCTGAAAGACGTGATGAAAGACCTGCACATGGAAGGCTTCGACGTGGGCTTGGAAATGAGCGGCAATCAACGCGCCTTCAACGACATGCTCGACTGCATGTATCACGGCGGCAAAGTCGCACTGCTCGGGATTCTGCCCAAGGGCGCCGGCATCGATTGGGACCGGGTGATCTTCAAGGGCCTGACCCTGCAAGGCATCTACGGCCGCCGCATGTACGAGACCTGGTACAAGATGACCCAGATGGTGCTCACCGGCTTCCCGCTGCAAAAGGTGCTTACCCACCAGATTCACATCGACGACTTCCAGAAGGGCTTCGACCTGATGGACGCCGGCATGTGCGGCAAGGTGGTTTGTTCCTGGCATTGATGCAAACCGAATGGCCATCATCGCCGCTTGCGCGAAGATGATGGCCATTGCGTGACAGAGCTGAATCGACCGGAAAGACCCGACACGGCTCCTACGCAATTCCTACACCGCACGCTACACTCCCCACGGCGTGCCGACATGAACTTCTAGCTGGGGAAAGTGCACGGCTTGCTGCGCCGGCACGGTCGGTCCGCGATGTCACGGGAGGAGCATCGACGGCATGACAAACCGGAATCTGTCACCCAACGCACTGCTACAGGCCAGCCGCGAACGCGCGACGCGCCTGTACCGCTCCCGTCGCCTGCGCATCACCGCGCTCGTCATGGTCATCTTGCTGGCGCTGTTCGGCCTGTTCGGCTTTTTCATTGCGCCCGGGTTGATCAAGAGCCAACTGGAAAAACAGCTCGCCACGCAGCTCGATCGACCGGTGTCGATCGGCGCGATTCATTTGAATCCGTACACCATGCGACTTACGGTGGACCAACTGCACATTGGCGAACGCGGCGGCAGTGCGCCCTTTGTCGATCTCGATCAATTAGTAATAAACGGCTCGTGGAGTTCGGTATTGCATCTGGCGCCGGTGTTGGATGGGTTGACACTGCAACACCCGCAGATTCACATCACTCGCGCAGACGCCAAAACGTTCAACTTCAGTGACATCGTGCAGCGCTTCGCGTCCAAGCCATCCGATCCGAATGCATCGCCGACACGATTTGCGCTCTACAACATTAGTGTGCACAACGGCGACATCCGCTTCGACGACAAAGTGCAGAACACCACGCACCGGGTGGATCAGTTCGAACTTGGCGTGCCGTTCCTGGCCAATCTGCCACACGACGTGGACGTGTTCGTGCAGCCGCTACTGGCCATGCGCGTGGATGGCAGCCCGCTGCGCATCCAAGGTCAAACCAAGCCCTTTGCGAGCAGTCGCGAGTCGGTGATCAGCTTCAACATGGATCGCCTCGATCTGGCCAAGTACTTGGCTTACTCCCCCACACCACTGCCCGCGGCGATTCCCAGCGGTTTGTTGTCGGGTACGCTGGATGTGCGTTTCGTACAGACCCCGTCGAAACCGCAACTGCTGCTTCAAGGCGCGCTGCAGCTCGACAACTTCATCATGGCCACACACGATCACGTGCCCATGCTGGAGTTGGGGCATGGCGCGGCCGCGCTGCAAGACGTGCAACCGCTCGAATCACGCTATCACTTCGCCAGCATCCAGCTCGATCACGCGTCGCTGCATTACATCAAGCAAGCCGGCGATCGCACGAACTTCGATGAATTGCTCGGCAAGAACGCGCCGCCGCCGAAACCCGGCACTCCGTCGACGGATGCGCATATAGGCGTGCTTGTCGTGCAAAGTAGCGCGCTCGACTATGGCGATCTCACCGGCCCCAAACCGGTGCACCTGCTGCTGGAAAACATGCACGGTGCGATTCGCAACCTTTCCACCGTATCCGCTCAACCAGGCGCGGTGGATGTGAGTTCGACACTGGCCGGCGGCAATCTGCATGTGGCCGGCAATCTGTTCATGCATGCGAGCCGCTTCGAAGGCCAGATCAGCGCCAATCACGTCGCACTGCAACCACTGGCCGCGTTGGCGCCATCCTCCCTCAATGCCGATATCGTCAGCGGCACGCTGGATGGCGACACCCATCAACGCGTCGACTGGAGCAAGACGCTGGCGCTGACCATGGACAACAGCAAGCTCGCGGTCAACGACTTTGCGTTGGCCCAGCGCGACCGCAAGCCGGTGGCATGGCAGGCCTTGAACGCAAACATCAACCATCTCGATCTGGGCAATAGCGCGGCGCAACTTGGGAATGTGACGCTGCACGGTTTGAAGATCGAGGGCCGCAAACTGAAGAACGGCTCGGTCGATCTTACGAATCTCACCAAGCCCACGCCACCGGCAAAAGGCAAGCAGCCTGCGTCGCCATCCTGGCATTGGAGCATTGCGCATCTGATCATCGACGGCAGCAGCTTTGCGCTGACCGATCCCAACCTGCCGAGCAAGAACGGCCGCATCGAAATTAACGCCGACAAGTTTGCGCTGGATAGCCTTTCTGACGACATGCACAAGCCGATCAAGCTGGATCTGAGCGGCGGCATCGGCAAAGGCAAGTTCAAAGTAGACGGCAGTCTCAAGCCAGAGCCGATGGATGCGGATCTGCGCGTGGTGGCAACCAAGCTTTGGGTTGCTCCCTTCGCATCGCTTGTGCAAGTACCGTTGAACGTCAACATCGATAGTGCACTGCTGAGCGCGAATGGACGCGTCCGTTATCGCGACCGCAAACCGCAACCGCTGATGAGCTACCAGGGCAGCATGCTGCTGGGGCGCGTTCGCGTGTTGGACAAGGTGACCAACGACGATTTCCTGCACTGGAATTTGCTTTCCATCACCGGCATGAAAGTCCAAACGGGTGGGAGTGCGCCGAAGGTCGATCTCGGTGGACTCGCACTCGACGATTTCTATGCGCGCGTGATCATCAACGCCAACGGCCGCATCAATCTTCAGGACGTTGTTTCCAATCCTGAGCAGACACCCGTTTCGGTCACGCGGGAACAGGTCGGCCCTGCGCAACCGCTAAGCGTGCCGCCACCGCCGGAAAAGGAAACCTCGCGCGCACCTGGCGGTGGTAAAACGACGACTGCGACGGTGGCCACAACCAGCACGCCCAGCACGCCGCCCGCTGAAATCCACGTTGGCCAGATCACGCTCGCCAACGGCAACCTCAATTACACCGATAACTTCATCAAGCCCAATTACACCGCCAACATCACGCAGCTCGCCGGCAAGATTGGTGCATTCGGCACCGATACCAACAACGCGCCGGCGGATGTAAGCCTGCAAGGCCAGCTGGACAGCAGCTCACCGGTGAACATCACGGGCACCATCAATCCGCTCACGCCGATGGCGTTTCTGGATATCACAGCCAAGGCGAATGATGTGGAACTCACGCATCTGACGCCTTATTCCGGCAAATACGCAGGCTACCCCATCACCAAGGGCCGCCTCACCATGGACGTGCATTACAAACTCGACCAGAACACGTTGAGCGCCGACAACCACATCGTGCTCAACCAACTGACCTTCGGCGATCGCATGGAAGGTCCAGGCATCAGTCATTTGCCGGTGAAGCTTGCCGTGGCGTTGTTGAGGGATTCCAACGGCAATATCGATATTCACGTACCTGTTTCCGGCTCGCTCAACGATCCGCACTTCAGCCTTGGCGGTGTGATCTGGCAGGCATTCTTGAACCTGCTCAAGCGCGCAGTGACATCGCCGTTCCGCTTGCTTGGCTCCATCGGTGGCGGTGGCGCACAAGAAGACCTCGGCTATGTGGAATTTGCACCCGGCTCGGCCGTGCTCGATGCGCAAGCCCAAGACAAGCTCATGCACGTTGTGGATGTGCTCAACAAGAAGACGGATCTGAAGCTCGACATCACCGGCCGCATCGATCCTTCCGTCGATGAAGAAGGTCTACGCAAAGTCACCGTCGACGACATGGTGCAAAAAGAGGAAGCCGACGATATCGGCACCGCTGCGGCCAAAGCTGCTCCGGTAAAACCAGGCACCGACGACTACAACAAATATCTCGCCAAGGCTTACAAGCATGCCAAGTTCAAGAAGCCGCGCGATCTTATCGGCCTGGCAAAATCACAGCCGCCCGAAGAGATGACCAAGATGTTGGAAGCCAATGTGACGGTCGACCAGGATGCACTTCGTCACTTGGCCGAACGACGCGCTGGCGCAGTGCGTGAGTACTTGCACGGCAAGATCGATGACAGCCGCGTGTTCGTGCTGGCACCGAAGCTTGATGCGAAGGGCATCGACGATAAGGGCAAGACGACGCGCGACGATTTCGGTTTGCATATGTAGTTGGGTACAGACCTTCACGCTCCTTACCCGGCATAGCGTCAGAAGTGGACCTTGCTCGTCACACCACCGGTGCATCGAAAACCTTGGCGATCCGCCATCTTTTGCCACAGATTCGCGGCATCCATCACGGGTAAACGTTTGCCGCAGGAAAAGGCACGTCCCTTGCTTTGGTGTTGCTGTTGACCCGTTTCCGGGCGCATCTCAGGCCCGGCCATCACGTCACTAAGGAAGGTCTCGGCATGAACGCAGCTTCCCTACCTTTGTCGAACGACATCGCCCGCGGCAGCCTCGCCTGCGTCGGCATGGGCATGACCTTGGGCTCTCACCTCACACCCCTGGCACGTAACTGCATTGAACAGGCAGACGTGGTATTCGCGGCGCTTTCCGACCACGTGGTTGAGCTATGGCTGCAGCGCATGAATTCGGACGTGCGCAGCCTGCAGCCTTACTATGCCGAGGGCAAATCAAGGTTGAAAACCTATCGGGAATGGGTGGACTTGATCATGACCGAGGTTCGCGCGGGTAAGCACGTCTGTGCGGTGTTCTATGGCCATCCCGGCATTTTTGCGTGGTCGACGCACAAGGCCATCGAGGTCGCCCGAGCAGAAGGCTTCCAGGCATATATGGAGCCAGGCATTTCCGCCGAGGATTGCCTGTATGCCGACTTGGGCATCGATCCCGGCCGTTTCGGCTGTCAGCATTTCGAAGCAAGCCAGTTGCTGTTCTACGAGCATCGCATCAATCCCGCCGGCTACGTGGTGCTATGGCAGGCCTCGGTGGTCGGTGACTGGTCGCTGNCGCGGCTCGAAACCGGACCGGCCTATCGACAGGTGCTGGTGGACAGACTCAGCCAGGATTACCCGCTCGATCACGAGGTGATCATTTACCAGGGCGCGACGCTGCCGATCGAGCAATCCAAGGTCCGACGCGTCAAATTGCGCGATTTACCCGATATCACGCTGGCCCCTCAGGAGACCGTGATACTGACTCCGGCCATCCCTTTGAGGCCGAACCTCCTCATGCGCGAACGGCTGGCTGAACTGGATAAACCAATCGGTTTTGCATGAGATGACAAACGCTCCGTCAACGCATCAAAGCAGTCAACTTTACAAAGGAAGGGCAAGCACATGGCAGATACGATTGAATGGCTGGAAACCATTGGCAAGAACGCCACGCTGCGTCGCGCTCCAGCCGGGGAACTTGTGGAAACCTTGGAACTGACGGATGCCACGGCTGCTTTGAAAACGGCCGTGATGTCTGGAGATCGCTCTTCGTTGTTTGCCGAACTCGGGCACAAGCCCATGAGAGTGATGGATATGAACGGTCCCTCACATGAGGAAGAGCCGGATCATGACCACGATGAACACGCTCCGGCTCATCCACCCCACCCCGATAAACCCCACCCCGGTAAAGAAGACCAACCACCACGCGATCGATAGTCCGCATGTCGCGGTGGAAGCCCCGCTTTAGGCCATGGCCCATTTTTGTGGCCATGGCTTTTTGCACTTTCATGCAGACATTGCGCGCCGTTACACCACAGTCCCCCATCGCGACGCTACTCGTCCAGACTGAAAGCCTGCGTACGTCCAATCACCCACGATTCCAACGCCTCTTGGAGGTACTGCATCAGCAAATTCCCAACATGTCCGTGCAGGAGCGCTGGCAGCTGCGCTACCTGGACGCGTATCAGGCCTCGTTTGAGGGTGATTACACCCATGCCGAGACCATGCTGCGGGATATCATCGATCATTCCGGAGATTCGATCTTGATGACCAAGGCCTCTGCCGTTCTCATGAACGACATGGGCAGCAGCAAACGCTATACGGAGGCGTTTGAGCTCGCTAATCGGCTTGCGGCCGACCTGTCGAAAATGCAGGACCCGCTGACGCGCTTCCAGGTTTTGTTCTACCTCTCACAGTTGCTCAAATCTGCGGGGCAGTACGATTTGGCGGCTAACTATGCGCGCGACATGATGCAGACGCTCCCTGCGGGGGAAACATCATGTAAACCGCAAGCCATGCTCCTACACGTGTTCCACGAGAGTCACAAGTTAGCCTCCTCGACGCCGGAGCTTCAACAAGGAATCGAGATCTGCCAGAGCGCCGGCGAACCGGTCATTGCTGATTCGCTGTGGCTTATCAAGAGCAGCCTTTACTTGGATGAGGAGCAGCCGGGCAAAGCCATAGCGTTGCTTCAGCGTATTGCTCCTGGCATTCGCTCAAACCACAATTACTACAATACGCTGTACCTTCGACTAGAGCTTGCTCGGGGATATTGGAAACTGGGCGAGGACGACCGGGCACACGCGGCAGCGCTCGACGTCCTGGCTGCCGCTTCTCCGGATGGCATCAACGAGGCGTTGAGAGACGCCTACGAAGTGCTTTATCACATTGAAAAAAAGCATGGCAACGCGGTCGCCGCGCTGAGCTATTACGAACGCTACGTCGCCCAGAACATCGGTTATCTCAACGACGTCAGCGCCAGGACGCTGGCTTACGACGTGGCTCAACAACATATGCTCGCTCAAAAGCTCGAAACGGAAAAACTGAGCAAGCAAAACAACGTCCTTCGATTGCAGCAAGCGCTGGCGGCCAAAACGATCGAATCCGGTCGACTCTATATCCTCCTGCTGTTGATAGTCCTCGCATCCGTTATCTACTGGTTGTTTCGCCTCAAGCGTTCGCAGCTTCATTTCAAACATCAGGCCCGTCTTGACGGCCTTACCGGCATCCTCAATCACCAGCATTTCATCAGCGAAGCGCAGCGCTGCATACGCCTGATGGAACGAAAGCAGGGTACGGCCTGCCTGATATTCATCGATCTGGATTACTTCAAGCAGATCAACGATACCCACGGTCATGCCACTGGCGATGCGGTGTTGAAGCACACGGTGACACTTTGCAAATTGCAATTGCGCGCAAACGATTTGTTTGGCCGCCTGGGCGGCGAGGAGTTCGGCATTCTCCTGCTGGATTGCTCACCCGGACATGGCGCTGCCATAGCAGATCGCATTCGCACCGCGATTGAAGCGACGCCGATCGATATCGACGGATGCTTGGTCGCGTTTTCGGNCAGCATTGGCTTGGCGTCCACCCAGACATCGGGTTACGGGTTGCAACAGCTGTGCCGGGATGCCGATGCGGCGCTGTACAGGGCCAAGCGCGTTGGGCGCAATCGCGTCATCGCCCATGTCGAGAACGGCGATCACGCCAAAACCCTTCCGGCAAAAAGTACGGGCCAATAACCGCCATTCGATCTCCGGATCAGCACGATGGGTTCCCCCGGACGCCCGAAAAGCCGAAAATGCGCTCTTCCCCACTTCGGCATCGGTCCCATGAGCTACTCCGGCCAGGCGCGTTACGCCCAAGAACTCTCATCCATCCGCGACCAGGGCCTGTTCAAGGCCGAACGCATCATCACTTCGCCGCAATCTGCCGAAATCGAGCTGGAAGGCGGCCGTAAGGTGCTGAACTTCTGCGCTAACAACTACCTCGGGCTGGCCGATCATCCAGACGTGATCAAGGCTGCCAAAGAGGCGCTGGACACGCACGGCTTCGGCATGGCCTCGGTGCGCTTCATCTGCGGCACGCAGGATCTGCACAAACAGCTTGAAAGGAAAATCGCCGATTTCTTCGGCACCGAAGACACCATTCTTTACGCTGCGTGCTTCGATGCCAACGGCGGTCTGTACGAACCGCTGCTGGGTGAAGAAGACGCCATAATTTCCGACGCGCTCAACCATGCGTCGATCATCGATGGCATTCGCTTGTGCAAAGCCAAGCGCTTCCGTTACGCCAACTGCGACATGGCCGATCTGGAAGCGCAGTTGCAGGCAGCCGATGCCGCCGGCGCGCGTACCAAGTTGATCACCAGCGATGGCGCGTTCTCGATGGATGGTTTTATCGCGCCGCTGGACAAAATCACTGCACTAGCCACCAAGTACAACGCGCTGGTGCATATCGACGAATGCCATTGCACCGGTTTCCTCGGCCCGCATGGCCGCGGCTCCGCGGAAGTGCATGGCGTAATGGACAAGATCGACATCTTCACCGGCACGCTGGGCAAAGCACTCGGTGGCGCTCTGGGCGGTTTCACCACCGGACACGGCGAAATCATCGAGATGCTGCGGCAGCGTTCGCGCCCCTATTTGTTCTCAAACTCGTTGCCGCCGCATGTGGTTGCCGCTGCGATCAAGGTGTTCGACATGTTGGGTTCGGCCGGCGAGCTGCGCGAACGGGTGCAGGAAAACACTCGCTACTTCCGCGAGCAGATGACCAAGGCCGGCTTCGACATCAAACCCGGCGTACATCCGATCGTGCCGGTGATGGTGTACGACGCCAAGAAGGCGCAAGCGATGGCGGCCGCCCTGCTTGACGAAGGTATCTACGTGACCGGTTTCTTCTATCCGGTGGTGCCGCAGGGGCAAGCGCGTATTCGCACGCAAATGAGTGCGGCGCATACGCGTGAGCATCTGGATCGTGCGATTGCTGCATTTACCAAGGTTGGGCACTCATTAGGCGTGATTGGCTGATATCGCAGGTATGGCACTTAAGGATGCTCTGATCTATTCCACGCACCCGGCATGACGTCCAGAAGGCCCGCAGGGTGTGTTGCGTGGCATAGGGCAGACTGGCCGTCTGTTCAAGCCA
>Ga0055542_1001342_pt1 | contig 12745 bp, 11 predicted proteins | sample AraplaCol_mMF_r2_2_FD_55026 | JGI IMG/M metagenome (GOLD analysis project Ga0055542, IMG submission 55026) | Arabidopsis root microbial communities from North Carolina, USA - plate scrape CL_Col_mMF_r2 | ecosystem: Host-associated > Plants > Roots > Endosphere | place: USA: North Carolina
CACCTTGGCACGCCGCAGGAGCTGACTGATGAGCACAGCGAGATTGCGTGGAGCGCGGAGTACCGCGCGTGGGGTGTCGCGCAAGAGGCGATCCGCAAGGCGTCGGGGAAGGCACCGATCGCCAACCCCATCCGCTTCCAGGGGCAGTACCATGACCATGAGTCGGGGCTGCACTACAACCGCCACCGCTACTATGACTACGATACCGGAAGGTACATTAGCCGTGACCCTCTTGGACTCGGGGGCGGAATCAACGTCTATGCATATGCAGGCGGCAATCCTGTTGCCTATTATGACCCGCTGGGCTTAAAGAAATTTGGCAGGAATCACCCTCATTGCGTTGCAATTCGACAGAAGATGACAGGGCTGCAGAATGAACTGGACACGCGTTGGACAGAATTGGTCGGAGGTCTTCCTGAGAGAATCGGACCCGGCGAACGCCTTGCTGAGACAATGCGTGGCCATCGAACCATAATTAACCAAAAAGACTCGGTTCTTCGTCGATGGGAGAAACAGTATGACAACGATTGTGACGATAACGATACGGACGAGGGAAGCAGTGCATGTAATGCATGCCCGTCAGGCGGCACCGTGGTCAAAACTGCTGCGGGCATTGGGGCGACCTATGCCGCATACCGAATTATTCGGATGATTCCATCCTTGGTGCCACCTCTATGGTGGACTCTCCCTGCTAACGTGGCTGTACCATGACGACTACTGTTAACGACCTCCGACTTCGGATACGCGCTTTACCGGCTAACCCCAGACGAAAAGAGGTAGCCGAGATTGCGTTTGAGTTAGAGTACCTTTCGTTATTAGTTTCACCACTTCCCAAGGACATATTCTCACTGTATCTGGAGGTGCTATCAGACCCTCTAGTTTTTTCCAAGAATGGCATAGATTACTTCATTTCTGCGATTTATAACGAATTCGAGAAGCTCACCTCCGACCAAGAAAGCACCCTATTAGAATCCATATTCAATAACTCAAAAGAATATAATAATGAGAAATTGCGATTCTCTGTTGGGGATATGATCGCGAGAAAGTACCCTGTCCAAGTTGCACTGGATGTTTTCCGCCGAATGTGGTTCTCCGGCGAAAAACATTCCCAGACCATTGCTCAATTTGGTGTGGACGTCTTGTCTTTAGTGCTACCCAAAGAAGGACCGGAGCGCAACAAGCTTCGCAAATTCGGTTTGGAAATGGTGCAAAAAGAGAAATAATCATCGATTAACGAACTATCGCCGCAATGGGCAACCCTATCTTCCAAGATACACCGCCATGATTTTCGCTCGCTCATGCCCCAACTCGCGGCTAGTAGCCAGCCAAGCCTGTGCATCCAGCGCGGTTGAACTGGGGTCAGCGTGCGCGCCGCAGTCCCGCCGGCAGCCGACGCCTGATTATCCAATCGAGTATGCGAATGGGCAAACAAGTACTTGGCTGGGCGGACATGCCGTCATTTTGCTCTACAGCACTACCGGGGTCACGCAATACTACGAGTACGGTCGATATAATCCAAATCGCCCAGGCATCATCGGGGCCAAACTTCCAGCGGATTCCTGCAGCATACGGCGGGTAAGCGTCCCCAATCTAGCTCTCGGCGCGGACGGTCAGCCCACCCAACAGTCATTTAATGTGCCAAGTGAAGCACCATCAAGGAAGACGAAAAAGTCCGAGATCTGTTCCACCGCCTCACCCACTACGAAGATGATCGCCTGAATGTCAACTATACCTACGACGCGCTCGGCCGGCGCCTGTCCAAGCGCAGCAAGGCGCACTCCGAGGAAAGTAGAGAGGCGGGCCCACACTGAAACAGTGCCGAACGCATGAAGCGCAACCGCGAGCTGCAATGCGGCTTCACGTTGTATGGCTGGAACGGCGACACGCAGGCCTGGGAAAGCAAGATCGCCGACGAGGACGGCTTCGGCGCGCGCACCACGCACTACGTCTACGAGCCGGGCAGCTTTGTGCCGGTGGCGCAGGCAGTGCACGAGGAAGCCATCGAATTGCTCGACCAGCCCGAGTACGGCGATTACTACCGGCAGGATGAAGACGCACCGTGGCTGCCGCCGCCCGCACCAGCCATCGACAGTCTGGCGTGGTACCGGTGCGACCATCTCGGCACACCGCAGGAGCTGACCGACGAGCCCAGCGAGATCGTGTGGAGCGCGGAGTACCGCGCCTGTGGCGTCGCGCAGAAGGCGATCAGGAACGCATCGGGGAAGACGCCGATCGCCAACTCTATCCGCTTCCAGGGACGGTACCATGACCACGAGACGGGACTGCGCTACAACCGGTATCGGCACTATGATCCGTACGGCGCTCGTTATGTAACTAAAGACCTGCTTGGTTTTGCTGGCGGACTCAATCTTTATCTCCACGCGGGCGGGAATCCGCTAACTTCACTTGACCCACTGGGGCTGGACACTGTGGTTATTCGTGGTCGAGGCATATTAAGCAATCCGTTTTGCCATGTTGCAATTGGATTTACTAGTCATGGAGTCTATAGTTTCGGCACTGGAACTCGACAAGGAAGCCGTGCAACCGATTATCTTGCAAATCAGGAGGAAATAGAAAGATACACAGGGAAGCCGCTTCCTGACCATACCAAAAAATCCAGGCACAGCCGCCCGAGACACATGCGCAACAAGAATTCAAATGCCCTTGAAGCAGGTGGCATTACATCGATTTACGCTCCATATACGAGCCCTTTCCCTACAGAAATTAGGGTAATTGCCCGCAGAAACCAAATATCAATAATTGACATCCTAACGGGGCCTGGAGTTCCTGACGATATGTTCATCTTCAACAAATAGCGAGTCTATATGCTCAGACGCAGAACCATATGGATCTTTACTGCTTCCATTCTTGGAGGGTGTGACTTTCTCGGAATGAAGAACGAAGCCATCAATAAACACGAGTACTCTATCGTGCAAGCTGTCGAGTATAACTATCGAGATGTTGAGAACAGTGCACCCTACATTCTTCTGCCTGGGGCGCTGCAAACCGAGAGAACGGTCGTCGGCTTTCCGATTAAGGGACAAAACAGAGGGTACGCGATGATTTTGGCAGATGCCATTGGCAAACCTAAAGTAAAAATTTTACCCGATGACGTTCCGTTTTTAGTTACTAAACACGCACTTTCCGAGATACGAGAAAAGACCAAACTCTCCGATGAGGTTGATAAATATCTTGCCACACAGATAGAGCCTCCTGGTCAGATTCAGGATTAATGTACTTGTCTTGATCGGCTGAATGAGTCAGATTTAGTTCTCCGTCGATGGAGAAAGAAGTATCAGTGCGATCACCTTGGCCCACCGCAGGAACTGACGGACGAGCACAGCGGGATTGCATGGAGCGCGGAGTACCGTGCCTGGGGTGTTGCGCAGGAGGCAATCAGAAAGGCGTCGGGGAAGGCACTGATCGCCAATCCCATCCGCTTCCAGGGGCAGTACCATGACCATGAGTCGGGGCTGCATTACAACCGGTATCGGTACTACGATCCACAGGTGGGGCGGTACATCACACAGGATCCGATTGAGCTGGCCGGTGGCCTGAACGTCTATCAGTACGCATGGAATCCGATAAGCTGGATTGACCCGCTTGGACTTCAGACCGGCCCCGTATTACTCGGGATGGGGAACCTTTATCGCGCGAGTGCGCAGCCACCGCTGCCAACTCTTTCAAGCAACACGTCGATCAAAGGTATCTATGGTGACGTCTCCAACCTCGCGTTCCCTTCTCCCGTCCTTCCAGGGGAATGGGTCGGAGTTAACGTACAGTGGAGTATGCCAACCATCAAACAATTCAGAAAAATCCATCGCCCGAATAGATCCACTCAGGCCTCATAAAATACTGACAGCGGCATTTTGAAAAAGTAATCTGAAGTGTCGTGAATCGAATTTTCAGGCTCCTGACGATTTTTCTGATCTTAGGAGCGTTCAGTAGCGCTAGGTGGGTTGAGCGAACCCTTTCACATCAGTGGCTTGAAAAATATGGTCCGATGAGCGCTCCTATTGTTCATCGAGATCCGACACGCCGGCGCACCACGACTACGCGACGTCACCGTTCCGCCGCTGGCGAATCGCCTAAACTACAGACCGTCCCCCTCCGCGCGGCTCCTGCCAGCCACTGCCATGGCCCACCTCTTCTTCGCGGCGTCGATCCAGCGCCACATCGACACGCCCGAGCGCGACGTTGACGCACGGACGCTCGGCGAAGCGCTTGAAACCGTCTTCGGCGAGCAGCCCCGGCTGCGCGGCTATATCGTCGACGACCAGGGTGCGCTGCGAAAGCACCTGTCGGTGTTCATCGACGGCCAGCCGGTACGCGACCGGCAACACTTGTCCGATGCGCTCGGCGATGCCAGCCGCGTCTATGTCGTGCAGGCGCTGTCCGGCGGATAAAGGGACGCATCTCCATCGAAACAAGCGCCCGGCCGGACTTACTGGAGACACCCGACATGAACGATCGACTGCTCGTCGCGACCCGCAAGGGCCTGTTCGTGCTGCACCCCGACGGCAAAGGCGGCTGGTCGCTCGGCGAGCCGCACTTCATCGGCGAACCCGTCAGCATGGCGCTGGCCGACCCGCGCGACGGCACGCTGTATGCGGCGCTCAATCTCGGCCATTTTGGCGTCAAGCTGCATCGCCGGCGCACCGGTGCCGCCGCCTGGGAAGAATGTGCAGTCCCCGTCTATCCACCGCAGCCCGCCGACGCGCCTCGCGCTAACGCCGACACACACACCAGCGCCGGCGATTCGGATGACGAAGCGCCTGCCCCGCCGCGCCCACCCTGGACGCTTCAGCAGATCTGGTCGCTCGAAGCAGGCGGCGCCGACGAGCCTGGCGTATTGTGGGCAGGCACGATACCGGGCGGACTGTTCCGCTCCGACGATGGCGGCGATTCGTGGGTGCTCAACCACGCGCTATGGAGCCGCCCGGAGCGCGCCGAGTGGTTCGGCGGTGGCTACGATGCAGCCGGCATCCATTCGGTGATGGTCGATCCGCGCGACAGCCGGCACGTGACGATCGGGATTTCGTGCGGCGGCGTCTGGCAGACCTTCGACGGCGGCGCGACCTGGCGCGTCAGCGCCGAAGGCATGGAGGCCGACTACATGCCGCCCGAGCGGCGCGGCGAACCCAACGTGCAGGATCCGCACCGTGTCGTCCAGTGCGCGGCCGCTCCCGATGTGCTGTGGACTCAGCATCACTGCGGGATCTTCCGCTCGACCGACGGCGCAGCGCACTGGCAGCGGATCGAAGCGCAACCGTCGAGCTTCGGCTTCGCGGTCGCCGTGCATCCGGCAGATCCCGACACCGCATGGTTCGTACCNGCGGTGAAGGATGCGTGCCGGATTCCGGTGAACGGCCGGTTCGTCGTCACGCGCACGCGCGACGGCGGCCGCAGCTTCGAGAGCCTGTCCGACGGCGGCCGCAGCTTCGAGAGCCTGTCGAACGGGCTGCCGCCCGCGCCGGCCTACGACCTCGTGTATCGGCACGGGCTCGCGGTGGACGACTCCGGCGCGCGTCTCGCGATGGCGTCGACGACGGGAGGGCTATGGACGTCCGGCGACGGCGGTGAAAACTGGCGACAGGTCTCCGCGCATTTGCCGCCGGTGTATTGCGTGCGTTTCGGGTAACGAAGGACCCGAACGCCTCACAGCGGAATGCAGGCGCCGGACCGTTGCTTCACATTCGCGGCGCGATTCGGGCCACCGCCCCACGCGTGCGCGCGATTTCCGCTTCGAGCCACTCGAGAAACCGCCTGACCTGCGGCTCGCGCTCCCGCCCGGGCCGGCATAGCGCGACGAAGCGTGCGCCGGCGAGCCGCACCGACGGCTCGATCGGCATCAACGCGCCGCGCTCGACGTGCTCGGCGACCAGCACGGAACTGAGCAGCCCGACACCCTGCCCGTGCAATACCGCCTGCAACGCGTAATGCTCGTCGTCGTAGTGACGGAACACCGCGCGTTCGAGCCACACGTCCCTGCCCGCCGCACGACACCACGAGGCCCAATCGATCGACACCGGCAGCGGCGTATCCCACACGGTCTCGATCAAATCGAGGCGCTCATCCGAACGATGGGCATCGAACCCGGTAGCCGCATACGCGCCAAAATGCTCGTCGATCAGCGCAATCTCGTGCAGTGCCGGAAACGTGCGCGAGGTCGCGCGAATCGCGAGATCGATTCGCGCGTCGCGTTCGAGATCGGCGAGCGTGTTGCCGGTCTCGACCTTGATGTTCAATTGCGGATCGACCTGCCGAAACCGGCCGAGGCGCGGAATCAGCCACATCGCTGCAAACGCCGGCGTAGTCGTCAGCACGAGCGTGCGCTCATCGGCCGCTTCGGGCCGCACCGCGTCGAGCCCGCGGCTCAGTGCAAGCAGTGCATCGTGACTCGCGCGAAACAGGCGCTCGCCCTCCTCCGTGAGCCGCACGCCGCTCGCGCCACGTTCGAACAGCAGCACGCCGATCCGGCTTTCGAGCGACTTGATCTGATGCGACACGGCCGCGGGCGTCACGGACAACTCGTCCGCCGCAGCCTTGAACGAGCCGAGCCGCGCCGACGATTCGAATACACGTAATGCGGTCAGGGGAATTTTCGAGAACACGGGGCCTCGCGGGCCGGGTCCGGCCGGGTTGAATTCGATTCAATCCGGGTGAGATTAGGTGAATTGAAGCGCTCGTGCAACGCACGTAGCCTTGCGGGACGTCGTGGCACCGTGCCGCGCAAGCAACCGTCGAGTCACCGTCGAACCGGAGAAACAACGTGCAAGGCCTACCGCGCAGGATCACGCAGGCAGTGCTCTACGAAGCGATCGCCATTTCCTGCATCTCGCCTGCGATCGCGGCGATCTTCAAGCAGGGCCTCGTCTATTCGGGCGCGCTGTCCACAACGATGTCCGCGATCGCGCTGCTGTGGAACATGATCTTCAACGCGCTGTTCGAGCGCTGGGAAGCGTCGCGCCGGCNGCCGAGGCGCACGCTCGCGCGGCGAATCCTGCATGCGACCGGATTCGAGGGCGGGCTGATCTTCATTCTCGTGCCGGTCGTGTCGTGGTGGCTCGACATCTCGTGGTTCGACGCGTTCGTCGTCGACATCGGGCTGTTCGCGTTCTTCTTCTGCTACGCGTTCGTGTTCCAGTGGGCATTCGATCGCGTGTTCGACGTGCCGGCGGCGACGAAGGAATCGTGACGTTCGTTCGCGGCCCGGCGCTTCGTCGATCGGCTCCAGGCCCGAAAACAACGCGGCCCGCCCGCGCGATACGGGAGGGCCGCGTTTCATCACGCCGGCGCGCCGCCTTCAGCGAGCGCGCCGTTCGTCTCGTCGCTCAATGCACGCCGAGATACGCCTTCACCGCCGGCAGACCCGGCTTGCCGTCGATCGTCGTCACGCCCGCGAGCCACTTGTCGAGCGCCTGCGGATTCGCCTTCAGGTACTCGGCCGCGGCCTTGTTCGGATCCTCCTTGTTCATGATCGGCACCATCACGTGATTCTCGATCGTCGTCGTGAACTGCAGGTTCGACACGAACTTCGCGACGTTCGGGCAGCGCTGCGCGTAGTCGGGCGGCGTGGCCGTCAGCACCTTCGCTTCGCCGTAGTTCGGGCCGAACACGTCGTCGCCGCCGCTCAGGTAATCGATCTTCATCTGCACGTTCATCGGATGCGGTTCCCAGCCGAGGAACACGATCCACTGCTTGTCGCGGATCGCGCGATTCACCTCGACCAGCATCCCGGCCTCGCTCGACTCGACCATCTTGAACTTGCCGAGGCCGAACTGGTTGCCGTCGATCATCTTCTTGATCAGCAGATTGCCGTCGTTGCCCGGTTCGATCCCGTAGATCTTGCCGTTGAGCTTGTCCGCGAACTTCTGGATGTCGGCGAACGACTTCAGGCCGCCCTGGTACACGTAGTCGGGCACCGCGAGCGTGTATTTCGCGCCGGTCAGGTTGGGCGTTGCGAGCACCTTGATCGTGCCGGCCTTCGTGAACGGCTGGATGATCGGATCCATCGTCGGCGACCAGTAGCCGAGGAACACGTCAATCTGCTTGCTCTTGATGCCCGCGAACGTGATCGGCACCGACGCGATCGTCTTGGTCGGCGTGTAGCCGAGCCCCTGCAGCATCGTCGATGCAAGACCGGTGGTGGCCGCGATGTCGGACCAGCCGACGTCCGCGAAGCGCACGTTCTTGCATACGGGCGGGTCGGCCGCATAAACCGCCGACATCGGCGCTGCAATCCCGATCCCGCATGCCGCTGCGATCAATAGGCGCTTCATCTGTCTTCTCCTCAAAGTGACGTCGTTTTTCATGGGTGCGGGATCGAGTGTTGAAACCGCGCGCCGAGATCCCGGCGGCGTCGCGGACCGAATGGCTCGCGCGGGTCGTGTCAGCGCCCCGGCAACCGTCGCTCGTAGCTCGGCGCGTGACCGAATTGCGCGCGATACGCCTTGCTGAAATGACACGGCGAATGGAATCCGCACGTCGTCGTCACGCGCGCGATCGATGCGTCGGTCGTGCGCAGCAGGTCGCGCGCGCGTTTCAGACGCAGCGTCAGGTAATAGTGGGTGGGCGACACATTCAGGTAAACCTTGAACATGCGCTGCAGGTGCCGTTGCGAAAGCCGCACGAGCCGCGCGAGTTCCTCGAGCGAAAGCGGCTCCTCGATGTTCGCCTCCATCAGCCGCACGACCTCGATCAGCTCCGCGCGCGAGAAACCGACGCGCGCGTCGACGGGAATCGGCTGCGTGTCGGTCGAACTGCGGATGCGCTCCAGGATGAACTGCTCGGACACCTGCGCGGCGAGCTGCTGGCCGAAACGCATGCCGACGAGGTTCAGCATCAGGTCGAGCGGCGCGGTGCCGCCGGTGCAGGTGAGCCGGTCGCGATCGACGACGAACAACTCGTCGGCGAACCCCACCCGCGGAAACTCCGCATGCAGCGCGGACAGGTTCTCCCAGTGCACGGTGCAGCGATAGCCGTCGAGCAGACCGCCCGACATCAGCGCATACGCACCTGTGCAGATGCCGCCCAGCGGCAGCCCGCGCTCAGCGAGCGCGACGAGCGTGTCGCGCGCGCCGTCGTCGACCACGTCGCGGATGCGGATCCCGCCGCACACGATCATCACGTCAGGCAGGTTCGTGTAGTCGAGCGCCTGGGTCGGCCGCACCGCGATGCCGTTGCTGGCATGCACGGGCGCACCGTCGAGCGAATAGATCGACCACTGGTAGTGGTCGGATCGCCCGACGTAGTTCGCCATCCGAAGCACTTCGACAGCGCTCGAGAACGCGATCATCGAGAAATTCGGCAGCGTCAGGAAGCCGAAATGGGCAAGGGACGAAACCGGTGAAACGCAAGCGGCGGGCACGGCGGCAGCGGCGGCGGACGTCACATCGGGCTCCTGGCGAATTGAGCAGGTTGCACGCGGCCAGCCCCGTGGCAAACGCCACGGAAGCCGGTATCGAATCAGGGGAGGCGGCCGGAGGGCGAACCGGCCGCCGGTTGCTTACGCTTGCGCGGGCGTGGCCTTCGCGCGGAGCAGTTGCTTCAGGCCCGAGAACAGCGGTGCTTTCACGGTGCCCGGCGCGCGGCCGAAGCTCTCGGTGATACGGTCGAGAATGATCGCGAGCAGCACGACCGACAGACCGCTTTCGAAGCCGAGGCCGATGTCGAGGCGCTGGATACTTGCAAGGACGTCGTTGCCGAGGCCGCCCGCGCCGACCATCGATGCGATGATCACCATCGACAGCGCCATCATGATCGTCTGGTTCACGCCCTGCATGATCGACGGCAGCGCGTTCGGGAACTGGACCTTGTACAGCAGCTGCCACGGCGTGCAACCGAATGCCTGGCCGGCTTCGACGATCTCGCGGTTCACGTGACGGATACCGAGGCTCGTCAGGCGCACGGCCGGCGGCATCGCGAAAATCACCGTGGACAGGATCCCCGGCACGCGGCCGAGACCGAACAGCATCGCGGCCGGAATCAGATACACGAATGCCGGCATCGTCTGCATCAGGTCGAGAATCGGACGCACGATCGCGGCGACCCACTTGCTCTTCGCCGCCCAGATGCCGAGCGGAATGCCGAGCACGAGGCTGACGATCGTCGACGACAGCGTGAGGCCGAGCGTGATGACCGTCTGGTCCCAGAAGCCCGTCGCGAAGATCAGCAGCAGCGACGCGGTGGTGAACAGCGCGAAGCGCCAGCCCACGCGCCACAGACCGACACCGATGAAGATCGCCATCATCAGCCACATCGGGATCGCCTGCAGGCTGTGCTCGACGAATGCGGCGAGGCCCTCGATCGCGCGGCCGATCGTATCGAACGTCGCCGCGTCATGGTCGAGCAAGTAGTGAACGGACTGGTCGACCCAGCTACCGAGCGGAATCATTTCAGACATGGGAGCCTCGCGAGCGCGTGATGGCCTTCAGGATAAGTGCGCGGTCGACCGAGCCGCAGTAGCAGCCGTCGTCGTCGACGACGGGCAGTGCATTCGGGCTCGCGACGACGCGCGCGACGACATGTTCGAGCGACGCATCGCGCCGGATGCTTTCGATCGGCCGCACGGACGGCGTGTCCTGACCGATCGCCTCGCGCGTGACGAAGCCGCGGATCTTGCGGGCGGCGTCCAGCACGAACGCGTATTCGGCACTGCCGTTCAGCGTCGCCGCGACGTTCGCGGCATCGCATTTCGACATGGTCGGCACGGCGCCCGTCTGCATCAGGTCGCCCGCCGTCAGATAGCGGCTCGTGTCGATGCCGTCGAAGAACGCGCGCACGTAGTCGTCGGCCGGGTTCGCGATGATGTCCTGCGGCGTGCCGACCTGCACGAGCCTGCCGCCTTCCATGATCGCGATGCGGTTGCCGATGCGCAGCGCCTCTTCCAGATCGTGCGACACGAACATGATCGTGCGGCGCTGTTCCTTCTGCAGTTGCAGCAGCACGTCCTGCATTTCNCGGCGCTTGAGCGGATCGAGTGCGGAGAACGCCTCGTCCATGATCATCANCGACGGATTCACGGCCAGCGCGCGGGCCAGGCCGACGCGCTGCTGCATGCCGCCCGACAGCTCGGACGGCAGCTTGTGCGAGAACGGTGCGAGACCGACCTGCTCGAGCACCTCCATCGCACGGCGTTCGCGTTCCTTCTTGCCGACGCCTGCGACCTCGAGGCCGAACGCGGCATTCGATACCACGGTGCGATGCGGCATCAGCGCGAACGACTGAAACACCATGCTCATGTCCTTGCGGCGCAGCGCCGTCAGGGCGGAGCGGCGTGCCGACGCGACGTCGAGCCCGTCGATCAGCACCTTGCCGGCGCTCGGATCGACCAGCCGGTTCACGAGGCGGATCAGCGTGGATTTGCCGGAGCCGGACAGGCCCATCAGCACGAATATTTCGCCTTCCTGCACGTCGAACGATACGTTGTGCACACCGACGACCTGACCGGTACGCTTGAGCACATCATCTTTCGTCGCGCCGGCAGCGAGCATGTCGAGCGCCTGCTGCGGGTTGCTTCCAAATACCTTGCACAGACCTTCGACCACGACCTTGGGGGCATCCATCGAAACCTTCTCCTCGTGTAGCGGGGACTCACGCATCGCATAGCGTGCCTACATAGTTGCCAGAAAAAACCCCGACCTGCCGACGAATTACGACAAACGCTTGCGCAAATACGACACACCCGGCGGCCCCGCCACGCGGGGCGCGGCGCTCGGCGGCACTCGATTGCGGCGACGCAATACGCGCAAGGCCAATAGCGGCGGGCATCTCGATGCATGACTTGTGCGCAGCAGCGCGACGCGCAAGCGGCGTCGTTTTGCATCAACCCGCGGAGGCCGCGCGTCGCTTTGCGACAATTCCACGTCCGATCGGACGACCTCGTCTGCCCCGTTCGTGCGAAACGAATGGTCGTACGAAACCCCGCATCGCGAACGTGCGACAGCCACGATTCGCAGCCCGCCCGCAACCCAGAAAATCCCCCATGGCCATTGTGATACATTGCCGGCAAACACGCTGATCACGACGTCGCCGCGCGCCTTGGGCGTGGAGCTGCGCCGACGGCGTGCGCATGCCGGTTCGCCTGCCGGCCATACTGAAACAGCCTCGATCGAGCCGCGCGCCGATCGAAGGACGATAACGAAATGAGAGAGGGAGCAAGGCGATGAATTGGGCTTTTGCCGCAATCGGTTTCATCGTGGGCGGTATCGCCGCATTGTTCGGGGATTTCTCTGCCGCCAACGGCACGCTGCTCGGCGCGGCGGTGGGGTTCTGCATCGGTCACGCGCTGCAGCAACGCAAGCGCAAGAGCGGCGGCACGATACCCGACGCATTCGCGATTTACACCAATCCCGCGACACCGCAACCCGCCCCCGTGCCGCTCGCTGATCGCGTCGCGCGCCTCGAAGCGACGGTCGACACGCTCACGCGCGAGCTCGATGTGCTGCGCGGTCAACTCGCGGGCGCGAAGGCCGGTGCCGCCACGACCGGCAGCGCCGCGCAAATGCCACCGGCGATGCCCGCCACCGTCACGCCTTCACCCGCCGCAATGCCGCCGCGGCCGTCCGTGCAGCCGGCCGTCGCGCGCGCCGGCGTGACGCCGTCGACGTCCATCCCGGCTCCCGCACCGGCAGTCGCCACGCCGACGAGCGACGCGACCGCCGCTGCCGGCGCGCCGACGAATCCGCCCGCGACGACTTCGCCATCAGCCCCTCCCGCCCCGCCGAAACCCCGCGAACCCGGC
>Ga0055542_1001361_pt1 | contig 12540 bp, 10 predicted proteins | sample AraplaCol_mMF_r2_2_FD_55026 | JGI IMG/M metagenome (GOLD analysis project Ga0055542, IMG submission 55026) | Arabidopsis root microbial communities from North Carolina, USA - plate scrape CL_Col_mMF_r2 | ecosystem: Host-associated > Plants > Roots > Endosphere | place: USA: North Carolina
CTCGCGATTTCGGCCGCGGCCAGCCTGCCCGCCATCGCCGGCATGTGGCTCGTTCGCCCGCTGCGAGACAAAATGTCACCGCGCGTATTCCGGATGGTCGTCCTGCTGTTCGTGCTCGTCGCCGCGTCCCAGATGATCTGGAAGTCGGGCGTCTTCCGGCACGCGGCATCGCCCGTCGCGCAGGTCGACAGCCCGCATGCAAACGCGAAATGACGTCGGGCGCCCGCCGGCCCCGTCACGGTCCGTTCCCCCTTCAGCCCCGATCCCCAAGACGCGTTAGACTGTCTCGATGGAACAATGCCGTTATTGCCAGAGAATCCGCGATGAATGGGATTGCCACGGGGACGAATGCCGCCGGGCAATCGCGAAGGCACTGCGCCGGCAGCGCGCGGGCCTGCCGATGGTGCCCGATCGCATCCGCAACGAGCTGCCGTCCGGCGCGCCCACCCAGCAGGTGATCGCGGTCCTGTCGCGCCAGCGCCTGCGGGCGCGCCGCGGCAACGAAGAACGCCGCGAGCGCAAGGAGATCGACGACGCCGACGGCGTCTGATCCGGCCCCGTCCCTCGTCCCACCTGCCGGCGCCCGCCGCCGGGTGTTCGCCCATGCGCGGCGCCTCGCCGCTCCCGCCCGCCACCGGCCTGCGATTCCCACGACACGGAACAGGGACGGATCGGATTTCCGCTGGGATTATTATCCCGTTTGCAACGATCTTTAGTCGGAATCCACGTTTACCCTGAATCGGCCGACGCCTACGATGTAATCAATCGCTTACGACATGGTGTCGCCGGCGAACTCAATAGAACATCGGAGGTCATCATGAAATCGCTCGTTTCCGCAGTCGTTGCCGCTGTTGCCCTGTCCGCTTCGTTCGGCGCATTCGCCCAAAGCACCGTGACCCGCGCGCAAGTGCGCAACGAACTCGTCCAGCTCGAAAACGCCGGCTACAAGCCGAGCCAGTCGAGCCCGCACTACCCGGCCGACATCCAGGCCGCGCAAGCGCGCGTGCAGGCCGCCGACGCCAGCGGCTACGGCGCGCAACCGGCCCCGGTCGTCCAGGGCGGCGCACCGGCAGTCAAGGTGCACAACGCGCGCGACTCGGTCTACTTCGGCCACTAAGCCCGCCGCCGCGCGCAGTCCGCCCGGATCCGACGAGCCCGTCCCGTGACGGGCTCGTCGCGTTTGCGCGGCACGCTGGACCAGCTAGCCGTCAGCGGCCGCCGCCCGCCGCTATGCGGGCGCCCGCATCCGCGCCGCCGCCGCCCAGCAGTTGCTGGTAACGCACGCACGCGCACTGCGCGGACGCCTTGGCCGCGTACATCGCCGCGTCGGCCTTGACCAGCAGTTCCTCCGCCGACGCGCCATCGACCGGATATTCGCTGACGCCGATGCTCGCGCCCACGGCCAGGTGACGGTCGCCGAACTCCAGCTCCTCGGCCATCACGATCTGGATACGCGACGCGATATCGCCGATCACCGCCGGCGATCGGACGTCCGAAATCAGCACGATGAATTCGTCACCGCCGAGCCGCGCGGCCATGTCACCGCTGCGCAGCACGAGGCTCAGCCGTTTCGCGACCGCGACGAGCGTGCGATCGCCGGCCGCGTGCCCGTGCTGGTCGTTGATCTGCTTGAAGCGGTCGAGATCGACGAACATCACCGCCAGCCCCTCGCGCTCCGCGGCCGCATGCCGGATCGCGGCATCGAGATGCTCCATGAACAGCAGGCGGTTCGGCAGGCCGGTCAGCGGATCGTGACCGGCGAGGTGTGTGAGCTCCAGTTGCTTCGCGCGCAGCATCGCGACCTGCGTGCGGATCTCGACGCGCATGCAGTCGAAACAGCGCGCCAGCACGCCGATTTCGTCGGCCCGCGCAACGGGCAATCGTTCGGCGGCCGGATCGTCGAACACGTGGGTCGCCGCGCGCGCGAGCATCTGCAACGGACGCGTGATCGCACGCGCGAACAGGATCGCGAGAATCACCGCCGCCAGGCTCATCAGGAACACCATCCGGATGATCCGTTCGCCGAGCATCCCGGCCGGCGCCAGCACGTCCGTGAGCGGACGCGCCATGCCGAGCACGACGAAGCGGTTGCCCTCGTTCTTGCCGAACGGCGTGCGCACGAACGCGAGCATCTCGCCCGGTACTTCGTCGGGCTGCGCGAGACCGTTGAGCGTCACGTTCGTGCGCGTCCCGGCGAACAGCAGCCGCGTGTCGGGAAAGCTGTCCTGCATCAGCACGCGCCGCCCGCGATCGAAGCCGAAGATCTGCGACGGATCGGGGTGCACGAGGAAGTCGCCCCACTCGTTCGCGAGGAACACCACGTAGTCTTGCGGCAGGTCGCGCTCGAGCCGATCGAACATGCGCGACAACTCGACGTCGACGACCAGCGCACCGACGACCACGCCGGCCTGGTCGACGACCGGCGTACCCACGCGCAGGATCGGCAGCCCTTCGGCCGCATGCGAGCCGGTCTCGTGATTGATCACGATCGGCGACAGGTAGATGTGACCGGGCGCCGTCGCAAGCGTGTCGAATACGTAGGAAAACTGCCCTTTCTCCTGGAATGCACTCTCCGGCAGCACGACGATGCCGTGTGCGTCGCGATCGACGCGGATGCGCTCGAGCCCGAAATCGCCGCGCGCGATCAGCCGAACCTGCAGGTATTCGGGGTGGTTCTTCATGAAGCTGAAATACACCTGCTCGAGCCGCGAGCGCGGCGCGCGATCGGTGCCGCCGCCGCCNGCGACGAGCGCCGCCGACGGCAATTGCGCGAGCACGAGNGCATCGTCAGCCACGTCGGACAGCGCGGTCGTGAAGCGCTGTCCGAGCAATTGCGTCGACATCAGCAGGCTGTGCTGTGCTTCCTGAACAAGCATCGTCCGGTTCGCGCGGTAGGTGTAGTAGCCGGTCGTGCCGGACGCGATCACGCCGATGCATGCGAACAGCACCGACAGCTTCGACGTCAGCCCGAGCCTGATCATTTGTCGAACCGCTCCGGCCGATCGCCCGATACGATGCGGCTCCACAGCGACTCGCGCCGCGCGATGTCCTCGACCGGCTGGATCCAGACGAGGTGCTGGTGGCCGGCCTCGAGACCGGGTGGCGGCTCGAGCGTATTCGCGAGCCCCTGGCGTTCGGTCAGCAGCGCGCCGATCGCCGGTTCGAGCATGTAGTTGATCCATGCGAACGCGAGCTCGCGATGCTCCGCGCCGCGCGTGACGCCCCAGCAGTCGAGCCACGCGAGCGCGCCTTCGTTCGGAATCACGTAGCCGACATCCGCACCGGCGCGACGCAGTTGTTCGACCTGCTGCGTTCCGTAGTTGCCGAACATCAGCGCCGCGCGATGCTGGACGAACAGCGCGGTCGCTTCTTCAGGAAACGTGTAATACGTGAGCAGGTTGCGTCGCAGGTCGACCAGCTTGTGCGCGACGGCTAGAGTTTGCGCGGGCGACAGGTGAAACGGGTCGGGATAGCCGAGCGCAAGCGCGGTGAACGAAAAATTATGCTGCGCGCTGTTGAAGTCGAGCACCTTGCCGCGGTAACGCGGATTCCAGAGTTCCAGCATCGAACGTGGCGCGACCGGCACCTGCTTGCGATCGTAGATCAGTCCCATCGACGAATACGTGAATGGAATCGCATAGGTCGCGCCGTTGTGCACGAGCCCGCCGATCGTCGCGAGCTGCCGGAAATTCGGCAGTTGCCGTCGACGGTTGGGGATCTGGGACAGGTCGATGGGTGTGAGCAGGTCGCCGCGCGCATAGCGCTGGATCTCGGCCGTGTTGGCCGCGAGCACGTCATACGGCGGTGGCGACGCGCTGTGCATTCGCGTCCACAACGCTTCGTCGGAATCGACGAACGTCACTTCGACGCGCACATGGAATTGCGTCTCAAATGCATTGACGACATCGTTGTCCGCATAGCCGGGCCATGCAAGGACGCGCAGTACGTTGTCGTTGACGGTCTCGGGAGAAGCGGCGAACGCGTGCACGCATGACACGCCCAGCGCCAACAGGACGAACAATCGACGGACGGCACGAAGCCCACGCTCGCGCGCGCCTATTCCCCTGATCAAAGGGACCCCGTATGAATGGCCCGACTGCATCCGCCGTCCTTTTTCGAGTCGACGCGTGATCGTGCAACAAGACCATAAAAAATATCGCGGCGCAATTGGAACAAGCCGCACGCGAATCGTGTCCGCCTCATGCGGAGGACGACATGCGTGCACCCGTTCGATCGCGTGTCGTCGCGCTCAGACGAATGCGTATGCGAGAACAACGAATGATCAGGAGAAAGTCGTTACGCGTCGTTGGCGCCGGACGCTTCCAGGCGAAAGGGCGTTGCGACCGGCCGCAACGCGGAGCAGAACGCGGCCTGATGCGGCGCAAGCATCGGCACTGGCATCGCCCCGAAAGCGCGGCCAGCCGCCGCGGCCGTCGCGCTTTCCTTTTCGGGCCGCTCGTCAGACAATGACCCGCCCCGCCGGCGTGGCGCCGCACCGGCCCGCGCGTGGCGCAAGCATGCACCACCCGCACCGATGAAACGCTACGAAACCCTCGCCCACACCATCGCCGACGAAATCCGCCACGGCAACCTCGCGGTCGGCACGCGCCTGCCGTCGCTGCGGCAGATCATCGCGCAACATGGCGTGAGCCAGTCGACGGTGTTTCGCGCGTATTACCTGCTCGAACAGTGGGGGCTGATCCGCGCTCGCGAACGCTCCGGCTATTACGTCGCGCCGGGTGCGGGCCCGGCGGCGAACCCGCCCGCGAAACGCCGCGCGAGCCGCGCCGGCGCGACGCGCAAGGTCGACATCAGCGATCTCGTGTTCTCGGTGCTCGACGCCGCGACGCAACCCGGCATCGTGCCGCTCGGCTCCGCCTTCCCGTCGCCGCAGCTGTTTCCGCTGCCGCGCCTCGCGAAGTCGCTCGCGCAGGCGACGCGGCTCGTCAGCCCGTGGAGCACGGTCGTCGATCTGCCGCCCGGCAACGAGGCGCTGCGCCAGCAGATCGCGCGCCGCTATCTGGCAACGGGCGTCGCTCAGCCCGTCGACGAGATCGTCGTCACGAACGGCGCGCTCGAAGCGCTGAACCTGTGCCTGATGGCCGTCACGCGGCCCGGCGACGTCGTCGCGGTCGAATCGCCCGGCTTCTATGCGGCGCTGCAGGCGATCGAGCGACTCGACCTGCGCGCGGTCGAGATTCCCGTCGATCCGCGCACGGGCCTCGATCTCGATGCGCTCGCGAACGCGCTCGACCGGCACGACATTCGCGCGTGCTGGTTCATGACCAATTTCCAGAATCCGACGGGTGTCACGTTGTCGCTCGACAAGAAGCGCGCGCTCGTGGCGATGCTTGCCGCGCGCGAGGTGCCGCTGATCGAGGACGACGTGTACGGCGAGCTGCATTTCGGCCCCGACTACCCGCTGCCCGCGCGCGCCTTCGACCGGCACGGCCTCGTGATGCATTGCAGTTCGTTCTCGAAGACGCTCGCGCCCGGCTACCGGATCGGCTGGGCCGCCGCCGGCCGTTTCGCGGAAAAGGTGCAGCGGCTCAAGCTGATGACCACGCTGTCGGCGAGCATTCCCGCGCAGGTCGGCATCGCGAACTATCTGGAGCACGGCGGCTACGATCGTCACCTGCGAAAGCTGCGCGGCGCACTGCAAACGCAGCTCGCCCGCATGGACGACGCGCTGCGGCGCTGGCTGCCGGACGGCGTCGAGTGGGTGCGGCCGGACGGCGGGTATTTCCTGTGGCTGTCGTTTCCCGATGCGATCGATGCGATGGAACTGCACCGCCAGGCGATCGCGCGCGGCATCAGCTTCGCGCCGGGACCGCTGTTCTCGGCCGCGCACGGCTTCGAGCGCTGCGTGCGCGTGAACTTCGGCCATCCGTGGAACCGCGACATCGAACGCGCGATCCGCGTGCTCGGCGAACTGGTCGCCGAGCCGGCCGTACGCAAGGCCGGTTGAGCCCGCACGCAGGCCGCCGCCGCCGTGCAGCCGACGCACGCACGGGTTACAGTGCACCTCTTTTCGCCCCCTCGCCCCATCCCATGAGCGCATTGCCGTACCTCGATCACGCCGCGCTGCTGAGGCTCGCCGCCGAAGCCGCTGGCGTCACGCAGCCGTGCACCTGCACGAAGACCCCGCTTGCCGGCTGGACGAGCCTGCCGCTGTCGCTACGGGACACGCAGCTCGTCGAAGTGGCGACNCTCATGCCGCCCGACGACCCCGAGCCGACCTACGACGAATACCATCCGGACCGCACGCGTTACGGGTCCGACGACGCACCGATCGCGCCGCGCCACTTTCCGTACAACCGCTGCAACGTCAGCCGCTGCGTGTCGTGCGGCCGGCTGTATCTGCGCTACCAGGAAGGCGGCGGCTACTTCATCGACCAGCGCATCCGCGCGCTCGATCCGGCGTTGATCGTCGACGCGCAGGCGTGAACCCGGCGCAGGCATGCGCAACGCATGCCTGCGCCCCGCGAATCTGCTGTGCCCTTTTCGTCCCGATCTGCTTCTTTTCCCGCCGCCCCGCGTTCCCTACGCTGTCTCCGGTTGCCCGACACCCGTCGCAACGTTCCCTCCCGAGCGGCGCGCGCCCCTGCGCCGCCGCTCCTCTCGCGTATCACGTCATGTACCGATATACCGATTTCGACCGGGCGCTCGTGCTGAGCCGCGCCGCCCAGTTCCGCGACCAGCTCGAACGCTGGCAGCACGGCACGCTGAGCGAGGACGCGTTCCGGCCGTTGCGCCTGCAGAACGGCTGGTACGTGCAGCGCCACGCGCCGATGCTGCGCGTGGCCGTGCCGTACGGCGAACTGTCGAGCGCGCAGCTTCGCGTGCTCGCACGGATCGCACGCGACTACGACGTGCCCGACGACGCCACCTATCGCGCCGCCTGCGACGCGCAGGCGCTGCTCGGCACGCTGCGCCTGCCGACTCGCAACGCGCACTTCACGACCCGCACCAACGTGCAGTTCAACTGGATTCCGCTCGCGAAGGCGGCCGACGTGATGGACCTGCTCGCGACCGTCGACATGCACGGGATCCAGACGAGCGGTAATTGCATCCGCAACATTTCGTGCGACGAGCGCGCGGGCGTCGCGCCGGACGAGATCGCCGATCCGCGGCCGTTCGCGGAGGTGATGCGCCAGTGGACGACGCTGCATCCGGAATTCGCGTTCCTGCCGCGCAAGTTCAAGATCGCGATCACCGGCGCGGCCGAGGACCGCGCGGCGACCGACTGGCACGACGTCGGGCTGAAGCTCGTGCGCAACGACGCGGGCGAGCTCGGTTTTCGCGTGAGCGCCGGCGGCGGTATGGGCCGCACACCGCTGATCGCGACACTGCTGCGCGCGTTCCTGCCGTGGCAGCACGTGATGAACTACATCGAGGCGATCGTCCGCGTCTACAACCGCCACGGACGCCGCGACAACAAGTACAAGGCACGCATCAAGATCCTCGTGAAGAGCGAGGGGCAGCGCTACATCGACGACGTCGAGGAAGAGTTCCGCCAGATCGTCGAGCACGACGGCGGCCCGCACACGATTCCGCAGGCCGAGTTCGACCGCATCGCGGCATCGTTCGTGCCGCCGCGGCTGAAGCCGCGCACGCTCGACCTCGACGATGCCGAAGCACGCATGGCCGCCCACGCCAATCGCCATCCGGCCTTCGCGCGCTGGCTCGCGCGCAACGTCGCCGCACACCGCGACCCGGCGCTGCGCATCGTCACGCTGTCGTTCAAGCGCCGCCTGCAGGCGCCCGGCGATGCATCGCCCGAGCAGCTCGACGCGCTGGCCGAACTCGCCGAGCGCTTCTCGGCCGGCGAGGCGCGCGTGACGCACACGCAGAACGTGGTGCTGCCGTGGGTGCATGTCGACGACCTGTTCCTGCTGTGGGAGAACGCGCGCGCGATCGGTCTTGCCAGTGCGAACGTCGGACTCCTGACCGACATGATCGCGTGCCCCGGCGGCGACTTCTGCGCGCTCGCGAACGCGCGCTCGATCCCGATCGCCGACGCGATCGCCGAGCGGTTCCAGGATCTCGACATGCAGCACGACGTTGGCGACATCGACCTGCACATCAGCGGCTGCATCAACTCGTGCGGCCACCATCACAGCGGGCACATCGGCATCCTCGGCGTCGACAAGGACGGCGCGGAGTGGTACCAGGTGACGATCGGCGGCTCGGACGGTTCGAGCGCGAGCGGCCCCGCGCGGCCGGGCAAGGTGATCGGCCCGTCGTTCTCGGCGGACGAGATCGTCGATGTCGTGGACGCGCTCGTCAACGTGTATCTCGACGCGCGTCTCGATGCCGACGGCCGCAGCGAACGATTCATCGACACGGTGCGCCGCATCGGCACCGAGCCTTTCAAGGCCGCGGCGAACGACGCACGTCACCACGCGGAGCACGCATGAACCCGATCAACGAAACAGTGAACGCGAGCGCGAACGCACGCATCCGGCTGCTGACGCCGGCCGAACACGCCGACGATACGAACGCGCCCGACACGGCGACGCGCACGACCCTGACGATCGGCAACGACGAGGAACTTCCGCCGCTCGCTGAACGAATCACGCAGGCCGCGCGCATCGACCTGCATTTCCCGTCCTTCACCGACGGCCGCGCGTACAGCCAGGCCTATCTGCTGCGCAAACGCTTCGGCTTCGCCGGCGACTTGCGCGCGACGGGCGACGTGCTGATCGACCAGTTGCTGCTGATGGAGCGCACCGGGTTTTCGAGCGCGGTGCTCGGCGTCGATGCCGATCTGGCCGCCGCGCACCGGCAGCTCGACCGGTTCCCGGGCTTCTATCAGCGCGATGCGAGAACCGCAACACCGCGGCAGGATGCGGCGACGCAGACGGAGCAATGAAAACGGGCGGCCCGCAGGCCGCCCGTCCGATGAACCGCAAGCGCCGCGCCCGCCGCGAAGCGGGCGCCGGCGTTCAGCGCGCCGCCACCGGCTTGCCGAACGCGCCGAGGATCTTCCTCTCGAGCGCGATGTAGTCGTGGCCGAAGTGGTGGTCGCCCCCCGTCTTGATCACGTCGGCGCCGGTATTCGCGAGCGCCGGACACATCGTGTCCTTCTCTTCCGCGCCGTAGAAGCACTGCACGAGCTGCGGCGGTACCTTCGCGATTTCCGGCGCGACCTTCATCGCCTTGTCGCTCGCCGGCATGCCGAGCCAGCCCGTCACGCGGATCTGGAAATCCGCCGCCGGCGCGAAGCCGAGCAGCGACATCACCGCGACCTTGTCGCGCAGGTCGCCCGGCAGCCGGTTGTACGCGAACGGCATCACGTCCGCGCCGAACGAGTAGCCAACCAGCGCCACACGGTTCGCATGCCAGCGCGCCATGTACGTACGCGTCACGCGCGCCAGGTCGCGGCTCACCTGTGCGGGCGGCTTCTCGCTCCAGAAGTAGCGCAGGCTGTCGATGCCGACCACGGACACGCCGTCGCGCTGCAGCGCCTCGGCGATCGTCTTGTCGAGATCGCGCCAGCCGCCGTCGCCCGAGATCACGATCGCGAGGCGGTCGCTGCCGCCCTTGGCCGGCAGCTCGACGAGCGGCAGGTCCGACACGTCGAGCTCGTCGCTGCTGCTGGTGTCGTGCAGGTGCGACGTGACGAGCGACACGAGCTTCGTGGAGTCGCCGGCCGCGGCCGTTTCGACGAAGCCCGGCATCGCGCGGCGCACGATCGTCGGATCGGGCGGGCACGGCTTGAAGCGCGCATCGAGCTTCGGCGCCGGCGCGACCGACACGACGCCGGCGATGGTGTTCTCCGGCGCCATCGACAGGATCTGCTTCGCGATCGCGCCGCCCTGGCCCACGCCCGCGACGATCGGCGTGTAGTAACGCGCCGATTGCGCGAGGCGTTCGAGCTGGTGGCTGACCGCCTCGGCGTCGCCGTCGAGGTGGTGACAGGTTTCCTGCTTCGCGGCGAGGTTCGCCGCGTAGCGCTCCGAATCCACGCCGACCGTCATCGCCCCCGCTTTCGCGAGTGCGTCGGCTGCTTGCTGATCGGCGGCGCCCCAGCCGCGCTCACGCGAGAACAGCACGACGAAGCCGCGCAGCGGGCCGCTCGGCTTCGTCACGGTCACGGGGCCGTAACGGCCGCCCGACACGGTTTCCGGTTTCGCCGCAGCCGGCTGCGCCGCGAGCGCGGCGCCGGCCAGCATCATTCCCGCGCACGCGACTGCCGCCTGCGCGATACCCTTCTTCAACATCATGAACGCCGACCTCCAGCCAGCAGGGACAGATCCGCGAGCGTGACGAACACGCCGACCGAGCCCGAGGCCGCGAGATAGCGCGGCTCCCAGTGCGGCTCGAACTTGCTCTTGAATGCACGCAAGCCACGGAAGTTGTAGAAGCGGCCGCCGAAGCGCCAGACCATCAGCCCGAACCGGTGCCACGGCGACGGCATCTTCGCCGCCCCCATCCCCGAGAACGGCGCGATGCCCAGGCTCAGCTTGCGGAACCCCGCTTCCTTCAGATGCAGCGCGAGCTGCGTAAACAGATACTCCATCGCATACGGCGACGCTTCCGGCAGATGACGCATCACGCCGACCGTCGCCTCGGTGTTGAGGTCGGTCGTCATGAACGTGACGAACGCGATCGGCTTGTCGGCCTGGCGCACCAGCATCACCGACTGCGTCGCGAGATAGCCGTCGTGGAACGCCGCCACCGAGAAGCTCTTCTCGCGCGCGTCGCGGCTGTCGAGCCAGCCGTCGGAGATGTCGCGCAGCGCCGGCAGCGCAGCCGGCACGTCGCTCGGCGCGATCACCTCGACCGTCAGCGCGTCCTTGTCGCCGCGACGCAGCGCATAGCGCAGGTGCGACCGGTTCGAACCTTTCAGGTCGAACCGGTCGAGCGCGATGTGCGCTTCCTCGCCGAGCTTCATCAGCGTGAGGCCCGCGTCGAGATACAGCGGCAACGCGTTCGCGCGCACCTGGTAGAACGCCGCACGGCCGCTGTGCGCGTGTGCGAGCGCAATGAACTTGCTGATCAGCGCCGGCCATTCCTCGCGCGGCCCGACCGGGTCGTGGAGCGCGGCCCACGTGCGGCCGTTCTTCGCATACATCAGGAACGCCTGGCGGGACTCCGAGAACAGGAACGACTTGTCGCCCATCAGCGCGAGGCCCGCGTCGCTGCACTCCTGCGCGCGGATGATCCGTTCGGCATCCGACAGATCCTGCTCCGCGGGCTTCACGAAACGGCCCGGCGCCGGGCGCAGCAATTGCCAAAGCGCGAACAGCGCGACGAACACGCCGGCCGCGAGCGTCGCGCGCAGCGCACGCGGCGCACGCGCGTCGAACGAGAAATGCGACCACAGCTCGCGTGTGTACGGCACGTCGCGGAACGCGAAGAACAGCACCCACACGGCCAGCATCAGCACCATCGCCACCGACACGAACCAGCTCACCGTGAAGCGCTCGGCGAGCAGCGACGAATGCCGGTTGAAACGGCGGCGGCTGACGAGCAGCAGCACCAGCAGAATGCCGAGCACGCCGGCCTCGACGAACGCGAGACCCTTCGCCAGCGACAGCGCAAGGCTCGCGAGCGTCAGCGCGAACGTCATCCACCATGCGCCGTCGAGGCGGCGCAGCAGCCCGCGCGCGACGAACAGCAGCGCGACGCCCAGCACGCTGCAGATCACCTGCGAGCCTTCGAGCACCCACAGCGGCACGAGGTGGCGCAGGATCGCGATCCGGTGCCAGAACGCGGGCGTCGCGCTCGAGATCACCAGCATCCCGCCGACCGCGAACGTCACGAGGCTCAGGAACAGCGGCGCCAGTTGCGACACGCGCGCGGCCTGCCGCGACACGAGCCGGCGCCGCAGCGCGCGGCCTTCGAAACCGGCCAGCAGGCCGGCCGACAGCACGAGCGGCACGCCGAAATAGATCGCGCGATACGCGATCAGCGCAGCGACCATCGCGTGCGGCGGCACTTCGCGACCGAGCGTGAAGACCATCGCGGCTTCGAACACGCCGATCCCGCCCGGCGTATGACCGATCATCCCGAGCAGCAACGCCGCGGCATAAACAGTAATGAAGGTCGGGAAACCGACCGGCGCGGCCGGCAGCAGCACCCAAAGCGTCAGGCCGGCCGCGACGACGTCGAGCACCGCATAGACGACCTGCGCGACGAGATCGCGCCGCGCCGGCACGTCGAACGACAGCCACTTGAAACGCGTGACGACCGGGCGCGCGGTGTTGCCGCACATCATTACCATCGCGGCCAGCACCACGAGCAGCGCCGCGCCGGTCCACGTCAGCACGCCGGGCGCGACGTGCAGCATCGCGGCAAGCGCCTCCGGCACGCAGACCATGCCGATCGCCGNCATCCACACCATCGCGAGCGCCAGCGTGCCGCTGGTGAATACCGTCATCCGGCCGATCTGCGCGGGCGTGACGCCCGACACGCCGTACACGCGCGCGCGGACCGCGCCGCCCGTCAGCGCGCCGAAGCCGGTCGCGTTGCCCAGCGCGGAGCCGGCGATCGCGCCGATCCACAGCGCGGCGCGCGGCACCTTCGCGGCAA
>Ga0055542_1001403_pt1 | contig 12185 bp, 10 predicted proteins | sample AraplaCol_mMF_r2_2_FD_55026 | JGI IMG/M metagenome (GOLD analysis project Ga0055542, IMG submission 55026) | Arabidopsis root microbial communities from North Carolina, USA - plate scrape CL_Col_mMF_r2 | ecosystem: Host-associated > Plants > Roots > Endosphere | place: USA: North Carolina
GTCGACCCGTCCGCGCGCCTCTGTATCTCCATGGCAAGCAGCCTTTGGCCGTTCTGCTGGACCTGGTCCTGTGAGAGCGAACAGACCCTGGCATTTTCCTTGACGGAGCAAGCCACGCTCCAGTCCTGATAGACTTCGCGCAGCGATGACGGTCCGTCTGGAGCCGCCGCCTGTTGTTCAGCCGACGCTGGCGACATCAACGAGAATGCGATAGCCCCGTATGCGCAGACGGCCTTGAGGCCACGCTTCATGTGCAGACCCATTCACGAATCTTGCATTTGGCCCCTGACGCCTCGCAGGCCTGCAAGGCGAGGTCTTCGGCCTCGCGGCGGGTCTCTGCCGAGTTCACGCCCCAGGGCGTGAAACGGTTCTCGACCTTGTCGGCCATGGCCAGCGCGCCGCAGTGCTTGTAGGGAAAGCCGGTCTGGTCGTCATCGGTCCAATGGCGATGGTTGCGGAAGACGGCGACGACGTTGCACGCCTTGCCGCCTGCGTTCTCGCAATGTTTCTGAGCGATGTCCTTCGCCTCCTGCCGCTTGTCGGCGCCCCAGAAGAAGCCGTATTTGCTGTCGGACTGGGAATAGGCGATGGCCGCCCAGATGCCTTTTTCCTCCTGCTGCGGCTCCGACGGCGCCACCAGGTCGGCCGAGACGACGTGGCCGCTCCACAACAAGGTCAAGCCCAAAATTGCCAAAGCCCGCAATCTCATGGTAGGCACCCCTTTCCTTGATCCTGGTCGCTTCGCCTACTTCGCCGCCGAAGCGACGGAGATCACCACGCAGCTTTTGCCTGTCGGCAGCAGAAGGGCCTCACCGGCATTGCCGCCGAGTTCGTAAACCTCGACCTGCCCGAGATGGTCGGTGATCTTGCTGCCCTGCGGAAGAATGGACGGAAGGTCGGCGCACGGGCTGGCGAACGGCGCCACCCGCACCATCGTCCCCTCGCAACCCGAAGCGGTGGGCGATGCGAAAACGACGCCGGCGGCTGGCCCGCTATAGCGTTCCGTCGCATAGTCCATGCCGACGAAGGCCTGGACGGCGTGCTTGTCGGCGGCCTGGTCGTTCCACAGGGATTTGACGCTGTACTTCGTGCCTGTCGTCAATATCTGCCCGAGCACCGGATAGATGGTTGAACAGGCCTGCACCCCGGCTTGCTTGACATGCTCGAGGAAAGGCGTGTCCGGAAGCGCCGGGTTGGCTGTCTCGGCCTGTGCGGCGGTCGCGCTGCCGACCAGATTGGCGATCGCGGCATAGTTCCCGGCGGCGAAGCCGAGGCCCGCCACGACGAGCCCCAACAGTGAAAATCCGACGACGCGCGGCCATCGCCGCCGCGTCGGTTCGACGAGCCTCTGCCGGTCGGCCTCGACGGCCTGGCTGCTGCGTTTTGCGGACATGAACTGGTCCTGCTGGCTCATTGTGCTGCCCCGGTCATTTGAGTGGCGAAAGGGCTGCCGTCAGCCCCTTGAGTGTTGCTGCGGTCACGGTGATCGTCTTGCCGTCGACGGTCGGATAGGAAATCGCCGGCGTCGCATTCTGCGAGATCTGCTGGCGCATGACGGGGCCGACCGGCAGCATGCCGACACAGACCACTTCATTGCAGCCGTTCAGGCGGACGTCGATCGCCTGGTCCCGCCCGTCGAACTTCAGCGACACCAGGCCATCGCTCCTGGCGTTCGGCGCGGTGCGGACGATCATGTAGGGCTTGCCGTCCTGCGTGGCGGCCAGCGACCAGCTGAAGGCCATCTTGCCCGAGGAATCCTCGATCACCTGCGAGACATTGCAGACCTTCTTGCGCGCCTTGAGGTTCTCGTCGCAGATCAGCGTCCAGTTCTCGAAGGGACGGATCGTGCGCTGATAGGTTCCCAGTTTCACGTCGGGCGGCAGCACCACATCCGAGGGCTTGATCCTGTAGGGCGACGCCACCTGCCCAGCGGCCGGCGCGAGGCCGCCGCAGAGCGCCAGGCAGGTCAGTACGGCAAGTCCTTTCATTCCTGCCTCAGTTCAAGGTGAAGCTGATGCCGGCGCCCACGCCGACATGACCGCCGGCGGCCGTGCCCGACACGTTGCCGCGGATGCGGCCGTCCTCGCTCGTGTAGCCCGCACCGAAGGCCAAGGCGCTCGAATCCCGCCAGAAGCCGCCGCCGGCCGCGACGCTGAGCTTGCCGGGACGGTCGTCATAGCGCAGCGAGGCCGCGGCCAGCCCGATCGCCGCCGCCTGGCGGGCTTCGTCGCGTATGCCGCTGATGTCGGTATTGAGCTGGCTGAGCTTCTGGTCGGTATAGTTGTTGGCCTGCTGCAAGGTCGTGGCGGCCACCTTGTCGGTGTAGGTGTTGGACGTGCTGATGGCGTTGGTCAGGCCCTGGTTCAGCTGGTTGACATTGACCGCGTCGGTGCCGGCCACACCGGGTCCGACATTGGAGATGACCACCGGCGCGTTGACGTCGCCGCCCTGCAGCGTGATGCTGTTCTTCTTGCTGCCGTCCGGATTGGTGTCATAGACGACGGCATTCTGGGTGAGCGATCCGAGGCCCGATTTCAGGTCCTGGATCGCCGTGTTGGTGGCGTAGAGCTGGGAGCCGTTTATCGCATCGGTGCTGCCGGCGTTGATCTGTCCGGCGGCGACATTGGTGATCGTGCGCTCGGCGCCGGCACTGCCGACGCTGACGGTGCCGATCGGGGTGGTGCCGGCGAAAGTGTAGGTCTTGCCGTTGATGACGGTGCTGGAAGTGCCGACCGCTGCCTGCGTCACCGCGCCGGAACCGAGCGCCACATCATTGGCGTTGTTGGCCTTGGCGCCCTGGCCGAGCGCCACGGCGCCTTGGCCCGTGGCGGTCGAGCCATTGCCGGCGGCGAGGCTGTTGGTGCCGCTGGCCACGCTGGCCGGCCCGATCGCCACGCTGTCGGTGCCGCTGGCGGTGGAGTCGGCCAGCGTCGAATTGGCGTGGAAATACTTGATGCCGGCGCCATTATTGATGTTGGTCAGCGCATTGTTGACGGCCGTGAACCCGTCATAGACGGTCGAGTAGGTGTTGCCTTGGATCGTATAGGTCGGCCCGGTGATCGACCCGTCGGGATTGACCGTGGTGCTGCCGCCGAAAAGGTTGCTGATGTTTTGCGACACCCCGCGCAGCTGCGAGACGTTGACGGCATCGGTATTGGCCGAGCCTGCCGCGACATTGGTGAGCTTGCGCTCGGCTCCCGCGCTGCCGATCGACACTTCGCCGGCCGAGGTCTGCGGGCCGGTGAGCGCAAAGGCCGTGTAGCCGGCCTGGGCGCCGACCGTGGTGACGGACTGCGCGCCCAGCGCGACGCTGTTGGCGAAGGTGCTGTTGGCGCCCGCGCCGAGCGCCACCGACTGGACGCCGGCCGCGGTCGAATTGGTGCCGAGCGCCAGGCCGTCGGCCAGCATGACATGGGCGTTCTGGCCGATGGCCGTTCCGCCGGGCGCGGTCTGGTCGACGATGGCGCCATTGCCGATGCCGACGCCATTGTCACCGTTGACGACCGTCGTCGGGCCGACCGCGACCGACTCCGCCCCGACCGCGAGCGAGTCGCCGGCCGTCGAATTGGCATGGAAATACTTGGTCGACGTCGCCGAGACCGAGGCGATCACCCCCTGCAGCTGGCGCACGGTCACGGCATCCTGCGCCTGCGTGCCGTCAGCCACATTGGTGATCTGGCGGTAGGACGTGGCCGTGCCGACCGACACGGCGCCGAGCAGCGTCTTGTCGGTGGTGTTGTACTGGATGAAGTTGGCAGGACCGGCCGCGATCTGGCCGGTGGCGGGCGCCACGGCCCGGTCAGCCACGGAACCCGAACCAAGCGCCACGCTGCCGTCGATGCTGGCCAGTGTGCCGCGGCCGAGCGCCAGCCCGCTGACGCCGGTCGCGGTCGCCTGGTAGCCGACGGCGGTGGAGCCGACCCCTTGCGCGAAGGAATCGGTTTGCGCCAGGCCGGCCTCGTTGGTGCGGGCGTAGCGGATGCCTATGCCGTTGGCGTCGGTATAGGCGGTCGAGGTGTCGCCGGCGATGTTGTTGATCGTGTTGCCAAGATTGGTGACGCCACTGCCGATATTGGCGATATCGGTCGTGTTCTGCGTCACCTGCTGGTTGGTGGCGAAGAGCTGCGAGCCGTTGACCGCATCGGTCGAGCCGCCATTCAACTGTCCGGCCGCGACGTTCTGGACCTGGCGCTCGGCGCCTGCCGACCCGACCGAGAAGGCGCCTGCCGGCGTGCCGCCGGCGAAGGTGTAGGCGGTGCCGCCGATCGTGGCTCCGCCAACATTGGTCGTTGCTCCTGACGTCGAATTCAGGCCGATCGCCACATCGCCGGCGTTGTTGGCCACGGCGTTGGGCCCGACCGCGACGGAATTCGTTCCCAGGGCCTGAGAATCCGGCAGGGCCGAATTGGCGTGGAAATACTTGATTCCGCCGCCGACATTGATGTTGTTGAGCGTGGCGCCGATGGCGTCGACCGCCTGGTTGGTGGCGAAGAGCTGCGAGCCGTTGACAGCATCAGTCGACGTCAAGCTGATCCGCCCCGCCGCCAGATTGGTGAGCGTGCGCTCCGCACCCGGCGCGCCGATGCTGACCGTCGAGGTCGGATTGGTGCCCTGGAAGGCATAGGTCGTACCGTTGATCACGGCGCTTGCCGTGCCGACCGCCGCCGTGGTCACGGAACCGGAGCCCAGCGCCACGTCGCCGGAGCTTGCGGCTGCGGTAGCGCCATTGCCCAGCGCGACATTGCCTGCGAGGCCGGCGGCACCAGCAGTCGAGCCATTGCCCAGGGCAACGGAGCCCTGCCCGATCGCCTTGTTGTTGTTGCCAATGGCGACGGCGCCCGCAGCCTGGTTGGCGGCGGTGGCGGTTGCCGTGCCGTCGCTGTTGGCGATGTTGTTGGCGCCGCCGGTGAAGGCGCCGGTGCCGCTGGCATAGCTGGGATCGCCGATGGCGACCGCGCCGTCGCCGTAGGCGGTGTTGCCGGAACCGATGGAGACAGCCTTGCCCCCGGTCGCCACCGCATTGGTGCCCATGGCGACCGCTTCGGCAGAACTGGCCTTGGCATTGTTGCCGACGGCAATGGCGCTCGTCGCCGACGCATTGGCGCCGATGCCGAGTGCCGTACTGCCAATTCCGCCGGCGTTGGCGCTGACGCCGGCGGCGAGAGAATTGTCTCCTGTCGCTTTCGCGCCGGACCCGAACGACGAAGCGTTTGCGCCACTGGCGACAGCGACGTTACCGACCGCTGTACTGGCGGTGCCACTCGCAATTGAGGTGGTGCCCATGGCGATGGCGTCCTGCGCGCTCGCATTGGCCGACTTGCCGATCGCCGTGCCGTCTACGCCGCTTGCAGTGGCGCCTAGTCCCAGGGCACTTGCGTTTGCGGCGGTCGCAGCGGCGTTGTTGCCGAGCGCTGTGGTCGAGACGTCCGTGGCCTGGGCTCCCGATCCGGCCGCGACGGAGCCTACTCCGCTCGACACGGCCGAATTGCCGAGCGCCAGCGCGAAGTTGCCCGAAGCATTGGCGACGTTGCCGAGAGCTTGCGAGTTCAACCCTCCGGCGCTGGCCTGGTTGCCAATCGAAACGGCATTCGTCCCGGCGGCTTTGGCCAGGTAACCCATGGCCGTGGTCCCGACGCCGGAGGCGGCCGCCCCGTTGCCGATTGCCGTGGACTGGTTCGCCGACGCCGTGGCGGAGGTTCCGAACGCGCTGGACCCGGTCCCGGTCGCGGATGCGCTCGAGCCTACCGCGGCCGACCATGCCCCCGTTGCGGTTGAGGCTGTGCCGAGCGCAACGGCCTCGAACGTGAAGCCGGCAGGAGCGGTGCCGCTTGCATTGGCATTCGTGCCGATGGAAACGGGAGAACCGCCGCCCGCTCCAGCGTTTGCCTTGGCGCCGACCCCCATGGCTATGGCTGAACCGTTTGCAGATGAGGCGTTGGAAGACAATCCAATCGCCACCGAGGCGCCACCCGAAGCGCTGGCCGTTGAGCCGAGAGCGACGGCGTTCGCCCCGTTTGCGGTGCTGTTGACACCAAAAGCCGATGCTCCGTCCACGAGTGCGCGGGCGTTCCCACCTACGGCAAGAGCGTTAACGCCGGTGGCGTTCGCGAAGACACCTATACCTATGGCGTTGAGGCCATTGGCACCCATCGCATAGCCGATGGCGATCGAAGCATCGCCCGTTGCCGTGATACCGGTGCCCAACGCCAAGGCGTTGTTGCCATTCACGTGGGCGTTGTTGCCAACGGCGGTTGAGGCAGCGCCGGGGGCGGTGTTGCCACAACCGATCGCTATGCTTTGCACCCCTGCGGAGGGGTTCGTGCAGTTCGCGGCGTTTGTCAGAACCCCGTTACCAATGACAACCTGCGCGAAAGCCGCCTGCGGGATCATGATCCCCATGACTGCCCCGAGCATCCCACCGGCGCCCAGCGCTCCGAGCCCCAGGCGCTTGCGCCCCATACCGAGCACGCAATGAGCCATGCGCAGCACCGCCATCAGGCGGCGGCGGAGCGCGCGGGAGCCGTGCTCGGCCCCGGCAATCCAATGCCTGGCGAAATGCGCCGTGCGATGCTGAACAAACGAGCCACTCGAAATGCGATTGTCGGCCATGGTCCCTCTCCGTTCGCCAGCGGTCGGCAAATGTCTGACAAATTCCAGCACCTCGCAGAAAGCCATGATTCTGGTTTGCCGTATTTCAGGAAATTGCTGTTTTGTCAGAAAAAATCGCGGCAACTTCGCAGGAGTTAACGGATAGTTACTTTAGCTTGAGCTTTAATAAGGCAAAGTGAAACAATTAAGCGATCAATATGTCACCTAATCTTCGAATTAAGCTTGCCGAAGCGAAGCTGCATTGGCGTCAAACGCCGGTATTTCTTCATCACGGTAGTAAAATGGCTCTGGCTCGAAAAGCCACTCAAATGGGCGATATCGGCGATCGTCATGTGGGTTTCGGCAAGCAGCTTCTCGGCGAAATCCAGCCGCAGATCGAGGACATATTGATGCGGCGGCACCCCGAACGTCCGGGAGAAAGCCCGCACGAAGTGATAGGATGAAAGCCCGCAAACCGCCGCCATCTCGGCAAGGGCTATCTTGCGCGTAAAATTCTGATCGAGGAATTCCTGCACCTTGCGCGCGCTGTGGGCGGAAAGGCCGCCTTTCACGTTCAGCGCCGGCTGTCGCGCGGGACTGGGTCCGGACGCCGATCCCGGAGGGCCATCATCAGGCCGCATCTTTCGGTCCCTTGATATTTCGCAGACGGAATTCAACCCGAGATCGCCCTCCCCGTTCCCCCCAAAAACAATTCGTGATTGATCGAGCTGTGGCTGCATTGTCGCTCCGGTTCATTCGATCAGTCCGGCCAGATGGCTAATAATGCACAGGCTGCATGCTATTTCGAATGACTCCCGTAATGCCTGGGTCACAGTGGTGACGGACGTATTTTGGAAAACTCCGGAAGCTTTGCAGGAAATTCCGGTCTTGGATTATCAGACGGCAGGTGTTGCCACTTTGCCATCCTGAGCCTTCGGTTTCTGCCCGGCGCATTTCCGGTCATGGTCGGTGTTCTGCCCCTGTATTTCTTCATGGTTGCAGCCAGATGACTCTGGTCCGAAAACCCCGCGAGGTAGGCGATTTCGGCGATTGCAAGCTCGCCGTCAACGAGTAGTTTTTCGGCGAAGTCCAGGCGCAGGTTGATCAGATAGCGATGCGGCGGCATCCCGAACGCGCTGGCGAACCTTGCTATGAAATGATTGGGGGAAACCCCCGCGACCGACGCCAGTTCAGCGACCATGACCTTTCGCACGAAATTCTCGTCGAGATCCTCGCGAACGCGTCGAGCACCAGCGGCGGAGAGCCCGCCCTTGGGCGACGCGGCCTGCCGGCTGCGGCCGGTGTAGGTGCGCAGCAGATGCACCCCGAACACCGTGAGCAGCGAGTCCAGATAGAGTTCGTTCGGCGGCAGCTTGCCGGTCAGTTCGGCGGTGATCATCTGGGCGATGTTGAGCGCCCTCAGGTCGACCTTGCCGAACGCAGGTGGCTCGAGCTTCACGTCGGAGTGATCGAGTTCATGCGCGGCCAACTCCGACAGCGCTTCGGGAGAGATGGAAACGACGGCATTTTCCCTGGTCTGCGACCAGGCGAAGGTGCTGTCGACTCCAGCGGGATTGACGATGAGGCATCCGACCGGCGCATCGTATTCCGTGATCTTGTCGCTGCCGAGCGAGGCCCTGAATTTGCGCCCGGGCCTCAGCACGATGCCCGCGGAATGTTCCCTGGCCAGGAACGTCTGCGAGCCGGGACCGCGGACGGAATGGATGACGCTGCCACGCGCTGTGGCTCTTCTGGGACCGGCACTTTCTGGAATGATGTCCAGCACATATCGGGCTACCCGATCGACGCCTCGGGAAACGCCGCGTTCCCGAGCTTCGTCCGCATTTTTCATTCGCGTCGCCTCAGCCGCCTTGCCGCCGCTTGAAATCCCCTTGCCCGAACCCGGAACAAGCGTAACGCAGGCGTCTCGGCTAGGGAAGAACTCCCCCGCGCAAAGAAAAATTCTTATTCGCGAAAAGACAGAAAAAAAGACCGACCGAGGAAGTTGACGAGCATTCTATTCCACGGCGGCGGCAGGTCTGCGCCATCCCTGAGAATTCATTGCTCGTTTTTTGCGCCAAAAATCGGCAGCCAGGCAGGACGGAGCGCCGAGCGGCTACAGATCACCGCGACGTTTCTCGTACAGATCCCAGGTGAGTTCGACAAAAGCCAGAAGAACATCGTCGCGGTTCCAGCCGGCCGCGACCGCCGCCTGGACGATATCATGGATGAGAGGCAGCAACTGGCGCTGGCATTCGGCCGACATGTCGCCATCCCCCACGGGAGGCGCCTCGAAGTTGAATTTCGTCATTCGGCGTTCCCCCCGCCTCCAATCGAAGTGTTATACCGCTAATTTCGCCTCCTCTGATATACAACAGATATGGCACCAAAGTACAGGAAGCCTTGGATCACCAGGGCAGCACAGGATCAAGCGGTCTCAATGCTTTCCCTCGCGTCAAGTTGGTTTTCCCAGGCCGGAGTCTAGAGGCAATTTCATCGGCTAAAACGGTGCCTGGGAATAGTTTTTTCAACCGAAACACTGGCCGGACCGCGGCCGCCATCCGCCGATGCGATGCACGGACCGGCCGCATTGCCTTCTGCAACCGCTCGCTGGATAGTCCCGGCAATGTTCGAGACCATTGCGACTCACTGGACCCAAATCCTGGCGATCATCTCGGTGGTGATGGCGACCGTCGGCATCGCCCACGCCGTCATGACCAAGGAGGATGTGCGCGCCGCCACCGGCTGGGTCGGCGTGATGGTGCTGTCGCCGATTCTCGGCGTGCTGATCTATGCGGTGGCCGGCATCAACCGCATTCGCCGCGCCACGATCACCGCGCAGCGTCCGTTTGCCGGCGACGCTGCCACCACCAAGATCGAGCGCGATGTCGCCGCCGAGGAGGCCCAGATCGTCGAGCGTTACGGTCAGCGCTTCACCGGCCTGCGGACGCTGGGCGACAGGGTGGCGCGGCGCGCGCTCAACCCGGGCAATGCCATCGACGTGCTGGAGACCGGCGACGAGGCATATGCCGCCATGCGCGCGGCGATCGACGGCGCCGAGCGCAGCGTCCTGCTGGAGACCTATATTTTCGACAATGACGCCGTCGGCCTGCTTTTCGTCGAATCGCTGGCCGGCGCTGTCGCGCGCGGCGTTACTGTTCGCGTGCTGATCGACGCCGTCGGCGCTCGTTACTCCGTTCCCAGCATCCTGGGCCATCTGCGCCGCGCCAACATCCCCGCCGATGTCTTCAACGGCAACATCGTCATGGGCCTGCGCCTGCCCTACGCCAATCTCCGGACTCACCGGAAGATCCTTGTGGTCGACGGCACCGTTGTCTTCACCGGCGGCATGAACATCCGCAAGGGTTTTTCGGCCGAATTCGCAGGCTCCAACAGCGCCAGGGACACGCATTTCAAGGTCACCGGACCTGTCGTCGCCGACCTGTTCTCGGTCGCTGCCGAAGACTGGCGCTTCGCCACCAACGAAGCACTGAAGGGCGATGCCTGGCGAATTGCCCCGCTGTCGCCGGCTCCCGGCCAGCCGATGCTGGTGCGGGCCGTCGCATCCGGGCCGGATGCCAGCAATGAGACCAACCACAAGCTGCTGATCGGCGCCTTCTCGGTGGCTCGCAAGTCGATCCGTTTGATGTCGCCCTATTTCCTGCCGGACCGCGAACTGATCAGCGCCTTGATCACCGCCGCGCGGCGCGGCGTCGAGATCGACGTCGTGGTGCCGGCGGTCAACAATCTCTTCCTCGTCGACCGCGCCATGACCGCGCAATTTGACCAGATCCTGAAGAATTATTGCCGCATATGGCGCACGGGGGGCCCATTCGACCATTCCAAGCTGCTTTCGATCGACGGTGTGTGGGCCTATGTCGGCTCGTCCAATCTCGACGCCCGGTCGCTGCGATTGAACTTCGAGATCGATCTGGAGGTCCTCGACGCAGGCTTTGCCCGCGAGATCGAAGCCCGGATTGGATCGGCGATCGAAGCGGCCACTCCCGTCACGCTGGACTCCTTGCGGGCCAGGCCGTTCATCATCCGGCTGTTCGACCGTATCCTGTGGCTGGGATCGCCCTATCTCTAGATGGGGTTCTCACCCCTATCTCTAGATGGGTTCTCACCCCTATCTCTAGGTGGGTTCTCACCCTATCTCTAAGAAAGCCTCCAGCTTTAACAAAACGACGTGTTTGACGGATAGTTTGGTGTCGGCCATGGAACATAAGCACAAAGACTCTATTTGAGGTGCATGGTGAGACCAGCAGGCATGGCAGGCACACGGTGCGGATGAACGGACGCAGCCTCCCGGCAACCGTGCTTTTGTCGATTCGCGACAGGCGGATGCGCAAGGCAAACGCGGCTGCGCACAAGACGACGGCCGCGACTGGAACGCTGGTCGCCTCGTACAACGTCCACAAATGCATCGGCGTCGATCGCAAGTTCGATCCCGAGCGCACCAGCCGCGTCATCCGCGAGATCGACCCCGACGTGATCGCGCTGCAGGAGGCGGACAACCGCTTTGGCGATCGTGACGGGCTTCTCGACCTGCCTCGTCTCGAGCGGGAAACCGGCCTGGTGCCGGTGCCGATTTCGGCCACCGGCAAGGGCCATGGCTGGCACGGCAATGTCCTGCTGTTCAAGAAAGGCGTCGTCCGTGACGTGCATCAGATCAGGCTTCCGGGCCTGGAGCCGCGCGGCGCGGTGGTGGCGGAGATCGAATTGAACGGAAGCGGGACACTGCGCATTATCGCCGCCCATCTCGGGCTGCTGCGCCACTCGCGCTCGCAGCAGGCCCGTGTCGTGCTCGATCTCATGAGCAGCCCGGACGAAAAGCCGACCTTGCTGCTTGGCGACCTCAACGAATGGCGGCTCGGTAACCGCTCCGCCCTCAACACGCTGCATGCGACGTTCGGGCCTCAGCCGCCGGCGGTCCCCACCTTCCCCTCGAACCTGCCGCTTTTGGCACTCGACCGGATCATGACCAATCGGCACGGAATGATCGCAGCCGTGGAAGCCCACGACACACCGCTTTCGCGCGTCGCCTCCGACCATCTGCCACTCACGGCATTCGTTCGCCTGGACCGCATGGTTCCCGCCGATAACGCCATGATGTCCCCGGCGTCGCAAAGCGTGTAAGCCTACAGTGGAACGCTGCGTTCTTCCGTGAGTTGATATGTCGAGTTTATATGTGTTGAACGCCCAGGAGGACAAAATGAAAAAGTTGATTTTAGCATCCGTGTTGGCATTGGCCGCAATCGCATCGGTCGTTGCGCCGACGCAAGCCGCAAGTGTGATTATCCAGTCCGACGACGGCAACCAATATTCACCGGATGACAATTCCGGTGGCGGAATTGTTATTCGCAGGCACCATGACCGGCGCTATGACAACCAATACAACCAATATGATGACGACCAGAGCGTTCAGTACGATAATTATGGCCAATACCGGCGTCACCAACGGCACCATCGCTGCCACCTGGAAACGGTCGTGCATTGGCGCCACCACCACAGGGTGGTCGAAGACGTTCGCGTTTGCGGCTAACCCGCGCCTCACCCCGTTCTGACCGGACGTAACCCTCGGCGGCGGGCATAGC
>Ga0055542_1001469_pt1 | contig 11594 bp, 10 predicted proteins | sample AraplaCol_mMF_r2_2_FD_55026 | JGI IMG/M metagenome (GOLD analysis project Ga0055542, IMG submission 55026) | Arabidopsis root microbial communities from North Carolina, USA - plate scrape CL_Col_mMF_r2 | ecosystem: Host-associated > Plants > Roots > Endosphere | place: USA: North Carolina
CTACCCGTTCATCGGCTTCTCGTCGATCGAAACCGACATCACGAAGGTCGCGGGCACGTACAGCCACATCGGCTTCGGCGAAGTGCCGTCGCAGAAATTCGGGCCGGCGTCGATCGACGCGAAGGTGACGATCAACGCGGACGGCACCTGGACCAAGTGCGACACGACCGGCCAGTTCGCCGGCGGCGCGTGCGCGCAGCAGGGCACGAACTTCGTGCAGTCGGCCGACGGCAGCGGCGCGTTCCAGTCGAACAACTACGCGAGCCAGTTGAAGCCGACGCTGTCGGCCACGCCGCAGGGCAAGGGCTTCATGATCGTCGGCAAGCTGCGTAACCAGCTCGTGCCGATCCTCGTGCGCACGGGGGTCGCGAACCCGAACCCGACGCCGGACAGCAACGGCGTGCCGGGCCTGACTGCCGACGACGAATCGAGCATCTCGATCCTCGCGCCGCAGACGGCCGTCGCGGCCGGCTCGCAGAACGGCGAGTACATCGGCGTCGACAGCCAGTTCGATTACCGGACCACCGCGCTGATCGACAAGCAGGCCACGCTGCTCGATCCGTTCCAGCCGTCGCAGGCGTCGCTCGCGACCGCGCTCGACCTCGACTACACGCAGAAGGTGCCGGGCACGGTCACGACGATCCACACGGGTTCGGGCAGCACGTCGCCGACCGGCAAGTTCATCTTCTCGGGTGGCGTGTTCGGTTTCCTCGACAACGCCGGATCGACGCCGTATTTCACGATCGGCGCATTCGTCCAGTAAGCGGAGGGGAAAGCCGTGATGAAGAAAACCCTTCTCTGCGCGGCGGCCGGCGCCGCCGCCGTGGCGCCGCTCGCGGCGCACGCGCAGAGCGCCGGCAGCAACGTCGTCACGCTGGGCTGGTTCCACATCATGCCGCAGCAGAGCAGCACGCCGATGACGACCAACGTCGCGCCGACGCCGATCAACACGCCGCTGCGGCTGCCGCCGTCGTTCACGTCGGCGGGCACCGGGCTGCACACGAGCGGCGCCGACACCGTCGGCCTGACGGTCAGCCACTTCCTGACCGACCATATCGCGGTGACGTCGGTGGCCGGCGTGCCGCCGGTGTTCAAGGTGTCGGGCCAAGGCACGATCAAGCCGCCGGGTCCTGCCGGCGCGCTCGGCACGCAGAACATCGGGCTGGGGTCGGTCAACCCGATCGTGAAGAGCGTGCGGCAGTGGAGCCCGGCGGTGATCCTGCAGTACTACTTCGGGCAGGCCACCGCGAAGTTCCGGCCGTTCCTCGGCCTCGGCGTGTCGTACAACTGGTTCAGCGACCTGCAGCTCAACACGAACTTCATCAAGCAGACGCAGGACAACCTCGGCGCGATCCTCGCGGCGGGCGCGGGCAAGCCGGGGACGACCTCGGTGGAAGCGAAGGCGTCGTCGTCGTGGCAGCCGGTGTTCAACGCGGGCCTGCAGTACAACCTGACGGAACACTTCGGGCTGATCGCGTCGGTGACCTACATCCCGCTGAAGACGACGTCGACGGTGACGATCAAGGCGGCGGACGGCTCGGTGCTCGCCGAGTCGAAATCGGACCTGAAGGCGGACCCGATCATCAGCTACGTCGGGATGACGTACAAGTTCTGAGCGCGGCGAGAAGCCGGCGAATGGATGGCCGCGACAAAATCGCAGGCAAAAAAAAGCCCGCCTAAGTGGCGGGCTGAATCCATATCAGAGGAGACATGGAGGAGACAGTTCCAATCATATCGAATCGGTTTCCGCAATGCAACATTTCCGTAGAGAAAATAAGGATTTTCCCTCGAATGCGGCCTCTAGTTCGCCGTGACGGCACCTGACCCCTTTCCATTCTCCCGCTCGAGCACCTCGCCCAGCGCATCGCGCAGCAGCGCGACGGGCCGCACCAGCCGGCCCGGCAACGTGCCGTGCACGAGCCACACGTTGATCCGCGTTTCCAGCCCCGCCGTTTCCACGACCCTCAGCGCCTCGCGATGCGCGCTGCGCGCCAGCGCGTTCGGCGGCGCGATGCCGATGCCGGCGCCGCGCGCGACGAGCGACAACTGCAACTCCGAGCCGAATGCCTCGACCGCGACGTCGAACGGCAGTCCGGCCGCGCCGAGCGCGCGGCTCAGCGCAGAACGCATCCCGCAGCCGTCCTGGCTCAGCACCCACGGATAACCCGACAGCGTATCGAGCGACAGCGGGCCGTCCGGCAGCGGGAAATCGCGCGCGGCGACGAGCACCGTCGGCTGCGTGGCGAGCAGCGTCGCCGTCAACGCGTCCGGCAGCGCCGCGCTCGCCGGCACCATCACGGTCGCGACGTCGAGCGCGCCGCGCTCGATGCCCTGCACCAGGGCCGGCGACCAGCCGGCCGTCACGCGCAGCGTGAGGCGCGGAAACGCGTCTCGCAGCCGGTCGATCGGCCGCTCCAGCGCGAGTTCCGACAGGAACGGCGGCACGCCGATGCGCAACTCGCCCGACGGCTCGCTGTCCGGCGCGCCCGCCGCCATCAGCTCGTCGACGGCGCCGAGCACGTTGCGCGCGAGCGCGTAGACGTCGCGTCCGGCCGCGGTCGGCTTCAGCGGCTTGCTCTGCCGTTCGAGCAGCGGCACACCGAGCAAGGTTTCGAGGTTCTGCACGCGCCGCGTCAGGCCCGGCTGCGTCAAGTGGAGCTTCGCGGCCGCGGCGACCATCGACCCGCTGTCGACGACCGCGACGAACGCCTGGAGATCACGCGTATTCAAAACAAACCCGCATAATCATGTTAGACATATTTCAATTGTCGCATAAACATCGGGCACCTACGATGGGAGTTCCTTCGATCTCCCCAAGCTTCCGATGAACTGCCCTGCCAACCGTTGCTCCGCCTCCGTTTCGTCCCCCATCGCCGCGCCGCCCGCACTGAGCACGGGCATGGCGCTGTTCTTCGCCGCGACGGTCGGCGTGATCGTGATGGACCTGTTCGCCGCGCAGCCGCTGACCGGCCCGATCAGCGCGGACCTGCACCTGCCGCCCGGCCTCGCCGGCCTCGTCGCGATGCTACCGCAGCTCGGCTACGCGGCCGGGCTCGCGTTGCTCGTGCCGCTGGTCGACCTGCTCGAGAACCGACGCCTGATCGTCGCGACGCTCGCCATCTGCGCGGCGGCGCTCGCGCTGCCCGCCTTCACGCAGTCGGGCGCCGTGTTCCTGCTTGCAACGCTCGCGGCCGGCGCCGCGTCGAGCGTGATCCAGATGCTGGTGCCGATGGCTGCGTCGATGGCGCCCGAAGCGCAGCGCGGCCGCGCGGTCGGCAACGTGATGAGCGGGCTGATGCTCGGCATCCTGCTGTCGCGGCCGCTCGCGAGCCTGATCGCGGGCTCGGCCGGCTGGCGGGCGTTCTATCTGCTGGCCGCGCTCGCGGACGCGGCGATCGCCGTCGTGCTCGCGCTGCGCCTGCCGGCGCGCACGCCGTCGATCACCGCCAGCTACCGCGCGTTGCTCGCGTCGATGGGACGCCTGCTTGCCGACGAGCCGGTGCTGCGCCGGCATGCGCTGTCGGCCGCGCTCGCGATGGCTGCATTCAACGCGTTCTGGACCGCCGTCGGGCTGCGGCTCGCGCAGCCGCCGTTCGCGCTCGACCTGCACGGCATTGCGCTGTTCGCGTTCGCCGGCGCGAGCGGCGCGATCGTCACGCCGCTCGCCGGCCGCGCGGGCGACCGCGGCCACGGCCCGGCCGCGCAACGGCTCGCGCACGGCACGATGCTCGCGGCGCTCGTCGTGCTCGGCGTCGCCGGCGCCGGCTGGTTCGGCTTCGATGCGCACGCGCATCGCGGCGTCGCGCTCGCGCTGCTGGCCGGCGGCGCGGCGCTGCTCGATGCGGGCGTCATCGTCGACCAGACGATCGGCCGCCGCGCGATCAACCTGCTGAACCCGGCCGCGCGCGGACGCCTGAACGGGCTGTTCGTCGGACTGTTCTTCGTCGGCGGCGCGCTGGGTGCGGCGCTCGCGGGCAGTGCATGGGCCTGGGGCGGCTGGAGCGCGGTGTGTGGTGTCGGGTTCGCGTTCGCCGGTGCGGCGGCCGTCTTCGGGCTGATGGCCGGCCGCGGGGCCGGCGCGGCGGTGTGGGATCGGCCGGGTGCGTGAGCAAACATGAGCGGGCATGAGCGCGCGTGATGCCAGCGGCGGTGAAGCGGCGGTGAAGCGACGATGAATCGGCGCCAAAATGCCGAACGCCCCGCCCTCTCGCGAGGGACGGGGCGTTCGGTACACCGGTGTCGGCCGGGAATCAGTGCCGAACCAGCGCCATCATCGCGCCGAAGCCGACGAACAGCCCGCCCGTCAGCCGGTTGAACACCTTCGCCACGCTCTGGCTCTTCAGCGTGGCGCCGATGCGCGTGCCGAACGACGCGTAGACGAGATACCAGCTCACCTCGATCACCGCGAACGTGACGACGAGGATGCCGAACTGCGGCAGCGTCGACTCGGCCGCGTTGATGAACTGCGGCAGCAGCGCGGCCGCGAACAGGATCGCCTTCGGGTTGCTGCCCGCGACCAGGAAGCCATTGCGGAACAGCACCGCGCGCGAGGCCGATGCGCCTTGCGACACGGCGTCGACGTCGGCCGCCGGCGCGTCGTCCACGCGGGCGCGCCACGCCTTCACGCCGAGATAGACCAGGTAGGCCGCGCCCGCGAAGCGCAACGTATTGAACATCGCCGGCCATGCCTCGAGCACCGCGCCGAGCCCCGCCGCGGACACCGCGAGCATCAGCACCAGCGCGCTCAGGCAACCGGCCATCGTCGCGGACGAGCGCCGCAGCCCGTGCCGCGCGCCGTGCGTCATCACGAGCAGCATGTTCGGGCCCGGAATCGCCGACACGACGAACACCGTCGCCACGAAAAGCCACCACGTATGCAAGTTCATGACTGCCTCTGCCTCAAATGTAGGGGGAAACGAACCGCCGATTATGCCGTGCGGGTCGCGCTTCTGTCGCGTGTCAGCGGCCGGCGCGGCGCAGCGCGACCTCGCCGAGCACTGCGAAATCCTGGTCGCCGCCGCCGTGCGCGAGCGCGTCGAGCAGGCTGTCGCGCACGACGCTCGCCACCGGCAGCGGCACCGACGTCGCGTCGCCGGCCTCCAGCGCGAGCCGGACGTCCTTCAGCCCGAGCCGCGCCTTGAAGCGTGCGGGCTCGTAGCGCCGCTCGGCGATCATCGCGCCGTAGCCTTCGTACACGGGCCCCGGAAACGCGCTGCTGGTGATCACGTCGAGGAAATCGCGCATCGCGACGCCGTGCGCGCCGAGCAGCGCGGACGCCTCGCCGAGCGTCTCGATCGCCGACGCGAGCGTGAAGTTCGCGGCGATCTTCGCGACGTTCGCGTGCTGCGGCAGCGAGCCGAAGCGCCAGGTCTTCTGGCCGATCGCGTCGAACAGCGGCTGCACGCGGTCGATCGCCTCGGCCGGGCCGCCCGCCATGATCGTCAGGCGCGCGGCGGCCGCGACGTCGGGCCGCCCCATCACCGGCGCGGCGACGTAGTCGATGCCGCGCGACGCATGCGCGTGCGCGAGCGATTCGGCGAGCGCGACCGACACCGTCGCCATGTTCACGTGGATCAGCCCGCGCGGCGCCTGGGCCAGCAGCGCGTCGTCGAACACCGCGCGCGCGGCCGCATCGTCGCCGAGCATCGAGAACACGGCGTCGCCGCGAAACGCGTCGGCCGGCGTGTCGACGATCTGCGCGCCGAATGCCGCGAGCGGCTCGGCCCGCTCGCGCGACCGGTTCCAGACCCGCACCGTGTGGCCCGCCTTCAGCAGGTTCGTCGCGATCGCCTGCCCCATTTCGCCCAGCCCGATAAACCCGAGATCCATGTCCCGCTCCTTCGCTCCGTGAAGCGGCGAGTTAAACACAGATGCCGGCGCGCTGCAGCGCCTGCCGCCGGCCGGGCGCGGTGCGATACTGCACGGATGGCGACCGCGACCTTCCGCTTTCACGGCGAACTGAACGCCTTTCTCGCGCGTCAGCAGCGCGACCGGGCGTTCGCACACGCGTGTGCCCGCGATGCGACGGTGAAGCATGCGATCGAGGCGCTCGGCGTCCCGCATACCGAAATCGGCCGGCTGTACGTGAACGACGCGCCGGCCGCGCTCGACCGGCCGCTCGACGACGGCGACCGCGTCGAAGTCTTGCCCGAACGCGCCGGGCCAGCGGCCAACGGTGCAACCGGGCCGCCACCGGCGGCATGGCGCTTCGTCGCCGACGCGCATCTCGGCGGCCTCGCGCAACTGCTGCGCCTCGCCGGCTTCGACACCTGCTACGACAACCACTACCGCGACGACGAACTCGCGGCGCTGGCCGAGCGGGAGCAGCGGATCGTGCTGACGCGCGACCGCGAGCTGCTCAAGCGGCGCGCGGTCGTGCGCGGCTGCTACCTGCATGCGCTGCAGCCGGCCGACCAGTTGCGCGAACTGTTCGAGCGGCTCGATCTCGCGCCGCACATGCGGCCGTTCCGGCTGTGCCTGCGCTGCAATGCGCCGCTGCATCCGCTCGACGCGGCCGCCGCCGCGCCGAGCGTGCCGGCCGGCGTCCGGCTGCGCCACCGGCGCTTCGCCGCATGCGACGTGTGCCGGCGCGTGTTCTGGGAAGGTTCGCACTGGCGGCGCATGCGCGCGGTGGTCGACGCGATGCGCACGCCATCGCCCGTCCGGCGCGACGGAGCGGGCGGACCCGACGAACCCGGCGCCTGAAAAAACAAAACCCCGCATGCCGGAGCATGCGGGGTTGGCCGACCGATGACCGGCAACGCCGGCCGTGGCGGCGAGCCGCTTAGTTCTGCGTGCCTGCGTCGTTGGTGCCGGCGGCCGATGCGGCAGCAGCCTTCGCCTGGCCCTTCTTCGAACCGTGGTGCTTCAGCTGGTGCTTCGGCTTGCTGTGATCCTTCTTGGCCGGTGCCGAAGCGGCGGCCGGCGTGTCGGCTGCCGGCGCGGACGCCTGTGCGAATGCCGAAACCGATGCGAGAGCGAATGCTGCGGCGATGATCGAAGCGAGCGTCTTCTTCATTGTTCTTCCTTTAGCGGAGAAAAAATCAAACGTACCGGTAATTAGAGATGCGAGGCATTCGCATCGGAGCCCCAGGCCGCGCGGCCGGCTTTCGCCGTTCCGTCGCGACAAAACCTGACGCACTGGTTCCATAACGCACCGCCTTCGCGGCAAGTTGACACGTTGCTTGCATCCTCGGGTTTCCCCGGGGGCGGGCGCCGCAGCCGGCGCCGGCGGGCCGGACGTGCCGCCGCCGCACGATGCCGCAAACCGGCTCGCGCGGCGCCGGGGCGACGCTTATACTGGCGTCCATCCGTCCCTTTCCCGGAAACCGGATCGCGACCGGTCACACGACCGCCGCCGTCTCGAGGCGCTCAAATTGCCCGACCACAATCTGGACAAACTGAAAATCGACCGGCGTCCGATCGCACCGGTGCCGCGTCGGCGCCGGTGGGCCCGCTACGCGGTCGCCGCCGCGCTGATCGTCATCGCGATCGGCGCCGGCCTCGCCCTCACCGGCCGGCCGACCGTCGACACCACCTCCGTCACGTCCGCCTACCCGTACCAGAACGACACGCAACTCAACGCGACCGGCTACGTCGTGCCGCAGCGCAAGGCCGCGGTCGCGTCGAAGGGCCAGGGGCGCGTCGAATGGCTCGGCGTGCTCGAAGGCACGCGCGTGAAGAAGGACGAGATCATCGCGCGCCTCGAAAGCAACGACGTGCAGGCGTCGCTTGCGCAGGCGCGCGCGCAGGTGCAGGTCTCCCGCGCGAACCTCGGCGTCGCGCAGGCCGAGCTGAAGGACGCCGAGATCGCATTGCGCCGCACGTCCACGCTCGCGCCGAAGGGCGCGGTGCCGGCCGCGCAGCTCGATATCGACACGGCGCGCGTGAACAAGGCGCGCGCGACGCTCGACAGCGACCAGGCCGCGATCGCGTCGGCCGAAGCGAACGCGCAGGCCGCGCAGGTGGCGGTCGACCAGACGGTGATCCGCGCGCCGTTCGACGGCATCGTGCTCGCCAAGCATGCGAACGTCGGCGACAACATCACGCCGTTCTCGTCCGCGTCGGACAGCAAGGGCGCGGTCGTGACGATCGCCGACATGGAGACGCTCGAGGTCGAGGCCGACGTCGCCGAATCGAACATCGCGAAGATCCGCGCCGAGCAGCCGTGCGAGATCCAGCTCGATGCGCTGCCCGACCTGCGCTTCGCGGGCCGCGTGTCGCGCATCGTGCCGACCGTCGACCGTTCGAAGGCCACCGTGCTCGTGAAGGTGCGCTTCGTCGACCGCGACGAACGCGTGCTGCCCGACATGAGCGCGAAGATCGCGTTCCTGTCGAAGCCCGCGTCGGCGCAGGACCGGCAGCCGGTGACCGCCGTGCAGGCGAGCGCCGTGGTCGAGCGCGACGGCCGGCCGGTCGTGTTCGTCGTGAAGGACGACGCCGTGCATGCGGTGGCCGTGGCGAAGGGCGCGCGGATCGGCGAACTCGTCGCGGTGCGCGGCGTGACACCCGGCGACACGGTCGTGCTCGCGCCGGGCGCGAAGCTGAAGGACGGCGCGAACGTGACCGTCGCGAAGAAGTAGCGCGCGTGAACGACGCCCCGACGCCCCTCGTCGAGCTCAGCCACGTCGCGAAGTCGTACCGGCGCGGCAACCAGATCGTGCCCGTGCTGACCGACATCTCGCTCGACATCGGCGAAGGCGACTTCGTCGCGCTGATGGGGCCGTCGGGTTCCGGCAAGAGCACGCTGCTGAACCTCGTGGCCGGCATCGACCGGCCCGACAGCGGCGAGCTGCGGGTCGGCGGCCTCGACATCTCGCAACTCGCCGAGGCGCAACTGGCCGAATGGCGCGCGGCGAACGTCGGCTTCATCTTCCAGTTCTACAACCTGATGCCCGTGCTCACCGCGTTCGAGAACGTCGAGCTGCCGCTGATGCTCACGCCCCTGTCGCGCCGCGAGCGGCGCGAGCGCGTCGAGCTCGTGCTCGACATGGTGAATCTCGGCGACCGCACGAGCCATTACCCGTCCGAGCTGTCGGGCGGCCAGCAGCAGCGCGTTGCGATCGCGCGTGCGCTGATCACCGATCCGGTGCTGATCGTCGCCGACGAGCCGACCGGCGACCTCGACCGCGCGTCGGCCACCGACGTGCTCGCGATGCTGCAGCGGATGAACGCCGAGCTCGGCAAGACGATCATCATGGTGACGCACGACGCGCACGCGGCCGGCGCCGCGCGCTCGCTCGTCCATCTGGAAAAAGGAGAGCTGATCGATGGGCACGCCGGCTGACCGGCGACGGGAGCGCGCGCGATGTTCGTGCTGAAGCTGATCGCGCGCAACGCGCTGCGGCACCGGCTGCGCACGCTCTTGACCGTGCTCGGGCTCACGATCGCGGTGCTCGCGTTCGGGCTGCTGCACACCGTCGTCGACGCGTGGTACGCGGGCGCGGCGGCCGCGTCCAGCGGCCGGCTCGTCACGCGCAACGCGATCTCGCTGGTGTTTCCGCTGCCGGTCAGCTACGAGAACCGCATCCGCGGCGTGGACGGCGTGACGGCCGTGGTGCGCTCGAACTGGTTCGGCGGCATCTATCGCGACCCGAAGAACTTCTTCGCGAGCTTCGCGGTGTCGGACAACTATCTCGACCTGTATCCGGAATTCATCCTGCCGGCGCAGCAGCGCGCCGACTACGCCCGCGACCGCCGCGGCTGCCTCGTCGGCCGCCAGCTCGCGACGCAGTTCGGCTTCAAGGTCGGCGACGTGATCCCGTTGAAGGGCACGATCTATCCGGGCACGTGGGATTTCGTCGTGCGCGGCATTCTCGACGGTCGCGACGATTCGACGATCACGCGCCAGCTGGTGTTCCACTGGGACTACCTGAACGAGACGGTGCGCAAGCGCACGCCGAAGCAGGCCGACCAGGTCGGCGTGTTCGTGCTCGGCGTCGCGAACCCCGACGACGGCGCGTCGATCGCGCGCAACGTCGACGCGGTGTTCAAGAACTCGCTCGCCGAGACGCTGACCGAGACCGAACAGGCGTTCCAGCTCGGCTTCGTCGCGATGTCGAACCAGATCATCGCGGCGATCCGCCTGGTGTCGTACGTGGTGATCCTGATCATCATGGCCGTGATGGCCAACGCGATGGCGATGAGCGCGCGCGAACGCACGGCCGAATACGCGACGCTGAAGGCGCTCGGCTTCGGCCCCGGGTTCCTCGCGCTGATCGTGTTCGGCGAATCGGTCGTGATCGCGGTGGCCGGCGGCGGGCTCGGGATTCTCGCGACGCCGCCCGCCGCGAGCCTGTTCAAGCAGGCGGCCGGCGGCATCTTCCCGGTGTTCAAGGTGTCGACCGAGACGGTCATGCTGCAGGCCGCGTGTTCGGTCGCGGTCGGCTTCGCGGCGGCAATCGTGCCGGCGTGGCAAGCGGCGCGCGTGCGCGTCGTTGAAGGCCTGCGGGCGATCGGGTAGCGACGCGCATGGCCATCCCGCTCACCTACATCGCGCGCAACCTGTGGACCCGGCGCCTGACCACCGCGCTCACCGCCGGCGGGATGGCGCTCGTGATCTTCGTGTTCGCGACGGTGCAGATGCTCGATGCCGGCCTCACGAAAACGCTCGTGTCGACCGGCGAACCCGACAACGCGGTGGTGATCCGCAAGGGCGCCGAGACCGAGATCCAGAGTTCGATCGACCATCAGCAGGCGAATGCGCTGGAGATGCACCCGGCCGTCGCGCTCGGCCCCGACGGCCGGCCGCTCGTGTCGAAGGAAGCCGTCGTGCTGATCTCGCTCGTGAAGACGTCGACCGGCAAGCCGTCGAACGTCGTGATCCGCGGCGTGTCGCCGGCCGGGCTCGCGCTGCGGCCGCACGTGAAGCTCGTGGCCGGCCGCCCGTTCGCGCCCGGCTCGTCGGAGATCGTCGTCGGCAGCGCGATCGCGAAAGGCTTCAGCGGCACACAGCTCGGCGACCGCCTGCATTTCGCGCAGCGCGACTGGACCATCGTCGGCATCTTCGATGCGGGCGGCAGCGGCTTCGATTCGGAGATCTGGGGCGACGTCGACCAACTGATGCAGTCGTTCCGGCGCACCAGCTATTCGTCGATGGTGCTGCGCATCCCGAGCGCCGACGGCTTCGCGCGCTTCAAGGCCGACATCGACGTCGACCCGCGGCTGACCGACGAGGCGAAGCGCGAGCAGACCTTCTACGGCGACCAGTCGAAGGCGCTGTCGACCTTCATCAACATCCTCGGCATCACGCTGTCGACGATCTTCTCGATCGCCGCGATGATCGGCGCGATGATCACGATGTACGCGTCGGTCGCGAACCGCGTGGCCGAGATCGGCACGCTGCGCGCGCTCGGCTTCAAGCGCACCAGCGTGCTCGCCGCGTTCCTGCTGGAGGCGCTGCTGCTCGGCTTCGTCGGCGGCGTCGCGGGGCTCGCGTGCGCGTCGCTGATGCAGTTCGCGTCGTTCTCGACGACCAACTTCCAGACCTTCTCGGACCTGTCGTTCCGCTTCGTGCTGACGCCCGCGATCGTCGTGAAGACGCTGCTGTTCTCGCTCGTGATGGGGCTCGTCGGCGGCTTCCTGCCGGCGATGCG
>Ga0055542_1001485_pt1 | contig 11506 bp, 10 predicted proteins | sample AraplaCol_mMF_r2_2_FD_55026 | JGI IMG/M metagenome (GOLD analysis project Ga0055542, IMG submission 55026) | Arabidopsis root microbial communities from North Carolina, USA - plate scrape CL_Col_mMF_r2 | ecosystem: Host-associated > Plants > Roots > Endosphere | place: USA: North Carolina
CATGGCCCGCTTCACCTCGGCCTCGGCCGAATCGAATGCCGTCACACCGCGTGAGGCATCCAGGCCGCACGAGCCAAGGAAAAACAGGTCGGCGCCTAGCTGCGCAATGGCGGCCAGCGTGTCGGCGCCGACGCAGGCTCCGAGGTCGCGGACGAACCTGCCGCCAAGCACGGTCAGTTCGACCAGGGGATGGTCGGATAGCGCCGAGGCGACACCGAGCGAATTGGTGGCGATGGTCAGTTCGAGGTCGCGGGGAATGGCCTTGGCGATGGCGGTGTTGGTGCTGCCGCCGTCGATGAACAGGGTCTGTCCGCTGGCGAGCAACGCCACGGCCGTGCTTGCCAGCCGCGCCTTTTCCTCGACCGCATGGCCGCCGCGCAGACCGATGGGGGTCGCGGCAAAGGGTGCCGCTGCAACCGCGCCGCCATAGACCCGACGACAGTGCCCGGCTTTCGCCAGTTCCCTCAGGTCCCGGCGCACCGTGTCCTCCGAAACGCCGAAGCGGCTCGCCAGTTCGCCCGCCAGCACGCTCCCCTCCGCCGCGAGGCGGTCGCGGATTACCTGGTGCCGTTGATCGGTCAGCATTGCCTGTTTCGCCTGATCTTATTTCTCTGTGCGCGTTCTTGCATGTTCTGCACGTTTATGCAAGGAGTGGCTGGCCGGGCTGTCGCACAAGCCAGCCTCCCTTCCTTCGAAAGCGCCGCAATGACCTTTGGTCTCAACCTTGCCCCGCAGCACCGCGTCTATGCCGGGTTCGCGATCTATTCCTTCGCCATGGGCAACATTTTTCCGCGGCTGCCCGACATCAAGCACGCCATGGGCATTGGGGACGGCACGCTCGGCCTCAGCCTGATCGGAACGCCGATCGGCACGTTGACGGCGCTGACGCTGGCGACGCCGCTGCTCGAGCGCGTCGGCTTCCGCCGCGCGCTGCTCATCCTGGTGCCACTGCTGGCGCTTGCCTATGCCATTGCGGTGCATGCGCCGGGGCCGCTCGCGCTTTTCCTCATGCTCTTTCCAGTCGGCCTGATGATCGGCAGCGTCGAGATCATGCTCAATGTCGAGGCCGACCGGACCGAATTCCTGGTCAAGCGTCGCATCATGAACCGCGCGCATTCGTTCTGGAGCATGGGCTTTTTCGGCGCCGGCCTGTTCGGCGGGGCTCTTGCGCATCTCGGCATATCGCCGCAACTGCATCTGGCGCTGATCGTGCCGATCGTCGCGATCTCGATGGCGCTGTTCCTCGGCGGCTATCAGCCGGCGCCGAGTCGCTTCGTCGGCACCGGCAAGAAGGCACCCATGCTGGCCCGACCGACCCTGCCGATCCTTGTTCTCGTCGCGGTGACACTCTCGGCGATGCTGATGGAAGGCGCCAGCATCGACTGGTCGGCGATCTATATGCGTACCGTGTTCGAGTCCGGCCCCTTCGTCGCCGGTTTCACCGTGGCGCTGTTCGCCTTTTCCCAGGCAACCACGCGCTTCTTCGCCGACAGTTTCGTCGACCGCTATTCGCCAAGCGGCGTGGCGCGGGTGCTGCTGGCAATGATGGCGACCGGCGTGGTGATTGTGTTTTTCTCGCCCGCGCCGTTCTTCTCCATGCTGGGCTTTGCGCTTCTGGGGATCGGCACCAGCGCCCTCTTCCCGCTGGCGATCTCGGCTGCCGCCCAACGGACGGACCGGCCGGCGGCGATCAATGTCGCGGCACTGTCGCAGATCTCCTTCGTCGCCTTCCTGCTCGGACCACCGCTGCTCGGCTTCGTCTCGGACCATTGGGGCATCCGCTCGGCCTTTGGCATCGGCATTCCGTTCATTATCCTCAGCCTGCTGACCGCGGGATCGCTTGGCCGGCGGCCGGCCGCGCCGGTGGACGAGCCGCTCGAACCGACGCGGGACAAACTTTTGGCGGGGGCAGCAAGGGGTGAGTGAAGGCTTCCCTCGCCGCGGACGGGGCGGCCGGTCAATTAAGATCGCGTCGCCCCCACGCAGAACCGCGATCGATCCCGCCAGCGGCAATTGCCGCTGGCATTGACCCAGGCAATGGTTCAAGAAGGGATCACCGATACGTGATCGCCTTTCATGTCCTCCATCCGCCCGCTGATCCCGCTTCTTCTCGCCGCAGGCATCCTGCTCGGCGGCAATGGGCTGCAGAGCACGCTGATTGCGCTGCGCGGCGCGCAGGAGGGATTTTCCGCTTCCGACATCGGCCTGATGGGCACCTTCTATTTCGCCGGCTTCCTGCTCGGTTGCCTGGCCATTACCCGCATCATGAAGGCGGTCGGCCATATCAGGGCGTTTTCGGCACTGGCCGCCATCGCCTCGGTCGGCACTCTGCTCCTGGTGCTGGTCCTTGATCCGGTGATGTGGTGCGCGGTGCGCTTTGCCGGCGGCTTCTGTTTCGCCGGGCTGTTCACCATCGTCGAGAGCTGGCTGAATTCAGGAGTCACCAACAGAGATCGCGCCCGCGTGCTGGCGATCTATCGGATGGTCGATACCGGCTCGGTGACGTCAGCCCAGTTCCTGATTCCGGTCTTCGGCGCCGGCGGCTTCACCATCTTCGCCATCATGTCGATCATGATCACGCTGTCGCTGGTGCCGGTCTCGCTCGGCGACCGCTCCAACCCGACGCCACCGGAGGAGGTCAAGCTCGACCTGGCGCGCGTCTGGCGCATTTCGCCGCTCGGTTGCTTCGGCTGCATCGCCGTCGGCGTCACCAACAGCGCCTTCCGCACGCTGTCGCCGGTCTATGCCGAGCAGATCGGCATGTCGGTCGCCGATGTCGTCACCTTCGTCAGCGTCGGCATCTTCGGCGGCGCCATCATCCAGTATCCGCTCGGCTACCTCTCCGACCGCTGGGACCGGCGCCGGGTGCTGTTGCTGACGACCTGCTGCGCGATGCTTTCAGCCCTGGCGCTGGTGTTCATCGCCGGCAGCAATCCGCTGCTCAACTTCATCATCATCTTCATCTTCGGCTGTTTCGCCATGCCGCTCTATTCGCTGTCGGCGGCGCATTCCAACGACCGCGCCGACACGGGCGAGTTCGTGCTGATCAATGCGGCGCTGATGCTGTTCTACTCCTTCGGCGCCATTGGCGGCCCTTTCGCCGCCTCGACAGTGATGCAGTATTTCGGGCCGAGCGCGCTGTTCGTGTTCAGCGCCACCGTCTATGCGATCTTCATCGCCGTCATCCTCTATCGCATGCAGGCACGCTCCGGCGTGCCCGTGGGCAAGCGCGGCCGCTTCATCGCGCTGTTGCGCACATCGACCGTTTTCGCGCGGCTGGCCAGGCGCAATGGCGATTCCGATGGCCCGGGAAGCGCATGATGGCGGCGCCAAAGCTTGACGAAAGCCTTCCCGGCTGAAATCTAGGAAGACCTTACTCCTGCCAAAAGCGATTTGATGCACGTCATCACCACCCAGAAAGAACTCGAGACCGTTCTCGCCGCTTTCGAAAAGTCGGATTTCGTCACCGTCGACACCGAATTCATCCGCGAAACGACCTTCTGGCCAATCCTGTGCCTGATCCAGATGGCGGCCCCGGGCGTGACGGCGCTGATCGATCCGCTGTCGCCAGACATCGACCTGGCACCCTTCTTCAGGCTGATGGCCAACGAGGCGGTGGTCAAGGTCTTCCATGCCGCCCGGCATTCATCCGCGAAACGACCTTCTGGCCGATCCTGTGCCTGATCCAGATGGCGGCGCCCGGCGTCACCGCGCTGATCGACCCGCTGTCGCCAGACATCAACCTTGCCCCGTTCTTCCGGCTGATGGCCAACGAAGCCGTGGTCAAGGTCTTCCACGCGGCTCGCCAGGACATCGAAATCATCGTCCATCTCGGCGATCTCGTGCCGCATCCGGTATTCGACACGCAGGTCGCGGCCATGGTCTGCGGCTTCGGCGACAGCGTTTCCTACGACCAGCTCGTGCAGCGCATCACCGGCGCGCGGCTCGACAAGTCGTCGCGCTTCACCGACTGGCGCCACCGGCCGCTGTCCGACAAGCAGCTTGACTACGCGCTGGCCGACGTCACCCATCTGATCGAGGTCTATCAGCATTTGAGCGCCGAACTGGCGCGGGAGAACCGCGCCCACTGGCTGAACGAAGAGATGGACGTGCTGACCTCACGCGAAACCTACGATCCGCATCCGGAAGACGCCTGGAAGCGGCTGAAGATGCGGCTGCGCAAGCCGCAGGAACTGGCGATCGTGCAAACCGTGGCGGCATGGCGCGAGCGCGAGGCGCGCGAGCGCGACGTGCCGCGCGGTCGCGTGCTCAAGGACGACGCGATCTACGAGGTCGCCCAACAGGCACCGCGCGACGCGGCGGCCCTTGCCAAGCTGCGCACCACGCCCAAGGGCTGGGAGCGCTCCTCGACGGCGACGGCCCTGCTTGGGGCGGTCAACACCGCGCTGGCCTTGCCCAAGGAGCAGATGCCGAAACTGCCGAAGAATTTTCAGCCGCCGGAAGGCTCGAGTGCCGCGGCGGAACTGTTGAAAGTGCTGCTCAGGATCGTCGCCGAAAAGCAGGGCGTGGCCTCGAAAGTGCTGGCCTCCAGCGACGATATCGACCGCATAGCGGCCGAGGGCGAGGATGCAGACGTGCCGGCGCTGCAGGGCTGGCGGCGCGCCGTGTTCGGCGAAGCGGCGCTGAAGCTGGTGCGCGGCGAGATCGGCATAAAGTTCGACAAGCGTAAAATAGCGGTGTTCGACCTCTAGAGGCTTTCTAGCCGATGCGTTCGGATCAGGACGAGAACCGGCGATACGAGGCGATCGACGCATTGCGTGCGATCGCCGTGATGCTGGTTCTGATCTTCCACTATACGTCCCGCTTTCCCGCCGACTACATCGGGTTCGACCGCCAGATGACGCTGCCATGGCAAGGGATAGTTGGCGTCTTTCTCTTTTTCATTATCAGTGGCTACTGCATCGCGATGACAGCCGAGCGGTCTGAAACCGTGTGGATGTTCTGGCTGCAGAGATTTACGCGGCTGGAGCCCGCGCTCATCGCCTGTATCGCGATCACGCTTATTGTGGTTGCGGCTCTAGGTCTTCCGGGCAGAGAGGTTTCGGCGCTCGACGGCCTGAAAAACGCAAGCTGGACAACCCTGTTTGCTCCAACGCCGCTTGTCGACGGCGCCTACTGGTCACTGCTTGCGGAAGCAAAATTCTACTTTGTGTTCGGCCTCATCTTCTATCTCTGGCCAAATCGCGTTCTCGTCCTTTTCACCAGCTTTACCGTTCTGGGCGCAATTGCACAGTTTTCAGGGTTGTGGAGCGACCATCAGGCTCTGATTTTTCCCTTCAAGGGCATCGCCATGCCGTATTTTCTGTTCCCCTACAGCCTCTTCTTTCTGATGGGCATCGCGGCGAGGCGATCGACCCGAACTGTGCAGACGGTCGTGACAGCCGGATGCCTGGTGGTTGTTGTCAAACTGTGGGGCGGCTCAGCATTCAGTGCATGGGTCATCGCGCTTTCAATTCTTGGGGTGATCGGGGTCCAGCTACGTGATATCAAGATCTGGCGAAGCGTGAGTTACATCGGCTTGATCAGCTATCCTCTGTATCTTCTGCACCAGAATGTCGGTGTCGCGATCATACGATGGCTGGCTCCATGGATCGGCTCCCCGTATCTTCGGATCGGCATAGCGTTCTGCACCGTGGTCGCCATTGCAGCATTCGTCGCATGGGCGGTCGAGCATAGGTTTCGACAGAGGATCGAAATCTATGCGGCGCGCTTGATGTCGAGGGCTGCCACCCCCGCGTGACCCTGCCTCAGACGATGCCGAGCAGATGCAGCGCAAACCAGATCCAGGCCAGCGCCAGCACCACCGCGCCTGCGAAGAAAGAACGGCTGCGCAGCCGCAGATTGTTGCTGGTCAGGTGTACCCAGGCGTGGAAATAGCGCGTCAGGACGAAAATCCACGCCAGCGCCAAGGTCAGATAGTTGACGCCGTTGGTCACGTGGAGCGTCAGGCACAGCACGTAGAAAAGCACCGGCAATTCGAACTGGTTGATCAGGTTGTTGGCGACCGTGATACTGGACGCCGGCTCGGTTGAGCGTATCTTGTATTGGCCGACCTTGGCCTCGCCCGACTTGACGGCGAAGTATCTGCGCCTGCCCATCACAACATAGACGATGTAGATCAGAGCCACATGCGCCAGAACCGGCCAGAAGATCGTCGTCTGGTTCATGAATTTTCCCCTGCCCTGTCCGGCATCAAGCTTAGAGCGTTTCACCGTTTCACGGGAACGGCGAACCGCTCTAACGCTTTGTTTTGACGCAATTGCGAACGGAAAACCGCTTCACACTTTTCCTGGAATTGCTCTAGCGTCTTTGGCCCACCAGCCAGAAAGCGGCGATGACGACCGCCGGGATGGCAAGAAGCGCGAATTTTGTGACGATCAGAGCCGAAGCAAACGACAGCGAATCCGGATTGGCCGACAGGAAATCGGACAGAAGCCGCGCCACGACGATATTCTGGGCATAGTCGGCGAGCGTGTAGGGCAGCACCAGCACCAGCGCGAAGATCGACTGCACCTGCCCGGGAAGCTCGCGGAAGTTCCGCAGGCGCCGGCCGGTGGCCAGGACCAGGCTCATCAAGGTCAGCGACAGCAGCGCCGGGAACAGCAGATCGAAGGTCAGATAGTGCCAGACCAGAATGGTCTCGCCGCCGCGCCGGCCGAGCGCCGTCAGCCAGGCCATGCCTTCGTCGGGTGTGAAGCCGAGATAGCGCATGTCGAGCGACGGCAGGCCGCCGCTCAACTGACGGAAATAGAAGAATTCCATCACCGTCATGGCGATGAAGACCGCCGCCGACAGGAAGCACAGTGCGGCCGCGTGGCGTGGCAGCCGCAGGATCGTCGCGGTCAGGCTCCGCCCGAGCCCGTATTGTTCAGGCTCCGCCGGGATAGTTCGGGCTTTCGCGGGTAATCGTGACGTCATGGGCGTGGCTTTCACGAAGTCCGGCGTTGGATATGCGCACAAAAGTGGCGCGCTCGCGGAAATCGGCAAGATCGCGGCCGCCGACATAACCCATAGCGGCTTTTAGCCCGCCCGCAAGCTGGTGCAGCACGCCAGACACAGGTCCTTTGTATGGAACCTGGCCCTCAATGCCTTCCGGGACCAGTTTGAGGGTATCGCGCACCTCGGCCTGGAAGTAGCGATCCGCCGAGCCGCGCGCCATGGCGCCGACCGAACCCATGCCGCGATAGGCCTTGAAGGAGCGGCCCTGGTGCAGATAGACCTCGCCCGGGCTTTCATCGGTTCCGGCCAGCAGCGAACCGATCATGGCGGCACTGGCGCCGGCGGCGAGCGCCTTGGCGAGGTCGCCGGAATATTTGATGCCGCCATCGGCAATCACCGACACGCCCGATCTATGCGCCGTCTCGACGGCCGACATGATGGCTGAAAGTTGCGGCACGCCGACACCGGCGACGATGCGGGTGGTGCAGATGGAGCCTGGGCCGATGCCGACCTTGACGGCGTCGGCGCCGGCGTCGATCAGCGCCTGCGTGCCTTCGGCGGTGGCGACGTTGCCAGCCAGGATGCGAACCGAGTTCGAAAGCTTCTTGGCGCGCGTGACAGCGTCGAGCACGCGCTGCGAGTGGCCGTGCGCGGTATCGATGACCAGAAGGTCGACGCCGGCCTCGATCAGGCGCTCGGCGCGCTCGAAGCCGTCGTCGCCGACGCTGGTGGCGGCCGCAGCGCGCAGTCGTCCCTGCGCATCCTTGCTGGCGTGCGGGTTGAGCTGCGACTTCTCGATGTCCTTGACGGTGATCAGCCCGACGCAATTGCCCTGCTTGTCGACGACGACAAGCTTTTCGATGCGGTGCTGGTGCAGAAGCCGCTTGGCCTCGTCCTGGTCGACATTTTCCTTGACCGTGATCAGGTTCTCACGGGTCATCAACTCATAGACCTTCTGCGCCGGGTCGGAGGCAAAGCGCACGTCACGGTTGGTCAGGATGCCGACCAGCCGGCCGGTCTTGTGGCCGCCGGTGCCGCCATTCTCGACCACCGGAATGCCCGAGATCGAATAGGTGCGCATCAGCGACAGCGCGTCGGCGAGCGTGGCGTCGGGACCGATCGTGACCGGATTGACCACCATGCCGGATTCGAATTTCTTCACCTGCCGCACCTGCTCGGCCTGTTCGGCCGGCGAGAAATTGCGGTGGATGACGCCGATGCCGCCGGCCTGGGCCATGGCGATGGCAAGACGCGCCTCGGTGACGGTGTCCATCGCGGCGGAGAGAATCGGCACATTGAGATCGATGTCGCCGGCGATGCGGGTGCGGACATCGGTTTCGCCAGGCATGACCTCGGAGTGACCCGGCTGCAAAAGCACGTCGTCAAAGGTCAGCGCCAGTGCGCCTGTGGACGTTTCGATGATTTTTGCCATGGCCAGCCCTTTAGAATGCGGAAAAAGCGCTGGACCAGGATGGACAGCGCCGACTCTCATCTTCCCTTTCAGGATTGGCGCTGGCTGGTAACACGTCGCGACGCGGATGAAAAGCCGATCGTTGCATTGCACAACAGCGTCTTCGACCATTTGATTGTGCCACCCGTGGTTGCGGTCGCACAAAAGTGACAGCAAATTAACACGACATCGGTGGCCGGCCATGATAACCGCCCCCTGTATCGGCTCACTCCCAGCCGAAAAGAAGATTTGAAACGGCCACGCTCGTGAACCGCACCATTCCGCTGATCCTGGCGGTCGCTCTTTTCATGGAAAACATGGATTCGACCGTCATTGCGACATCGCTGCCGGCGATCGCCATCGACATCCACACCAGCCCGATCGCGCTCAAGCTGGCGCTGACGGCCTATCTGGTGTCGCTGGCAATCTTCATTCCAATCAGCGGCTGGATGGCCGACCGCTTCGGCGCCAAGACCGTTTTTCGCGCCGCGATCGCGGTGTTCATCGTCGGCTCGGTCGCCTGCGCCTTGTCCGGTTCGCTGCCGGCCTTCGTGGTGTCGCGCTTCCTGCAAGGCATTGGCGGCGCCATGATGACGCCGGTCGGGCGCCTGGTGCTGGTGCGCGCCACGCCGAAGAGCGACCTGGTCGCCGCGATGTCCTGGCTGACCGTTCCCGCACTGGTCGGGCCGCTGGTCGGCCCGCCGATCGGCGGCTTCATCACCACCTATTTCACCTGGCACTGGATCTTCCTGATCAATGTGCCGATCGGCCTGGTCGGCATCTGGCTGGCCACACGCTTCCTGCCGGAAACCGAATCGATGGAGACGCCGCCGCTCGATTTCATCGGCTTCGTGCTGAGCGGCGTGGCGGCATCCGGCGTGGTGTTCGGCCTGTCGGTGGTCAGCCTGCCCTACCTGCCGCCGGCGACCGGCTTCATCACCGTGGGGGTCGGGCTGCTGTCGGGCGCGCTCTACCTCATGCATGCGAGGCGCGCCAAAAATCCGCTGCTGGCGCTCGAACTGTTCCGCAACCAGGTGTTCCGTTCGTCGGTGCTTGGCGGCTCGCTGTTTCGCATCGGCATCGGGGCGGTGCCGTTCCTGCTGCCGCTGATGTTCCAGATCGGCTTCGGGCTGACGCCGTTCCAGTCGGGCATGATCACCTTCGTCTCGGCGGTCGGCGCCATCGGCATGAAATTTGCCACCGCGCTGATTTTTCGCGTTGCCGGCTTTCGCCGCGTGTTGATCATCGGCTCGCTGGTCGCCGCAGCGTCGATTGCCATCTACGGCCTCTTCACCCCCGAAACGCCTTACGTGCTGATGCTGGCCATATTGCTGGTCGGCGGCTTCATCCGCTCGATGTTCTTCACCGGCGTCAACGCGCTCTCCTATGCTGAGGTCTCGGCCGAGGACACCAGCAAGGCAACGCCGCTCACGGCGGTGTTCCAGCAATTGTCGATCGCGCTCGGCGTGGCGCTCGCCGGCGGCATCCTGGAAGTCTCGACCTCGATCCATGGCGGCCCGCTGACGCTGGGCGATTTCCACATCGCCTTCTTCATCGTGGCGGCGGTATCGGCGGCGGCATCACTGTCATTCATGCGGCTGGCGCCCGATGCCGGCAATGCCGTCTCCGGCCATGGCCGGCTGACGACGCCCAAGACGCTGGAACCGGCGAGGTCGCCGGGCGAGTGAAGGCCGATTTAGACTTCAGCGTCCCCCGGCCCTTCGCTATGGCTCCGGGCGCTCGAGCCCTTCGGAACGTCCACTGGACGTTCCGATCCGCCTGAGGCCGGACCGGATTCTCGCCCCTTGAAGTCTTTTGCCAGGAGATAAAGCTCGACCGATTCATCGCGCGAAGCCGGCGGCTTGACGTGATGGACTGAACGGAAATTCTTCTTGAGCATGGAGAGCAGTTCGTTTTCGGCGCCGCCCTGGAAGGTTTTGGCGAGGAAATGCCCTCCCGGCTTCAGGACGGACAGCGCGAAATCCGCCGCCACTTCGCACAGATGCATGGTGCGGATATGGTCGGTCCGCTTGTGGCCGGTGGTTGGTGCGGCCATATCGGACAACACGACATCCGGGTCCCCACCCAGCGCCTCGGCGAGCTTTCGCGGTGCATCCGGATCGAGGAAATCCATCAACAGTACCGGCGCGCCGGGCACGGCGTCCATTTCCAGGTAATCGATGCCGACGACATGCGGATTTTGCGCCGTCGATTTCGTGCGCGCGGCCGCGACCTGGCACCAGCCGCCGGGAGCGGCACCGAGATCGATCACCTTCATGCCGGGCTTCAGCAAATGGTGCTTATCGTCGATCTCGATCAGCTTGTAGGCGGCGCGCGAACGGTAGCCGTCTGCCTTCGAGCGCTGGACATAGGGATCGTTGATGTGGCGTTGCAGCCAGCGCCGCGACGATTCCTTCAGGCCGCTTTTCTTCTTGATCCGCGTCTTCAGCACGCGAATGCCGGCCGATCCTGGGTTTTCCGGTTTCTTCGTCATTAACGGCCACGCCCATCGTTGCGCCAGACGCCGTCATCGGCCATCAGCTCGCTCAATATGCCTTCGCGCAGGCCACGGTCGGCGACGCGCAGCCGCTCTGAGGGCCAGACCGCGCGGATCGCTTCGAGGATAGCACAGCCGGCCAGCACAAGATCGGCGCGGTCGGCGCCGATGCACGGGTTGGCGCAGCGCTGCTGGAAATCCCAGCCAACCAGTCGCTCCACCATGCGGTCGACGCTGTCGCGGTCCATCCACAGCCCGTCGACCCGACGCCGGTCGTAACGCTCGAGATCGAGGTGGACGCCGGCCAGCGTCGTCACCGTGCCGGACGTGCCCAGCAGATGAAAATTCGGGCTGGCCTTGAGGTGGCTCAGCCGGTCGCGGCCGTCGAAACTCGCCAGACGGCCGGCGACGTCGTCGACCATGGCGTTGAAAATCTCGCGCGTCACGGTGCGGCCACCAAAGCGCTCGGCCAGTGAGACGACGCCGACCGGCAGCGACGTCCACGAGACGATGTGGTTTGCGAGCCGTGGCGAACGGCGGCCGGTGAGGTCGATCAACGCGATTTCGGAAGAACCGCCGCCGATGTCGAACAGGACGAC
>Ga0055542_1001500_pt1 | contig 11395 bp, 12 predicted proteins | sample AraplaCol_mMF_r2_2_FD_55026 | JGI IMG/M metagenome (GOLD analysis project Ga0055542, IMG submission 55026) | Arabidopsis root microbial communities from North Carolina, USA - plate scrape CL_Col_mMF_r2 | ecosystem: Host-associated > Plants > Roots > Endosphere | place: USA: North Carolina
GTGCGGAGAGATGTCCGAGTGGTTGAAGGAGCACGCCTGGAAAGTGTGTATACGGCTTATCCCCGTATCGAGGGTTCGAATCCCTCTCTCTCCGCCAGTTCTTCAATGAAGCTGGCAGCAACTTGTAAATAAGCAAGCTAAACGCCAGTTTCAGGGCTTCGATGCCCACCCCTATGGTGGCCCCGTCGGTCCCCCCGCGACGATAGTTCGCAAACCCCGCCAGGTCCGGAAGGAAGCAACGGTAGCGAATGACTCGGGTGCCGGGGTGTGGCTGGCGGGGCCGCCACCTTTTAGGCGGTCTGCACCTGTCTTGCATGACTTGCCACCCTGGACTTGGCACAATCGTTCTTTAGGCCCAAATAGCGTTAGGGATGCTCTGACCAATTCTGCGTAGGTGGCATGATGTCCAGAAGGCTTGCAGGGTGTGTTGTGCGGCGCAGGGAAGACTGGCCGTCTTTTCAAGCTGCACGGCACAGCCTGCGAGCCTTCTGGACATCACCCCGTCGTTACAATGGATTCGTTGGGGCCGGCTCTGTCCGCCCGCATGACTTCGGTCCATCGTCTCGACAGACGGCCAGTCTGCCTTCGCCGATGGCCCTGTGGCCTGCGCACGGACAGAGCCGGTGACACCCACGCAGAATTGATCAGAGCATCCCTTGCATGTCCTATCAGGTACTCGCGCGTAAGTGGCGCCCCCGCAAGTTCGCCGAACTCGTCGGTCAGGAGCATGTCGTACGCGCCCTCACCAACGCCCTGGATAGCGGGCGTATGCATCACGCCTACCTGTTCACCGGCACGCGCGGTGTGGGCAAGACCACCATCGCGCGCATCTTCGCCAAGTCGCTGAATTGCGAACGCGGCGAATCGGCCGATCCCTGCGGCGAGTGCGCGGTGTGTACGGCGGTCGACGCCGGCCGCTTCGTGGATCTCCTGGAAATCGACGCCGCCAGCAACACCGGCGTGGACGACGTGCGCGAGGTGATCGAGAACGCGCAGTACGCACCGGCGCGCGGCCGCTTCAAGGTCTATCTGGTGGACGAAGTGCACATGCTCTCCAAGCCCGCCTTCAACGCCTTGTTGAAGACGCTGGAAGAGCCGCCGCCGCACGTGAAATTCCTGCTCGCGACCACCGATCCGCAAAAGCTGCCGGTGACGGTGCTGTCGCGCTGCCTGCGCTTCAACTTGAAGCGCCTGCTGCCGGATCAGATCGCCGGACAGATGCGCCATATCCTTGGCGCCGAACATCTCGAATACGACGATGCCGCCATCGTGGAGCTCTCCCGCGCGGCGGATGGTTCGCTGCGCGATGGTCTCTCGCTGCTGGATCAGGCGATCGCCTACGGCGGCGGCACACTGAAGGCGGATGACGTACGCGCCATGCTCGGCAGCGTCGAGCGCGGGCAGGTGCTCGGCCTGCTCGATGCGTTGGCTGCTGGCGATGGGCAACAGCTGATGGCCGAATGCACGCGCATCGCATCGTTCTCGCCCGATTTCGGCAGCGTACTGGACGATCTGGCGGGTGCTCTTCATCGCATTCAATTGCTGCAGCTTGTGCCTGGCTACCGGCTCGATCAGAACGAGGGTGACGACCCGGCGCTGACCAGCCTGGCCGAGCGCATGACGCCCGAAGACGTGCAGCTCTACTACCAGATTGCTACCGCGGGCCGCCGTGACCTGGCGCTTGCGCCTGACACGCGTACCGGCTTCGAGATGGCTTTGTTGCGCATGCTGGCGTTTCGTCCCGGCGACGACGCGGCACCAGTAGCAGCATCAGGTGGTCAGCGCCCGGCTGCGCCGCCACGTCCGCCCGTTGCGCCATCGGCATCCGCTGCGGCCCCCGCGTCAAGCATGCGTGCTGCCGCTCCTACGCATTCGGCGCCGCCCGCGCCACAACGTGACCATGCCGCACCTGCTCCGTCGCCTGCTGCACCCATGCCGCGCGCGGCCAGCCCTGGCGGCTTGCCTGATTGGGAAGCACTGATCCGTCGTGCCGACCTGCGCGGTCCGCTCGGGCAGCTCGCGCAAAATTCCGCGCTGCGCGGTCGGGAAGGGCAGACGCTGGTGCTCGCCTTGCAACCTACGCATATGCATCTGGCGGTCGAACCGATCGTGAGCCAGATTGCCGATCGACTCAGCGAAGCGATGGGCGAGGCGATTCGCCTGCGCTTCGTCGAAGACAGCCATGGCGCCGCGCATACGCCGGCCGCGCGTGCAGCCGAAGCACGCAGTGCAGCGCAATCGGCGGCCGAGGCCTCGATCGAAGGCGATCCGCTGGTGCAGACGCTGAAGCGCGAATTCGGGGCGCGCGTGGTGCCGCAATCCATCAAACCGATTGAATCTTGAGGTAGGAGTAAACGTTATGAGAGGACAACTTGGCCAGCTGATGCAGCAGGCGCAGCGCATGCAGGAAGACATGAAGCGCGCGCAGGAAGAAATCGCCAAGCTGGAAGTCACCGGCACCTCGGGCGGCGGCCTGGTCAGCGTCTTGATGACGGGCGCGCATGAAGTGCGCCGCGTGCAGATCGATCGCAAGTTGTTTGCTGACGATCCGGAAATGGCCGAAGACCTGGTGGCTGCGGCCGTCAACGATGCTGTCAACAAAGTAGCCGAAGCGAGCAAGAACAAGCTGGGCGGCATCACCGCCGGCATGAACTTGCCGGCCGGGTTCAAGATGCCATTTTGATGTCGTTCCCTCTCGCTTTTGAGAGGGAACAGGCCAAACCATGAGCTCATCGCCGCTCCTTGCCGAACTCATCGAAGCCTTGCGCTGCCTTCCCGGTGTGGGCAGCAAGAGTGCGCAGCGCATGGCGTTCCATCTGCTGGAACGCGAACGCGAGCGTGGCCTGAAACTGGCCAACGTGCTGCAGCAGGCGATGCAGAACATCGGTCACTGCACGCGCTGCCGCAATTTCAGCGAAACCACGGTATGCGCCACCTGCGCGAGCAGCAGCCGCGACCGGCATGTGCTCTGCGTGGTGGAATCGCCCACCGACCTTGCCGCGATCGAACAGGCCACCGGTTATCGCGGCCAGTACTTCGTCTTGATGGGACGCTTGTCACCGCTGGATGGCCTGGGACCGGAGGAGCTGGGTCTTGGGCTGTTGACCGAGCGCCTGGCCGAAGGCGAAGTGGAAGAACTGATTCTCGCCACCAATCCCACCGTGGAAGGCGAGGCGACGGCACATTACCTGGCGCAACTTGCGCGCGCGGCCGGCATTCGTCCAACGCGTCTGGCTCACGGCGTGCCGTTGGGTGGCGAGTTGGAATATGTCGATCGCGGCACCTTGGCGCATGCCTTCGGTAGCCGGCAATCCGTGGATTAAGGAGAAACGCACATGGCTGACACCATCTTCGGCAAGATCGTCCGGCGCGAAATTCCGGCCGATATCGTCTACGAAAACGACGACGTGCTGGCCTTCAAGGATCTCAACCCGCAGGCGCCGGTGCACGTGCTGTTCGTGCCCAAGCGCGCCATCGCCACCTTGAACGACGCCATGCCGGCCGATGCCGAGTTGCTGGGCAAGTTGATGCTTGCAGCGGCTGATTACGCGAAAGCGCAAGGCTTCAGTCATGACGGCTACCGCGTGGTGGTCAATTGCAACGAGCACGGCGGGCAGACCGTGTTCCATCTGCATGTGCACCTGCTGGCGGGGCGACGCATGCATTGGCCGCCAGGTTGATGCATTCGGCCCTTCGTAACGACGCAAAGAAAAACGCCGGCGGATGCCGGCGTTTTTCATAGGTGCCTTGCTGGCGAGGATCAGCGGTGGCGAACCACGATCACCCGCGGCGAGTACCAGCCACCCCAGCCCCAGCCGCCCCAGTAGGGGCCACCCCAATACGGACCCCAGTAGGGCCCCCAGAAGGGGTCGTACCAGCCTGGACCATACGGATAGCCGACCACCACCGGGCGCTTCGGCCACAGGTAGACCACGTCGGCTTCGATGCGCGGATAGGCATAGTCGTAATCGCCCACCTTGCGGCTGACCGTGCCCTGCAGGGCGCCGGTTACAGTGATTTCGCGGCCGGGCTTGAAGACTTCCGGATCGTAGAAGCCAGGACGGCAGGCCACGAAGCGGCCCTGCGAGTTGGTGTTGTCGTTGTCACCGGCGACCGGACGAGCTTCGTCGTCGAGCGGGCGGCTAAGCACGTAGAAGCAGGTGGCGTTCTGGCTCGGCTCGGTGCTGATGATGCTGCCACCCCAGCGCACCTGGGTGCCGTTGGCGGTGCCGCCTTGCTGGACGCTTGCGGTGGTGATGGGAGCGAAGTTGCCCTGCAGCGGCTTCGGCACCGTGGCGCACGCGGCCAGCAAGGTGGAAAGCGCAGCAAGACTGATGATTCTGTATAGGGGAGACATGACGTGTTTCTCCATCTGGGGCGGGTGCATGCTACATCGTTGCGCTGTATTCAGACCATGCGGCGCGGGTGGAAATTCCGTACTGCCTGTCTGAAGGTGCGCAAGGATTCCGTGGAAGGTTCGAGAGTGGCGTAGCGCAGTTCGATATAGCACCTCATCAAATGGTCCAGTTCCGCGCGTTGACCGGGTAGTGCGCGGCTGGCGCGGCGAAGGAAATGCTGCGGCCCTTCGCTGCGCCGGCGTATGACTCCGGCTTGCGCAAGCTTGCGTTCCAGTGAGCGCAGTGCCGCAAGCGCCGGGTCGCCTTCCGGTCGACGCCACAACGCCCACGCCAAGCCCAATGCTCCGAACACCGCTATGCAGATCACCAGCAGCCTGGTCAGCAGACCGATGTCCGCCTCGCGTATACCGAACGGGATCAGTAATCCGCGCTGGCGCAATGCGTCGAAACCAATAACGCTTTGGTTCCACCATCGGTTGACGATGTCCCAATGGTTGCGCATCGATTCCAGGAATCCTTCCTGATACCAGGGCAGCTGACCGCCGGCGGCACTGGCCGCACCCAGCGAAATGCGTTGCGGGCGTACGGCCGCGGTGGGGTCGACGCGCACCCAGCCGCGCCCCTCCAGCCACACTTCACTCCAGGCATGCGCATCGGCATTGCGCACCAGCAAGTACTGGCCCATGTTGTTCCAGAAGCCGCCCTGGAAACCGGTGACCACGCGCGCGGGAATGCCGGCGGCACGCATCAGCACGGTGAAGGCGGAGGCGTAGTGTTCGCAAAAACCTTCGCGTGTACTGAACAGAAAATCATCGACCGCGTTACGGCCCAGCGGCGCCGGCAGCAAGGTGTAGCTGAAGCCGTCGTTATGGAACATGTTCAGTGCAGCTCGGATGATGGCCGCGTTGTCGTGCCCGTAGCGCTGGCGCCACTGCTCGGCGAGTGCATGAGCGCGCGGATCGAAGCCATCCGGCAGTTGCAGGGCATGCATGCGCGTGTCGATGTCCAAGCTCGGCTGCAAGCGATACGTCACCGCCGAGCGCACGTCGTAGTCCCGCACCTCATCGATCGGCTTGTCCGCGAAAACTTCACCGTCCGTATGCGCTTGCGACTGCATAGGTGCCGCCAACGGCACATCCAGCGTGGGCAACACGTGCTGATGCGTGGGTTCCAGGCTTATGTGGTAGCTGATCGTCTTGGCGGCTTCGACCGGTATCGACGTGCTCAGCGGTTGCTCGGAGCGCTGCCAGTCGTGGCCGTCGTAGTTCCACATCACGAAAGCGCGGAAATAACGCTTGTCTTGCGGCGGCGGTGGTCCGTCGAAGCTCACGCGCATGGCGGCAGTGTCGTCGGTAAGCAGCTCGTTGAACTCACTGGGCGACATGTGATCGGCGAGCCCGGTGCGCGCCGCCGCCTGGTTGTTGTTGCCCCACAACGGTGTACTCAGCCGTGGAACGAGCACGAAGGCGCTAAGCGCCAGCGGCAAGGACGCGGCCAGCAGCCCGAGCGCCGGCAGCAATTGGCGTGGCAGCGTGGGCGAGGCTTGCGTGGGCTCGAGCGAACGCCAGGTGGTCAAGGCCGGCAGCAGGCCGAGCGCCACCACGAAGGTGGCCACCATGCCTTGGCCGAACAACAACGCCGCCATCAACAGGAAGCATGCGAAGGCGGCGGCGACACGCGCATCCCGTGGTGCTTCGCTTTCGGTGAGTTTCAAGACGAGCAAGCCCGCGGCGAGTGCCGAACCAGGTTCGCGCCCGAACAGGTTGCCGTAATCGAGCACGACGGCACCGACCAGCACCGCCAGCAGCGGCAGCTTCAACCAACTGGGTACACGTGCCGGCCGATAGCGGCGCTGCCACCAGCGCAGTCCAAGTGCTACGAACAAACCCAGCGTCAGCCCGATGGGCAAATGGCCTGCGTGCACGGCCAGCACAAAAGCGCTTGTGATGCACAGCAGATCAAACGTGCGGTCGCCGATCCGCTCTTGCACGTGAGGTTTGGCTTCTCGCCAGCGGATCATGGAATCACCGCCAGTGCGCTCATGCAGCGCGCGTAATGCGAAGGGCCACCGCCGATGCCAATGGCTTCGCTGGGCAACCACAAACTCCATTGCCGCCCTTGTGCCTGCGCTTCGCCCAGCCAGCGCGCGAGCCGCGCAATGCGCGCTTCGTTATCGAGTCCGCGCAGATGACGCCAGTCCAGTCGCCATTCCTGATGGCCCTGTGGTTGCTCGTAATCTTTCACTAGCAGGTTTTCATGCCGGGCGCTGGCCTTCCATGCGACGTGGCGCATGGAATCGCCACTGCGGTAATCACGCAATGAAGCGAGATCTTCGCCCCGATGCAGACGCTGCTTGCGATGATCCTCCAGCGGCAGGTTCGGGGCGGGGCCGCCGATTTCAGGCCGTGGCCACACCAGCACGGCGTAGTGCGGATTCACCCAGCTCCATGCGCGAAACAGGCCCATCGGCCAGGTCGTCCAGATACGCAGCCGTGGTATGGATAGCCACCCACGATGCTCGGTAAGAATGCTGACGGTGACGTCGGCGCGGCCATTTACATCGAAGGCTTGCGTCACCTCGCCGATATCCAGCCGCACGGCCTGGCGCTTATGGCGGGCTTCGAAATCGAACGTGACGTCGATCGGATCGCCTGCCACCGCATGACCTGCGCGCACGCCGCGTATGCGCAGACCATTCAAAGTGCGGAACGCCACCAGCATGCTGATCGACGTCGTCGCACCAAGTAAGCAGGTCAGCAGCAATCCTGCGTTGTTTGAATAATTGAGACTGCCAACCATCATCACCAGCAACAGCAGGGTGAACGCCATGCCGAATCCGGTCGGCACGATATAGATGCGCCGGCGATGCAGTTCGATCGGCAGGTCTTCCTGGCGTCGATGCCGGGTCAGCGCCGGCAAGCGACGTTCGGCCCAGTGCTGCAGGCGCTGCCACTGAGTTCGTACGGACATGTTCAGAACCTGCGTGCGGCTTCGGCGTAGCCCGCGTTGTCGCGGTGCGTTCGCCAGGTGGTGGTGCGTGCCGCCGCCTTTGACTGGCCGTCAAGTCCAGCCGCGCACCGCCGCCTGGCGAAAGCACCGTGGTAACCCTCTGGGCCGGGGCTGTTTGTCCAGCGAGATATGTCCCTGCTTAGTGGTGTATTGGCGTGCACGACTCTTTCCCCTTGCCTGATGGGCAAACAGTCTCGGCGCGGGCCACGCCGAGGCCGCATGCAGGCTCCTAGTCGACGGCGACTTCGTTCAACAGCGTGCGTGCGAGAGTGTCGCCGTTGGCGCCGCGCGCGGCGACCAGTCGATGCGCGGCAAGCGGCACGAACAGCGCCTGCAGATCTTCCGGCAGCACATGCCCGCGATCGCTGAGCATGGCCCATGCACGTGCGGCGGCCAGCAACGAGAGGCCGGCGCGCGGTGAAAGGCCGACGCGAATCTCCGGATGGCGGCGGCTTGCGGCCAGCAAGGCTTGCAGATAGTCGAGCAGGGCAGGGCTGGCGGTGATGGACTTGGTCTGCCGATTCAAGGCGGCAAGGTTGGCGGCATCCAGCTGCGGAACCAGATGGGTAAGCAGGTCGCGCCGATCGCTGCCGGTGAGCAGTTCGCGTTCGGCAGTGGCGTCTGGGTAATCCAGCGATACGCGCAGCATGAAGCGATCGAGTTGCGAATCGGGCAGCGGAAAGGTGCCGGCCAGGTCGAGCGGGTTTTGCGTGGCAACCACGAAGAATGGATCGGGCAGAGTGTGTGTCTGGCCATCCACTGTCACCTGCTTTTCGGCCATCGCTTCCAGCAGGGCGCTTTGCGTTTTCGGTGTAGCGCGATTGATTTCGTCAGCGAGCAGCAGGCCGGCGAAGACCGGGCCTGGGTGGAAACGGAACTGTCCTGTCTCGCGCTCATACATGCTGACCCCGATAATGTCGGACGGCAGCAGGTCGCTGGTGAACTGCACGCGCTGGAAATCCAGTGCAAAACTCGCCGCCAGCGCATGCGCCAACGTGGTCTTGCCGACGCCGGGTACGTCTTCCAGCAACAGATGGCCGCCTGCAATCAGGCAGGTAAATGCCAGCTTGACCTGGCGTGCCTTGCCGAGCAGCACTTTGTTGACTTGGGCGATGGCGGCGTGAAGGCGCTTTTGCAGGTTTTCATCACGAAGCGGAGTGATGGCTGACATGGGTTTGCGGGAACCGAGGACAGATAGAGAGGGCGACGCCAGTGTAGTCGCCGGCATTGCACGCTGGCGAGCGGCTTTCGTCACAGTGTTCCTCGGTTTGTCGTTGGTGAAGCTGCTGCTTGCCTTGACCGTTCAGCCGTTCGGGGACGAAGCGTTCTATTGGGAGGAAAGCCGTCACCTCGCCTGGGGTTATAGCGATCTGCCGCCGTTGACGGCCTGGCTGATCCGCCTGGGTGATAGCGTGTCGGGGCATGGACTTTTAGGCATGCGCTGGCCGTTCCTGCTGTTGGGTAGTGCGCTGCCGTGGGTATTGGTGCTGTTCGGTCGCCGCGCTTTCGATGCACGGGTCGGATGGCAGGCCGGCTTGCTGTGCCTATGCCTGCCGTTGGCCGGCAGCCTGGGCGTATTGGCGTTGCCTGACGTGCCGCTTACCGTCGCGGGACTGGTGGCCATGTATGCGCTGCTGCGTGCGATGGATGAGGATCAATGGCGCCATTGGCTGCTGCTTGGCGTGGCGCTCGCATGTTGCTGGATGAGCCATTACCGCGCAGCGATGTACATGCTGGCTGGCTTGCTGTTGATGCTGCTGACGCCGCGTGGGCGCATGCAATGGCGGCGTGCGGGTTTCTGGTTGGCAATATTTATTGCCGCGTTGGGATTGGTTCCCTTGCTGATTTCCAATTGGCAACAGCACGGCGCTGGTGTTGCTTTTCAGGTGATCGAGCGCAATCCGTGGCGTTTCCATGCGGATGCGTTGGTGCAGCCATTGGAGCAGGCAGTGACATGTACGCCGCTGTTGTATGCATGTCTGTTGTGGGCGGCGTGGCAATGTTGGCGCCGGCGCCATGAAGGCAATCGATGGGATGTTCTTGCATGGCTATCGTTGACCTTCATCGTTGTTTATTTCGTGGCGGGATTGTTTGCCGATAACGAACGCTTTCGCGTGCACTGGCCGTTGCCGGGTTATCTGCCTTTGCTGGTGGCGCTGCCGGCGTTGCTGCATCGATCGGCACAGGCGCGCGCATGGCGTGTGATCGCGGTATGGGGTGCGGCGCTCGCGCTGTTGGTGCAAGTCGTAGGGCTGACGTACTTGTTGCTGGCTGCGTATCCAGGTGCCGCGCGAGCGTTTGGCGCGACCCGCATCGTGCCGACCGCCTTTGTGGGGTGGCGTGAGAGCGCGGAAATCGCCAGGCAACAACTGGTTACGCAGCCGGCGCTGTTGGTGGCGGACAATTTCATGATGGCGGCCGAGTTGGATTTTCAGTTCGACGGCAAGCGCGAGATCTACACGCTAGATAATCCGCTCAACGTGAAATACGGACGCGCGCCGCAGCTGGCGATATGGGCGGTGGATGAAACGGCATTGCGGCGCAAGTATTCCGGTGCATCGGTGTTGCTGGTCGTCGATGAAAACGCCGCGCGTGGACGCGATCGTGAAGCGTGGCTTGGTTCGTTGTGCGCGCGTATCGATGACCTGCAACCTGTGCAGCGTTTGAACCTGTTTGAGGGGCGCAAGAGCATTGCGTTTTATCGCGGACATGTTGCGCGCGTGATGCAAGCAAGCAATGCGCGTGATTGCGTTGCCTGGAAAGCTTACGCGTCGAATTTGTAGGTTGGGATGAAATCCCAGCCTACGGGACGTCATGGCACTTCAAGACCTGCTTCGCGCAGCAGTCTTGCGAGTGCTATCAATGGCAAGCCAATCAATGCTGTCGGATCGTTGTTTTCAATGCGCTCGAACAAGCTGATGCCGAGCCCCTCGCATTTGAAACTCCCGGCACAATCAAGTGGCTGTTCGCGCTCGATGTAGCGGCTGATTGCTTCCGGTTGCAGCTGGCGAAAATGCACGCGGGTGAGATCAAGATGCGTGCGTGATTGTTTGCTGGCGGTATCGAACACGCATAGCGCCGTGTGAAAGGAAACGATGTGGCTGGAGCAGGCGCTTAATTGAGCATGCGCACGTTCGGCGGTGTCGGGCTTTTCCAGCAGCCGGCCATCGAGTTCAGCAACCTGATCCGAGCCGATGACCAGGGCATCGGCTACACCGTTACCGGCATCGGTTGCCTTGGCGATGGCCAGCCGCATGGCACGTGCAGCTGGCATCTCTCCGGGCTGTTCGGTTTCCGGTGTGCCTGGCGCGCGCTGCTCGAAAGCCAGATCCAGGCGTCCAAGCAGTTCGGCGCGGTAGCGGGAGGTGGAGCCGAGCACCAGCCGTCGCTGGTGGCTCACGAATGCGAATCCTGGCGGATGTGCTCGCGCATCGCGCTGTCCAGTTCGTCCTGTGCCTCGCCAAGGGCCTGGAGCAGGGGACGGAGCCGGTCGCGGGTCTGGTCCATGGACCGTGCGGCGGCGTCCAGTTCCCCCAGGCTGGCGGTGGGGGCATGATCGCGGATCCAGATGCGCTGTTGCAGCAGGGCGCGCAAGCCGGCGTCTACGGCGTTGGCGGCATCCTGTTCGCTGGCGGCAGGGAGGTCAGGGTTCATCGACATCACCGCGTGGGCCTGCTTGAGTTTGGCTCGGCAGGATTTGAGGTCGGCTTCGACTCGATCGGCCAGCTCCAGCAGGCGCCTGAGGCTGGCGTTGCGCCGGTTCAGTCGACGCAGCAGGAAGGTGCCGCCGAGGGCGACGGCCAGTAGAATGAACAGGGCGATCAAGCCGATCGTGAGGGAAGTGTCCAAGGGAGTGCCGGCTTAGGGCTTAGGATTCGCGCAGTCTGCCGCATGCATTCGGTTCAGGCAAAGCGTAGGGCCGGACGATGTGATGGGCTGCGCGGTTGACTTAACCTCCCGGGAAACTTACTATTTCCCGGTTATGTCCGCGACACTGCCAGAGTCCGTGGACGCTTGGCGCATGGTTT
>Ga0055542_1001504_pt1 | contig 11358 bp, 6 predicted proteins | sample AraplaCol_mMF_r2_2_FD_55026 | JGI IMG/M metagenome (GOLD analysis project Ga0055542, IMG submission 55026) | Arabidopsis root microbial communities from North Carolina, USA - plate scrape CL_Col_mMF_r2 | ecosystem: Host-associated > Plants > Roots > Endosphere | place: USA: North Carolina
TCAGAGCAAATGGATGATTCGCTTCGCTCACCCCTTCGGGGCCATCCTTCGGATGTTCTCCGCGCTGCGCGCTACGTCCCGCTTTCGCGGGAATGACGGCCCTGAGGAGGGGGCGTGTTTCATGACAACCCACGCATCCCGCTTATCTGGGCAGTCCATGCAAAAGACGGCCAGCATGACCGCCGTCACGGAAAAATGACAGCGCTTGTATTTTCATTTTGACAGCGCTTGTACTTTCGCATCTTGAGCGCCACAACAACCAGAAAATCCGGCGGCGACTGTCCCCACACGGCTGCATCAAAAGCGTGCCGTGGAATCGCCCATCCCCAATGTTTGGCTGTGATTTCATCCATCGCATAAAGGAGACAGTCCATGCAAAAGAGCATTCGTTCGACGCAGTGGTCCACGCTGGTACTAAGTTCGCTGGGTAGCTCGATCTGCGCCGTGCTTTCCACCACCGCACTAACGGCCATGCCGATCCAGTCGGTGCATGCGCAGGCGACGTGCGTGGCCGCCTGGAGCGCTTCGGCCGTCTATACGCAAGGCGAGACGGCCAGCGAAAACGGCATCAATTACGAGGCCAATTGGTGGACGCAAGGCAATGATCCGGCCACCAACAACGGCGGTCCCGGCAGCGGCCAGCCGTGGACCGCACAAGGCAGTTGCGGCAGCGCGCCGACACCTACACCCACGCCAACGCCAACGCCAGCACCTTCGCAAAGCTACGGCGCCATCGACGAACCAGGCGGCGTGGCGCAGTTCTACGCCGACGGTGGCACATGGGCCGACCTGCACTACACACCTGCCGGTGGCAGCCAGCTCAACGTGCGCATGAGCAACAGTGGCACCGACAACACCTATGATGTATCCGGCCTCACCAATGGCGAACAAGTGAGCTACTGGTTCACCATCGGCCAGAGCGATGGATCGGCGGTGAATACACCTTCGCAAACATTGACGTACGCAACGCCGACACCCACACCAACTCCGACGCCGACACCTTCGCCGTCAGGCCCGGTGTTTCCCGCAGCAGGCACCACCTTCAACCTGGTCAATGGCACCAACGGCGCCTATGCCGACAACCAGATCTACTGGACCATGGTCGGCCAGGATCCTGCGCACCCTGGCACCTTCGTGCACGTCGATTGTTCGGGCAACCTGATTCCGATGGCGCCGGGTGACAACGGTGCGCTGAGCAAGAACGGCCAGAGCTATGCCGATTACTCGATTCCGTTCTCGCAGTGCAAATCATTCACCGTGCCGCAGATTCTTTCCGCACGCATCTACCTGAGCGTTGCCAGTCCGATGTATATCCAGGCGGTCGGCAACCCGGTGTACGGCTACACCGGGCCGAATATCGATAACCCCACTGATCCCAACATCAACGTGACGTTCGACTTTGTGGAAGTGAACATCAACGCCACCAACTTCTACGGCAACACCACGCGCGTCGATCAATTCGGCATGCCGATTCGGCTGGAACTGCAAGATCCCAGCGGCTACGACCACACCGTGGGCGAAACGGAAAGCCGCGCCGCGCTGTTCCAGGAATTCGTGGCGCAGGTGCCGGCGCCGTTCCAGTCACTCGCCCAGGTGCAGGCGCCGTATCGCATCGTGGCGCCGGCACACGGCAGCTTTGGCGCGGGCGGTTCTCAGGCTACTTATCTGGATAGCTACATCCAGTCCATCTGGAATCAATACCGCAGCCAATCGCTGGTATTCACCGATGCGCAAGGCACGTTCACCGGCAACGTGGTCGGCAACCAGTTCGTGTTTACCGACGGGCAGGGCACGTATTACATCAACAACGTGCCGACCACGCAGGAGGTATTGCTAGGCAATGGCGTGTTCAACGACGCCAGCAATGCAGCGGCCGGCGTGGCAACGGCCAAGCAGTTGCAGATCCAGGCGCAAGTGGATGCGGCGTTGAATCGCCACGTGGCCGAGAATGCGGCAGCGTGGGATACATCAGCGAACTTCTACAACAGCGCTCCGACCAACTCCTACTCCGCGTTCTGGCACGCGCACAGCATCAACGGGCTGACCTACGGTTTTCCGTATGACGACGTAAGAGGCTTCAGCTCGTCGTTGATTGGCACCAATCCTACGGTGGCTACCATTACGGTAGGTTGGTAAGGGTACAAAGGAAGGCCCCGCATAGCGGGGCCTTCCAGATTCGTCATTAATGTGAAGCAGGTTGGGGGTGAGCGAACGCGAACCCCAACGTTACGCTGCCCATATGCCGTACAAAAAAACGTCGGCTGGGATGCCAATCCAAGCTCTGCCGCGAGATGACGGATGTTGGGACTGGTATCCCTGCCTGCGTCCTGTCGATAGCTGCATGAAAAAGACAACACAGAACTGCCAGGCTGAGCAGAAACCCGGCATGTTTTCACTCATCCATGCTTGACAGGGTGGATGGCGTGGGTCTACGTTTTATTATATGACAAATACGCGTAGCAGGCCGTATGTTGTCATTTTCACCGGGTGGGCCGTGGAGGTGGCCAGCAAGCTTCAGCCCATTCGACGTGGCCCGTGATGTCCAGCAGTTGCTGTTCGATTCCAAGAAGGTGAGGAGTTTGCTGAGTTGGCCGGTATCGGCAGCTTGCAGGCCGTTGTTCCATGTTCGCTCATGAAGGCCGCAGCTCTTGCTCGGATCTGCAGGGTTCGTTTCCCTATGGAGCACGCTGCCTCAATCCATAGAAGGGAATGTAGACAGTCATGAATACCTTTGCATTTAAAGGCGGTGCAGCGGCACGTTGTTCAAGGGCGCAGACTTTGAAATGGGTTTTATCACGCGGTGTCTTGGCGTGCGGGCTGCTTGGGCTGGCGACAAGTGCGGGCGCTCAGGTCAACGGCGTGGCCCAGAAACCTTATCTTGGCTGGAGCAGTTTCAGCCAGCAGACGCTCGACGCCAGCTTTCTTACTCAAGCCAACATCATTGCGCAATCCGATGCGCTGGTTGGCTCAGGATTGCAGGCGCATGGTTTCAATTACATCAATATGGATTCGGGCTGGCATGGCGGCTTTGATGCGAACGGCAGGCCGATTCCCGATCCCAGCTTGTTCCCGGATATCAAGGCGCTGATCGATCACATCCACCAGAATGGCCAAAAGGCTGGCATCTATTGGATACCGGGTGTGGAAGAGCCAGCGGTAACGGCCAACTCCCCGATCCTTGGCACGCCGTATCACATCCAGGACATTCTCACCGTCCCGTACACGGCGGGGAATGCGTTCGGCGGTTCGGGCACGTCGCCTTACCATTACAAAATCGATTTCACCAAGCCCGGCGCGCAGGCGTATATCGATTCGGTGGTGGCGCTTTTTGCGTCATGGGGTGTCGATTTCATCAAGCTCGATGCGGTGACGCCAGGCTCGTACAACGACAATCTCACTATCGACAACCGGACTGACGTCGCAGCCTGGTCCAAGGCCATCGCAAACAGCGGCCGTCCCATCTGGCTGACGATTTCATGGGAGATCGATCAGGATTACCTCGGCACCTGGCAGCAGTTTTCCAACGCGCGCCGCATCGACGATGACGTGGAATGCGAAGGCCGTTGCGACACGCTTACGGATTGGTCGCGCATTTACAAACGCTTTCGCGACCTGCCAGGTTGGGAGAATGCAGCTGGCCCCACGCTGGGCTGGAATGACATGGATTCGCTCGATATCGGCGACGGCAAACTGGATGGCCTCTCGCATGCCGAGAAGCGCTCGGCCATCACGTTATGGGCGATGGCGAACGCGCCGATCTATCTTGGCGGTGATCTGACGAAGATCGATGCATTCGGCAAGCAGTTGGCAAGCAACGATGACGTGCTTGCCGTCGATCAATCCGGCAAACCCGCAAAGCAAGTTCTTGGCGGCGATCTGCCGGTATGGGTTTCCGATCTTGGCGATGGCAACTATTACGTAGCTTTGTTCAATATGAATGCGGTGCCGGCGGAGGTGAAGTTGCCATGGCGGGAAATCGGGCTGGATGGCGTGCACCAGGTGCGCGACCTGTGGGCGCGAAGGGATCTCGATCCGCCATCCGATGTGTTCTCGACCCAGTTGGATGGACATGGTGTGCAGCTGCTCAAAATCGCAACGCGGGTAGGGCATGCGCCCGCCATGCCTTCCTTCAGTTACGAAGCGGCGTCGGCGACCTTGGCAGGTAATGCGTCGATTGCTGATTGCCCGAGTTGTTCGGATGGCAAAAAGGTCGGCGGTCTCGGCCTTGGCGTCGGCAATACCGTGACGTTCCCGAATGTCTACGTGCGCCACGCCGGCGTGTATCTGATGCAGGTCGATTCGATGACGTTTGCCTTGCGCTCGTATCTGTATACGGTCAACGGCGGCCCATACCAAACGCTCAATTCGGGCGGCGGAAGTTTTCTGATTCCATCCAGCACAACAGTGCCGGTTTGCCTGCAGGCAGGCTACAACAATATTCAATTCGGCAACCCCACCAGCTATGCGCCCGATCTGGATCGCATCGTGATCAGCGGGCAGGGCGATGCCGTATTGCCAACCGCTACGACATACGAAGCCGAGCAAGCCATCCTGAGCGGCACGGTCACCGCGGGTTTCAGCAATTATGCGTCGGGCCTTTCCAAGGCCAGCAATATCGGCAACGGCGCGGCCAATACGGTGACTTTCTCGCATGTCACCGTTCCGAAATCGGGCACGTATCAGCTTGAAATCGACTATGCGACGAGCGGTGCGCGCACGCTGGTTGTCACCGTCAACAGCGCCGCGCCGGTTTCGTTGAATCTGGACGGAAGCACCTTCGACGACCCGCGGCCGGCGCTGCTGCGCGTTCAACTGAAAGCCGGATCCAATACCATCCAGATGGGCAATCCGAATAGTTATGCGCCGGATCTTGATCGTATCGTGGTGTCGCCGGTAATCGCCGGCACGACAACACAAACGTGCCCCAGCTTGCAGTAGTTTGAGATGAGCGGAACGCGAACCCGACGTTTCGGTACCCTATGCCGCGCAGGGGTGTTGGGGTTCGGCGGTGCCTCGCCCCAACGGTCATGCGGTTCCCGGAGCACCCGCCATGATGAAACCGCCAAAGGGCCGTCATTCCCGCTTTCGCGCATTGCTGTCCAGGGAAAATTTTTAAGCGGACTGACAAAGCGTTGAGAAGGGATGCTCTCGCGTAAATCCATACGGGAGGCAACTCGCAAAAAAGTACGGCCAACGCGAGGTCGATGAGTTCATCACGAACAGCTCCCTCCCCTGCTTGCAGGGGAGGGCCGGGGTGGGGTGAGTGCTTGCCGGAAGCTTTCCCGCAAGGGTTCACCCCCCTCCCAACCTCCCTCCCCGATCGAGTCGAGGACAGGCTCTGCAAGCAGGAGGAGGAGCCGGTTCGGAGCATTGTTTTCGCTCTCGCGAATGTTGCGAAATTTTCTTGGACAGCAGTGCGCTTTCGCGGAAATGACGGCCATGAGGCGGGGACGTGTTTTATGGCAACCTACATGCGGACCGCGTGCACTCAATCGTGATAGAGCTGGCTACGGCCGCCATCGATCAGCAAATCCGTGGCGTTGATAAAGCGTGCTTCGTCGCTGGCCAGGAACAACGCGGCATACGCAACTTCTTCGGGTGTGCCGATGCGTTTGCAGGGCAGCAGTTCCGTCTGCCTGCGGCGTTCGGCTTTGGGATCCGGGCATGATTGGAAATAGCGTTCGGCAGCTGGCGTCAGGATCAATCCTGGTGAAATCGAGTTCACGCGGATACCACGCGCTGCATATTCCAGCCCTAACGCGCGCGTGAGTCCGATCAAGCCATGTTTGGCGACCGGGTAAGGGAAACTGCCCGGAATGATCTTGTGCCCATGCACGGATGCAATATTCACGATATGTCCGTAGCCTGCCTCGAGCATGGATGGCAACACCGCACGCGCGCAGTGCCAGGCACCTTGCACATTCACGCCGAGGTTGAGTTGCCAATCCGCGTCGCTCAAGGTCAGCGGGTCGCGGAAGACGTTGACGCCGGCGCCGTTGATCAGGATGTCGATGCGTCCGAGCGTTTCCTTGGCCTGCGCGACAGCGCGCTGCACGTCGTCGGCGTTCGATACATCGGCTTGCACGGCGATGGCATCGTGACCTGCACCGACGAGTTGGCGCGCCGATGCTTGGACAGCGGCGGCGTCGATATCCAACAATGCCAGCGCTGCTCCTTCGCGCGCAAACAGTTGGGCGATGGCGCCGCCGATGCCGCTGGCGGCGCCTGTGATGAGGGCTGTTTTGTTTTCAAGCCGAAGGCGCATGGTCTATTCGCGATCGAAAGTGATGGCCGTGCCTTGGAAATCCCCATGCATCACGACGTCGATACCCATGTTCATCCAGTAGGCGCCGCTTGCCACGGTGGGCGTATGCGCCGCCAAGGTTCCCTGCAGCACGTGCACGCGGTAGCGCGCCTCCGGATCGAGCCCCTGCAAGCGCACGGTCGGATACGGGTAACCTTCGGTGCTGGAATGCAGGAAGGCGAACAGCACGGCATGCGCCTTGTCGGGCGAGACATCCTCGGTGGCCGAATGCTCGCTGCCGTTATCGGGCGAGACCAGCCGATACAGATCGCCATGCTGCACGGTCTCGCGGATGGTCTTGTAATCGGCGACCAATCGTTTGGCGGTGCTCATGTCCTGCGCACTCCATTTGCCCAGGTTCGCACCGATGCCGAGCGAGCCTTGCATGGCTGACAGGAAACGGTATTCCAGCGACAGGCTGCGCCCATTCACGAAGGAGGGCGAGTCGGTCACCCACGCCATCATCACGCCCGGCGTATGCGCCTGGGTAAAACCATCCTGGATGCGCAGACGGTCGTAGGCATCCGTGTTATCGGACGTCCACACTTCGTCGGTGAGATGCATGATGCCGAGATCCACGCGACCACCGCCGCTGGAGCACGATTCAATCTCCACGTTCGGGTGCTTGCGGCGCAGTTCTTCCAGAATGCCGTAGACATTGCGCACGAAATCGACATAGACGTTTTTCTGTTGATCCGGCGATATGGCCGGCCAACCTGGCTCGGACCAGCTGCGGTTGTAATCCCACTTGAGGAAGGCGATCTGGTTTTCGCTGAGCAATTTGTCGAGTGCGTTGAACACGTAAGCGCGCACGTCCGGCCGTGCAAGATTGAGCACCATCTGATTGCGGCCCAGCGTGCGCGGGCGACCGGTCATGTTGAGCACCCAATCGGGATGCGCGCGATAGAGATCGCTGTCCGGATTGACCATTTCCGGTTCAACCCAGATGCCGAAATCCATGCCCAATGCGTGAACGCGATCGATCAAGGGTTTCAATCCATGCGGGAATTTCTGCGGATTGACGGTCCAGTCGCCCAAGCCGGCCTTGTCGTTGTTGCGCGCACCGAACCAGCCGTCGTCGACCACAAAACGTTCGACGCCGATGCTTGCGGCTTTTTCCGCGAGTGCGATTTGTCCGGCCTCGTTGACGTCGAAACCGGTCGCCTCCCAGGAGTTGTAGAGCACGGGGCGCGCACGCGGATGCGGCGCCTGCGGCAGGATGCGCGTGAGTTCCAGCCGGTGCATCAAGCGCGAGGCTTCGCCCATGCCGCCATCGGTGACGCCGGCATAGAAGCTGGGCGTTTGCAGGCTTGCACCGGGTGCCAGCTTGTAGCCGAAATCAAACGGATTGAAGCCGCCGGTGATGCGTACTTGATCGACCTGATCCTGCTCGATCGTCATCTGCCATGACCCGCTCCACGCCAGCGCGCCGAACCACACTTGCCCGTGGGTTTCATCGGTGTCGTTGCGGCGAACCGCGAACCATGGCTCGTTCTGCATGCCGGTGCTGCCACGGCGGCTTTCGAGCATGGTCTTGCCTGGTTGCACGGGACGTTCGTAGATATCGTTCTCGCCCGCCCAGCGCCCGGCAAGGTAACGCAGGGTGTAATCGCGTGCGCGCGGCAGGAACCACGTGCCCGCGGCCGCTTGTTCCACGATCACCGGTGTGGAGGTGCGATTCTCGATCACCGCGCTGCGCCGCACGATGCCGGTGCCGGGGTCGATGTCGTATTGCAGGGTGACGACAATGGGCCGCTCGATGTCCTGCATGACGATGGACAGCACGTTGTCATGCACGCTGTTGGACACGTAGTGCAGCACCAGATCGCGGTTGCCATCTGGAAAGGTCACTTTGAGATCAGGCTCGTAGTAGAGCCCTTCGCCCCAGCCGGTATATTCCTGCGGAATGGCGTTGACCGCGCCATCGATCGCGTCACGGCCGGGCGGCGCAATGGGCTTGGGCAAAGGATCGTTGGATGCCAGCCGCGGCCCCCAGTAGATCGACTGCAATTGCCCCTTGTCGTTGACGCCGAATGCGTAGGTGACCTTCGCCGCGTCCAGCCGGAAGACCTGGCCCGATACCTCGATATGCGCGGTGTCGTTACGGGGCGATGCGCACGCCTCGTGCAATGCAGTGCACATGATCAACACCATCGCGCCGAGGATCGCCAAGCGATGGCGGACGCGTGCTTTGGAAAGTTTCATCGAGCGGGAACCCCTTTGATCGCCGTGGCCAGGCGGCAAAGGTGGTTTTATACGACAAATGTTGTTCGGGTGCTTGCTGCAGTGTGGCAATCCGTTGCGATGTAGCCTGCGCGTGTATGTCGCTCATGCCGTTTTGCGCACGCGTGATGATGAAACTCGCCTGATATCCGTCGCCCTGGCGAATGCCGGGGCGACGGATGAGAGAGAACGCATCATCAAGTACGAAAGTGCCTGATAACTATTGGACGATATTCGCCGTCACGTGATATACGCGCCCACCCCAACCATCATTGGGGAAGGCATCGGACACCTTCACATAGACCGGCTTGGCGCCATTGGAAGCGGCACCGAGATACGGCGTGAGGTCGATGGTGCGAGCGGCCTTGTTCGAGCCATCGGTGACGGGCTGCGTCTCTTGCAGCACCGTCGTCCAGTTCTGGTTGTCCGTGCTCACTTGCACCAGGAATTCGTTGTCGATGGTCAGTGTGACCTGCGCGGAGGTGGTGTCGGCAGGGAAGGGGAAGCGATAGGTGAAATGCGCCGTGCCGTCGGCGAAACGGTTTTGCACGCCGTTGCTCTGCGAGCCATCGGGATCGAACAACCACGGCGTTTCATTGACCGTGCCCGTGTCGAAGTCGATGGTGTGGGCGATCAACACGTCAGCCTGTGCGATGAAGCTCATGCCGGCTGCGGCCACATTTGCGGTGACCATCTGATGTCCGTCCGCAGCCGTGCTCGGCACGGTGATGGTCAGCGGGATGGTGGTGCTTACCGGATTGGCGTTGCCATGGGGTTGCAAGCGCACCCAGGTGGTGGATGGCGTGGCCGTCCAACCGGTGGGCGTGTTGATGGAAGCGCGTGTTTGCAGTGGGAAGAATCCGGTTGCCGAAACGCCAAGATCGACCGCGATGGATGTGTTGCCCGACGCTGGCGGCATGATCACCGGTTGCGCCGGCGACATGGTTGCAGCCAGCGATTCCCATGGTGTCACAGCCGGCACGTCGCCAATCAGCGCACTCAGCGCGCTGGCCTGCGTGCGCCAGTCAAACACATTGGGATGATCGTTGTTGGTGACGCCGGACCAGCGCGTGCCGAGCCGGTCGGCGGCGTCGCGGTCATCGTTCCAGATGCTTTCGGCTTGCTGCTCGAGGAAGGCGGCGTAGCGTGGAGCGTGCGTGGTGTCGACAAGATCGGTCCAGTAGCGCATGAAGATGCCCTTGAACTGCTTGCCGTTGTCGTCGCAGGTTTGGTCCGTGGCATCGCAGCTTTCGGTGAGGATGCCGTTGCTCACCAACCCGTTCGGGCCGATCGCGGCATCCGCAAGTTGCTGCACGCTCGCCAGAATCTTCGGATCGCGCGTCGCACGCCACAATTCCAGGCCGGCGCCGATCGCCATGCCCTGGTTGTAGCTCCACACCGTCTGGCCGTTGTTGGTGCAGGCATTGGTGAGGCCATCGTTGACCAGGCCGTTGGCGTTGATCATGCCGCTGTTCTGGAACCATGCCCACGCGGTGCTTGAACGCGCCAGCCATTGCGTGTCGCCGGGGATGCGGTTGTGCAATTCGGCGGTCAGCCGAATCCATAATCCATTGGTCACCGCGTTCTTGTAGGTGCGCTCGGCATTCCACCACACGCCACCGCCGCAGGTGCTGGTGTCCCAGTAGCCGTACACGTAGTTGGCGATGGTGACCGCCATGTTGAGGTACTTCGGATTGCCGGTGATGTCATACGCTTCCACCCAGGTCAGCGCCCACCATTCGGAGTCATCGATGGCGCGGCTCGTGAAGTTGCCCAGCAGCGGATCACCCGACAACACGCCGGCAGGGAACACGCCTTTGTCCTTTTCGAACGTGTTATCCAACTGGCTGAGATAGCGGCGGTCGCCGGTGCGTTGCATGTAATCGCCAATGGTCTGCAAGGCGACGGCGGAGTTCCACCAGCTGGAGGGAAACCATGCCTTGTTGGGATCGTAGGAGTTCATCAACACATCCGCGGCCACGCGCGCACGGCCTACCGCGGTGGAGCCATCCGCCAGCGGGCTGGCTGGGTACGTTCGCTCGGCGGCCATGGAAGGGAAGGCGGCCAGGGCCGTCAGGCTGGCCACGGCCAGCAGGGTCAGAACTCGTGTGCGTATAGCGTCGAGACTCATGATCGGAAGCACTCCTTTCGGATACCCACGAAGGGGATGGAGGCCATGTCTTCCTCCATCGGCTCCACGGCCGGACTGTGGGCGGTGATCCGGCTTGGAAACATGCATGCATGCGGTACTTAGCCGTTTAAACGGCTATTTCCATGCAACCCTGCATAGCCCCCTGAGCGGAATGGAACCCGCCCCATGCCCAAAACATGCCTTGCGCCGGAAACCCGGCAATTCCCGCTACCCCGTTCAAAACCGCTATTTATATCGATCTAAATTTGCCTTCCAAAAAAAGGCCACAACGTGATGACCCGGTGTACGGATGTTCAACGATGGAAGCCCGCGGCGGACTCTAACCTGCTTTGGGGGTGTGATGCTCGTTGCATTGCAAAAAAAAGATGAGGCGTGATCAAAGCGTGTAACCCCACGGCCGTCGTTCCCGCGAAAGCGCACTACTGTCCGGCAAGATTTTTGCGTGAATCGATCGATCGCCTCATGGCCGTCATTCCCGCGAAAGCGGGACGTAGCGCGCAGCGCGGAGAACATCCGAAAGATGGCCCCGAAGGGGTGAGCGAAGCGAATCATCCATTTGCTCTGATGCATCCCGAAAAATGGATTCCCGCTTTCGCGGGAATGACGGCCTTGAGGTTTATGGCGCTTTTTGAGTCTCCGCACCGGCTGATGACATCAATCGCCGGCTCCACTGCATTTT
>Ga0055542_1001538_pt1 | contig 11052 bp, 10 predicted proteins | sample AraplaCol_mMF_r2_2_FD_55026 | JGI IMG/M metagenome (GOLD analysis project Ga0055542, IMG submission 55026) | Arabidopsis root microbial communities from North Carolina, USA - plate scrape CL_Col_mMF_r2 | ecosystem: Host-associated > Plants > Roots > Endosphere | place: USA: North Carolina
ACACCGAATCTCGGCGATTCTCAGCGCCGCATGGGCCGCCTCTCGTCCCTTCAAGACGAAGTGAGCGCTGAAGATCGCAGTGTGGTGGTCGGTTTCCTGGTAGTGATGCGGCGTCAGCGATACGGACAGGACCGGTACTCCCGTCTCCATGCCGGCCTTCATGAGCCCGTCAACGACCGCTTGCGCGACGAAGTCATGCCGGTAGATTCCGCCGTCGACGACGAACGCCGCGGCGATCACGGCCGCGTATCGCCCGCTGCGCGCGAGATCGCGCGCCATCAACGGAAGTTCGAAGGCGCCGGGCACGTCGAAAGTCTCGACATCCGCGCGATCGATGACTTCGCAGAACCCATCCAGCGCCCGGTCCACGATGTCGCGGTGCCAGTTCGCCTTGACGAACGCGTAACGCTTGGCGGTCGTAGCCTGCCTGGTTTGCATCAGCCGATCTCCGCAATGGTCCGATACCGGCGCTGATGCCACATCAGGCAGTTGCGGTCTTCGTCTTCCGCGATCTCGATGCTGTCGACCGTGCCGATCAGAATGGTGTGCGAGAAGCCGTCGATCGCTTCCTTCAGCCGGCAATCGAAAGTCACTAGCGCCGTGCTCAACAACGGCGCGCCGGTGGCTCGCTCGGTCCAGTCCGAACTCGCGAACCGGTCCACGCCTTTCTGCGTGAACAATGACGCCATGTCGACCTGTGACGGTCGCAGAACATTGACGCCGAACACCCCGCGCGCGACGAGTTCGTCATGCGCACTCGCATTCTTGTTGATGCAGGTGAGCAGCGAAGGCGGGTCGGCGGAAAGGCTGCAGATCGCGGAGACCGTCAGTCCCATTCGCTTCGCTCCGCTTCCGGTCGTGATCAGCGCAACGGGGCCTGGCAAATGCGACATCGCTTCGAGGAACAATGCGCGGACGTCTGGCTGTGCGACGTTTTCGGCACGAGCATTCACGGTTCATCTCCCTTCATTCCGGTTCTGAGTCTGCTGTAATGACCCAGTTCGTGTTACGGTCTGGCATCGCCGCATATCGTGAGGGCGCCAGCGAGTGAACCGATTCTGACTTATCGGAAAGGAGCCGACTGTCCCACCTTGGGTCAATACTTGAGCGCCTCCGAACGACAGGGAAACGGATCGCGCCGATGTAGAGGGGCGGCTGCCGGACTGAAGCGAGGCGTCCCTTCCGGCGTTTGCGGCGGCGGTGCCGATTCTTTTTTCCCGCACGCGGCCAGGAAAACGGCGGCCGTCGCGACAGTGATCTCGCTGAAGACCGGTACGGCTTGCGGCTGGACGGTGACGACGCCGACTGCGGTATGGAACCCGTTCGACGCGCATGGAGCGACCTCTCACAATTAGACGACCTTCAATGGGAATCACCAGATCTCCTCATGGCCCTGACGCGCGGCGGACCTGCAGCGTCCTGTCCGCCGCGGATGCTGACACGTGTTGCGGGTGTGCGTTGCACCCTGCGGAGCGTTCGTTTGCCGAACTGCTTCCGAAAAAGAACGGCGCGTGCGCGGCCCGATGGGCACGCGTTGCCGTGGAATCAAGCGGCCGCTAGCGCGCAGGCCGGAACGCGGCGCCGGCGAATTCGATAAACGCGCGCGCGGCGGCCGGCAGACGCGCGGCACGCGCATGCGCGAGCTTCAGCGTGACGGCCGCGAGCGGGTGAACCGGGGCCACGCGCACCAGCGTGCCGGCCGCCAGATCAGCGTCGACGGGATATGCCGTCGGCGTTGTCATGTTGCCAATTCCACGCTGCATGATTGCCTGCGTGCCAATCCCTCAGAAAGCAATAGGCGGATTTAGAAACGCTAACAGAATGATTTTTGAAGGTGTCGCCAGCAAATGATGCAGGCGGCGATTTTCATGAATGCCTCGTGTATGGCGGCGAGGCGCTCGAACCGAATGCGCAGGCGTCTGAAGTTGTGCAGCCACGCGAAGGTGCGCTCGACGACCCACCGGGTCTTGCCAAGGCCGCTGCCGTGGGGTTCTCCACGGCGTGCGATCTGCGTAGCAATACCGGCAGCGTGCAGGGGTTTGCGATATTTGTCGTGGTCGTAACCGCGATCGGCCTGCACGATGACCGGCTTTGACAGAGGCCGCCCCCGCTTGCCCCGAATGGGCGGGATGGCCTCGATCAGAGGCAGCAGTTGGGTGACGTCGTTGCGATTTGCGCCCGCGAGGATCAGCGCGAGCGGGATACCCTGCGCTTCGGTAACGAGATGGTGCTTTGAACCGGGTCGCGCCCGATCAGTGGGATTGGGTCCTGTTTTTGACCTGATCCCACTGCACGAATGGAGGACGAATCGATGACCACACGCGACCAGTCGATGCGATCGGCTGCACGACGTTTCGCCAGCAATACTCGTGCAGCCGGTCCCAGACGCCCGCCTGTTGCCAGTCGCGCAGTCTGCGCCAGCAGCTCATGCCCGAGCCGCAGCCCATTTCCTGCGGAAGCATTTCCCAGGGAATGCCGGATTGCAGCACGAACAGGATGCCGGTCAGCACGGCGCGATCGTCGAGCGGCTTGCGGCCCGGGTATCGCGTACGGTGTGGCTTCGGTGGAGGCAGCAACGGTTGGATCAGCGACCATAGTTCGTCATCGAGTATCGGTTTGGCCATGGCCTCCTCGTCAGCGAAACAACGAAGAGGTTAACAAAACGCGCGGCGGGTTAACAGCCCCCAAACACTCATTTTGTTAGAGACTTTCAGCATTTTCCACTCGTTACCTGTTTTTGAGATCCACGGTGTTCGACGAAACGGCAGCCCGTCTGATCGAGATGCGGAGCGGCTACGACTATCCGAGGGAGTATATGCAATACGCATCTGGTCCGACCACGTTCAAGCTCACACCTGATGTCTTCGCTGAACCTGTACATCCCGCGCGAGACGAGATTACGGACATGGCACTCGACGAATGCCATGCCCGGCTGCTCAATTCGAATGAAGCGCTCGACAACTTGCTCGGTAGGCAATCGACGGTCCTTTGCGACTTCTACACTTTTAGCGCAGGATATGCGGTGGTACGCGTACAACGGTACGTCGAGGGTTACGCTGACGGATCACCTATGACGGCGGTATCCTTCTGACGCGTGTTTTCTGCGATGGCTCTTTCGGAAAATCTGGGCGTTGAGATTCTGCCAGTTGGGAAATCCGCATGCTTGATTGGGCCTGCCTGCGGCGGCCAAACTAGAACGCTGGTTCAAGTGTCAACGCAGCGACATAGTCGAAGGTGCGCGAGCACCGATAGCGAGTCCACAACTCGCCTTGCAATAAGCTATCGCGCAGCAAGAATGTGTCCCCCAACCAGGTCTGCCCATGCGCATAATCCGCCTTAGCATCGACAACTTTCGGGGCGTAAAGCACGCGACGCTGCTTTTGCCCAAACACGGTGTTGTCATTGGAGACAACAACACCGGGAAAACGACGGTACTCGAAGCACTTGACCTTGTACTCGGTCCCGACCGACTCAATCGAGTACCACCGATAAGCGAACATGACTTCTTCAACGGCCGCTACTTCAGCAAGCCGCCGGTGGATGGCACCGTCGCGCTGCTTGCCACTGATGCCGAACCGCCGCAGGCGGCTGCATCCGGAGGTGAAATCGCGGAGCAGCCCAGGATTCAGATCGAGGCGGTCATCGTCGACCTTAGTCTTGAGCAGAGAGCGCGGTTTGGCGACCACATCGAATTCTGGGACTCAACCGCCAGCAAGCTTTACGACAAACCGAACCCGGCTGGTGTGGATGCTGCGTCAATAGCCGAGGCACTACGAGTCACCTTTCACGGCTGGTACGATGAGGAGGAGGACGACTTTGAAGGTAGGACATACTTCTCACGCAGCCTCGCGGAAGCCGCCCGTCCCGAACAGTTCTCCCGGAAAGACAAGCAACTGTGCGGTTTCCTGTATCTGCGCACCATTCGCACCGGCTCGCGCGCGCTCAGCCTTGAGCGAGGGAGTCTTCTCGACATAATCCTGCGCCTCAAAGAGGTAAGGCCGCAGATGTGGGAGGACACCCTTGGTACGCTTTCTGGGATGGCAGTTGCCAGCGACCCCGCCCTGGGCATATCGCCTGTTCTTGAGAGCATCAACACAGCCCTCAAGAAATACGTACCAAAGGAATGGGGAGTCGAGCCACACCTCAAGGTTTCCGATCTCACTCGCGAACATCTGCGCAAAGTCGTGACAGCATTTATTGCCACCGGCGACGGTCAGCACGCCGCCCCTTTCTATCGCCAGGGGACGGGCACGATTAACATGCTTGTACTCGCCATGCTGTCGCAGATCGCGGAAAGCAAACAGAACGTCATCTTTGCGATGGAGGAGCCGGAGACCGCGATTCCGCCTTATGCACAGAAGCGTATCGTTCACGAAGTGCGCAAACTTGCATCGCAAACTCTTTTCACTTCGCATTCGCCGTATGTGCTGGAGGAGTTTACAACTGATGAAACGCTAGTTCTCGCGCGCGATGCGCAAGGTATGCTGGCGCAGCGGACGATTGAACTGCCCGATAATGTGAAACCAAAGCGTTACAGGCAAGAATTCAGGACGATTTTTTGCGAGGGGCTGCTCGCTCGCCGGGTCCTGGTCGCAGAAGGCCCGACGGAAGCATCGGCCTTCCCAGTCGCCTGTCGACGTTTGGCGGAACTTGATCCTCAGACCTACTTCTCGCTCGAAGCGTTGGGCATATGTACCGTCGATGCCTCCGGGGAGAAGAATGTTTCCGGTATGGCGAAACTATACAGAGGCTTGGGGAAACGGACTTTCGGCATCTGCGATAAACAGGACAATGAGAACGAAGCCAAGATCAAGGCCGAGGTCGAACTTCTTCTGATGCATGAAGAAAAGGGATTCGAAAATCTGGTGATCAAGGGAACTACCCAGGCTGCGCTAGAGCGCTTCGCCAGTCAACTTGACTGGCCGCCTCACATCCTGAAGCACTATCCAGAGCCAGTCGCGCAGGCAGTCGATGCACTCGGCGAGTATTTTGCGTGGTCGAAAGGTAGCTGGGGCATTGCGGATTTCCTCGCACAGTGCAGCGAAGCTGAGACGCCCACGTGGATCAAGGAAGCCGCCAAAAAGCTCAAGGAAGCGTGTGTGCCGCCCCCACCACCTGCCGAGAAAGTTGAATCTGCAGACGCGAATGCGCATCCGGAGGCCAGTGTCGATGGAATTGACTAAGGGGCAGAAGGATGTTTTAGATGCCGACGGGCATGTCCTGGTGGTCGGCGGACCGGGCTCAGGCAAGACAACAGTTTCAATCCTCAAAGCAGCGACGATCGCGGAAAGTGAACTCGCCGCCGGGCAGAAGATCCTGTTCGTCAGTTTTGCGCGTGCAACTGTCTCACGCGTCTTGGAGGCCATCGAATACGAACAAAGGATACCGCCTGAGCAGAAACGCCTTATTGAAGTCGAGACATATCATTCTTTCTTTTGGCGCATCCTGAAGTCTCACGGATATCTTGTCGGATTGCCAAGACGGATTGACATTCTGACGCCACCACTCGAAGCCATTGCGCTCGCGAGCATCCGCGCGAAGTTTCCCGTGAGAAAACTGACAGATGTGCAGAAGGAGGCAAAGCGCGCTGCCGAGGAGACGGAACGCACGCGCCTCGCAATCGACGATGGCCGGATCTGCTTTGACCTGTTTGCAACGTATGTAGGTGACATCCTGTCCGGCAGCGAGCGCGTGTGTCGCCTCATTTCGAACATGTACCCTGTGGTCATCCTTGATGAATTCCAGGACACAAACGGTGCCCAGTGGCGAGTGGTGCAGGGACTGGGAAAGTACTCCCGGCTGATCGCGCTTGCGGATCCAGATCAGCGAATCTATGACTGGATCGGTGCCGACCCCGCTCGTCTTGACCAGTTCCGGAAGACATTCAAACCGGTCGATGTCGATCTGAGCACGGATAATCATCGGAGCGCTGGAACCGAAATCGGCATGTTCGGTAACGATTTGCTCACGGGGAAATTTCGTCAGCCGGCGTATGAGGGCGTTAAGTTCGGCCTCTTCGAACCGTTCACCGACCCGGCGATGACAATGCTTGTAACAGCAACCTACGCCGCGCGACAGCGCCTCATAAAACTGGGCATCAAGGATTGGTCGCTCGCGATTCTGGTTCCGACCAAGAGGATGACTCGCCTCGTCTCAGATGCACTTCGCCAGCCTCCAGCCGGTATGGCAGCGATTTCGCACACTGCGGTAGTTGAGATTGAGGCTGCCATTCTTTCGGCAGAAGTCATCGCACTGCTGATGCAGCTCGCCGGCGGGCCCCCCCACTTCGCGCAGCTGATCGATCTGCTTTGCCACTATTACCAGGGCAAAGGTGGCGACGAGCCGACCCAGGAAGCATTGAACGAAGCTGCCAGCTTACGCAAGGCATACGACGAGCTTGTCGCCGCTCAGGCAAAGGGCAAAACGGTTCGTAAGAACAGCATCATCGTCAACGTTCTGGCGGTGTATGAGCAAGTTTGTGCTTTGCAGCTGACAGGCGACCCCGACGCCGACTGGCGCACGGTCAGACACGAGTTGGAGGCAGGAGCCTGCAAACGCCTACGTGAAGTTGCCGAAGCGGCAAGGAGCATTCGTATGCTCGACCGCGGCACACAGCTACGTCAAGACCTGTCGCAAGACTGGCGAAACAATGGTGGGTACCGGAACGCCCTGGAAATTACAAGGCAGGCGTTCGTCCAGCAGCATTTCTCAACAGGCACAAAACCTGAATCAGGTGTTGTCGTCATGAACATGCACAAGGCAAAGGGAAAGCAGTTCGACGAGGTAATCACTTTCGAAGGATGGCCGGTCAAACGCAAGGGTCTGCCCCCTTTCAATGGCGATAGGATCGTCCGATTTAATTTGCGCGAAAACGTTGATGACCAGGCCCGCCAAACGTTTCGTGTGAGCGTCACAAGAGGTAAGCGGCGGGTAACCATTCTGACGCCACGCGGTGACCCTTGTGTATTACTGGTCGGCGAAAAACTATGGACGTGAGCCATTCCAGGGGGGCGCAGCACGCCCTCCATGCTGCGTCAAGCGTCGAGTCCAATAGTCCGCCAATTGCCTTGGGTAACCGGATGAAGACAAACCTGCGCCGAGAGAAATGTAGCCAGACTGGCTCGGTGTTAGTTCGCCCGCACGCACCGAAAAATTCGACCCACCATGACCCTAGGCCAAGTGGCTGAGCACTAACCCCCCGACGATGAAGCGGGAGCACTTCGAGGCGAGCCTCCAAAAGCAGCTGTTTGATAGCCTGAGGCTCCTCGCCATCCTGATGAAAAGACTGCTGGACTGAGACTAAATAATGAGATTGCTCAGTTCGAGGACGAAACGACTAGATCTGTTGTTAGGGTCGCGGTTTTACGGTACCGTCGAATCAAATGCGCGGCGTCATCGCGCCGCGCATCTGTCAATCGTCTGTCAGTGGGGCAGGTCGGCGCCCGCACCTCCCGTCGTTGCGAGCACAGGCTTCTGGGGGAGGAACTTCACGCCTGTATGCTCTCGAAGACGTTTTGTCGCCAGTACGTTGACCAGCACGTGCTCAAGCGCGACTCCGGGAATATCGCTTGTAGCCTGAAGTTGCATCACGCCGCTTGCTGCCAAATCTGCCAACTGTTCCCAGATGCCTTCCGGAAATTCCGGAGTCACCCGACCCCGGAAATTCGAGATTCTCGGCGCCTGGGCTGCGATATCAACTGTTCCGAGCATGCAGTCCTGCGTCGTTTCGGACGCAAATCCAAAACAAAATGGAACCTTGCCCGCCTTTCTCCATGCGTCGATGGCCACCCAAACCTCGCGGTCGCTCATGTCGGCAAGCCAGTACACCTGCAGACCGTCGAGCTGGAGCCGGATGGTCATTACTTTGTCGCCTGTCATCGGCACGCTGCCGAATCCAAAGCACTGTCGTTGCATGCGTAAGCCCATGAGAATGCGCAGGTCACTCTCTTCGACCGGACAGGTCAGAACGGGCAGCGCCGGCGGCAAGGTTCGCGCGAGTTTGGATTCTTTTTTGAAATCACGCGCCTGGTTCAACGACCCCGCTGCGAAGAAGACGAATTCCTGAAAGTCCTTCACCTGAGTCTCTTCCTGAATAATGAGAAGGCTGCGCATACTAAGACGCACAGTTATGGTTGCAGCGAAAGACGCACTGGAGCCGGGTATCGACGGTCAGAAGGCGAATGCATCTTCAATCGCTGCTCAGGGTATAGCGAGGCAGGTTCAGGTCGAGAGGATCTAAAACCGTTTTAGGCGATGGAGACCAGGTTGAAGTGTTTGTAAGTGCTGTGAGATACGCCGCCGACAAATGGCGCGATATTGACGGTCTGATGGCCCTTGCCCGCCGTTGTCTCGGTGATTGCCGTTTCGCCGTCCGTGACCAAGGCGGCCGCGTCTGCGTGCACGTCCACACACTCGCCGGTCCCTGACCCAAATCGTCGCATATGAAGCGCTAGCCACCCTCAGCCTTGACACTGCTGACGGCATCCACATCGATATCCGAAGTGATGCCGGCTGGCGACGGACACTACACTGTGACAACACAGGTGCGTGGCGGCATGACCCCTTGGAGAGAAGTCAAAGCGTCGAATCTAAAGCGCGTCGACGAACACCGCAGGGAGGAGGGCAAAAAGATGCATCTGGTTGACATGCATACGCATGGCGTTCGTGGCTGGACGCCGCAAGAAGCTGAACTGACGTTCGCGTGCCTGTCGGGCTAGGAGGTCGTAGCAAAGCGAGCCCGGGCAACCTTTCCCCAATACGAACTTGGTGCTTGCCGAGCGGCACGGCCCGCCCAAAGATGCAGTACAGATTTCGTTTGCAAATCCGTTTTCCAGCGCGCCCCGCCCCAGGCCAGATTTGTTTGCACACGGGGAATTGCGGGGAAAGAAGAATAGTCAAACAAAACAGTCATTTAGCGAGCAACGGCAGAACAGGTTTCGTTTGCAAAGAACCAATCTCTAATTGTCGGCGGATTGTTTCCATGAGCGAATTTCCCTTATATTTCAATTCGCTACAGATTACATGTAGATAAAATCCAGCTTTCTGTGCGGCTTCGGCATGTCGTCGTCGCGTCTGCATTTGTCTATACTTTTCCGCCTGTCGCGCTCGCCGACGCGTTGGCCGCGGTCCGTGCGGCCCCGGGGGCCCCCGATGGGCGCTCCGGATGCAGGCCGGAATAACCCGGATCCCGGGCCCACAGTCGGGCCCGCACCGCGTCGAACCCGGTACACTCCGCCCGAACACCGCACGAAGGCCGGCCCGCGACGGCACGCGGCCGCCGTCTCTTGAACAGCAATGCAATGACCACACCGATCTATCAGGAAATCAAGGACTTCATCCTCGCGCGCATTCATGCGGGCGAGTGGGCGGAAGGNGACCAGGTGCCGTCGGAGAACGAGCTCGCGCGCGAATTCAACGTCGCGCGGATGACGGTCAACCGCGCGCTGCGCGAGCTGACGGCCGAACAGGTGCTCACGCGCACGCGCGGCTCGGGCACGTATGTCGCGTCGCCGAAATACGAATCGACACTGGTCGCGATCCGCAGCATCTCGGATGAAGTCGCCGCGCGCGGCCATGCGTATCGTGCGCAGGTGCTGGAGGTCGGCGCGGCCGTCGCCGACGCGAAGCTCGCCGACGAGTTGCAGCTCGACACCGGCAGCCCGATCTTCCATTCGCGCGTGCTGCACTTCGAGAACGACACGCCCGTGCAGCTCGAGGAGCGCTGGGTCAACCCGGCCTGCGCACCCGAATACGCGCTGCAGGACTTCACGACGACGACGCCGAACCAGTACCTGACGCGCGTCGCGCCGCTGCAGCGGGTCGAATACCGGATCGAGGCTGCGATGCCCGATGCGGCAACGCGCCGGCACCTGACGACGGACGAACGCGAGCCGTGCCTGCTGCTGCATCGGCGCACGTGGTCGCAAGGGATGGTCGCGTCGGTGGCCAATCTGTGGCATCCGGGCAGTCGCTACCGGTTCACCGGGCATTTCTGACGCGGGGCGGACGCGTTCAGCGCACGCCGGGGCGCCCCCGGCGCTCGATCGCGCCAACCGCCAGCCCCACCCCGTCCTCCCGCGCGATCCGCGCACCGAGTTCGGCGGCACGCGCTTGCGTGTCGGCTCGTGCAGCGAACGCGATCGCGCGTGCAAGCGCCGCGGCGTCCACACGCCGCCCCGCCACCGGCGCATCGGCCACACCGGCGCGTTGCAGCCGGCTCGCCCAGAAGAACTGATCGCCCGCGAACGGCACGACGACCGACGGAATGCCCGCCCGCGCGGCCGAATGCGTGGTACCCGATCCGCCGTGATGGATCGCCATCGATACATGCGGAAACAACCGGTCGTGCGGCGTCTCGCCGATCACGCACACGTGCGCCGGCAGCATCGACACATCGATGCCGCTCCAGCCCGGATAAAACAACGCGCGCCGGCCGTCGAGCGCCTGCAACAGCGCGTCGACCATCGCGGCCCGGTCGAACCCGGCCATGCTGCCGAAGCCGATATACACGGGCGGATCGCCCGCGTCGAGAAAGCTCGACAGCGCGGGCGGCGGCGTCCACGCAGGCGCGTCGACGCGCCACTGACCGCATGCCAGCACATGCGACGGCCAGTCGGCCGGATCGGCCAGCAGCGCGGGCGACACGCCGTACAGCATCGGATGATCGGTCCATACGGCCCGGCGCGGCGGCAGTCCGCACACGCTGGCGCGCGCCGCATTGGTCGCCCGCCTGAACGCGTGCCACAGCAGCGCGTTCACGAACCGGTGGCTCGCGCGATTCAGCCAGCGCGGCACCTTGCCGGGTGGCAGAAACGGCGACGCGAACGTCGCGGTCGGCGTGATCGGGATCATCCCCGTACCGATCGCCGGCACGCCGCGATACTCGGCAACCGATAGCCCGACGAACGACGCCAGCCCCGACACCAGGATCGCATCGCAACCGGCCGATGCGGCCGCGACTTCGCGCATCCATGCCGCCGTGTTCGCATTCGCGATCGCCGCGAGCGCCTTCGACGTGTCGTTGAAACCGCCGCGCCCGCGCACCGCTTCGGA
>Ga0055542_1001542_pt1 | contig 10989 bp, 9 predicted proteins | sample AraplaCol_mMF_r2_2_FD_55026 | JGI IMG/M metagenome (GOLD analysis project Ga0055542, IMG submission 55026) | Arabidopsis root microbial communities from North Carolina, USA - plate scrape CL_Col_mMF_r2 | ecosystem: Host-associated > Plants > Roots > Endosphere | place: USA: North Carolina
GCATGGTCTGCGCCGACGGCCCGATCAGCACCGCTGGCGCCGCCTTCGCACAGACCGATCTGATGCTGCACCTGCTGCGCACACGCTTTGGTGTGGCGCTGGCGGATGCCGTCGGGCGTGTGCTGCTGATCGACGGCCGCCATGCGCAGGCCCCATTTGTGGTGCCCGCCATGCTGGCCAACGGCAACGCACTCGTCAGCCAGCTGGTGGCGCGCATTGAAGCCGCCCTGCCCAACCCGCCCAGCGTGCAGGCGCTGGCCGACGAATTTGCCATGTCGCAACGCACGCTGTCGCGGCACGTGCGCGAGGCCACCGGCAGAAGCACCCTCGCCCTGGTGCAGAGCGTGCGGCTGAACCGCGCCCGCATGCTGATCGAATCCAGCCGCATGACCATCGACCGCGTGGCCGAAGCCGTGGGTTATGAAGACGCCACCGCGCTGCGGCGCCTGATGCGCAGGGTGTCTGGCGCCAACCCCAGCCAGTACCGGCCTGCGGCCTAGGGTCTCTTCGCAGCGGGTTACAGGCCGTTACACAAGAACCCGCCCCGTCTTAATTGTGGTTTAAGACTTGGCCCCTACCTTGGTCACGTCGCACTTACCCTCAGAGGAAACAGCGCCATGTCCCCGCAAGAACTGCAAGCCCTGGAAGCCTTCCTGGCCCAACTCACGCAAGCGCGTGCCGGGGCAAAGGACCCGCAGGCCGAAGCCCGCATTCTGGAGGCGGCGGCCCGCCAACCCGACGCCGCCTACCTGCTCGTGCAGCGCGCCATGCTGCTCGACCATGCGCTGGCCTCGGCGCAGGCGCAAATCGCCACGCTGCAGAGCCAGTTGCAGGCCGCACAGGCCGGCCGCAGCACGTCGTTCATGGACTCGGCCAACAACTGGGGCAGCCATGCCACCAGCGCCGCGCCCAACCCCGCATACGCTCCGCAGCAAGCCGCCCCCGTGCAGATGCCGCCGCAGCCTCAGCCAGTACAACCGGCCCCCGCGCAACCCGCACGCTCGGGCTTCTTTAGCGGCGGCCTGGGCAGCACGCTCGGCACCGTGGCCACCACCGCAGCTGGCGTCGCCGGCGGCGCGCTCCTGTTCCAGGGGATTGAAAACCTGTTCCACCACAACAGCAGCGGTGGCGGCTTCTTTGGCCAGCAGCCGCTGATGGGAGGCTCCACGGAAACGGTCATCAACAACTACTACGACGGCGACAGCGGCAATACCAACACGGCATCCCGTGATGACAGCCTTGGGCTGATTGATGACAGTGACTTGGGTGGCAGTGATTACTCGGACGACGATTCGCTGCTGAGCTGATCGGGCGGCCGCCCCATCGCGGGCACTTGCCTCAAACCCGTGCGCCTCGGACCCCGAACTCCGAGGCGTCGATCTCTAAGACTCACTCGCCGAGCGCCGAGCTCGGAGTGCCGAGCAAAATGGCTCGCGTGTCGAGCTCCGAACTCGGCGCACCGAGCTAAAAGCCTCGCACCCTCCGAGCGCCGAGCCCCGGGCGTCGAGCAAAAGGTCTCGCACGCCGCGCATTGAACTCGGAACGCCGAGCCAAAAGCCTCACACCCCCGAGCTCTGAGCTCGACACCCCGAGCCAAAAGCCTCACACGCCGAGCTTAGAGCTCGAAGCGTCGAGCAAAAAGCCTCGCACGTCGAGGGCTCAACTCGAGCCGCCGGGCAAAAAACATCACGTGCCGAGCATCGAACCTCAGTCGCAGGTTCCAGAGCTCCATCGGCATAGGAATTTTCAGATTCTTCGCCTAAATGGCCGCTTCACCTTGCGAACGGGCGCCGCCGCAGACACTCTCGCGCGGTCGTGCCCCCCGGCATGACATTGCCAACCCATTCAAGAGGAATGCAATGCCACAGAATTTGATTTCGCTTCAACTCGCAGCAGCCGACCTCGCCGTTATCGACGGCGCATTGAAGAGCCTGGAAGACAAGCTCACCAGCCTGATCGACCTGACACCCGAACAACGCCGGACCGTCGTGAAGATGGGCGACAAGTCCGAAGCCTTCGCCCGCAAGGCCGTCGAGGTGTTGGGCAACAACCCGGCCGTGCTACCCGCCAATTTCAACCTGCCGGAAGTCCGCCGCGACCTGACCGCCTTCGATGCGCTGCGCCCCCGCCTCGTCCGCTTGGAAAAACTCGTTGAACGGATGTCGGACACGCAACTCGCGCTCGGCAGCGACGTGATGACGGCGTCGTTGGAGGGTTACGCCTTTCTGAAGATCGCCGGCAAGGGCGAAGGGCTGGATGCCGCGCGCAAGGCGTTGTCGGCGCGGTTTAGTCGGAGTGGGGGGAAGAAGGCGGAGGAGGAGGCTGTCGCCGAGTGAGGTGATTGGTTGCTGTTGTGAATGAAGAAAGCCGCCCTTGGGCGGCTTTTTCTTGGTTATCCAATGGCCTTTCCGCTAAGCGAGGCCAACCGGCCACATCTGGCCAGGAGTCGTGTCGCACGGACGCTTGGAGAAGGCGGCTATGTTGAACGCCCATGAGCACCCAATTGAGATTTGCAAGGAAGTTCTCCAGGGATGCGGAACGTCCGACGCAAGAGCATTTACCCATTTCGACCGGCATGCTCCCGCGTTTTCGCATTTCAAGTAAGCCGAATTGGAAATGCTGAGCGATCAGCGAGAAGCGTTGTCGAGTAATATCCCGCGAAGATCACTTGCGAGTGGCGCACTCGTGACGTATGTCATCTTTTCGCCAGTCCAATTTCTTAATCCATCGTCCCGGAACTATCGATGCTTCGTGCACATCGTCGGAAAACGCCAATCCGCATTCTTCATAGCTCGTGCGCCCTGCTGGCGCTCTTACTTTCGCTCGCGGTCGGCGCAGAGACTAGCCAAACGCTAACCGCCCTGGACAGCCGTCAGTTCAAGCAACTCGACGACAGCCTCAACGGTTTGCAGGCGCTTTTCGAGGCCGGCAAAGCAACGGAAGTGGAGCTTCGCAATGCCTTCCGGCCGTTCTATAAACTTACGCCCTCGCAGGAAGCCGCAGCACGCGAATGGGTTCGTGCTTCGCCCAATTCGTATTCGGCGCATCTCGGGCTTGGGGTTTTTTTGCGATTCCAATCAGGGGTCGCCCGAGGCAATGAATTCATTAGCCAGACGCCTCCGGAAAAAATCGCCCGTATGCGCGCGCTTCACGACGAAGCCCGCCCAGAATTGGAGCGGGCACTGGAGTTGACCCCCAAACCGTATCTCGCAGCTTTCCACCTTCTCGTCATTACTCAACAAGAGGGGGATCGAGCGGGAGCCCTGCGACTGATCCGCATTGCCAATAAAGCGCTACCGTCCAATCACCTCGCCCGCGACCGCTATGTCGCGACGCTAATGCCTCGTTGGGGAGGATCCTATGCTGAAATGCAGGCGTTCATTGCGCACTCCAAGCGTGAGGGGTTGGACCCCATTGGGCTGATGGAAATGGAGGCCATCGTGTACGACGACATGGGGCAGTCCGCAATGGAGAAGGGAGACACCAAGGCTGCCTATTCATCTTTCTACAAGGCCTTGGAGCTGGACAAGCAAATTGCGGGCACCTTTAGAAAAGAGTTCTTGCGCACTTCGGACTACTACGTCTGCACAGCTTCGCACGATGCGCGGTATTGCAGTAACGCTGATCAGCGAAACCAATAGCGAGCATTTGCGTTGCCTTGATCAGTTGCAGCGGCTCGGAGTCAAATTCCTCATCAAAGCCCGAATCGGCTGACCTTGCCAACGGGCCAAGGTATATATGCACTACCAAACTTATGAAGCGAGGCCGCAAGCGTAGACACTGCTCGACCGACCTTGAGAAAACCATATGCGCATCCTGTTCGTTGTTATAGGTGTCCTTGTCGCGGCTGTTGGCGTTTGGTCGGTTTGGCATGAATCCCGCGCGAAAGAGCAGAAAACCAAAGAGGCATTCGCAGGCCGGGAACCGCTGACTTCGGAGGAATTCTACGACCGGTACTTTCTCGGCCTTGGCGTCAAGCGGGAAGTGGTCGCCGGCGTCCGGAAAATTCTTGAGCAACATCTCGCTGCCGATATGTCTCGCCTGCAAGCGGAAGATGACTTCTCCCGGAACCTCAGTTTTTTCTGGGACTTTGACTCAATGGCGAACGTGGAAATCATTGTTGCCATCGAGGAGCACTTCCAAGTCAACATTACTGACGCCGAGGCGGAGAAAACTCGCACGATGTCTGAGTTGGTAGAGCTGGTTTCCGGCAAAGTCCGGGCGCACTGCCCCCGATCCACCGCGCCAGGGAGTGTGCTTGCTCGGTCGGACTAGGCGACCAATGCCGCATGGGATGACACCTTCCGGCGAGAAGTGTCAGTCGGCAAGGACGCTACCCGGCCGACAATTGCCCCCATCGAGAGTACGACGACGCGGCCTGTACAGCGCGGACTACACAGTGCTTAAGACGGTCTCATTGCAACTGATAACTCGTACGTAACGATGTCTACGAAAATGAATCGCAGCCCCGCGATAACTTATTTGGCCCTAGCAGTTATGGGCCTCGGGCTAACAGTATGGCTGGGATACAAGATTGCTTTTGCCGTGGGGGCGCTCGCAATTCCACAGACTGTCGTCACGGTGTTGGGGCTCATTGCATGCATCATCCTGTGTGCGACAGGCCTGCACTTTGGCATGGCTTTCTTGTTTTGGCAGCGCTTCGTCGCTGAGGTCCGCCATGACGCATCCACATTCACGCTAGCGTCGGCATCAGGGCGGCCGCTGGCTTCTGCCGAGAACATTCGCATAATCAAGCGGGTTGGCAATCCATATGAGCTAGCCACGTCGGAGAGCACCGTCTACACCATCTTCTCGGCAGATAAACGTTGGTGGATAACGCCATCTGCAACAATTTCGAGAGCCGAATCGAATGTGTCTTCTGACTCATGATGCGTTGATTTTTTGACCAAAGCGCAAAAACTGAAACATTCCCCTGCTTAACGATGTGCGCTCTTTGAGGCGACACTAGGCGTTCAGTCTCCACAAACTCAAGCCCCCAAACAAAAAGGGCCGGCACCCTCCGGCACCAGCCCCTTCCTTCCTGGCAGCAACCGCATTCAGCGCATCAATCACCCCGCCTGCCGCACAGCCTGCGTAGCTTCCCCACGCTTGCCGAAGATAAGCTGCACCACCACCGCCACCACGATGTTGAACACCAACGCAGCCAACCCCGTATAGACGCTGTACTTATCCGCCCCAATCACAAAGGTGTGTACGGGCTTGATGCCATCAGCAAACGCCAACCAGCTCCCCCCAATCATCCCCGCCGCCCAGCCGGCCAACAGCGCCGGGGCGCTAAAGCGGTTGGACCACTTGAACAGCGCAAACACCACCGCCGGGAAGGTCTGAACGATCCACACGCCGCCCAGCAGTTGCAGGTCCAGCGCGAACTTGGTCGGCAAGAACAGGATGAACACCAACGCGCCCGCCTTGACGATGAGCGAGATCACCTTGGCGACTTTTTCCTGGCCGGCGGCGGTGATGTCCGGTGCCACATACGGCTTCCAGAAGTTGCGCGTGAAGAGGTTGGCCGCGCCAATCGACATGACGGCAGCGGGCACCAGCGCACCAATGGCGATGGCCGAGAACGCAAAGCCCGTGAACCAGCTCGGGAACAGTGCGTTGAACAGCGCCGGCACGACGTCGTTGTTGTTCTTGACGGCAATGCCTGCGGAGTAAGCCATGAAGCCCAGCAGCGCAATCAGCCCCAGCAGCACGGTGTAGGCCGGCAGGAAGACGGCGTTCTTGCGGATGGTGTCTGCACTGCGCGCGGCAAAGATGCCGGTAAGCGTGTGCGGATACATGAACGCCGCCAGCGCCGAACCGATGGCCAGGGTGGCGAATGGTAGGAACTGCGCGGGCTTGAGCGTGAGGCCCGTGGCGCCGCCCTTGAGCGCGAACGCATCATGCGCATGCGCGAACACGGCACCGTAGCCGCCGAGCTTGGCCGGCACTAGCACCACCGCCACCAGCACCACGATGTAGATCATGATGTCTTTGACGAAGGCGATGAGCGCTGGTGCGCGCAGGCCGGCGGAGTACGTGTACAGCGCGAGGATCACGAAGGCCGCCGCCAGCGGCAGCTCGCCCGTCAAACCCAGCGCCTTGATCACGACTTCCATGCCGATGAGCTGCAGGGCGATGTAGGGCATCGTCGCCACCACGCCGGTCAGCGCCACCGCAAACTCCAGCGAGCGCGAGCCGTAGCGGCCATACACGGCATCGGCCGCCGTAACGTGGCCGTTGGCATGCGCCACCTTCCACAGCTTGGGCATGATCAGGAACACGATCGGGTACACCAGGATCGTGTACGGCAGCGCGAAGAAGCCATACGCGCCCACCGCATACACGAGTGCCGGCACGGCGATCACGGTGTAGGCGGTGTAGAAATCGCCGCCGACCAGGAACCACGTGATCCAGGTGCCGAAGTTGCGGCCGCCCAGGCCCCATTCGTCAATGTGGGCACCCTTGTCAGAGGTGCCGCGCTGCCAGCGCGAGGCAATGAAGCCCAGCACCGTCACCAGCGCGAAGAAGAAGACGAAGACCGCTAGCGCAGTCCAGTTGATTTGTCCGTCCATCATTCTTCTCCTTTGCTCTGACCGTTCTTGAAGACGATCCAGATCAGCAGCGAGGTGATCGGCACCCACAGGAACTGGTACCAGTAGAAGAATGGAAAGCCGAAGAGCGTGGGCGTTTCCTGGTTGTAGAACGGCACCCACAGCAGGCCGATGAATGGCAGTGCGAGTAAGAACTTCATGGATTGTCTCCTGATGTTCGGGGCTTCAGTTGTTGTTCGGATGTGTCTTGAACCGGTGAGGTGCCATGCAGGACATGGCGCGCGAAGGGTCTCGCGGGGCGGTCTCCGTCTCGTCGTTGTAGGCGCACTCTGATCGCGCCCCTGCCCGAAGACCATCCGCACCTGTACGCACGCACCACACGTAGGACTACTTAGCAAGCGTATGCTTTTCGCGCCAAATAACCAATCGCTAAGCCGGGCGCGGGTTTCCTAGGGTTTTCACGAATTCCAGCGCGCATTGCCGCCGATGGATGCGTGAGGAAAATGCGCAAGCGGCTGGTGGCGCGGCTTGCCGCCAAGATGGGCGGGCAGCGGCAGGACAAAAAAAATCCCCGGCAATGCCGGGGGTATTTGGCCACGCCCAAGGTGGTGCCACTCATGCGCGCCACGTTGACAAGGGCGGAGGCTGCGCCCGATCGCTCCGGCCTCCTACCGCGCCCATGAGCGGCCTGGTAGCGAAGCCCATGCCGAGCCCGGTCTGCGCCAGCCCAACGCAAGCCGCAGCCCAAGCGCGATGACGGTGCGCGGCCAAACACCGCCATGCATGAACCGGTCGATCAGGGCTTCGTAGACGCCAGCACGCTCGGCAAACGCGCGAGGATGGCATCGCGCGAGCGCACGCCCGTCGATGTGGGCTCGACCTTATCGTCCTGGATCAGGTTCGCAAACACGTAGGTTTTTTCCCCTTTCTTCGCCCAGCCGACAAACCAGCCGTAAGCGTGCGCCTGGTCCCATGTGCCATCAGGCGACGTGTTGCCCGGCGCGGGCCCGGCCATACCGGTCTTGCCCTGTACGGCCCAGCCGCCCGGCAGCTGCCAGGTCTGCACGGTGCGATTGACCATGTCATACGTGTGCGCCGATACCGGCAGTTGCCGGTTGACGAGCTTGCGCAGAAAGCCGATCTGCTCCTCGGGTGAAATCTGCAGCGACGAGGTAATCCACGAGCGGTCCATGCCGTTGTTTTTGCCGGGGTCGCCGCTCACGTCCATGTTGCCGTAGTCGAACTTGCGTACGTACGCGGCGAACGTCTGCGCGCCCATCGCATGCGTGATGCGCTGCGAATACCAGACCACCGAATATTTGAGCCACAGCGTCGGGTCGACGGGCTGGCGCCAGGCTTCGCCACCCCAGTCGGGGTCACCGGGCTTGATGTGCTCGACTGGCGTGTGTTCGTCTTTGAGAAAGCCATGGTCGAAGCCCATGACGGCCAGCGCCAGCTTGAAGGTGGAAGCGGGGGTCGCGCGCGCATCGCACTTGCCTTCGTGCAGCACGACCTTGCCGGTGGCCGCATCGGCGACGATGGTGCAGATGGGGTGCTCGGCGTGGGCGAACGTCGCAAGCGCGGCCAGCAGGGTGCCGGCGGCGGCGTGGTGCAGTTTCATCATGGGTCAGCCTTGTGCGGGGGGAATGCGCGGCAGCATAGCAATGCGGCGCTGTCGTGCGGACCGGACACGGCGTAACGGCTGTAACGCTGGCGCGTGCGGGCGAAGTTGCCGCCCGCTCGGTTTCGCCCGATCCCGCCCTGGGGTGGGCGGGGCCGAGCGATGTGGCGTGATATCAGCGGGCCAGCGCTGCAACCTCCGCAGCACTCAATGCGCCTGCGTACACGCGGAAGTCCTGGATGCGGCCATTGAACGATGGATGCGCCCAATTGCGGCCCAGGAAGGTGACCTGGTCGCCCACATGGCGCGGCGTCAGCAGGATCTCGTCGGACCGCCCCGCCTCCGTGCCGTCGACATACAGGCGCCCGGTGTTGCCTCGCAGCGTGACCGCCAGATGGACCCAGCGGCGAATCGGCATGGGCCACGGCGCCGCCACCACCTGCGAATCTTTGAATGTCGCGCCAAAGATCGAGAAGCACAGCGTGCCTGTACCGGTCTGCGGTGCGATGGCCATGGCTGCGTTCGCGTCCAGCCCCGCGAAGAACATGCAGGTGTCCCAGTGCAAGCCATTCGCGTAGGCCCAGAAAGACAGGCTGAAGTCGTCGAGGTCGCTGAATATGCCCGATGGCAACTGCAGGCCGGCCTTTACGCCGTCGAAGACGATGGCCTTGTCGTTGCTGCCACGCCCGGCGCCCCAGGTCGCGCCGTCCAGCAGCTTGCCCTCGATCAAGGTTTGGGTGCCGGCGGCGGTCAGCAGCGCGCCGACCGTGCCGGTGCCGTTCGGGTCGTTCAGCGGCAGCGACAGGCGCATCTCACCCGGCACGGCGATGCGGACCACGTTGGAGCCCTCACTCGGCGCACCATCGCCTTGGGCGGTGACCTGGTAGAACCAAACGCCGTTGGGCGGCGTATCGCTGTAGGTGCGCAGCTCGCTGGCCGAGACGGTGCCCAGCAGGTTGAAGGGGCCGTTGGCTTGGCTTGCACGCTTGACCGCATACGAGGTCGTGCCGACGCCGCCCCACCACGACAGCACGACGTTGTCGCCGCGCAAATTGGCCGTGAGGCCGGACGGCGGCTTCATCGGCCCGGCATAGTCCGGGCGGCGATGGATCAGCGTCGGCCACCAAACGTCGTCGCTGCTACCGCCGTACTTCGGCTCGCGCAACTTCACGTTGCGCGCAACGTTGGGCGCCTCCAGCCCCATGCGGTTGACGTAGTGGTTGTAGATGGGCTCCCAGCAGTTGCGATCTTGGTTGCCGTAGTTCACTTGCGTCCAGAAAGACGGGTGGGGCTGCGACGGATTGTTCTCGCGCACATAGGGCATCGGGTAGTTAACGCCGTTCTCATCCACCAGGTTGGAGCGCGCCACGTACTCCGCCGCCGCGAGGAAGCGGTTGTTGTACATCCCGTAGAGATCGTCGCCCTGGTTCCAGGCGATCTCCAGCATGTCGCCGCCCAGCGACATGCCCAGCGTCGAGTGGCCCTGGTCGCGGCCGCTTTCCTCCCACTGCCCGAAATAGCCCGGGTGCATGAAGTACACGCCGTGCCCAATGGCGCCGTTACCGAAGTTCCGGAGCTTGCCGCGGTTGTTGCCTGCGTAGCAGTCGTAGGCCAGGCGGTACAGGTCGGGCCTGTCGCAGAACACGCCGATGGCCATGGCGCCCACCATCGAGGCCATGTCCCAGTTGGCATGCGAGCCGATGCGCCCGTCGCTGAGAAAGCTCTGCGACACCGGGGCGAAAACGTTTAGCAGCATGTCCTGGAAACGCTTCAGGCTCGCCGGTGCCCAGCCCGGGTAGGTGCGCAGGACTTCGCCGATCTGCGCCAACTGGTGGCCTTGTATGCCGGCCAGGATGATGAAGGTGTGGTCGTCATGGGCGGTCGAGCCGGGAGGCACCGTTCCGACCTCCTTCAGTGTGCTCGCCCAGGCGTCCAGGAACTCCACCGCCTTGTCGGCATAGCGGTTGTCCTGCGGGTCGGACAGCTTCCAGCGCAACGTCAGGGACCAGGCGCGCCAGATGTCGACGTACAGATTGTTCTTGCTGCCATCGGCCCGGTAGACCGCGGGCAGCGGGAAGGGCCGGGTGTCCAGTGAGGACATGCGCTCGGCGCACAGCGTGCTCCACCAGTGCGCCCACGGCTGCTGGCCGGCCTTGATGAGCGCGCGGATGCGGGTGAAATCGTCTTCGGTGGCCAGCAGCCCCGGGTGGCGGAAGACGCCACTCACCGAGGCCGGCTCGGCCGCGGGCGTAGGCGCCGGGGCAGGCTTCGTAGGTGCCGTAGCGCCCGGCGCCTGGCCTCCGCCGCCTCCCTTCTCCTGCGGCTGGCCTCCCTGTGTAGCGCCGTCAGAATCGCCGGCACCCCAGCTGCATCCCGGCAACAGCGGCAGCATGGGGAACAGCCCCAGGCCGAATGACAACGCTCGACGCACAGGATCCGGCAACTCCTCGAGCCTGGCGTGCTCAACGGACTTTTTGGACATCTTATTTACCCGACTGTTTTTTTATGAATGGCGCAACCGTAGGTCAGCGTGCGAACGCACGTCAACGCAATCGCCAAAACGGTGAGGATTGTTGAGCCTTTGGGCGCAATCCTCTGCTGCGAGCTTCGCCAACGCCTGCCGGTAGGGAGTCCAAAGTGCGCTGACTGGCGCGTAGCCACCGCTCACACGCCCGCAAGAACAATCCAAAAAGAAGGGCTTGCAAAATTCTTGGCGGTCGGTAAAATGCGCCGCTCACCTAGCCCAGGTGGCGGAATTGGTAGACGCACTAGTTTCAGGTACTAGCGGGTAACTCCGTGGAGGTTCGAGTC
>Ga0055542_1001566_pt1 | contig 10714 bp, 13 predicted proteins | sample AraplaCol_mMF_r2_2_FD_55026 | JGI IMG/M metagenome (GOLD analysis project Ga0055542, IMG submission 55026) | Arabidopsis root microbial communities from North Carolina, USA - plate scrape CL_Col_mMF_r2 | ecosystem: Host-associated > Plants > Roots > Endosphere | place: USA: North Carolina
ACACCTATGGCGGCGCGGGTAGCAACTACGTCAGCTATGGGCTCGTCGCGCGCGAGGTCGAACGCGTGGATTCCGGCTATCGCTCGATGATGAGCGTGCAATCGTCCCTCGTGATGGTGCCGATCTATGCATTCGGTCATGAAGCGACCCGCCAGAAATACTTGCCCAAGCTGGCATCGGGGGAACTGGTCGGCTGCTTCGGCCTGACCGAGCCGAATCACGGCTCCGATCCGGGCGGCATGGCGGCGCGCGCGCGGAAGGTCGACGGCGGCTATCGCCTGACGGGCAGCAAGATGTGGATCACGAACAGCCCGATCGCGGACGTGTTCGTCGTCTGGGCGAAGGACGACGAGGGCGCGATTCGCGGCTTCGTGCTGGAGAAGGGGTGGAAGGGTTTGTCGGCACCGGTGATTCACGGCAAGGTCGGGCTGCGTGCGTCGATCACCGGCGAGATCGTGATGGACGACGTGTTCTGTCCGGAGGAGAACGCGTTTCCGGAAGTCCGCGGCCTCAAGGGGCCGTTCACCTGCCTGAACAGCGCGCGCTACGGTATCGCGTGGGGCGCGCTCGGCGCTGCCGAGGATTGCTGGCATCGCGCTCGGCAGTACGTGCTCGATCGCAAGCAGTTCGGCCGGCCGCTCGCTGCGAACCAGCTGATCCAGAAGAAGCTCGCCGACATGCAGACCGAGATCACGCTCGGCCTGCAAGGGTGCCTGAGGCTCGGCCGGATGAAGGACGAAGGCACGGCGGCCGTCGAGATCACGTCGATCATGAAGCGGAACTCATGCGGCAAGGCGCTCGATATTGCGCGGATCGCGCGGGACATGCTGGGCGGAAACGGGATCAGCGACGAATTCGGCATCGCACGGCACCTTGTGAACCTCGAGGTCGTGAACACGTATGAGGGTACGAACGACATTCATGCGCTGATCCTCGGCCGGGCGATCACCGGCATTGCCGCATTCTGAGCCGCCATGGAAACGATCGCACAGCAAGGCGCATTGGCCGGCCTCCGCGTACTCGATCTGTCGCGGGTGCTGGCCGGGCCGTGGGCCGGCCAGCTTCTCGCCGATCTCGGCGCGGATGTCGTCAAGATCGAGCGGCCGGGGAAGGGTGACGACACGCGGGCGTGGGGCCCGCCGTGGCTGCTCGACGCGGACGGGCAGTCGACGGGCGAATCGGCATACTATTTGAGCGCCAATCGCAACAAACGCTCGATCGCGGTCGATCTGAGCCGGCCGGACGGCCAGTCGCTGGTTCGGCAACTCGTGCAGCAGACCGATATCGTGCTCGAGAATTTCAAGGCCGGTGGCCTTGCGCAGTACGGGCTGGATTACGCGACCCTCAGCGCCGAGAATCCGCGCCTGATCTTCTGCTCGATTACCGGGTTCGGGCAGACCGGCCCGTATGCGTCACGTGCCGGGTACGACTTCCTGATACAAGGGATGGGCGGCCTGATGAGCGTGACGGGGCGCGCCGACGGCACGGAAGGTGCCGGTCCGGTGAAGGTCGGCGTCGCGCTGACCGACGTGATGACGGGGCTGTATGCGACGGTTGCCGTGCTGGCCGCCGTTGCCCATCGTGAGCGCACAGGGCGCGGACAACACATCGATCTGGCGCTCCTCGACGTGCAGATCGCCGCGCTCGCGAACCAGGCGGCCAATTACCTGATCGGCGGCATCGTGCCGCACCGGATGGGAAACGCGCATCCGAACATCGTGCCGTACCAGGATTTTCCGACGGCCGATGGTCATATGATCATCGCGGTCGGCAATGACGGCCAGTTCACCAGCCTGTGTGCGGTGCTCGGTCAGCCGCAATGGGCGAGCGATGCACGTTTCGCGACGAATCCTTTACGCGTACAGCATCGCGACGAACTGGTCGCGCTGATTGGCGCAGTGACCACGTGCCGGCTGACCGACGAGTGGGTCATCGCGATGGAGGAGGCTGGCGTGCCGTGCGGGCCGATCAATGGGCTCGACCGGGTATTTGCGGACGAACAGGTCAAGGCGCGCGACATTCGTATCGAGATGCCGCATGCATCGGCCGGCAGCGTGCCGCTCGTGGCGAATCCGATCCGAATGTCGGATTCGCCGGTTCAGTATCTTCGTCCGCCGCCACGGCTCGGCGAGCAAACGGACGAGATCCTGGACGCGTGGCTGGGACTGGGTCACGACGAAATCGCCGCGTTGCACGAGCGAAAAATCATCTGACATTATGATTTCGATCCATGATCGTTCAACGGGCTGCGACGCAATCAGTGAGGCACGGATGGTTGCCGCGGCCACCGCGAATGCGGACGATGCATCGGTATGGCGATGGTTTGCGGCAATGCTCGAAGAGCGACGTATCCGCTGGCGCTTCATGTTCGACGCGTGGGTCGTTCATGTCGACCGGAAAGAGGTCGCGATCGAACCCAGCTTCTATGAGGCGATCCGGTCCGCCAAGTATGAATCGGAAGAACTCGGCCTTGGCACACTTTAGTATCATTTGCCCTCGATCCGATCGTATCAGTCGCTGCTGGTCTTTCCTCGGCGAGTACACTATTCGTAAAGTTGTGAGCTCGCCCCAAGAGCTGGAATTTTCCAACTGAGGCAGCGACGGAAAATGGACCGGCCCCACGACGTTCAATCATTCATCGCTATCGGCCCGACTCAACCTGCTAGATCGCCGGTCTTGGCGAATGTAGATAAATGCTTGACATCATCTCCGAGAATGCGAATGGATTAGAAATCAAACTTTATGGTCAAGGTGAAAGAGCCGCCGCGTTTGCGATAGTCTTCGGCAGTCTGGCTTCCTCGACCGTATGGATTGAGACCTGCTGCCGCTCCTTGACGAGCCTCTCGAGAAACGCACCCATTTCATTTAGGCTGTCGATCATCGGCATGCCGGCGATAATGTGGTCACCTTGAGGATAATCCACGAACCATTTTGGATAGTCAGGACCGGGGAACTTGCGAAAATACGCAACAGGACCGTAGCCGGAGAAAGGTCCCTCGACCTCGTCATACGTGACGAGTTGATCCTTCGCGCCGTGAAAGAACATAATCGGGGCGGGTTTGCGCTTGAACGTGAGTGGCGTGTTCGCCTTCAGCCAAAATGCGCCTGCCATCGAAATTACTCCGGCATATCTAAAGTTAGCCGGTAGATGCACGTTAGCCAGTTCGGTTTCGTTGGCAACATTGTATTCGGCAACCAGAGAATTCGTGGCGCCAGAGCTGCCGCCCAGGAGGATAATTTGATCTTTGTCGATATTCCAATCGTCTGCATGCTCGAGCACGAACGTTGTGGCATCGAACAGGTCTTCCACGCTCCACTGAATAGCGCGAAGGTACATCTCCGTGCCGTTAGTAGGGGTTATCTCGTTCCTTTCTTTGGCGATCTTGATACCCAGGCGGTAATCCAATGCGATCACGTCATAGCCCAATGACGTAAAATGTTCGAGGCCGGCTGTAAAGCCCTCGTCATTGCGCGCCCCCCCTTCCCACCCACCGCCAAATGAAAAGATTATGACCGCGCGCTTGCCAGTCATTTTGACGGAGTTATCTACGAGACGGTCTAGGTGCAGTTTTTGGCCATCCTTGGTGGCGTAAAGATAGGTTGTTCTCTGCGCTGGGGAGCGCGAGGCAGCGATCTGTGCTTGCGCCACGTTGGTTTGCCCGCGGGCGTACGCAGTCGCAAAGAGCGCGACCATGGCTGCGGTCCAAATAAGACGTTTCATCCGTGTTCCTAGCTTAGGTTGGTGGTAGATTTCATGTTATGAATGACGCGCATGTTGTTCGCCTGATAGTTCATGTTACCTATTCAGGTGAAAGACTGGGACTCGGTAGACGTAGGAGGTGACCGCTTACGACGAAGCGGAAAGCCGTTGGGTTCTGGGGGGCTACATGCCCCTGTGTTGGCACGAGCAGAAGAATCCATAGGCATTCCGTGACAATCCGCTTTGGGCGGCGCGACTTTCATCCAGCAATCGCCGAGCCGCAGTACAGATGTGCACTAAAGGTCTTGCATCTATTCCTCAAGATCTTTATGCCGATCCGCCGCATTTCGTGACTTTAGTCTCCTCAAAGGGATATTTCGTCACCACCTCTAGCCCGCCTGCTTCTCTTTGACTTTGAAATGTCTGCAGTAACTGCAGCACATAGTCACCATTGCCAGTTGCTACCAATTCCAATGCAGTTTTGTGCCCGAGGGCCGCTAACGGCGCTTGGGTGATCCACTTGAACACCGCATTGCGGTCAGGTTCAATCTCGTAAGCGGAGGTTGCAATTTTCCGGACGATGCCGGTCGCCGTAGTGCCAGCCGCCCCGACAGGTTCGACCGGGGATGCGGCGGCGCTCTCGGCTGCTAGTTGTCGCATATCGTTAAGCACCGAAACGATTAGTAATGGCGGTCGCGGCCAGAAGTGGCAACTCCTACAGTGGCACCGGCGGCCGCGCCTAACGCAGCCCCCTGCGCCAGATTACCTCCCGTCAGGGCACTGATGGCCGCTCCACCGGCTGCGCCGATAAGCGCGCCCCTGGCACCCGAGCGAGCCGTGTGAGGATCAACCACGCACCCTGCTAGCAATGTGGCTACAGTCAGAGCGATGAGCGTTTTCTTCATGTGTTCCTCAATGAGTTGAGCGGCACGGACGGCCACCTGAATTAATGATAAACGATAATATGATATCGTTTATCATTAAATTTCAAGCAAAAATTGTGTGTCAGATGGTTACCGGATGGGGTTCCATGTGATGATTGCGTCTTTCAAGGAGGCGGGTAGGTGGAAAGTAAAATGAAAGGGCGGATGACAGAGAGGGGCATCTGGCACCACTCAAATCTCAGGCAGATCACGTGGATGTTTAGCGCATGGGCGGTTTACTCGATAACTTTTCAGCCTGTACAGGCAGCGCTCGGCCTTGCCAATTCGACATGGAAAATTAGCGGCGGCCCAGGGATCCCGTACCTCCACTTTCCTGCGTTGACGTTGGCAATCCTGATCGGCTCATGCTTGGCCAAGCTGACTGTCGTCATCGTGGTTTATAAGACACTGCGACTGATCTTCGGCAAAGCTGGGCAGAACAACAAGTTGTTGTCGCTTCGGAACGCCAGTGCGCTCCGGCGAGTTGGGCGTTTATTGCTCATATTTTCGGCACTTGACCTACTGACCTTCCCGGTGGCGTACCTGTCTTTGGCACTACTGGATCCAAGAGTACAGTTCGAGGTCTCGGTCTTTTTGTTTTTAGCTCTCGTGACACCGCCCGACAAACTAGTACTTGCGGGCTTAGCACTTGGTAGCGCAGAGGTGTTGAAAAGAGGCGCAGCCCTGGACGAAGAAGCCAACCTGACAATTTGAACATGGCCATAATCGTCAACCTTGATGTCATGCTGGCGCGACGTAAGATGAGCTTGACCGAGCTTTCGGAGATTGTCGAGATAAGCCTTCCGAACCTGTCTGTGCTTAAGACGGGCAAGGCTCGCGCGATCCGCTTCTCTACCATGGAAGCACTTTGCGAGGCCCTTTCTTGTCAGCCGGGGGATTTGCTCGAATACGTGGCCGACGGCAAACCCGATTGAGCGCCTAGCGTTTGACTGTATGTGGCCCATCATCGACGTCTATCCAGCGGGGCTCGGAGTCAGGTGATTGATCCGCTTTAGGAATCCTGGACCGATCAGAGAGTGAGTTTTGCGGCAAACTTCACCCTGAACCAGGAGGTGGTTTGTCATGAAACGGAAACGCTTTTCGATCGAACAGATTGTGGCGGCGCTGAAGCAAGCCGAGCTGGGCATGCCGGTGGCCGACGTGATCCGGCAGGTCGGTATTTCGGAACAGACGTTCTATCGGTGGAAGAGGCAATACGCCGGCATGCAGTCGGATGAGGTACGCGAACTTAAGCAGCTGCAGGAAGAGAACGCGCGGCTGAAGAAGCTGGTCGCCGAACTGAGCCTGGACAAGGCCACCCTACAGGACTTGGCATCAAAAAACTGGCCCGGCCCGCGCTGAGGAGAGGCGTGGTGGATTACATGGTGAGCCACTACGGATTGAGGATGAGGCGGGCCTGTCGGCTCGTGAAGCAACCACGAAGCGTTCAGTACTACAGAAGAGTCAAGGATCCGCGTCCGGAACTGCGCTCACGTATGCACGAGATCGCCTATACGCGTGTGCGTTACGGGTATCGACGTGTCCATGTACTGCTGCGCCGGGAAGGCTGGCAGTTGGGCCGGAACCAGGCGTACCGGTTGTATTGCGAAGAGCAGTTGCAGTTGCGCTCGAAGTTGCCGAAGCGACGAAAGATGGTGGTGACGCGGGTGGCGAAGATCGTGCCGGCAAAACCAAACGACGCTTGGAGTATAGATTTTGTGGCCGACCAGTTGGCTGATGGTTCGAAATTTCGCACCTTGACGATCGTGGATCTCTTCACGAAGGAAGCGTTGGCCATCGAAGTCGGGCAACGCTTGAAAGGCGAACACGTGGTGTCTGAACTGAATCGAATCGCAGCTCGGCGCGGCGCTCCGCGGCATCTGTTTGTCGACAACGGCTGCGAATTTTCCGGGCGCCTGCTCGACATGTGGGCGTACCACTACCGCGCAAAGTTCGACTTCAGCAGGCCCGGTAAGCCGACGGACAATTGCCACATTGAGACGTTTAACGGATCATTCCGTGACGAGTGCTTGAACCTACATTGGTTCGAAACACTGGGCGAAGCCAAAGCGATCATCGAGGCATGGCGCCGGGATGACAACGAGAGCCGTCCTCACTCGGCTCTCAAAGAGTTGGTGCCAGCCGAATTCGCCCGTCAGCTGGTGCCTTCATCGGATCCTACCGAACCCGAAACGCCGGAAAACTCGCTCTAGATCTGGTCCGGAAAACTCAAGCGGTTCACGATCACACTCTCCAGCCCGCCGCACTGGTACAGATTACGCAGAACGGTGACGGTACGCTCAGCGGCAAGATAATCAAGGGACTAAATGCAAACGACTCGCCCGAGCGCCGCTGCACGCAGTGTACGGACGAACGCAAGGACCAGAAGATCCTGGGCATGACCGTTGTCCGGGGTGTGCGGAAACAAGGCGACGGATGGGACGGTGGCAGGATCCTCGATCCGATGAACGGCAACGAGTACAGCTGCAAGATGCGTGTCGAGGCCGGGGGGCAGAGGCTTGTGGTGCGCGGCTATATTGGCGTGTCGTTGTTGGGCCGCTCGCAGATTTGGACTCGCCATGGCAATGCTGCCGAGTCGGGCGCGCAGAACTGACTTCGCGGACAGCGAGCAGCGCGTGGCATTTGTCAGGCGCATGGCGTCACGCCTCTGCTCCCTGTCCAATCAAAACGCATGAGCGCGTTGTCCGAATCGCGTCACCGCGCATTATCGCGACGCAGGCCCGGGGCAACCGGACATGGCCAGTTTGATGGCACGGGGAGGCTGGACTACGCGGACTTCGTGCCCAAAGCGCTCGAGTTCCTTGGGCATCAAGTTTGAAGATAGCGCCCATAAGGGCGCTCGATCCCCCCAGACAGACTGGCGTAGTGCGAAGAAAGGCAAGCTTGATGCGGCGGCCGGCTAGTTTCCCGGTTCGCACCGAACATGGTGTCAGTCTGTCATTTTCGAACATCAAGAATCGTAAGGATTCCGTCATGACCGACACTTCCCGTAGTCGCACATCTGCTGCGGGGCAGGCCGATATACTTAAAATATGGGCTCAATATTTCGGCCCGACCGACGCCAAAGACATTGATCTTGGAACGTTAAGGAAACTCTGCGTGACTCCGGCGTGTAAAGGCCCTTAGTAAGGCTACTATATTGGTGACGACCTGGAGGCATCAATGACGCAACTTCATCTCGGCTTGAACCTGTCAACCAAGCGCACACGCAAGCGGGAGTTTTTGGACGAGATGAAACGAGTGGTGCCGTGGAGGCGGCTGATTGAGTTGATCGAGCCGCATTATCCAAAGGGGAAGACTGGCCGTCCGCCATTTCCGGTTGCGGCGATGTTGCGCATTCACTTCATCTAGCAATGGTTCAGTCTGTCGGATCCAGCGATGGAAGAGGCCCTCTATGATGTGCCGCTGTATCGCGAATTCGCGGGTCTCGACCGTGCAATGACCCGTCTTCCGGATGAAACGACCATCCTGCGGTTTAGGCACCTGCTCGAAGCCCATGGGATCGCTGCGCAAATCCTGGCGGTGGTCAATGAGATATTGAGCGACAAGGGATTGATGCTCAAGGCGGGATCGGCTGTTGACGCCACGTTGATTGCGGCGCCCAGTTCGACCAAGAACGGCTCGGGCACGCGCGATCCCGAGATGCAGTCGACCCAGAAAGGCCGCAACTGGTATTTCGGCATGAAAGCGCACGTGGGCGTGGACGCAGAGTCAGGCTTGGTTCATACGGTCATCGGCACGGCAGTTAACGTGCACAACATCAACATGGCACATGCATTGTTGCACGGAGAGGAGACAAATGCTTATGCCGACGCCGGTTACCAGGGCATCGAAAAGAGTGAGCAAGCGGGCTCCACTCGATGGCACGTTGCGATGCGGCCCAGCAATCGGAGGAAGCTGAACCTGAAGGGCACTGTCGATGCGATATACGACAAGATTGAACGACTGAAGGCCGGCATTCGGGCGAAGGTCGAGCATCCTTTCCGAATCCTCAAGCGGGAATTTGGCTACATGAAGACGAGATATCGGGGGCTGGCGAAGAACACCGCTCGAATCACTACGATATTTGCGTTGGGCAATCTCTGAATGATGCGAAAAGCGCTATACAAATCGTAGGCCGGGAACTGGTCGATCAGGTATGCAATGGTTGCCAAAACAACGAGGACAATAAGAAGACGTCTCATAGAAGCTTCCACGCTTACCATTGCGGTGCCTTTGGACATTGCCATCCGAGGCCGCTTTGCGGAAATACAATCGTCCTGCCGCGCGGCCAGAAATGAGGTTCCGGCCGTCCTCTGCTCAAAAAGTTTTCAACGTCAGAAATGGTGGACCATTGCAACCCGATAGACCATTTGGTTTGCGGAGGATGATAGGTCCGCTGACCCAACGATATGCGCCTGATCAAGACCCGTACCGGTATTGCCGTTGACGTGTTGGTACGCGCCCTGTACATATACCGAAGTACGCTTGCTCAGCGAGTAGTTCAACATCGCAGAAACCTGATGCCAGTTCGAGCTAAACGAGCTAGCCGTATCGTGCAAGCTGCTGTGGGTGAACGTGTATGCAGCGGCGAGGGATAACGCTGGCGTAATGAAATATTGTCCGTTGACCTCGATGTTGTCGAACTTCCACGAGGTCCACGCTTCGGTCCCGATGTCCGAAACATACGAAACAGCGGTGGGGTCGTAGACGTCTACATGCGAGTAGGCAAGTGCGATGTTTGAGCTGTCGCTGAAAGTCCACCGAATCCCTGCATCTATATTTTGCTGATGCCCCGCAGTGAATACTCCGTCTCCGCCCACCGCGCCCGTGGTGGTAAGGTTGGCGCCGTTCTGACGCAGATATGCCACTACGGCCGAGAAGGGACCCGCAGTGTAGCTGCCCGCGGCACTGTATGCCCTGTTTTCACCGAAGTTCGTCGCATTGCTGAAACCATAGACGCCCTCAAACTGGAATCCTGCGAAAACCGGGCTTACATACTTAACTGAATTCTGAAACCGGTAGTCGTAGTCTGCGTTGTCCATGTCGAACGGATGCGAAGCAAAGTCTCCGATCGTATTGCCGGCGCTGGTGTATGGGCTCCAGAAATCTATGGTCGCATCGTACTGCCGTCCGAGGGACAGCGTGCCGAGGTTCTGGGAGCTCATGCCGACGAATGCCTGCCGCCCGAACATTCGTCCACCTTCGTTCAGGAAGCCGGTGTTCACATTGACGCCGCTTTCAAGCGTGAAGATCGCGCTCAGGCCGCCACCCAAATCTTCGTTTCCCTTCAACCCGAAGATCGTCTCCGCTGTATCTCCGCTCACCATTTGGAAAGCATGATGTCCAGCTGCGTTCGATGTGAAGTTCAAACCATCGTCCAAAACGCCATAGAGAGTTACGCTGCTCTGAGCTTTCGCAGTGACGCTCACGCACAACACTAAGGATGCAGCGGAAATAAGGAGCCTTATCATTAAATCAAGTCCTTTTTAATTATGGATAGTAATTAGGTAACCGAAGTTAATACCAGTTGAAGAGTTGATACTTGAAAATATGATTTATCAACAAAGATCTCGTCTTCGAACCTTGCGTCGCGACTGGCGACGCAAGGTTCGGGACGGGACGATTAGGCTATGAACTTAGTAACTACCTAGAGCTGTCGGCGCACTGGGCTACAGGCTTGAATCAATAGTTCGACTCTGTGTCCGCGACGCGCAAAGCCGGCGAGAAAATTCCGCAGCAGCGCTCGCGAAACGATGGTTGCGGTCACTGACCGCAGGCAAGACAGATGAGGGCTGGTTTTCGCACTGCGGTTGCCCTACGGCGCTCATATCTAGTCGGTCCCTGCGCGCGCTGCGCTTAACGACAGCGAATGCTCAGCTTTCGAGATCGTGTTCGATTGCAGAAAGTGCATTCGCATTACGTCTTTTCAGGATTGAAAACCATACGGCTCCGATCAGCATGTAACCCAGAAATACATAAGGGATCAGATTGTAGGGGTACGGAGGCAGAGGGTAGATGCTGCCGACAAATACGCCAAGCATCAGAATCGCACCAACTGCCGACACCAATAGGTTGCGGAAACGAAGCC
>Ga0055542_1001580_pt1 | contig 10591 bp, 5 predicted proteins | sample AraplaCol_mMF_r2_2_FD_55026 | JGI IMG/M metagenome (GOLD analysis project Ga0055542, IMG submission 55026) | Arabidopsis root microbial communities from North Carolina, USA - plate scrape CL_Col_mMF_r2 | ecosystem: Host-associated > Plants > Roots > Endosphere | place: USA: North Carolina
TGGATAGGAACCCACATGGCTACAACCACCCTCGGGGTCAAGCTGGACGATGCTTCGCGTGAACGCCTCAAGCGCGTTGCGCAGTCCATTGACCGCACGCCGCATTGGCTGATCAAGCAGGCGATCTTCACGTATCTGGATCAAGTGGAGCGGGGGCAGCTGCCAAATGAAAACGGCCCGGCGGCGGATGGCCTCCCGTCTGCCGCCGCAGCCGTCTCGGACGTGCACGATGGCGAAGATGCCGTGGTGCAACCGTTCCTCGAATTCGCGCAGAGCGTGCAACCGCAATCGGTGCTGCGCGCCGCCATCACGGCTGCCTATCGCCGGCCGGAAACCGAGGCCATTCCGATGCTGCTGGAGCAGGCCCGCCTGCCGGGCGCGCTCGCCTCGGAAGCCAAGCAGCTTGCACGTGATCTGGCCGGCAAGCTCCGCACGCAGAAGGTCGGCACCGGCCGTGAAGGACTGGTGCAGGGCCTGATTCAAGAATTCTCCCTGTCGAGCCAGGAAGGCGTGGCGCTGATGTGCCTGGCCGAGGCGCTGCTGCGCATTCCGGACAAGGCCACGCGCGATGCCCTCATCCGCGACAAGATCAGCAACGGCAACTGGCACTCGCACCTGGGCCAGAGCCCGTCGCTGTTCGTGAACGCGGCCACGTGGGGCCTGCTGCTCACAGGCAAGCTGGTCGCCACGCACAACGAAGCCGGGCTGTCGAAGGCGCTCACGCGCATCATCGGCAAGAGCGGCGAGCCGTTGATCCGCAAGGGCGTGGACATGGCGATGCGCCTGATGGGCGAGCAGTTCGTCACCGGCGAAACCATTTCCGAAGCGCTGGCCAACGCGCGCAAGTTCGAGGCCGAAGGCTTCCGCTATTCCTACGACATGCTCGGCGAGGCCGCCATGACGGAGGAAGACGCGCAGCGCTACCTCGCGTCGTACGAGCAGGCCATCCGCGCGATCGGGCAGGCCTCGGGCGGCCGCGGTATCTATGAAGGGCCAGGCATCTCGATCAAGCTGTCGGCGCTGCACCCGCGCTACAGCCGCGCGCAGTACGACCGCACGATCAACGAGCTGTACCCGCGCGTGAAGGCGCTGGCGATGCTGGCCCGCGAATACGACATCGGCATCAACATCGATGCGGAAGAGGCCGACCGCCTGGAGCTGTCGCTCGACCTGCTGGAGCGCCTGTGCTTCGCGCCCGAGCTGGCCGGCTGGAACGGCATCGGCTTTGTGGTGCAGGGCTATCAGAAGCGCTGCCCATTCGTGCTCGACTTCATCATCGATCTGGCCCGCCGCAGCAAGCACCGCCTGATGATCCGCCTGGTGAAGGGCGCGTATTGGGACAGCGAGATCAAGCGCGCCCAGGTCGACGGCCTGGAGGGCTACCCGGTCTACACGCGCAAGGTGTACACGGATGTGTCGTACCTGGCCTGCGCACGCAAGCTGCTGGCCGCGCCGGACGCGATCTTCCCGCAGTTCGCCACGCACAACGCGCACACGCTGGCCGCGATCTACCAGATGGCCGGCCAGAACTACTACCCCGGCCAATACGAATTCCAGTGCCTGCACGGCATGGGCGAGCCGCTGTACGAGCAGGTGGTCGGCAACAAGCCGGGCAAGCTGAACCGCCCGTGCCGCATCTACGCACCGGTCGGTACGCACGAAACGCTGCTGGCCTACCTCGTGCGCCGTCTGCTGGAAAACGGTGCTAACACCTCGTTCGTCAACCGCATTGCGGACGAGTCGATTCCGCTGGACGACCTCGTCGCCGATCCGGTGGCGGTGGTGGAGAAGATGCACGCCGATGAAGGGACGCTCGGCATGCCGCATCCGAAAATTCCGCTGCCGCGCCACCTCTACGGTGACGTTCGCGCAAACTCGTCGGGCATTGACCTGGCGAACGAGCAGCGCCTGGCGTCGTTGTCGTCCGCCCTTCTTGCCGGCACCAGCACCGTCTGGGCTGCCGAGCCGACCATCGGCGATGCGCCGTACAACGGCGGCACGCCGCAGCCGGTGCGCAATCCGTCGGACCTGCGCGATGTGGTCGGCCACGTGACCGAAGCCACCGAGGCCGATGTTGACGCCGCACTCGCAGCCGCTGCTGCCGCGGCGCCGATCTGGCAAGCCACGCCGCCCGAAGCGCGCGCCGCGCTGCTCGATCGCGCTGCCGATCTGATGGAAGGCGAGATGCAGCACCTGATGGGGCTGATCATCCGCGAGGCGGGCAAGACGCTGTCCAACGCCATCGCCGAAGTGCGTGAAGCCGTGGACTTCCTGCGCTACTACGCAGCGCAAGTCCGTGGTGGCTTCTCGAACGACACGCATCGCCCGCTGGGCCCGGTGGTCTGTATCAGCCCGTGGAACTTCCCGCTGGCGATCTTCACCGGCCAGGTGAGTGCGGCGCTGGCCGCCGGCAACCCGGTGCTGGCCAAGCCCGCTGAGCAGACCCCGCTGATTGCCGCCCAGGCCGTGCGCATCCTGCGCGAAGCCGGCGTGCCGGCCGGTGCCGTGCAACTGCTGCCGGGCCGCGGCGAGACCGTCGGCGCCGCGCTGGTGAAAGACACGCGCACCAAGGGCGTGATGTTCACCGGCTCGACCGAAGTGGCGCGCATTCTGCAGCGCACGCTGGCCGGTCGCCTCGATGCCAACGGCGCACCGATCCCGCTGATCGCCGAAACCGGTGGCCAGAACGCGATGATCGTGGACTCGTCCGCGCTGGCTGAGCAGGTGGTGGCGGACGTGCTGTCGTCCGCGTTTGACTCAGCAGGCCAGCGTTGCTCGGCACTGCGCGTGCTGTGCGTGCAGGACGACGTGGCCGACCGCGTACTCACGATGCTCAAGGGCGGCATGGCCGAACTGGCGATGGGCAACTCGGATCGCCTGTCCACCGACGTGGGCCCGGTGATCGATGCCGAAGCGCGCGACAACATCGTCGGCCATATCGAAGGCATGCGTGCCAAGGGCCGTCGCGTGCATCAGGCACCCGTGCCGGCTGCGTGCGCACACGGCACCTTCGTACCGCCGACCATCATCGAACTCGACAGCCTGTCGGACCTGACGCGCGAGATCTTCGGCCCGGTGCTGCATGTGGTGCGCTGGAAGCGCTCGGCAGACAATGCCGGCCTGACCAAGCTGATCGAGCAGATCAACGGTACGGGCTATGGCTTGACGCTGGGTATCCACACGCGCATCGACGAGACCATCGCGCACGTGGTGGACCGCGCGCATGTCGGCAACCTGTATGTGAACCGCAATATCGTGGGCGCCGTGGTGGGCGTGCAGCCGTTCGGCGGCGAAGGCCTCTCGGGCACCGGCCCCAAGGCGGGCGGCCCGCTGTATCTGCTGCGCCTGCTGTCGACGTGCCCGCAGGACGGCATGTGCACTGCGCTGCAGCTAACCGCAGGCACGGGTACGGAAGTCGATACCGATGCCCGTCGCGCACTGCTGGCGCCGTTCGATGCGCTGGTCGACTGGGCGCGCAAGCAATCGACTGCGCAGTCTGCCGATCTGGCGGCACTGTGCGAACGCCTGGCGGCGGCTTCGGCCACCGGTGCCACGGCCACGCTGCCGGGCCCCACCGGCGAGCGCAACACCTACACGTTGTTGCCGCGTGAAGCAGTGCTGTGCGTGGCGGCCGATCCGGCCGACTGGCTGCGCCAGTTGGCCGCCGTTCTGGCCGTCGGCAGCACGGCGGTTGTGCAGGAAAACCCTGCCATTGAAGCGGTACTGCGGGGCTTGCCGGCAGCAGTACAATCGCGCGTCCGCGTGGTCGGGTCGACCGACGAAGCGGCGTTTGATGCGGTGCTGCACCACGGCGATTCGGACCATCTGCGCGCCATCTGCGAAGGGCTGGCACGACGCACCGGCCCGATCGTAGGGGTGCAAGGCCTGCCGCATGGCGGGGAAGGGCTGGCGCTGGAGCGTCTGCTGATCGAGCGTTCGCTGTCGGTCAATACGGCCGCGGCGGGTGGTAACGCCAGCCTGATGACCATCGGCTGACGGGGAGCACGAGCAGGATTCGCGGTTTCATCCACACGACGGGTGCGGGTGGAATGCGAAGCGGGAGGAGGGCGATGGTGATCCCGTCGCGCTATTGATCCAAATTGCGTTTGAACTAGGAGACGCACAAATGAAATTGAAGCAACTGTGTCTGGCCGCCGCACTGTGCGCGCTGGGGGGTGCCGCATCGGCCCAGGAAGTCATCAAGCTGGGCTTTGCTGCCCCGATGTCGGGACCGCAAGCGCAATACGGCACGGACATGAAGAACGGTGCGACCCTGGCCGTTGAAGAGTTCAACGCCACGCACCCGAAGATCGCCGGCAAGGAAGTCAAGTTCCAGCTCCTGGCCGAAGACGACCAGGCTGACCCGAAGACGGGCACCGCCGTTGCACAGAAGCTGGTGGATAGCGGCATCAAGGGCATGCTCGGCCACTTCAACTCGGGCACCAGCATCCCGGCGTCGCGCGTGTACAACCAGGCCGGCATCGCGCAGATCGCCATGGCGACGGCCCCGGAATACACCAAGCAAGGCTACAAGACGACCTTCCGTATGATGACTTCCGACACCCAGCAGGGCTCGGTGGTCGGCTCGTTCGCCGTCAAGAAGCTGGGCTACAAGAACATCGCCATCGTTGACGACCGCACCGCCTACGGCCAAGGTCTGGCTGACGAGTTCGAGAAGGCTGCCAAGGCTGCCGGCGCGAACATCGTGCGTCGTGAGTACACCAACGACAAGGCCAGCGACTTCAAGGCCATCCTGACGCAGATCAAGAGCAAGAACCCGGACGCCGTGTTCTACGGCGGCGCCGAAGGCCAATCCGCGCCGCTGCTCAAGCAGATGCGCGAACTGGGCATCAAGTCCACGCTGATGTCGGGCGAAATGTCCAAGACCGACGAATTCATCAAGCTGGCCGGCCCGCAAGCGGCCGAAGGCATGGTGGCATCGCTGGCTGGCCTGCCGCTGGAGCAGATGCCGGGCGGCGCGGGCTACAAGCAGCGCTATGAGAAGCGCTTCGGCACGCCGGTGCAGACGTACTCGCCGTACGCCTACGACGGTGCGATGGCCCTGATGAAGGCCATGGTGGCTGCCGGCTCGTCGGATCCGGCCAAGTACCTGCCGATCCTGGCGGCTACCAACGCGCAAGGCGTGACCGCCAAGCACTATGCCTACGACGACAAGGGCGACCTGAAGGACGGCGGCATCACCGTCTACAAGGTCACCGGTGGCAAGTGGGCACCGCTGGAAAGCGTCGGCGGCAAGTAAGCCGATCGGTTTCCTCCATTCGCAGTATGAAAACCGCCCTCCGGGGCGGTTTTTCTTTGGCGGCGACGATCCCTCCAAACACAGAGTTGCAGGCATCTGCATCGAAAATCTTCGATCTATTATTAAATATCGTGTAACGCGATCTTATCGCGTGTCAGTGCTTGGCTGACTTTTCCGAATGGGGGCTTCGGGTACCATGTCGGCCATGACAGGACTTCACGATCTCTTCCCTTCGTGGCCTCCCGCTCCGGGCGGCCTGTTCTGGATCGGGCTGGCGCTGGTGGGTGCGGCGCTGTGCGGCGAATTCGCGCGGGCGGCGCTCAAGCTGCCACGCATCGTGGGCTACGCGGCAGCGGGCCTGGCGGCGGGCGTGCTTGGGCGTCCGCTGATCGACGCCGACATGCTCGACCAGACCCACATCCTGATTGAGATGGCGCTGGCGCTGGCGCTGTTCGAGTTGGGGCACCGGCTCTCATTCGAGTGGCTGCGTGCCAATCGTTGGCTGCTGCTGACCAGTGGTTTCGAGAGCCTGCTGACATGGGGTCTCGTCACCTGGGTGCTGCAGACGTTTGGCGTGGCGACGCCGGTGGCTGTGGCGGCGGGTGCCATTGCGGTGGCGACATCCCCAACGGTGCTGCTGCAGCTCAAGAACGAACTGCGCGCCGAAGGCCAGGTGACAGAGCGGCTGCTTTCGCTGGGCGCGCTCAACAGCATCTACGCGAGCGTGCTGGTGCCGCTCACCGCTGGGTGGCTCCACAGCGAGTATGGGCATTGGGGGGCGGCGCTGCTGCATCCGCTATACCTGCTTGTGGGGTCGGTGGCGCTGGCCTGGGTGGTCGGCAAGGTGGGCCACGCGCTGTATCACCGCATGGCGGGCGATGACCACTATGCCTTCCTGGTACTGGTCGGCCTCGTGCTGTTTGCCTTGGCGCTGGCCAAGTTACTGAAGCTCTCGGTGCCGCTCACGCTGCTGCTGGCAGGCGTGGTCTTCAAGCACCAGGACGACCACCCGCGCGTGTGGCCGTCGCATTTCGGCAGTGCGGGCAGCATTTTGATCGTGGTGATGATCGTGTCGCTCGGCCTGCCGCTGAAGGCGTCGGATTGGGCGATCGGCGGTGTGGCAGCCGTGGCGCTGGTGCTGGCGCGCTTTGTCGCCAAGCTGGCCGGCGCCACCGCGCTGGGCTCGTTCTCGGGCCTGTCGATGCGCCAGAGTGTGGCGCTGGGCCTGGCGCTTGGGCCGATGTCGGGATTGTCATGGTTGCTGATGCACGATACGGCGGCGCTGTACCCGCAAACCGGTGGTCCGCTGGCGGCCATCATCCTGTGCACGCTGGCGATCCAGCAAATCGTCGCTCCCATCCTGACCGCGCGTTCGCTGCGCTGGGCGGGTGAGGTGCGACAAGACGAAGGGAGGCGTTGAGCCCCATGTCCCTCGAACCGTTCTCGAAATCCGAAGCCCTGACGTTTGGCGTTGAGCTGGAACTGCAACTCGTCAATCGCCACGACTATGACCTGGCCTCGGCGTCGCCGGACCTCCTGCGCATGCTCAAGGGCAAGGAGCACCCTGGTGACATCAAGCCGGAGATCACCGATTCGATGATCGAGATCTCCACCGGTATCTGCCACAGCCACGACGAGGCGCTGTGGCAACTGCGCGAAATGCGCGACCGCATGGCGGAAGCGGCGACGGCGCTGAACATTGGCATCTGCGGGGGCGGCACGCATCCGTTCCAGCAGTGGAGCCAGCGCCAGATTTCGCAGTCGCCGCGCTATCAGTACATCTCAGATCTGTACGGCTATCTGGCCAAGCAGTTCACCGTGTTCGGGCAGCACGTGCACATTGGCTGCCCGAACCCCGACGACGCGCTGTACCTGCTGCACGCCATGTCGCGCTACGTGCCGCACTTCATTGCGCTGGCCGCGTCGTCGCCGTTCGTGCAGGGCGTGGATACGGGGTTTGCTTCGGCGCGCATGAATTCGGTCAGCGCCTTCCCAATGTCGGGCCGCGCGCCGTTCGTGCTGACGTGGGACGCCTTCATCGCGTACTTCGACAAGATGCACGCCACCGGCGTGATCGAGAGCATGAAGGACTTCTACTGGGACATCCGGCCCAAGCCCGAATTCGGCACCATCGAAGTGCGCGTGATGGACACCCCGCTCACCGTTGAGCGCGCCGCCGCCATCGCCGCCTACATCCAGGCGCTGGGCCGCTGGCTGCTGTTGGATCGCCCGTTCACGCCGGTGGAGGATGACTACCTGGTCTACACCTTCAACCGCTTTCAGGCGTGCCGCTTCGGGCTGGCTGGAGAATACGTCGACCCGGCCACGGGCAATCGCGGCGCGTTGGCCGATCACATCCTCGAGACGAGCAAGGTGCTGTCGCATCACGCCGAGGCGCTGTCGTCCGAAGGTGCGCTCGACATGGTGCGCGAGGTGGTGGAGGCGCGCGATACGGATGCCGAGTGGATCCGCCGCGCCCAAAACGAAACCCGCAACCTGCACGAGACCGTGCGACGTGGTTGCGGGCGTTGGACGCAGGCCTTGGTGCAACCCGCGTAGTTGCCGATCCGTTAGAACCTGCTCACGACCCTACTGCGCGGCCCCGGGTGGGGCACATTCGGGGGCGCATGCGCTGCTCGGAATCCTCATGGACTTGAGTCCATTCCGGTTCCTGCGCTGCTCTTCACCCCGCTGAGGGCCGCTCGCTACGGATCGTGAACAGGTTCTTAGTGCGTGGGGCGCACCGCCAGCACGCGGCGCGCAAACGCCCAGCACACCAGCGCAAACACGATCAGCCCCAGCCACTGCGCCGGGCCTTCAAACGACGCGCCGACAATCGCCAGCGGCGCATCCTTGCCCGTGCCGCCGATGACCGCCGCCATCAGCACCCCGACCAGGCTTTCGCCCACGATCAGGCCCGAAGCCAGCAGCACGCCGTGGCGGTTCGGCACTTCGGCATAGCGCTCGTAGGGCACGCCGGCCGCCTGCGCGCGCTTGGCCAGAATCTTCTCAATGATCCAGGCCAGTACCGCGCCCGTGACGAGGACCGTGCTGATCGTCGGCGGCAGGTAGATGCCGATGCCCACTGCCAGTACGGGCAGACGGGCGACGCCACCCCGTTGCTTGAGCGCCCAGTCGATAGCGATCAGGATGACGCCGATGACGATGCCGGCAATCACCATGTTCCATTCGAGCTGGTGCGTGAAGATGCCGGTGGCAATGGCCGTCATGAGCGTGGCCTGCGGCGCGGACAGCGCCTGTGCCGCGTCCATACCGGCACGCGGTAGCGCACCCGGGAAACCGTACGCGTTGTAGAGCAGCTCCAGCACCGGCGAGATGACCGCCGCACCCGCCACGCAGCCGATCAGCAGGGCCACCTGCTGGCGCCACGGCGTGGCCCCAACCAGCCAGCCAGTTTTCAGATCCTGCAGGTTGTCGTTGGAGATGGTCGCCACGGCCACCACGGCGGATGTCGTAAAGATCGCCAGCGCAATGCCGAGCTTGCTGGCCTCCGGTGAACCCATCAGCCCGTTGTCTGCGCCAATGGCCAACAACAGCAGCGACACCAAGGTGATGGCGATGATGCCGATGCCTGAAATCGGGCTCGACGACGAACCGATCAGCCCGGCCATGTAGCCGCACGCCGCCGCCACCAGAAAGCCGAACACCACAGCGAAGATCACTGCACAGGTAATCAGCGTCCAGCGCGAACCGGGCGACAGCATGGTCGGCGCCAGGAACGCTGCAAAGGTGATCACCAGCACCACCACCATCGCCAGCGAGACCAGCAGAATCCAGCGCGGCGCCATGTCTTGCTCGGTGCGCTGTTTGGCGTCGCCTTGCGGGCGCAGGCTGCCGAAAGAACGCTTCACGCCCTGCACCACGGGGCCGATCAGCGTGGCCAACGTCCACACGGCCGCCACCGCAATTACGCCTGCCCCGATGAAGCGCACCTGCGTACGCCAGATGTCCGTACCGAACGCAGAGAGCGCCTTGCCGGCCGGCATTGGCGTGATGGACGTCAGGTACGGCACGGCGATGCCCCAGGCAATCACCAGGCCCACTAGCATCGCCAGCCCGGCGACGAGGCCGATCAGGTAACCCGCGCCCAGCAGTGCCGTCGAAAAACCGAGCGGCAAGCGCACGATCGCGGCACCTGCGGCGAACCACCAGCTCGCGCCTTCGCCGAGTAGCCGCAGGCCACTGGTCGCAAACGCGACGATGGCCGCAACGATGCCACCCGCCGCCAGATCGCGCATGCCCGTGGCGGCCGGCACGGCATCGTCGTCGGCCGCATCCGCGCCTTCTGCCGACTGGCCACTGCCCACACGCAGGATTTCCGCCGCCGCCACGCCTTCGGGGTAGGGCAGATCACTTTGCACCACCATCGCGTGGCGCAGCGGGATCGTGAACACCACACCCAGCATGCCGCCGGCCATGCAGACTCCAAACGTTTGCCAGAACGGGAAGCCTTGCCAGTGCCCGATCATCACCAGACCGGGCAGGATGAAGATGATGGAAGACAGCGTGCCGGCCGCAGACGCCTGCGTCTGCACCATGTTGTTCTCAAGGATGTTGGTGCCGCCGAGCATGCGCAGCACCGCCATCGAGATCACCGCCGCGGGAATCGCTGAAGAAAACGTCAGGCCGACTTTCAGGCCGAGGTACACATTGGACGCGGTGAAGATCACGGTGATAAGCGCGCCGAGGATCATGCCGCGCAGCGTCAGCTCTGGCAGCGCTGCCGCCGAAATGTGTTTGGGGGGATGGAGGGATTGCATCCTGCGGGTCTCCAAAGAGGGGGCTTGTGGCGCGGATTATAGGAGCGGGGCGAGGCGGTGGCTTGTTGGTTTTTGTTTGGTGTTTCCTCTAATTTTTTTGTTTGTGGGGCATCCCTTGTTTCGTCCTCTGCCGAGGCGGGTCTTGGTGGTCCACTCCCCTTTCGTTCCCTTCCGGGACCGACTCACTTTCTTTGGTCTTGCCCAAAGAAAGTAAGCAAAGAAATGCGCGCCCGAGATGGCGACCCATCCCTTGAATTTCCGTAACCGGACGGAGATGGGGAAAACTCGCTTCGCTCAGACAGGCCTCCTTCCTTTATCCGCTCGCCCCCAGAAATTCAAGGCGCCATCAAGGGCAGAACGTCAAAAGACAAAGGCCAACCCATCGTGAGGTTGGCCTTGTCGTTTGGGCTGGTGCCCAGAGGGTTTGGCATTTGTCCTTTGACTTTCCCTGCCCTATGCGGCGCCTTGAATTTCTGTTGCAAGGAGGAAAAAGAGGGGAGGCTTGTCTGAGCGAAGCGAGTTTGCCTCCCCTCCCTCCTTGCGACATAAA
>Ga0055542_1001622_pt1 | contig 10179 bp, 9 predicted proteins | sample AraplaCol_mMF_r2_2_FD_55026 | JGI IMG/M metagenome (GOLD analysis project Ga0055542, IMG submission 55026) | Arabidopsis root microbial communities from North Carolina, USA - plate scrape CL_Col_mMF_r2 | ecosystem: Host-associated > Plants > Roots > Endosphere | place: USA: North Carolina
CGGCCATCAGCGCTTCGAAACCGGCGCGTCGCTGGCACTTGCCGCAATTCTGCTGCTGGTGGGTGGCGGGATGCTCTGGTCCGCCATCCAGAAGCTCGAGCATCCGGAAGCGATCGCGCGCGTCCATGTCGCGGCGCTCTGGGTCGCGCTCATCGCGCTCGCCGCGAAGGAAAGCCTGTTCCGTTACATGTTCGCGGTCGCCACGCGAGTGAAGTCGAGCATGCTCGTCGCCAACGCATGGCACGCGCGTTCGGATGCCGCATCGTCGCTGGTCGTCGCTTGCGGCATCGTCGGCAACCTGCTCGGTTATCCGCTGCTCGATCCCGTCGCCGCGCTGATCGTCGGCGGGATGATCGTGAAAATGGGCGCCACGTTCGGCTGGGACGCCTTGCACGACCTGATGGATCGGGCGGCCGACGCCGAAGACGTGCAGGCGATCCGCGCGACGCTGCGCGCGACGCCGGGCGTGCTCGACGTGCACGACCTGCGCACGCGAAAGACCGGCGACCTGATCCTCGTCGACGTGCATCTCGACATCGACGCCGATCTCACGGTTGCGCAAGGGCACGACATCGCGGTGGACGCGCGTGCTCGCGTGATGAAGCATCACCGCGTCCTGAACGTGATGACCCACGTCGATCCGCGCAAGCGGGAACGCATCGCTGAAACCGCGTCCGGGATGCGCGGCCGGTAAGCGGCACCGGTCGGCCGGTCAGCCGGTGCGGCCGATCGGCACGGCGTGCATGCCGGGTGTCATCCCGCGCCGCGCGGAGGATGGCCGCGCCGGAACGTCAACCGGCGTTCCTTGAGAAGCGCGCGCCAATTGAGCTTCATCAACGCGAAGACGACGCCGAGCAACGCCAGTTGCGTGACGATGAAGTATCCGCCGAGATAAGTGCCTTCGAGCCCGGACTCCACGTCCAGCCGGGTCGACGCAAGGCGGCCGAGGTGCGCCCAGATCGCATAGGTCGCGGCGCGGCCGACGAAGAACGCCGCGGCGATGATCCTGAGCGGCAACCCGGAAAGGCCGTATGCGATGAACAGATAGTTCGACGGAAGCGGGCTCAGGGCATAGAAGAAGAACGCACCGGCGGTGAGCGTGCTGTGCTTGCGCAGCCAGTGCGTGGCGACGTCGATGTTCTCGCGATCCGATTGCCGCATCCAGCGGGCGCGCACGAGCGATCTTGCGAAGGTCGCCAGGATGACGCGGCCAGTCGTCGCCGCGCCGGCCGCCACGATGGCAAAGATCAGTGGATTGCCTTCGGGCAGGTTGAACCCGACCCACGACATCGCCATCCACGTGGGCGGGGCGAACGCCGGCATGAGATTCAGCAGAAGAATCAGCAGAAACAGTACCGCCAGCGTCAGCACGATATCGCCTCCAGGCGCTTCGGTGTCACGCTTCGATTGTGCTGACGAAAGGCGCCGCCCGCTTGACTCACGTCAAGCAACGCGCCGTGCCGGTCGTTCGCGTGACGCGCTTCGCCGTGACTCAGGTCAACGGTCGAACCGCGGCATTTCCTAGACTGATGCCACGCCGTGAGCAACCGGAACCGGATGCGGCGAACCCCGCCCTGCACGGCAATCGGAAGAATGGTCATGTCCCGAATCCGCTGGTCGATCGATCTCGCGTTGCTGGTCCTTGCAGCGTCTACGCTCGCCGCGGGGGGCATGTGCGTGGCGTTCGGTCTGCTTTCACTCGCGCGGGGCGTCTGGCTGGTGGGTACGGTGCCGGTCTTGCTCGCGTTGACCGTGTCGCTTGCAAAGGCCGTGGCGAAGCGGCAGGCCGGCATCGACGTGCTCGCATGGCTGGCGATCGGCCTGGCAATCGCGCTGGACGAGACGCTGACCGCCGCGGTCATCGCACTGATGCTGGCCAGCGGCCGGACGCTGGAGCGGTATGCGCAAGACCGCGCGCAACGCGAGATGACGGCGCTGCTCGGCCGTGCCCCCCGGCAGGCGACCCGGTTCGAGAACGGTGAATGGCGTTCCGTTGCGCCGGAAACCATCGTTCCGGGTGACAGGCTGCTCGTGCGTAGCGGCGAATGCGCGCCGGTCGACGGCACGTTGACCGACGACGCGGAACTGGACGAGTCCATGCTGACGGGCGAGTCGTCCACCCAGCGGCGACGTTCCGGCGAAGCCGCATGCAGCGGCGTGGTCAACGCAGGCGCGCCATTTGAAATGGTCGCCCGCACCACGGCAGGCGACAGCACGTTTGCGGGCATCGTCCGCATGGTCGAGCGCGCACAACACGAGCGCGGTCCGGCCGTGCGTCTCGCGGATCGCTACGCGGCATTCTTCGTGCTGGCCTCGCTGCTCGTCGCCGGCATCGCGTGGCTGCTGACCGGCGACCTCACACGCGCGCTCGCCGTGCTCGTCGTCGCCACGCCGTGTCCGTTGATCCTCGCCGTGCCGGTCGCCATCGTGTCCGGCATGTCGCGTTGTTCGAAACGCGGCATCCTGGTCAAGGGCGGGGGCGCGCTCGAACGTCTCGCGCAAGCGACGATTCTGTTCTTCGACAAGACCGGGACGCTGACGGGCGGGCGGGCACGCATCGTTGCGATCGAATGCGGCACGAACGTCGGCGCGGGCGATGTGCTGCGTTTCGCGGCGTCATTGGCACAGGCTTCGGGGCACGTCATTTCGGATGCGCTGACGGTCGCCGCGCGGGAACGCCGGATCAATCTGTCGCCGCCATCGGTCGTCATGGAAACGGCGGGCGAGGGCGTCACAGGCCGGGTCGACAACCGGACCGTCGCGATCGGCAAGTTCGGATACGTCGCCGCCTCTTCAACGGTCGCCCCCTGGAGCGACGCGTTCCTCAAGCGGGTCGGCAACGAGGGCGGGGCTGCCGTGTTCGTCGGCGTCGATGGTGTCATGATCGGTGCGATTCAGATGGCCGACCAGGTGCGGCTGGAAACGCCGCGGGCATTGCGTCTGTTGAAACGGGAAGGCGTCGAGCGCCTCGTCATGCTGACCGGCGACCGGCGAGACATTGCCCAGGCCGTCGGCGAGTTGCTGGGTGTTACCGACGTGCGTGCCGAGCAGACGCCGACGGACAAGCTTGCCGCTATTCAGGCCGCGCGCAAGGAAGGCGTGACGATCATGGTCGGCGACGGTGTGAACGACGCGCCGGCGCTCGCGGCCGCCGACGTCGGTATCGCGATGGGTGCGCGGGGGGCGGCCGCGTCATCCGAAGCTGCCGACGTGGTACTGCTGGTGGATCGGCTGGATCGACTCGTGGATGCGATACGTATCGCACGACGGTCGCGCCGAATCGCACTCGAGAGCGTGGTGGCCGGCATGTCGCTGTCGGTCGTCGCAATGACGATTGCGGCGGCCGGATTCCTGCAGCCGATTGCCGGTGCGGTCATTCAGGAAGTCATCGACGTCGTCGTCATCATCAATGCGTTACGCGTGTTGCTGGTTCGCCCGAGGCCAGCGGACGCCCGACTCGCCGATGTCGACGTCGAGCAACTCAAGCGCGAGCACACGGCATTGTCACCGTTGCTGGACCAGATCAGGGACCTCGCGGATCGTATGCCGCAACTATCCGGGGCAGCCATCGCAAGTGAGCTTGTCCACGTGATCGACTCGCTGGACGAACGGCTGCTGCCGCACGAACGCGCCGAGGATCGGGACGTCTACGCGCGACTCGCCCCGCTTCTCGGTGGCGAGGACCCGCTAGCGGCGATGAGCGGTGCTCACCGGGAGATCTTCAAGATGGTCCGATCGCTCAGGCAGATGGTCGCGGACCTGCCGCGCGACGGAACGAACGCCCTGCAGGTGCAGGCGATACAGCGCTTGTTGTACGGGCTGGAAGCGATCGTACGCCTGCATTGCGCTCAGGAGGAGGAACTGTTCCACGCCGTCGGAGCGGATGCGTGACCCTGAAACGCGTCACGCATGCGGCGCACTCACCAGAAGAACCGGCGTTTTCGTGATGCGCGCAACGCGTCCGGCCACGCTGCCGACGAGCCAGCCCGTGACGCCGCGCCGCCCATGGGTGCCCATGACGATCATGTCCGCGCTCCATTCGATGGCGTCGTTCACGATCAGGTGAGGCACGTCCGCGCCGGTGCGATCCGTTTGAATCAGTTGAGACTGCGCGTGCGCGGGTGTGCCATCGAGCAGGGCCATGGCTTTTTGCAGTGCACGATTGCCTTCGCTGACCAACGCGGCTTCCAGCGTCTCGACGGGGACGAAATCACCCAGCGAGGTGGGGCGATCGAGCACGTGTATCGCCCGGAATTCGGTCTCGGGACGCGAGAATTTCAACCCCGTTTGCAATGCGTGGAGCGCAATCGGGCTTCCGTCGACAGCGAACAGCATCCGCCGCGGCAGGTGCTCGGCGACCGACGCAAAACCTTCCGGAACGATGAGCAGCGGGCAACCAACGAGCTTGCCGAGCGGGCCGGAAACCGTTCCCTCGATCCATCCGAGCAGCCCATGATGCTGACGTGTGCCGACGATCATGAGTTCGGCCTGCCAGGCTTGTGCACTTTCGGCCAGCGCATGCACGACATCCCCGCCGTGCGTGGACAAGTCGATGACTTCCGTGTCGATCGAGATGTCGTCGCGCGAAATGGCGCTTTGGGCGCGCGATAGCGCGTCGGATGCGTCTCGCAACAATTCGTCGCGGGCCGATTCGAGAAATGCCGTGGCTTTCGACCCGAGCGGGACGAGCGTTCGCGGATTTTCCGCAACGCTGACGATATGCACCGCGGCATTCGACGGGAGGAACGCTTTGGCATACGCGAGGGCATGTGTGGATGCGGCGGAACCGTCGACGGCGATCAGTACCCGCTGGGAGGCGGGGACTGCCTGGACGGGTGAAGTGCTGGTGTTCATGAACGTCTCCCGGTGACAACCGACGGTCTTGTACACGGCAATTTTTCGCACGAGGGCCGTCTACCGGCTTGACCTTCGTCAAGCACGTTCGTCTTCGCAGTGCCGGACGAGATGGCGGCTCGATCGCGTCGAGTGCATGGCCGCTGCCACGTTAAATGCCATGATCCTTGCCAGGACGACCTCACCGGCATCCAGGGCCCGACCGAAGGTTCAAATCAGGCGTTTGCCGGCATTCACGGTCAACGGCATGGTGACGCGCTCGACGCTCAATTCCGGTCACCGGACGGGACCTGCTGCCGGGCGACGCGCGCGCGCAAAGGCAGAATGCGCGGAAACACGTTCTCCGACCTGAACAGCTTGTGTGCCACCGCGCCCAGCACGTGTAGGCCGACCAGCGCGGCGAGCCCGTAAGCCGTCAGCGCGTGCAGTTCCCCCAGCCAATGCGACAGCTCGCGACTCCTGGGCACCAGGGTCGGTAGCGAGAAGAGCCCGAAGCAGCTGGCGGTGTGCCCGGCCGCGTTCGTCTTCATCCACCCGAGCACGGGAATGGCGAACATCAGCACATAAAGCAGCCCGTGGACGCTGCGTTCCGCGAAATGGTTCAGCGTGCCGGCCGGATTGACCGATGGCGGGAGGCTGCGGCGCATACGCAGCCGATTCACGATACGAAGCGCCACGAGCCCAAGAATGGCGATGCCGATCGACTTGTGCAGGCTGACGAGGTCCTCGTTGTCGTCGAGCAGCAAGCCGACGATCAGGTTGCCGATCAGCGCGGCGGCCAGCAGCCAGTGCAGCAGGCTGATCGACAGNGGATAGCGGGTATTGGTTTTCATGACGGGAATGNCTGTTCAGTGGNGAAAGCGTGCCCTGCTCGGNTTATCCGAGCAGGTCGTGNTAGTGCTTCTTCGTACCGTCTATCCGGCGCAACGCCTGCTTTGCGGCGGGCAGATCATTGGCCTGGATGGCCCGGTCGACCGCGGTGAATTCATCCCGCAATGTGCGCATGCCTTCGTCGTAAGTCGGTTGGTCATTGCGATACCGCTGGCGGCTCGCCTGCTGCGCATCGCTTTCGAGCCGGGCCACGTAGCCGTTCATTTCCGGAATTGTCCGGCTGTTCATGGCACCCTGCATCGCGTGCTTCATGTCTCGCATCAGCGTCTTGATCTCGCCTGCGGACGCCGGCGCGGCAGCCACGAAAAGCAACGCGCCCAGCGTTGCGCAAAAACGGAGTCGGAACGGTAGCCTGTTCATGGTCGTCGATTCGATTGCGAGTGTCGGTGACGGCGACCATAGAATGCCGACGTTAACGGATTCTTAAGGACCGGATTTTTCCCCGCCGTGCTTGATGCCGGTCGGTTTCTACGGTTATCGTGCGCCAATGGACGCCATGTCCCGACCAAAAGGAACGCGACACCATGCGGGTGTTACTCGTGGAAGACGACAAGCTGATCGGCAGCGGGGTAGAGGATGGCCTGATCGAGGCCGGCATGACGGTCGACTGGGCGCACGATGGCAGGCATGCGCAGCTCGCGCTCGAAACCACGCCGTATGACCTCGTCGTGCTCGATCTCGGCCTGCCCCGCATGTCGGGAGTCGAATTGCTCGACTGGCTTCGCAAGCGCCGCGACCATACGCCGGTGCTGGTCATGACTGCGCGCGACACGGTGGCCGATCGCGTGAGCGGCCTGAGCGCGGGCGCCGACGACTACATCGGCAAGCCGTTCGACCTGACCGAACTGATCGCCCGATGCCGTGCGCTCGTGCGACGCTCGCAGGGCCGCAGCACCGACACGATCGAATACGGCGACCTGTCGGTCGATCCTTCGTTGATGACGGTGACGCGCGGCACCGAGCGGATCGCGCTGACGTCGCGCGAATGCGCATTGCTGGTCGAACTGCTGGCGAATCAGGGCCGCCCGCTCTCGCGTACCCAGCTCCAGGACAGCCTCTATGGCTGGAACGAAGAAATCGAAAGCAATGCGATCGAAGTGCATGTGTCGAATCTGCGCAAGAAACTGGGGGCCGAATTGATCCGCACGATTCGAGGTGTCGGCTACGTGGTGGAGAAAGCGTCGTGATGCGCTCGATCCGGCAACGGCTGACCTTACTGGTGCTGTCGGGTGTCGTGGTGGTCTGGGCGTATTCGCTGGTGTCGAGCTATCGCCAGGCGATTCACGAAGCGGAGGAATGGGACGAAACCCGCCTCGAGCAGATCGCAAGAGCGTTCGTCGCGCTCGATGCCTCCGATCTGCCTGTCTTCGCGGACATCGTCCTCGGCTCGGGGGAAGACAACGATGGCGACAACGATGCATCACCGCGCATGCTGTATCAGATCAGTGACGCGGGCGGACGAATCCTGGCCGCCAGTCCGGGGCTCGACTCGCTCGATCTGCCGGTGTCTCCCGCTGCCGCATCGAGCCCGATCCGGTTCGGCAATTCGAAGTGGCACGCGTACGTGGTGACCGATGCCGCGCGCGGCCGCACCGTGCGCATCTTCGAACAACGCACGCACCGTTCGGACTTGTCCGCGGAGGTGGCGCGCCGTGTCGCGCGGCCGCTCGCATTCGCGTTGCCCGTGCTGGCCGTGTTGATCTGGCTGGCGATCGGACGCAGCCTGACGCCGCTACGGACGCTGTCGGAGGCGATCGCCGCACGTTCCCCCGACAGCCTCGATGCAATCGGCACGAAGGGCATTCCCGACGAAGTGCGGCCGCTGGTTGCCGCACTGAACACGTTGCTGCAACGTCTGCGCGGCTCGCTCGATCGCGAGCGCGCATTCACCAGCGACGCCGCGCACGAGCTCAAGACCCCGCTCGCCGCGCTCAAGGTTCAGGCACAGGTCGCGCTTACCGCACGCGATCCGGACCGTCAGCGGCGCGCGATGCAACGGGTNGTCGAGGGCGTAGACCGAAGCACGCATCTGGCGGACCAGTTGCTTGCACTGGCGCGACTTGACGAAACCGTCCCGATGCCCGGCGAGGACGTCGATCTCGCACGCGTGGTGCAGACCTGCATCGACGACCACCAGGCGCGCGCGGATCGCAAGCAGATGTCGCTGATTTCATGCGTCGGCGGTCCGGTTATCGCACATGCATCGTCGACGCTTCTGCGCGTCCTGCTCGACAATCTCGTCGATAACGCGATCAAGTACGGTCGCGAACAAGGGCGCGTCGAAATCACGTCGTGGCAGGATGCCGGCGCGATCCGCCTGCAGGTACGGGACGACGGACCCGGCGTCTCGGAAGAAGATCTGTCCCGACTGCAGGATCGCTTCTTTCGCGGCGCGGATCACGACGAAAGCGGCAGCGGCCTGGGGCTGTCCATCGTCGCGCGCATCGTGGCAAAACTCGGCGGGAGTCTGACGTACATCGACGGGTTGAACGGCAACGGGTTCGGCGTGCGCGTGACGTTGCCGTCATCGGCGTGACCGACGCGGCGATTCCGGGTCCGCCCCTGTCTTTCACATCCGATGCGTTCGACGACGTGAAGTTAACGTTGCCTTCAGTTTGGCGGAGCATGCTGTCTCTACGGCAGAAGAGGTGTCCTCGGATGCCGGCCCTGTTCACTGGAGGTCGAGATCATGAAATTCGCAATCCGTACCATCGTNCTGGCGGCGGCCATCATCCCCGCATTCGCATTGGCAGCTCAATCAGGCAGCGGCCTGACCCGAGCGGAAGTCCGCGCCCAGATCACGCAGGTCGAGCAGGCCGGTTACAACCCGGCCCGCAAGGACATTCACTATCCGCAATCGATCCAGCAGGCCGAGGCACGCATCCGGTCTTCCGAATCGACGCCGCAGGCCGATGTGTCGGGCTATGGGCCTGCATACGGGGCGGGGGCCGACTCGGGAGCCGCGATCCCGAATCATGCCGCGGCGCCTCGGTTGTACACGCATCATTGACGGCACACCCGCGAGCGTCGGGGCACCCACGTTCAATACGACTTGCCGGGAACGGTCGCCGACTCGAGCTCACGCGTGATGATCCGGGTGCCGGCGGTATCCGCGACCGACTTGACCAGACCGACGCCCGGCGCGAGTCAGTCGTCGGCGTCCGATGTGCTGGTCAGCGCCGGATTGTGGAACGACTCGGTGGTGTGATGGTGACACGCGTTTTCGAACACCTTGCCGTGCTTCAGGCTGACCGTTTCTCGCGCGACGTACGCGCCGCCGTCTGGACACCGCCTGACGGAAAGACGGGCTATCCACGTTCGATGAACAGAAGCCGGCGTGCGTCCAATACGCCGGCGTCCGAATCCCCAGGGTGAACCGGTTAGGTAATTTGGTGCGCCGGCGCGCACTGCGAGGGCAACCGCCGCCGCCGGCGCTGGCTCATGCACTGAAATGGGGAATGCAGTTCGCCGGAATTCCTGTCTGGTGCCGGCGCGGCAAGCGTTACACGGCGATGGCCCGGTTTTTGCTGGAGTTGTTTTGGCCGCGCAACGGTTGCGCGCTGCCCGACGACATACCAGACAAGGAAGATTCACCGTGAGCCCGACGACTCGACCGTTTCCCCGACGCACCTGGCTGGCTGCGCTGATCGCAGCCCCCGTGATGGCGCTGTTCGCTGCTGCGCCGGCCCATGCCGACGCGCTCGACACCATCGCGAAAAGCGGCGCGCTGCGCGTCGCGGTGCCTGAAGACTATCCGCCGTTCGGCTCGGTCGGCACGGACATGCAGCCGCAGGGCTACGACATCGACATGGCCGAGCTGCTCGCCAAATCGCTCGGGGTGAAGCTGAAGCTGGTGCCCGTCAACAGCGCGAACCGGATTCCGTATCTGACGACCAACAAGGTCGACATGGTGATCTCGTCGCTCGGCAAGACGCCGGAGCGCGAGAAGGTCATCGACTTCTCGACGGCGTATGCGCCGTATTTCCAGGGCGTGTTCGGGCCGTCGGACGTGAAGGTGAGCGCGCCCGCCGACCTGACCGGGAAGACGGTCGGCGCCACGCGCGGCGCGCTCGAGGAGATCGCGCTGTCGCAACTCGCACCGAATGCGACGATCAAGCGCTTCGAGGACAACAACGCGACGATCCAGGCATTCCTGTCGGGGCAAGTGCAACTGATCGCCGCCGGCAACATCGTCGCGGCGGCGATTCTCGCGAAGAATCCGCCGCGCCGGCCCGAGGTCAAGTTCGTGATCAAGAACTCGCCGTGCTTCGTCGGCGTCAACAAAAACGAACCCCGCCTGCTCGCGAAGATCGACGATGCGATCGCGCATGCGAAGCAGGACGGCACACTGGGTGCGATGTCGAAGAAGTGGCTCGGCCAGCCTTTGCCGGCCGGCCTGTGACGAATCGCCGTGCCGCCTGATACCTCGCCGCG
>Ga0055542_1001650_pt1 | contig 10010 bp, 8 predicted proteins | sample AraplaCol_mMF_r2_2_FD_55026 | JGI IMG/M metagenome (GOLD analysis project Ga0055542, IMG submission 55026) | Arabidopsis root microbial communities from North Carolina, USA - plate scrape CL_Col_mMF_r2 | ecosystem: Host-associated > Plants > Roots > Endosphere | place: USA: North Carolina
AGAACATCGCGACCCGGTGGCGCGCGTGCGCGAACGTCGGGTCGCTTTCGAGCGGCCGGTAGTTCAGGCGCTGCGACAGGTCGACCGCCGCACCGCAAACCGCTTCGACGAGNCGCTCCTTCTCGCCGGCCTCGCCGATCTCCGAGCGCGGCACCGTCGCGGTGATCGCCGCGACGATNGCGCCCGAATGGTCGCGCACGGGTGCGGTCACGGCCGAGATGCCGCTCTCGAACGCGGCCTCGCTGACCGCGTAGCCGAGCCGCGCGTAGTGACGCACGCGCTCGTAAAGTTCGTCGACGGTGCCCGGCGTGCGTTCGGTAAATTGTTCGAGCCGCTTTTCCGGATACAGCTGACGCAACGCGTCGCGCGTGAGGTCGCCCATCAGCACGTGCCCGTGCACGGTCGCGTGCGCGGGCAGCCGCGTGCCGACGTGTACCTTCACCGAACCGAACATCGACGTGTTGCTCTGCGCCTTCGCGACGAACACGACGTCGCGCTGGTCGCGGATCAGCAGGTGCGTCGACAGGCCCGTCGCGTCGCGCAGCCGTTCGAGCACGGGTGTGCCGAGATCGGTCAGTTCCAGCGAATTCAGGTATTCGAAGCCGAGCCGCAGCACGCCGACGCTGAGCCGGAAATGGCGGTCGCCGTTCACGCGCTCGAGAAAACCGAGCGCCTCGAGCGTCTGCAGCAGGCGGAAGGTGGTCGTGCGCGGGATGCCGATGCGCTTCGACAGCTCGGGCGCGCCGAGCACGGGTTCGCGCGCCGAGAATTCGGCGAGGATCCGCAGCCCGCGTTCGAGGCCCGGCACCAGATACGACGACGCGCCGCCGGACGATTCGTCGTCGCCGGCGCCCTGCTTCGGCGCGTCGTGGTCGACGTCCTCGCCCGCAGTCGCACGCGGCACGCTTGCCGGCTTCGCCGGCGGTTTCGATGCGCCGCTCATCGTTGGATTGACCCTCTGCACATGGACGGAATGGAAGCGTTCAAGAAAGACCCGCAATGCTTGATTATGGATTTTCGACCGGACCGGATCAACACGATCCGGCTCATGCGGCCGGCGGCCCGATGCGCCCGACCGGACCGCGGGGCCTTCATATAGCCTGATGCGATCGGAAGGATAACAGCGATAGACAGGGCTGCCCATCGGAACGTCGCCGGGTATGACGGCGGCCTGCCGGCAATGCTCGATATGCGTTCGGGTGCGTCGTGCGCGGCATCGGGCGGCATAGTCCCGACCGATGCACGAAAGGAAACGGATGGAAAAGCGGATGGAAATAAACGACCGCGCCGATCCGCGAACGGGATCGGCGCGACGGCGTCAGGCCGTCACGGCGGCGTCGTACTCGACGCGCGCGAGCTGACCGGCGGCATAGGCGTCGGCTTCGCCGCGGAAGCCGTCCGTGCTGAATGCAACGACTTTCACACCGACGCCAGATGCCCGCTTCACCGTCAGCGCCCATTGCCATCCGCCGTCTTGTTCGAAGACGTGCAGCGAGGGTTCGAGGGATGAGTCCAGTACGGTCACGGGTTGTGCTCCTGCCCTGCGCGCCGCATCGGCAACGCGTCGGACATGTCGAAAAGATGCGCCGGCTCATGGCGCGTTTCAGCTATTCGACAGTCTAGTCAAGGAATGTTGCGACGCACCATCAGGGCTTACACCTGCCTATCAGAACCGGGCGGTCGATGAAATCCACCTGAAATCCTTATGGCACGGGCCTTACGGGCCTATTCCCTCCGCACGCACACAACGTGTGCGGCAACGTGCCGCATGGACGACCGATGGGCTGGATCGGTTGAAAACGGGTCGCGACCCCGGGTGGCGAACCATCCGATCGGCGCGGCTACGGGCCCGCCTCCGCCGTCACCACCCGCCGGAACGTCAGGTTGACGCGCTCGCCCTGCACGGCCGGCGCCTTCGGCACTCGGTGCTGCCATTCGGCCTGCGTGCGGCCGCGCATCACCAGCAGGCTGCCGTGCGTCAGCCGGTACGCATGCACGACGCCGGTCACACGATGACGCAGGTCGAACACGCGCATCGCGCCGAGGCTCACCGACGCGATCACCGGCGCGTCGCCGAGTTCCGGCTCGTTGTCCGCATGCCAGCCGAGACTGTCCTGCCCGTTGCGATAACGATTGAGCAGCACGCTGTTGAAACGCGCGCCGCACGTCGCCTCGACCGCGTGCTTCAGGTCGAGCACGGCCGGCGTCCACGGCGCGGGCACGTTGCGGATTCCCGAATACACGTAGACGGCGTCGGGCTCGCCCTGCCACGCGGTGAGCCGCGGCAGCGGAATGCGTCCGCGTGGCGTGCGGATCGTGTCCTGCCGCCACGCGACCTCGTCGATCAGCGCGGCCAGCACGCGATCGGCCTCGGCCGGCGCGAGCCAGTCCGGGTACCAGTCCACGTCGGGCGCGGGCGTATCGGCGAAAAGATCGGGCGTCGACATGTCGGAATCAGGCAGGGGTGAACGATGCGGGCGAACCATGTCTGCATGGTAGCCAACGGCGACGCGCGCCGCCATGCGCTGTCATTCCGGCGCGTCACACGCCCGAGCGCTCGAATCGCCGATTGCGACGCCGGTGCGTTTTCGCGCGCCACGCTATCATCGCGCCGTGTCGCAGCGCGCCCTTATCCAGGGCGCCGCTTTCTTCCGCCATGCCGGCCGGCGCGACCCGGCCGCTTTCTTTCCGGATCCCATCATGACGACGCTCTCCGATGCCGCCCTCGATCAACTGTTCCGCACCGCGCGCACGCACAACGCGTGGCAGGACAAACCCGTCGACGACGCGCTGCTGCACCGCCTGATCGACCTGACGAAATTCGGCCCGACGTCGGCGAACTCGAGCCCGGCGCGCTTCGTGTTCGTCAAGTCGCCCGAGGCGAAGGCGCGCCTGAAGCCCGCGTTGTCCGAAGGCAATCTCGCGAAGACGATGGCCGCGCCCGTCACCGTGATCGTCGGCATGGACTTCGCGTTCTACGATCACTTGCCGCGCCTGTTTCCGCACGCCGACGCACGGAGCTGGTTCGCCGGCAACGCTGCGCTGATCGAGGCCACCGCATTCCGCAACGCGTCGCTGCAAGGCGCGTACCTGATCCTCGCCGCGCGCGCGCTCGGCCTCGATGCGGGCCCGATGTCGGGCTTCGACGGCGCGAAGGTCGATGCCGAATTCTTCGCGGGCACCGCGATCAAGAGCAATTTCCTCGTGAATCTCGGCTACGGCGACCCGGCCGGCCTGTTCCCGCGCAGCCCGCGCTTCGACTTCGACGATATCGCGCGCATCGAGTGACGCCTCGCTAACCGCCGCGCGTCAGCCGGATCAGCGCGATCTCGGACGGCACGCCGAAGCGGTTCGGCGGCCCCCAGTATCCGGTGCCGCGGCTCGTATAGAGCCACAGATCGCCGAAGCGGCTCAGCCCGCCGATCACCGGCTGCTGCATCCGTACGAACGGCGGCCACGGCAGGAACTGGCCGCCGTGCGTATGCCCCGACAACTGCACGGTAAAACCCGCGCGGCTCGCCGCTTCCGCGCTGCGCGGCTGGTGCGCGAGCAGGATCTTCGTGCCGACGTCGCGCGGCGCGCCCGCCAGCGCCTGCTCGGGGTCGCTGCGATGCGCGGGATCGAACCCGCCGGCGGTGAAGTCGGTCACGCCCGCGAGCACCGCGCGCGCGCCGTCGTGCTCGATCAGCACGTGCTCGTTCAGCAGCACCGTCAGCCCGATGCGCCGGAATTCGTCGATCCACTCGTGCGCACCGGCGTAATACTCGTGGTTGCCCGTCACGAGAAAGCTGCCGTGCCGCGACCGCATGCGGCCGAGCGGCGCCGTATGCTCGCGCAGGCGCTTGACCGAGCCGTCGACCACGTCGCCCGTCACGACGACGAGGTCGGCCTCGAGCGCATTGACCGCGCGCACGATCCGTTCGATATAGGGCCGCTTGATCGTCGGCCCGACGTGGATGTCGGACAGTTGCACGATCGTCAGCCCGTCGAGCGCGGCCGGCAGCCCATCGACCGGAATCGACACGCGCTTGACCGCCGCCGTGCGGCGCGCGCCGACGAACCCGATCGCGGTGACGAGCACCGCGGCCGCCAGGACGCCGAGCGCCGTATCGGCTGCAGCGCCGCTCCACGCGCCGTCGTGCCCGAGATGCCGCCACGCGAACACGCCGAGCAGCACGAATTCGCGCAGGAACGTCAGCACGAGCAGCGACGAAAAGAAGCCCATCACGAGCGAGCCGGCCCAGCCGACCAGCGTCGCGGCCCAGCCTTCGTCGAAGCGGCGCGAGAACATGCCGACCGGAATCAGCACGACGAAGCTCGCCAGCACGAGCGCCGCGATCGTGCGCGCCGCCGGCGACGTGAATGCGTCGGGAATGATCCGCATCCCGACGTACAGATGGAACAACACGCCGATTGCAATGAACCGGACAAAGAAACTTCGCATGGAGCGCTCACCTTCGTTGCAATACGGCTTCCGCGAAATCCGTCACACGGGGCCGTGACGCCCCATGCCGCGCTTCGCGCCATACGTACGATGGTACACAGATCCCGGCTACGACGACCGGTCGCGNCCACGGGTGGANGNTCGCGTGGCTTCGGGCGGTGATCGCGCCGTTTCCACGCCGATTCCGCCGCGTCGGCACGAGAAATGCAGCGCGCCCTCNTTAATCTGACGATCCTTTACAGTCCGTTAGCAACCCTACACGAGCGCACGCTGGCAGAATCGCGACGATCCGCACGCCGCTTCCGAAACGCGATTCCGGACGGCCCGATATGGCCGCCGGGCCTTTCACGGCCGGCCACGGGGCGTGCCGCACATGCGGGACGGACGGCTGGCGGTCCGCATCGTGCTGCTTTATTATCGGCTCCGTATCGCGGAATCGTCGTCGCGGCGGCGAACCGCATCGCGCCGCGCCCGGCATCCCCCCCATCGTCGAGCTCGCCCCACCATGAGAAAAACAACGCCGCGCGCGCCCTTGCGCGTCGCCGCCGCCCTGGCGCCCGCCCTGCCGCTCGCGGGCTGCGCATCGCGCGGCGCACCGTCGTACGTGCTGTTCGGCGCGTATTTCCCGCTCTGGCTCGTCAGCGCGATCATCGGCATCGTCGGTGCGATCGTCGCGCACCGCATATTCGTCGCGACCGGCTGGGCCGCCACGGTCCCTTACCAGCTTGCCGTCTGCACCGCGATCGGGCTCGTGGTCGCCGTGATCGTCTGGCTCACCGGCACGGGGCCGTTCGCATGAAGGCCGCCGGAACCGCCCGCCCGTCCATCAAAGGCCGTGCGATCGCGCTCGCGATCGTCGCGCTCGGCATCGCGGCGCTCGCATACGCGTACCACCGGACGACGGCCTACCCGTCCACCGACGACGCGTCGATCGACGCGGACGTCGTGCATGTCGCATCGCCTGTCGGCGGGCGCATCGTGCGGCTCGCGGTGCATGAAAACCAGCGCGTCGCCAAAGGCGACCTGCTGTATGAAATCGATCCGGTGCCGTACCGGCTGACGGTTGCGCAGGCGCAGGCCGATCTCGAGCTCGCACGCGCATCGCTCGACACGCGCCGCCGGTCGCTGATCGGCGAGCGCTCGAACGCGGCGGTCGCCGCCGAGCAGGTCAAGCGCGCGACGCAGAACGCCGACCTCGCAACGCGCGACGTGAACCGGCTCGCACCGCTGGCCGCGCAGGGCTACGTCAGCGCGCAGCAGTTCGATCAGGCGAAGGTCCGCCAGCGCGACGCGGCCGTGTCGCTCGCGCAGGCGCAGGAGCAGCAGCGCGCGTCCGCGCAGACGATCGGCGACGACGCCGACGCGATCGCGACGCTGCATGCGCGCGAGGCCGCGCTGGCCCGCGCGCAGCACGCGCTCGACGACACGGTCGTGCGCGCCCCGCACGACGGGCTCGTGACGGGCCTGAGCGTGCTCGCCGGCGAAACCCTCGCACCGAACCAGTCGATCTTCACGCTGATCGACGCGAGCGAATGGTTCGCCGTCGGCAATTTCCGCGAGACGTCGCTGAACCGCATCGAGCTCGGCGACTGCGCGACTGTCTATTCGATGATCGACCGCAGCCGCCCGATGACGGGCAAGGTCGTCGGCATCGGCGCGGGCATCGCGGACAGTGCTCGCATCAACCTGCCGCGCTCGCTGCCGATCGTGCAGAACTCGGTGAACTGGGTGCACGTCGCGCAACGCTTCCCCGTGCGCGTGAAGCTCGACGAACCCGACGGCAAGCTCGTGCGCGTCGGCGCCAGTGCGATCGTCGAGGTCCGGCATGGCTCAGCCTGCCGCTGAGGTCCGCTCGCCGGGCCCGCGCGAAGTCCTGCGACTGCTCGCGCCGTTTCCCGGGCGCACGGCGATGGCCGTGCGCGTCGCGCTGATCTGCGCGCTCGTCGTGCTGGTGACGAGCGGGTACGGCACGCCGGAGGCCGCGATCTCCGTATACGTCGTGTTCTTCCTGAACCGCGCGGACCGCGTGACGAGCGTCGTGCTCGCGGTCGCGATGCTGCTGCTCGTCACGGTCGTCATCGCGCTCGTGATGGGCGTCGCGATCTTCAGCATCGACTATTCGATCCTCCGCGTCGCGTGCATGGCCGTGCTGTCGGTCGGCCTGCTCTACCTGACGTCGGCAAGCAAGTTGCGCCCGGTCGGCGCGATCCTCGCGATGATCGTCGGCTTCGGGCTCGACCAGCTCGGCCTGGCGCCGTTCGGCGAAGCCGCGACGCGCGCGCTGCTCTATGCGTGGCTGATGGTCGCGATTCCGGTCGGCGTCGCGATCGTCGTCAACCTGCTGATCGCACCGTCGCCGCGCAAGCTCGCGCAGGCGCAGCTCGCGAAACGGCTGCGGCTCGCCGCCCGGCGGCTGCGAGGCGATGACGGCGACAACGCGCGCGCCGCGTTCGACGCGAGCCTGCGCGAAGGCGACAAGCAGTTGCTCACGTGGCTCAAGCTGTCGAAGCTCGAAGGCTCGTCGGCGGCCGTCGACGTCGTCGCGCTGCGGCAGGCCATCGCGTCGAGCACCGCGCTGCTCGTCGCGGTCGCGCTCGCCGACCGCGAACCCGACGCAAGGCTGCCCGACACGTTTGTCGAGCCGATTGCAACGACGCTCGACGACATGGCCGCCATCCTCGAACGCGGCGGCTATCCGGTCGACGTGACGCTCGCGCTGCCGGCAGCCGATACGCTGCCGCCGCTCGCGCGTGTCGTCGCAACGGATCTGCACACGGCGATCACACATTTCGCGGAACCGGCCTCGAACGACGCATCGGCCGATACGGCCACCGCCGACACGCCTGCCGAGCCCGCCGCACCGCCTGCGCCGCCCGCCCCCGGCGGCGGCTTCTTCCTGCCCGATGCGCGCACCAATCCCGACCACGTGCGCTATGCGCTGAAAACGACGGTCGCCGCGATGTTCTGCTACCTGCTGTACTCCCAGCTCGACTGGTCGGGCATCCACACCTGCTTCATCACCTGCTACATGGTGTCGCTCGGCTCGACGGCCGAAACTGTCGAGAAGCTGACGCTGCGCATCGCCGGCTGCATCGTCGGCGCGCTGATCGGGACGGCCGCACTCGTGTTCGTCGTGCCGTCGCTGTCGTCGATCGGCGAGCTGATGGCGCTCGTGTTCGCCGGCGCGTGGCTCGCCGCGTGGGTCGCGTTCGGATCGCCGCGCATCGCTTACGCGGGCTTCCAGGTCGCCTTCGCGTTCTTCCTGTGCGTGATCCAGGGCGCGGGCCCCGGCTTCGACCTCACGCTCGCGCGCGATCGCACGATCGGCATCCTGCTCGGCAACGTGGTCGTGTATCTCGTGTTCACGCGCATCTGGCCGGTCAGCATCGGCAAGCAGATCGACACGGCGCTCGCGGCGCTGCTCGACCAGTGGCGGCGCCTCGCCCAGATCGCGCAGCCGGCCGAGCGGCGCGCACTGGCCGCCGAAGCGTTCGCACGCCACGGCGCGATCGCGCAGGAGCTCGGCCTGATCCATTACGAACCGTCGTGGGTGCGGCCGGCCGCCACATGGCTCGCCGCGCGACGGCGCGCACTCGCGGAACTCGGCGCGCTCGAAGGCCCGCTGTTCCTGCTCGCCGAACGCGCGCCGGGCGACGCGGCGATCGGCGATCGGCTCGCACGCGTGGTCGACCTGCGTGACGACGAAACCGCGCCTCATGCGGACTCCCCCGTGCCGCCGGCCCCACCGCCGGGCGCCGCCCCTGCCGCCCCAAGCGACCCCGCACGCGACGCGCTGCTGAACCTGATCGACACACGGCTCGCGCACATTGCCGACGACGCCCGTCCAGCCACACCGAAGGAGCCTGTTCCCCATGCGCCTACCTGAACCGCCGGCCGCCTCGATCACCGCCGCCGCCCTCGCGACCGCCGTCGCGCTGGCCGGCTGCGCGACGTCGTCGATCGATCTGGCGCCGGAGGCGTCCGACCGCCCATGGCAGCCGCAAACATCGGCCGCGGGCGACATCGTGCCCGCGCCGCCGCTCACGACCGCGCAAGGCGCGCACGACTACACGCTGCCGGCCACGCCCGCGCTCGCATCGGTATCGCCGCCTGCCACGCTCGATGCCGCCCATGCGTACACGCTGCCCGAGCTGATCGATCTCGCCGAATCGGCGAACCCGCTGACGCGCATCGCATGGAACGACGCGCGCAACGCGGCGCTCGCGGTCGGCATCGCGAAGGCCGCGTACCTGCCNAACCTTTCCGCGACCGCGATGGGCGCGTACCAGACGAGCCACGGCTCGACGTCGACGCTCCTCGGCGACGCGTCGAGCAACACGACCGTGCACGGCACGATCTNGGCGCTGTCGCTGCAATGGCTGCTGTTCGATTTCGGCGGCCGCGCGGCGCGCGTCGAAGCGGCCGAGCAGGCGTCGATCGCGTCGAACGTCGCGTTCACGGCCGTGCACCAGCAGGTGATCCACGACGTGACCGTCGCGTATTACCGGTACGAAGCCGCCCGCTCGCGCGCGGCCAGCGCGCAGCAGGGCCTCGCGAACGCGGACGCGATCCTCGCGGCGTCCCGCGCGCGGCTCAAGCATGGCGTCGGGACGGTCGTCGAGCTTGCGCAGGCGACGCAAAACCGTGCGCAGGCGAACCTCGCGCTCGTGCAGGCGAGCGGCACGGAAAGCGACAGCTACCTCGCCCTCGTCTCCGCGCTCGGCATCTCGCCGCTGTCGAAGCCGACGATCGCCGCGCTGCCGAAACGGCCGCTGCCGCCCGCGCTCGGTTCGTCGGTCGACGCGATCGTGTCGGACGCGATCGCGCGCCGCCCCGACCTGCAGGGCGCGTTTGCGCTCGAACAGGCCAATCGCGCAAAGATCAAGGCCGCGGAAGCCGCGTTCATGCCGAAAGTCTTCCTGTCCGCTTCGACGTCGTACGCAAGCGGCGGCACGGCCATCACCGCACTGCCCGCGATCGGCGACCAGGCGCCGACCGTCAACCTGAACGGCAGCCGCTACGGCGGNGGCGTGTTCCTCGGCGTGACGATTCCGCTGTACGACGGCGGCCTGCGCTCGGCGGTGCTGATGCAGGCGCGCAACGACGCGCAAAGCGCGTCCGCGCGCCTCACGCGGACCAAGGAGGAAGCCGTGCGCCAGGTCGTCGCCGCGCAGAACGCGGTGCAGACGAGCCTCGCGTCGCACGACGCGGCCAAGGCGCTCGTCGATGCCGCGCAGACGAGCTACGACGCGGCGCTGACCGCGTACCGCAACGGTGTCGGCTCGGTCACCGATGCGACGATCGCGCAAAGCCAGCTGCTCGCGGCCCGCAACGCGGAAGTCGACAGCTACGCCGGCGCGCTGTCGGCCGCCGCCNCGCTCGCGCTCGCGACGGGGACGATCGGCNCGTCGCAGNAGCCGTCGCCGTGACGCACCGGCCGTTCGCGGCCGGCCACCAGACNGGTTGACGCCTGCGCGGGCGGCCCACTAGAATGCCGCCCATTCTTCCTTCAGGAACCATCGTGGACAGTTGCAGCACTCCGTTGCGTGCGCCGCTTGCCGCCTGA
>Ga0055542_1001655_pt1 | contig 9990 bp, 8 predicted proteins | sample AraplaCol_mMF_r2_2_FD_55026 | JGI IMG/M metagenome (GOLD analysis project Ga0055542, IMG submission 55026) | Arabidopsis root microbial communities from North Carolina, USA - plate scrape CL_Col_mMF_r2 | ecosystem: Host-associated > Plants > Roots > Endosphere | place: USA: North Carolina
TTGTCGTACGTGCCGTCCTTGCGCATGCCGGCGATCGCGCCGTCGATCTTCGCCTTCAGGTCGGTGTCTTCCTTGCGCAGGCCGATGCCGGCGCCGTTGCCGAGCGTCTTCGGATCGTCGATGTCCTTGCCGGCGAAATCGAAGCTCGCGCCGCGCGGCGTCTTCAGGAAGCCGATTTCAGCCTGCACCGCGTCCTGCAGCGCGCCGTCCAGACGGCCGGAGATCAGGTCGGCGTAGACCTGGTCCTGGTTCTGGTAAGGCACGACGTTCACGCCCTTCGGGGCCCAGTACGTCTTCGCGTAGGTTTCCTGGATCGTGCCCTGCTCGACGCCGACCGACTTGCCCTTCAGCGATTCGGCCGTCGGCATCAGGCCGGCACCCTTCTTCGCGACGAGGCGCGTCGGCGTGTTGAACAGCTTCGACGAGAACGCGATCTGTTCCTGGCGCGCCGGCGTCATCGACATCGACGACAGGACGCCGTCGAACTTGCGTGCCTTCAGCGCCGGGATCATCCCGTCGAAGTCGTTTTCGATCCACACGCACTTCGCGTTCATGCGGCGGCAGATTTCGTTGCCGAGGTCGACGTCGAACCCGACCACCTTGCCGTCAGCGCCTTTCGATTCGAAAGGCGGGTAGCTTGCGTCGACGCCGAAGCGCACGGTCGTCCAGTCCTTCGCGTATGCAGTGCCGGCCGATACGGCGAGCAGGGCTACGGTCACAGCCGCAAGAATCTTTTTCACTCGGTGACTCCTCGTTTTGTTCGATGGGTGCGCGGTTGTGCCGCGCCGTAAGCCTTCGGCCCGGCGCGGCTTCGCGTCGAGCTGTCCGTTTCGCTGCCCGATGCGGGCGCGCGACGTGCGCAAGATTATCAAGACAAAATACCGGCAGGGCGCCTAGGACATGCCCCGATACCGGACCCGACGGCCATGCGTGCGGCGCACGACCGTTTCAGACGTAGGAACGATTCAACCGAGCGTTTCGTTGACCGCGCGCTGCAGGCAGGTGACGAATTGCGATACAGCCGGTGTCGGCAGCAGGTCGCGGCGCGCGATGATCGACAGGTCGAAGCGCGGCATGCTTTCGTCGAGGTCGGCCGTGCGAATCCCGAGCGGCGCCACCATCGCGGCCAGCGGGCGCGTGAAGCAGCCGATCACGTCGGAGCGCGCCACGAGCCCGAGCGTCACCGCGAACGACATGGGCGAGCGCAGCAGGCGCTTCGGCAGCGGCAGCCCGCGCGCCTCGAACATTCCGACCATCACGCTGTGCGGGAATTGCTCGGCCCCGACCGTGACGATCCATTCGGCGTCGAGCAGTTCCTCTAACCGGCGCGCGTGCGCGAGCGGGTGGCCTTCGCGCATCACGACGGTGAACTCGGTCGACAGCAGCGGCACCTGCGTGAAATCGCGGTCGAGCGCGGGCACATGGTGCATCGCAGCGATGTCGAGCGTGCCGTTGCGCAATTGCGCGAGCGCGTCCGGCACCGTCAATTCCACCAGATGCAGGCTCACGTTCGGCATCGACTGGCGGAATGCGGTGACCGCGCGCGGCAGCGCGGTCAGCGCGATCGACGGCATCGTGCCGACCGCGACACGTCCGGACATCTCGCCTTTCACCTGCTCGACGGCCTCGACGGTGCGGCGCATGTCGCCGAGCAGCTGTTCGGCGCGCGGCAGCAGCGCATGGCCGCACGCGGTCAGCTCGACGCCGCGCACGCTGCGCGCGAGCAGTTCCGCGTTCAGCGCCGACTCGAGTTCGCGGATCGTATGCGTGATCGCGGGCTGCGTGACGCCGAGTTCGCGCGCGGCGGCGCGCAGGCTCTTGAGATGCGCGGCGGAGACGAACGCCTGGAGTTGCGCGATGTTCAGGTGGTTTCGGATGCGGGTCATCGATCGGTTCGGATCTGGCGGCGGGCCGGGGCGCCGGCGCGAAGATCGATAGGGTAGCGCGCCGCGGCGGCGAACGCCGGGCGAAACAAAAACCGCGGGGCACGCTACGGCATTTCTTCGTCGAGATCGACGGCGAACCGATCAGGATTGCAGATGACGGTGCATGCGGGGCGTGACGTCGTCGCGATGCGCCGCGCTACGACGCACCGCGTGAAGATATCGTGGCGGCCGGGTGTGTCAGGCAAGCGCCAGTTCGACGGCCGCGAGCGTGCGGCGGCGGATCCAGCCGCTCGCGAGCCGGATCGCGAGCCAGTACGGCAGAAACAGCAGGCGCGTGCGCGTGCTCGGACAGTGCACGAAGGTTTCGGTGCGCAGCAGGCGCGTGCCGGACGACAGTCCGACGACCTCGAATCGCAGCACCAGCTTCGCATCGCGCGGATCGTCGTGCCGGACGAAGGCCTCGGCGTCGTCGATCGTGCGCACGTCGGGTGTCGGGCGCCAGAAGCGTCCGATGAGCCCCAGCGACAGCGACGTCTCGTCGCGATGCAGCAGCGTGAACGTATCGAAGCCGAAGCGTTCGCGTGCGCCTTCGGCGGGGCGGTTGGCCAGCGCACGCGCGATGGCCGCCGGCGATTCGCGCACGGCAAGCAGCGCATCGATGACCGGATCGGCGCGCATGTCGAGCGCGGCCACGGCGTCGATGATGCGCGACGGCGGCGCGTCGATCGGCCGGGATTCATGAACTTCGACGAAGCCGAACGACGGGATGAAAGGCGGCTTGCTCGCCGCGGCCCGCGTGTCTGATTCAGAGACGATGCCGAACGGATTCATGGGCGTTCCGGGGGACAAAACGTGATCGTAGCACCGCATGCGCACTCGCGGCGCGACGCGCCGCAACGCCGGCCGCACCGACAAAAAAGGCCTGGAAACATGCGTTTCCAGGCCTGGAGACCATCAACGACGATGGTGGAGGAGACGGGGTCGTCCCGATGCGCGCCGCCCTTGTGCCGGCGACGTCGCGCATGATCCGCGGTCAGATCGCCCAGCCGCCGAGATAGAACGTGACGAGCACGGCCGCGATGAGCACGGTGCCGATGTTGAGCTTGCGGAATTCGCCGCTGGCGATGCGGCCGATCACGAGCGTCGAGAAGCCGAGCATGATGCCGGTCACGATGTTCGCGGTCAGCACGATGAATACCGCGCACACGAGTCCCGACATCGCATCGACCATGTCGTCCATGTGCAGCTTGCTCACGCTGCCGAGCATCAGCAGGCCGACGTACATCAGCGCGGGGGCCGTTGCGTACGACGGCACGAGGCCCGCGAGCGGCGAGAAGAACATCACGACCAGGAACAGCACGCCGACCACCGCGGCCGCGAGGCCCGTCTTCGCACCGGCGGCCACGCCGACGCTCGACTCGATGTAGGCCGCGGCCGGCGCACCGCCGAGGAAGCCGGAGAAGATCGAGCTGACCGAATCGGCGGTCAGCGCGCGGCCGCCGTTGATGATGCGGCCGTTCTCGTCGAGCTGGCCCGCCTGACCGGCGACCGCGCGGATCGTGCCGGTCGCGTCGAACACGGCGGTCATCACGAGTGCCAGCACGCTCGGCAGCACGGCCATCGACAGCGCGCCCTTGATGTCCATCGCGCCGATCAGCGAGGCGTGGCCCGGTGCGCTCAGCGACGGCAGCGCGAAGATGCCGCGATACTTCACGGCCGGATCGAACGCGAGGCCGATCAGCGAGATTGCGACCACGACGAGCAGGATGCCGCCGGGCACGCGACGCTTCTCGAGCCCGAAGATCGCGGCGAGGCCGACGACCGACATGATGACCGGGAACGCGGTGATCTGGCCGAGCGAGACCGGCAGGCCGGCGCCCGGATTCTTGATCACGAGACCGACGTCGTTCGACGCGATCAGCAGCAGGAACAGGCCGATGCCGATGCCGGTGCCGTGCGCGACGCCCGCGGGCAGGTTGCGCAGGATCCACGAACGCACGCCGGTGACCGAAATGCCCGTGAACACGAGGCCCATCAGGAACACGGCGCCGAGCGCGACGGTCGGCTGCAGGCCCTTGCCGAGCACGAGGCCGAACGCCGTGAACGCCGTCAGCGAGATCGCGCAGCCGATCGCGATCGGCAGCTTCGCCCACAGGCCCATCAGCAGCGAACCGAAGGCGGTGGTGAGGCAGACCGCGACGAATACCGCGCTCGTGTCGAAGCCGGCCTTGCCGAACATGCCGGGCACGACGAACACGGAATAGACCATCGCGAGGAAAGTGGTCACGCCCGCGACGATTTCGCGACGCTGCGTGCTGCCGCGCGACGAAATGCCGAAGTACCGGTCGATGACTCCCTTGGTGCCGAAGTCCGTTTCTTCCGCGCCGACGCCGACCGTCGGCTGCACCGGGGTATCACTCATGAGCTTGCTCCTTTATCAGCATGCTGAAACGGCCCGTGGCAGGCCGTCGTCAGGGTGTCTCGTATCTGGTTGAAATTATCGGCAGCGTCGTGGGGACGCATCACGCGCGATTCGTGTCGTCGTCCGCGCGTCGATGGGCGCGCGTGTCGCGTCGTACGACGCGTGGTGTAGTCGACCCCGTCACGTGTGCTTTGCCGTAGCGAAGGTTAGGCGAACGGCCCGTCACGTCCCATTGGGGGACGAGCATGCAGCGCATGTCGCAGGGCTTATATCGGCGTGCAACGGGGCTTCGTCGTCGCGGAACGCGTGTATACGCCTAGTTCGAATCCGTTAAGGCGATTATTCGAATGCTGGATCGGCGGGCAGGGGCGGAGCGGGTGACGCATCGGATATTACGAATGTCTTTCATCGAGGCCGCGCAGGTGCGTGAATACGGCCGCGCGTGACGCGCCGCGCCGCCGTGCGCAACGTGAGTCCGGATCATACCGGGGCCGCGCGCGTGCTGCGCTGGCGTGCGTCGTTGCCGTCGTCGCCGTCGTTGCGTCAGCCGCGCGCGAGCTGCGCGAGATACGCGCAGAACATGTCGGCCATCGCGGCCGAGTACGCGTCGATTTCCGCCGGCGTGCGTTCGGTTTCCGAAAACGCCTTGCCGGAACTCGTGAGCGTGCTCGTGATGAGCTCGCACGCGAGCGCGCGCGTGGCATCCGGTNCGTCGGGCAGCGCGTCGAGCATGAACGCGCTGAAGATCCGGTTGCCGGCGGCCTTCGCTTCCTGCGCCTCGGGTGTGTCGCGATAGAGCGGCGCGGCGTCGTCGAGCGCGATGCGCATTCGCGCCTCGTCGCATTCCGAGCGGATGAACGCATGGACGGCCGTGCGCAGCCGCTCGGGCGGCGTCTTGTGCGGATCTTCCAGCATCCCGCGCAGCATCCCGGACGTCTGGCGCCACTCGTCGTGCTGCAGCCGGAACAGCACGGCCGCCTTGTTCGGGAAGTACTGATACAGCGAACCGACGCTGACACCGGCGCGCTCGGCGACGCGCGCCATCGTGAAGCGCTGCGCGCCTTCGGTCGCCAGAACCTGAATAGCGGCCTGCAGCACGTCATCGACAAGCTGGGTCGAGCGGGCCTGCCGAGGCAGTCTGCGCGAGGCGATCGGGGCGTTGCGGCGGTCGGTCATGACGGGTCTGCCAATGCGAATAGTAAAACCTGAATAGTTCGTCATATTCTAGTCGGGCGCCCTGACGCACTCAACCTGACANCGGAGATTCGCATGACCNCCCTGATTCACGACCCGCTGGCGTCGCTGCTCGCGCGNCTGTTCGACGAAGCCGACGCATCGTCGCCCGCGTCGAGCCCGGACTTCGCNGACCTGACGCACGACGAGCACGCGCGGCTGATGCGCAGCAAGACCGATTACGCCGATTTCTATGCACGCCTGANGGACTATCCGCTCGCGGTGTCGCGCGAGACGGGCACGCTGCTGTACATGCTCGCGCGCAGTAACGGCGCGCGCGCCATCGTCGAATTCGGCATGTCGTTCGGTATCTCGACGCTGCACCTCGCGGCCGCGCTGCGCGACAACGGCGGCGGCCGGCTGATCACGAGCGAGTTCGAGGCGTCGAAGGTCGCGCGGGCGCGCGAGAACCTGGCGGCCGGCGGGCTGGCCGATCTCGTCGAGATTCGCGAAGGCGATGCGCTGCGCACGCTGGCGGCCGATCTGCCCGAAACGGTCGACCTGCTGCTGCTCGACGGCGCGAAGGCGCTGTATCCCGAGGTGCTCGCGCTGGTCGAGCGCCGGCTGCGGCCCGGCGCGTTCGTCATTGCCGACAACGCGCAATACAGTCCCGACTACCTCGCCTACGTGCGCGCGCCGGAAAACGGCTATCTGTCGGTCCCGTTTGGCGGCGACGTCGAGCTGTCGATGCGCACGCGCTGACGCGCGCGCATCATGTCCTGGCCGGATCGATGACGATGAATACACCGGACATACGATCAGTAAATGCAGGATGACTGATCAAATGGACTTGTGAGCATCCGGGCGGCGGCGTCCGCGCTTCGGGATGCCGCCGCGCGTTACTTCAGGAACACGTATCGCGCGAAATACGGAAAGCGGCCGATCGCATGTTCGGTCGCACACGTCGCCTCCGGCGGCGTGCCGCCCACGGTATCGAGCCGCTGTACGAAGCGCACGCCGGCGAGCATGCCGGCCGCTGCCGGCGTCGCGGCGAGCAGGAGTTGCGCAATGCTGCCCGGGTGCGCGCTGGGCGTTTCCGCGAGCTTCTTGCCGGTGATGCGGCTGCCGTCGAGCGATTCCCACGACGGCCCCGCGCCGTGCCGGACGACGAGCGCGCCGGTGGCGTCGAACAGCATCGCTTCCGGGCGCTGGAATGCCCACGCGAGCCGGTGCCCGGCGTCGTATTCGCATGCGTAGATCTGCACGCCGGTCGCGGTCGTCGACAGCACGGGCGACGCCGGCTGGGGCGGCACGAGACCGGTTGCATCGTCGGCATGGGCCGGCAAGGTGCAGGCCGCGAACGAAAGGGCCGCGAGGGCCTGCAGCATGTCGCGTTTCGGAAAGCGGCTTGGCATGGCGGAGCGTCCTTTCAGGTCGGGTGACGGTCGTGCGAAGTCGATCTTATGAACGTTAGACGGCGATTGCGCAGGCTGCAATTCGGAAATGGCAATCGCGGCGATAGCCGCCGCGATTGCACGGGAATGGATGTGCGCGGCCGCTCGTCGCGGCGGTCGCGCGCAAGCGGCTCAGGCCGCGCCGGCCGGTGTCGGCGCGTGTTCCGCGATCAGGCGCTCGGCCTTCAGTGCGTCCCACAGGCTTGCCGGAATCGGCGCCGACGCGAGCCGCAGGTTCTCGTCGATGCGCTCGGGCCGGCTCGCGCCGGGGATCACGGCCGCGACGGCCGGGTGCGCGAGCGAGAACTGCAGCGCCACCGCGCGGACATCGACGCCGAACTGCTCGCTGATCTGCCGGATGCGCGCGACGCGGTCGAGCATCTCCTGCGTGGCCGGCTGGTATTCGAAGTGGGTGCCGCCCGCGAGCACGCCAGAGTTGTACGGGCCGCCGACGATGATGCCGAGGCTGCGCACGGCGCTTTCCGGCATCAGCCGTTCGAGCGCGCCGGCATGGTCGAGCAGCGTGTAGCGGCCGGCGAGCAGGAAGCCGTCCGGATCCGAGCGCTCGAGCGCGAGCTCGCACGGCTCGATCCGGTTCACGCCGAGGCCCCAGCCCTTGATGACCTTCTCGTCGCGCAGCCGCGTGAGTGCCTTGGCCGCACCCGACATCGCGACGTCGAACACGTCGAGCCAGCGCTCGCCGTGGAAGTCGATCGCCGGATCGTGGATCCACACGGTGTCGAGGCGGTCGGTGCGCAGCCGCTCGAGGCTTGCTTCGATCGAGCGCAGCGTGCCGTCTTCCGTGTAGTCGTAGACGATCTTGTTCGGCAGGCCATGGCGGAACAGCCCGCCCTTCTCGCCGAGATCGCGCTGCGACGCATCCTCGTGCTCGTCGAGCACGAGGCGGCCGACCTTGGTGCCGAGCGAATATTCATCGCGCGGCCGGCCGGCGAGCGCTTCACCGAGGCGCAGCTCGGCGAGGCCGGCGCCATACAGCGGCGCCGCGTCGAAGTAGCGGATACCGCTTTCCCAGGCCGCGTCGACGGTGGCCAGTGCTTCTTCGTTCGGGATGTCCCGATACATGTTGCCCAGTGGCGCGGTGCCGAAACCCAGGCGGGAAGGGGACGTGATTCTCATGTCGGACTCCTGTCGATCGGTCAGGCCGCGGCCTGCGCGAGCGTCGGATAGTCGGTCAGGCCCCGTGCGCCGCCGCCGAACAGCGTGTTGCGGTCGTGCGGCGTGAGCGCGGCGCCGGTGCGCAGGCGCTCGGGCAGGTCGGGGTTCGCGACGAACGGTCGGCCGAAGGCGACGAGGTCGGCCCAGCCGGCGGCGATCGCTTCCCGCGCGCGCTCGGCGGTGTATGCGCCGGCGTAGATCAGCACGCCAGGAAACGCGGCACGTAGCTGCTGCTTGAATTCGACCGGCATCAGTGGTGCGTCGTCCCAGTCGGCTTCCGCGATGTGCAGGTAGCCGACACCGAGTTCGCCGAGCAGCTTCGCGGCGGCGAGGTAGGTCGTTTCGGGATCGTCGTCGACGCAGCCGTTCAGCGTGGTCAGCGGCGCGAGGCGGATGCCGACGCGCGACGCGTCGCCGGTGCCTTCGATCAGCGCCTGCGCGACTTCGCGCAGGAAGCGCAGCCGGTTGTCGAGCGAGCCACCGTACGCGTCGGTGCGCGTGTTCGCGTTCGAGTCGATGAACTGGTTCACGAGATAGCCGTTCGCGCCGTGCAGCTCGACGCCGTCGAAACCGGCCTCGATCGCGTTGCGCGCGGCGGCGCGGTATTGATCGACGATCTCGCCGATTTCGTCGACGGACAACGCGCGCGGCTCGGACGCCTGCACGAAGCCCGGCGTGCTGCCGTCCTCACCGGCGACGAACACGTTCACGCCCTTCGCCTGGAGCGGCGACGACGAAACGGGTTGCCGGCCGCCGAGCAGGCTCGTGTGGCTCAGCCGGCCGACGTGCCAGAGCTGCGCGAAGATGCGGCCATGCGCTGCGTGGACGGCGTCCGTCACCTTGCGCCAGCCGGCGACCTGCGACGGCGTGTGGATGCCGGGCGTCCATGCGTAGCCCTTGCCGAGCGGCGCGATGTAGGTGCCTTCGCTGACGATCAGGCCCGCGCTCGCGCGCTGCGCGTAATACGCGGCCATCAGTTCGTTGGCTTCGTCGCCGGGCTGGCTGGCGCGCGAACGCGTCATCGGCGGCATCACGATGCGGTTCGGCAGTGTCAGCGAGCCGAATTGCAGCGGTTGGAAAAGCGGGTCCTGGGTCATGATGAATTCCTGTCGGTGCCGCGGCCGGCGGGCCGCGGACGGTTCGATTGAGGGGGCGGCGCCAGCGCCTGTGATCAGCGGGAACAGGCCTAGTCCCACTTCGGCGCGAGGCCGGCCGGGTCGACTTCGCGGCCGTTGCGTTCGAGCGCGGCGATCTGCGCCATGTCCTCGTCGGTCAGGCGCAACGTTTGCGCGAGCAGGTTGCTTGCGAGGTTTTCGCGCTTCGTCGACGACGGGATCACCGAGTAGCCGAGCTGCAGGGCCCAGGCCAGCGCGACCTGCGCCGGCGTCGCGTCGTGACGTTGCGCGATCGCGCCGATCACCGGGTCGCCGAGCACCTTGCCGTATGCGAGCGTCATGTACGACGTCACGTGGATGCCTTCGCCGTTCAGGAATTCGACCAGCTTGCGGTTCTGCAGGTACGGGCTCAGTTCGATCTGGTTCGTCGCGATCGCATCCTTGCCGACCACCGCGATCGCTTCCTTCGTCAGTTCGATGTTGAAGTTCGAGACGCCGATCCGGCGCGTGAGACCCTTCACCTTCGCGTCGGCGAGCGCGGTCATGAATGCCTGGACCGACACGCCGCTCTCGGGCGCCGGCCAGTGGATCAGCGTCAGGTCGACGTAGTCGGTGCGCAGCTTGCGCAGGCTTTCCTCGAGGCTGGCGACCAGCTTTTCCGGTGCGTAGTTGTCGACCCAGATCTTCGTCGTGAGGAACAGGTCTTCGCGGCGCACGCCCGATGCGGCGATCGCTTCGCCGACTTCGGCTTCGTTGCCGTAGAT
>Ga0055542_1001693_pt1 | contig 9672 bp, 8 predicted proteins | sample AraplaCol_mMF_r2_2_FD_55026 | JGI IMG/M metagenome (GOLD analysis project Ga0055542, IMG submission 55026) | Arabidopsis root microbial communities from North Carolina, USA - plate scrape CL_Col_mMF_r2 | ecosystem: Host-associated > Plants > Roots > Endosphere | place: USA: North Carolina
ATCTCGAAATATGCCGAAAAACTTGGCCTCGAAGCGATCGAGTCGATCGAGAGCCGTGAAAACCGTGCCGCGATAGAGGTCGAGCGCGACATGGGTTTCACCGTCACGACTGACCCCGACGATGCGACGCTCGTCCTGGTTCGGCGGGAACTAGGGGCGCGCGCAGCCGGTTAGAGGCCCGGTCCATCCTGGTTCCCCAGAGATCGCAAGATCGACATCTCCGCCGCGACAGCACGTTCTTCATCCGCTGGAATGACAAGGACATCGACGCTGGAATTGCGATTGCTGACAACTTCCTCGCCTCTTCGATTTCGCTCCTCGTCGAGGCCGACTCCAAGCCAGGCCGCGGCGGCGCCGATCCTTTCCCGGACCAACGGCGCGTTTTCGCCAATGCCGGCCGTGAACACCAGCGTGTCCAGTCCTCCCATGGCTGCGGTCAGCGATCCTATCTCGCGCCCGATCCGGTAAACGAAAAGATCGACAGCCTGAGCGGCAGCACGGTCGTCTGAGCCGATTAGAGTCCGCATATCACCAGATACTCCGGACACGCCGAGCAGGCCGGACTGCTCATAGAGAAGCGTGACCAGTTCGTCCCCAGACAGCCGCCGGTCCTGCAGCAAATGGAGGATGATCCCCGGGTCGAGCGCGCCGCAACGCGTGCTCATCACCAGACCGTCCAGGGTCGAAAATCCCATCGTCGTGGCGATACTCTGCCCCGCGTCCAAGGCGCACAGGCTGGCGCCGCTGCCGAGATGGGCGACGATGGTGCGACCTCCGGCGCTGGCGCCATAGCGGTCACGCAGCTTCGAAGCGATATGGCTGTAGGACAGACCGTGGAAACCATAGGAAACGATGCCCGCCTCGGTCATGGCGCGCGGCAGCCCGTAGATTTTGGCAAGCTCCGGCCGGGTCGAATGAAACGCCGTGTCGAAGCACCCTATCTGGAGGGCCTTCGGCAGGAGTTCAGTGGCCAGCGCGACAATCTCGAGATTGATCCGCTGATGGATCGGCGCCATCGGCTCGAGCAGGCGCAGGGCTTTGAGCGTGCGTTCGTCGAGCCGCGTTGCTTCGGTGAAGTCACGCCCACCGTGAACGATCCTGTGCCCTACCCTGTCGATGCGGCGCAGGAGATCGTTTTCGGCGAGCACAGAGGCAACGACGGCGAACGCCTTGTCCATATCGATCGGTGCTTCGTCCAGGCTCCTATCGATCTTCGGCCTGCCGGCCGCGGCCTCGACGCGCAGCCGTGGTCGATGGCCGAGGGAGGAGACATTGCCGCGCAGCAGCACGGGGAGTTCCTCGCGCCTCTCGAAGACGGCGAACTTCAGGCTCGAAGAACCGCCGTTCAAGACAAGGACCGCATCGCTCATGAGGCCATCCGACATGTCTCCGTCCCTAGCTGCTTGCGGACGGGCATCAACTCAGTCTGGACGCTTCGGCGCCGCATTAGGATCCTGCCCCCATTTCCAGTCGAGAATCTCCGGCATATCCTGCCCATGGGCGCGAATATAGGCTCGATGCTCAAGCAGCTTGCTTTCCATCTTCTGCTTCAGGCCGACGCGCACGCGCCCCAATTGCGGAACCCAGTCCAGGACGCTCTGGACAATGTGGAAGCGGTCGAGGCCGTTCATCACGGTCATGTCGAAAGGCGTCGTCGTCGTCCCCTCCTCGTTGTAGCCGCGCACATGGATGTTGTCGTGGTTGGTGCGCCGATAGGTCAGGCGATGGATGGTCCATGGATAGCCGTGATAGGCGAAGATGACCGGCTTGTCCGTGGTGAACAGCGCATCGAACTCGCGATCCGAAATGCCGTGCGGATGAAATTCCTTCGGCTGAAGCGTCATCAGGTCGACGATATTGACCACCCTGATCCTGAGATCGGGAACCTGTCGCCTGAGGATCTGTACGGCGGCCAGAGTCTCGAGGGTTGGCACATCGCCAGCGCAAGCCATCACCACGTCGGGCTCGGCGCCATCGTCTGTTGATGCCCAGTCCCAGATGCCGATCCCTGCCCTACAGTGGACGATTGCCTTGTCCATCGACAGCCACTGCCAAGACGGCGGCTTGCCGGCGACGATCACGTTGATGCGATTCCAGGTCTGCAGCACATGGTCGGTCACGCACAGCAAGGTGTTGGCATCCGGTGGCAGGTAGACCCGCACGATATCGGCCTTCTTGTTGAGAGCGACGTCGATGAAGCCGGGATCCTGATGGCTGAAGCCGTTGTGTTCCTGATGCCAAACATGGCTCGACAATAGATAATTCAGCGATGCGATCGGCCGCCGCCAAGGGATGTCGCGGCAGGCATCCAGCCATTTCGCATGCTGGTTGAACATGGAATCGACGATGTGGATGAACGCCTCGTAGCAGGAAAACAAGCCATGGCGCCCAGTCAGCAGGTAGCCTTCCAGCCAGCCCTGGCAGGTATGCTCGGAGAGGATTTCGAGAACCCTGCCCTCGCGCCCAAGATGAACGTCTTCGGGCAGGATCTTTTCCATCCAGCCGCGCTCGGTGACTTCGAACACATCCTGAAGACGGTTCGAGGCAGTCTCGTCCGGGCCGACAATGCGGAAGTTCTTCCCGGCCTCGTTCAACCGCATGACGTCACGCAGGAAGCTGCCCATGACCCGCGTCGACTCGGCCTTGACCGCGCCGGGACGCTCCAGTGAAACGGCGTGGTCATCCAAGGCCGGCAGATCGAGAGACTTGCGTAGCAGGCCGCCATTGGCATGCGGGTTGGCACTCATACGTCTCGTCGCCCGCGGTGCCGTGGCGCGGATTGCCGCGACAGGAGCACCGGCGGCGTCGAACAGTTCCTCCGGCCGATAGCTTTTCAGCCATTCCTCGAGCAGCTTGAGATGGGCGGGATTTTCGGCAAGGCCTGACAAGGGAACCTGGTGCGAGCGCCAGAAGCCCTCGGTCTTCAGACCATCGACCTCTTTCGGTCCGGTCCACCCCTTGGGGGTCCGCAGTACGATCATTGGCCATTTTGGTCTTGGCGCGGTCGGGGCTAGTCCGTTGCGTGCGGCATGCTGGATAACCTTGATGCGATCGAATGCATCGTCGAGCACGCTCGCCATCCGCTCATGCATCAAGGCCGGTTCGTGGCCCTCCACGAACAGCGGCTCATAGCCGTAGCCGGCAAACAGCGCGCGCAATTCGTCTTCGGGAATGCGGGCCAGAATGGTTGGATTGGCGATCTTGTAGCCATTCAGATGCAGGATCGGCAGAACCGCCCCGTCACGCGCTGGATTGAGGAATTTGTTGGAATGCCATGCGGCTGCCAGTGGTCCCGTTTCAGCCTCGCCGTCACCGACGACACAAGCGACCACGAGATCTGGATTGTCGAAGGCCGCGCCATAGGCGTGCGAAAGCGAATAGCCCAGCTCGCCACCCTCATGGATCGAGCCGGGCACATCCGGTGCTGCATGGCTCGGTATGCCGCCGGGAAACGAGAACTGCCGGAACAGCTTGCGCAGCCCCTGCTCGTCCATAGCAATGTCCGGATTGAGCTCGCTGTAAGTGCCTTCCAGATAGGTATTCGCAACCATTGCCGGGCCGCCATGACCGGGCCCGCAGACATAGATGACATTTGCATCCCTGAGGCGGATGACGCGATTGAGGTGCGCATAGATGAAGCTCAGGCCTGGCGACGTTCCCCAGTGGCCGAGGAGACGCGGCTTGACGTGCTCCAGCCGTAACGTTTCGCGCAGCAACGGGTTATCGAGCAGGTAGATCTGGCCGATCGTCAGATAGTTGGCGGCGCGCCAATATGCATCGATATCATGCAGCTCGCGATCCGACAGAAGTCCGCCGGAAGCTGGTATCGTCGTATGCTCGGTCATGTCTGGCTCCCATCCTGTTGGCGCCCTGTCGCCGGAGCGCGGCATGGGCTTGTGGTCGTCGATCCGCAGCGAATGGAGACCAACGCGTTCGCGTGCTTTCCGTTCATCGCTTCGCGACCCTACGCGTCCGTGTCTTCCAGCGCCCTGCGCATGCGCCTGATGACCGCTGCGCGACCCCTTTCGTCCGCGGCGGCACTCACCGCCTCGTTTACGTCCAGGAGAAGCCTTGAAAGGTCGTTGTGCCAGTCGAGGCGGGCAATCTTCTCCGATCTCAGACGGCGTGGTTCGTTGAGCTCGACCACCAAACTGCCGCTGGGGGTTAGTTGGAAGGCATCATCCAGCCTTGGGATAATGATCTTGTCGTCGGGTATAAGTCCTGCAAGCCTTCCACGCAGGCCGCCGAGACCAGGGTCCTCTCCATGTGTCAGGAACACCCGCTGCTTCACAGGCGTTCGGGCCCTGAGCCAGGCGACCAGCTCGCTCGCATCAGCGTGGCCGGAATAGAGCTCGAACAGGCTGATATGTGCCTTGACCTCGACTTCCTCGCCCTGGATGCGAACACGCCGCGCCCCATCCAGCAGGATTCTGCCCAGCGACCCCTGGGCCTGATATCCGGCCATCATGACCGTGGCGTTCCGGCGCCAGAGATTGGCCTTGAGATGATGGCGGATGCGCCCCGCATCGCACATGCCGCTGGCGGCGATCACCACGAAGAAGCCGCTCAGGCGATTGATCGCCTTGCTCTGCTCTACCGTCTCGGTGAAGCGCAGTTCCTTCGAGCTCAGCGCCTGGCGCAGTACATCACCCTGTTCGATCTCATTGGCATGCCGCTCGAAAATCGCGCTGGCGCGTGTTGCCAGCGGCGAGTCGACGAAGACCGGCGCTGACGGCACCTGCCCCGCTTGCATGAGCAAATACAGATCGACCAGCAGTTCTTGCGTCCTTTCGACAGCGAAGGACGGAACGATGAGGGGCCCGCCGGCCTCGGCTGCGCCACGAACGATATCGCCGAGCAGGGATCGCCGCTCTTCTGGCGAAACGTCCGGGCGATCGCGGTCGCCATAGGTCGATTCGCAGATCAGATAGTCGACGCCTGCCGGCCCCTCGGGATCGGTCTGAAGCAGCTTGTGGCCTGGGCCGATGTCGCCCGAGAACATGATGCGCAGCGGCCCATCGCGTTGGTCGATCTCGAGCTCCACCGATGCCGAACCAAGCAGGTGGCCCGCGTTCCAGAAGCGGGCGCGAAGGCCATCGGCGACGGTGGTCCATGCGCCGTATTCCAGGGCGCGAAACAAAGTCATGCATGCGGCCGCATCGTGCAGGCTATAGATCGGTTCAACCTGCGGCCGGCCGCGCTGTGCGTTGCGCCGGTTCAGGTGCTCCACCTCCATCTCCTGGATATGCGCCGCATCCGGCAACATGACCGAGCAAAGGTCGATAGTGGCGCGGGTCGTATGGATTGGACCGGAAAAACCTTGCTTGACCAGTTTCGGCAAAAGGCCGCTGTGGTCGATATGAGCATGAGTCAGGATGACAGCGTCAATCGCGTCCGGTGGAAACGGCAACGCACCATAGTTCAATTCCCGCTCGGATTTCGACCCCTGGAACAGGCCGCAGTCGATGAGCACCCGCCAGTGCGCCGTTTCGATCTCATAGCATGAGCCGGTGACGCCATGAGCCGCGCCGTGGAAGCGCAGGACAGGATCCGATTCGCCTTTCATTGCGCCACCACCTTAGTGCGAGAGCAGGACAGGCAGGCGCAAATCCGTGAGAATGCCTTCGGTGGCTCCGCCAAGCACGAAGTCCCTGACGCGAGAGTGGCCGTAGCCACCCATGACCAGCAGCTTGCCGCCGAGCCCGAGGGCATGCTCCTGGAGGGCAATTCCAATCGAACGATCCCCTGCCTGGATGGAGGTGGCCCCGGCCACCAGACCGCGCGTCCTTAAACCCAGCGCAAGGCGTTCACCGATACCATGCCCGGGAAGCGGCTTTTCGTCCGTGACGGTCACGACCGTGACCGTCGAAGCACGCTCCAGGAACGGTCGCGCATCGGCAACGGCCCGTGCCGCCACCCGGCTGCCATCCCAGGCGATGACCACATGGTCCAGCACCCCAACCTCCGCGGAATCCGGAAAAATCAGCGTCGGTCGACCCGACCCGAACACGACCGCCTCGGCTGTCATTCGTGCCGTTTCGTTGTCTGACGCCCATCCGACCAGGCAGATGTCGAAGTATCGGCACTGCTCGGCCGCGGTATCTCCCATAAAGGCTGGCGGCGCGGCCAGTTCCTGCGTGGTGAGGGTCACACCCGCCCGCATCGCTTCTTGTGCAATCGCCTCCAGCAAATCCTTGCCACGCTTGCGGCTGCTCGCTTCGACCTCCTGTATCTTGTAGGGAAGATCCAACAAATATTTTGAGAGCGCGTTCGAAACGTCGGGAATGTCGACATTGATGACGGCGGCATGAAGCGCTGCGTCGATCGGCTTGACGAGCGCGACCGCACTCGACGCGATACTTGGTGAATTCCCGTCCGGATAGGTCGCCAAGGAAAGGGATGCGATCAATTTCATCAGATTCACCTTCGATGCCTGCGGCAACGGCCGATCGGCCACCGTTTCCACCATTTTTGTAGTTGCAGTGGACAGGGTGAGCTTTGATCCAACGCAAATACCCCTCCAACTGGACCGATAGTGCCGGCACGGCTGTTGCTTTGATTGTCGGCTTGGTCGTTGTTGCCAATCGAGGACCGCATGAACGTCAGGCCGGGTATGCTCAAGGCGGAGCCCGGCTGCGTGTCGAGCAAGGAGAATCGAGTCGGAAGGCGGATCAATTGATCCGGCGCAAACCGGCGATGCATGGTCTTCGCAATCGAGGACGAGAACCCTGCTCTCGCGGGCCCGCCCGCAACTATGTGCCGCCAGATTTGCAGAATGCGGCCTTTGCAACAAGGTCTGCAATGGAACGCCTTCTGACGCCCGAGTGCCGCAGTCGGTGCCAACAGCCGCGTCACTGTCGCATTTCTAACTCGCCGGCGGCGTCGCATCCAAACCGTAGTCGCGCCCATGCCAAACCTCGAAAACCTGAAGAAGCAGGCAAAGCAATATCTGCGCTGGCATCGTGATCGATATCATCCAGTCGCAGCCGAGATCAGAGCCGCTTTGCCGCGGTTTCGGCACCTTGATGACAATCAGGTGCTGAAAGCATCGTTCAGGCTCAGCGATGCGCAGGAGCTTGTAGCTCGCCAATTGGGTTTCGAGGGATGGCAGGCGCTCAAAGCAGGAGCCCAGGCCATGAACACTCAACTCAAGCACGCGATGACACCACCGGTCCTCAGCGGAACCGAAGCTCAGCTTTATGTCACCGACCTCAAGGCGTCGTGCGATTTCTTTACGTCGAAACTCGGGTTCACGGTCGACTTTGTTTATGGTGACCCGCCGTTCTACGGCATGGTCAAGCGTGACCATGCTCGACTTTGCATGAGGCTTGTTTGCGAGCCGGTCTTTGTCGGAAATATACGCCAGCGCGAGCACCTTCTGTCGGCGTCGATTACCGTCGACGCCGCAGCGGAGATCAAACAACTTTTTTTGGAGTACCAAGCCGCCGGTGTGGGCTTCCATCAAGGATTGAAGAAAGAACCCTGGGGCGCGAGGAACTTCATTGTCCTTGATCCCGACGGCAATCTCATCTTGTTCGCGGGGCCTGCCGACTGAGCGCAACTCTTGCGCCTCTGGCGATGGCGTTTGCCCCGCCATCGTCTTTTTCCGCTTGGGATCGCACCCCGCCCACCCCAGCATGTCGATGTGACTGCGTTCGGGTCATGAGAATCGAACGCACCCGCCATGACCCATGCGCGCTAGTCCGCCGGCGATTTTCGGTGATGGCATCGAAGCGACGAAGCAATTAGCCTGCGGTCGCGCTGGAACTCAGGACCTTCAAGAATGACCACCTCGCCCTCCTTTCTCTGCCTTCCCGATCGCCTCGCCGATGGCCGCACGCCCCGCGCGGTGATCTTCGGCGCCGGCCACGGCAGCACCTATCCCGGCAAGGACAGCAGCGACTATGCATTGGCGGCCGATGCCATCCGCGCAGCCAGCCAGGCCGACGCCCCGCTTGTCGGGCATTGGGATTTCGATCTCGGCGGCCCGTTGTTCGATGGCAAGCCGGTTTGCTGCGTCGACGCCGGCGACATCTCGACCATCCTGCACGACAATGCCGAAAACAGGCTTCGCATCGAAGCCAGGACGCGTGAGGTCCTGGCCTTGCCGGCCGTGCCGATCCTGCTCGGCGGTGACGATTCCGTCGTCATTCCGTTCCTTGCCGGCTTTGCCGATCATGGGCCGATCTGGATCCTGCAGATCGACGCCCATATCGACTGGCGCGACGAGGTGCATGGCGAACGCCACGGCTATTCGAGCCCGATGCGAAGGGCGAGCGAGATGCCGCATATCGCCGGCATGGTGCAGGTTGGCCTGCGCAGCGTCGGCAGCGCACGCCTTGCTGAAATCGAAGCGGCGCAGCGCTATGGCAGCCGTTTCGTGACCGCGCGCGAGGTTCATGCTCAAGGCGTGGAAGCCGCACTCCGGCATATTCCGGAAGGCGCACGGGTCGTCGTCACCTTCGACTGCGACAGCCTCGATCCCGGCATCATGCCGGGGGTGGCGGCGCGTACCCCAGGCGGCCTTACCTACACGCAGGCGATCGACCTGATCGCAGGCCTCGGCAAGCGGGCCAGAATCGCGGGTTTCGACCTTGTCGAGCTCTATCCGCCCGCCGACATTGACGGCCTGTCGGCCCTGACCGCAGCGCGTCTTCTCGTCAATGTGATCGGCACAATCACCCGAGTTGCTGATTTTTAGACAGTGCGACCTAATAATCACAGCTCGTTTATTGTATTCGTGTATATTTGTCTTCACTGATGAATGGGACGGGAGAGTTTCAGTGAAAAGACTTCTTGCAATCATCGCGCTGGCCGGGCTCGGCGCCACCACCGCATCGGCCGCGGACATGACCGCGCCGGTCACGGGCTCCGCCTATGACTGGAGCGGTTTTTATGCTGGCGCGCATATCGGCGTCGCCAATGGCAACATCACCGCGACGGACGTCACACAGCCGAACGGCGGGTTTTTCACCGACCTGGTTCCGGCCGGAACGGAAGGGTTCGATTTCCGTGATGCGAACATAGCGGGCGGCGTGCATGTCGGTGCCCAGTATCAGTGGCAGCAATTCGTCCTGGGCGGCGAAGCGACCTGGACTGCCACCGGAATCCGCAAGGAGATCGTCAGCCCATACTTCCCCGACACCGACACCGAGACGGGCAAGATCCAGCACTATGCGACGGTGGTCGGCAAGATCGGCTATGCGTTCGACCGCGTCCTGATCTACGCGAAGGGCGGCTATGCCGGCGGCAAGGTCGGGTTCAAAGCACGCGACAATGATGCCCTGGTCACCTATGAGCAGAATGAGTGGCACAATGGCTACGCGTTGGGCCTTGGCATCGACTATGCCCTTACCGACAGGCTGAGCCTTGGTGTCGAGTATACGCATGTCGATCTCGGCTCCAAGACGAGCACAGGACCCAATGTGTTCGACGACGGCTCGCTTGGGAGCAACCCGGAAACCTACAAGACCAAGGCCAGGGTGGACGCGGTGATGGCCAGGTTGAGCTACAAGTTCGGCGGCTAGAAGGGCGGCTGATCGGATTGTGAACTGCCCGGCTTAACGCCGGGCACGTTCTTTTTCTCCGGAGGAAACTCCGCCGAGTCCCCCTGCTCCCGTATGATCCGGTGGGTTTGGCGAAGGCTTCGCGTCCGGCTGGTTTGAACCCGGC
>Ga0055542_1001700_pt1 | contig 9580 bp, 17 predicted proteins | sample AraplaCol_mMF_r2_2_FD_55026 | JGI IMG/M metagenome (GOLD analysis project Ga0055542, IMG submission 55026) | Arabidopsis root microbial communities from North Carolina, USA - plate scrape CL_Col_mMF_r2 | ecosystem: Host-associated > Plants > Roots > Endosphere | place: USA: North Carolina
GGTTCATAATCGCCTTCACCATTGCCGGCGTCGCGATCTCGTCGAGGGGCAGGCCGCGGCGTGCTGCCACTGCTGCCGGCTCTTCGAGGCGCTTCAGCGCGTCAACGGTCGCGTGAACGATGTTGATGGCGTTGGAGGAACCGAGCGACTTGGAGAGGATGTCGTGGATGCCCACGCACTCCAGGACCGCGCGGACCGGACCACCGGCGATAACACCGGTACCAGCCGACGCCGGGCGCAGCATGACGACGCCTGCGGCGGCCTCACCCTGAACGCGGTGCGGGATGGTGCTGCCGATGCGGGGAACGCGGAAGAAGGACTTCTTGGCCTCTTCAACGCCCTTCGCGATGGCGGCGGGAACTTCCTTGGCCTTGCCGTAGCCGACGCCGACCATACCGTTGCCGTCACCGACGACGACGAGGGCGGTGAAGCTGAAGCGACGACCACCCTTGACGACCTTGGAAACACGGTTGATGGTTACGACGCGCTCTACGAACTGGCTCTTCTCCGCTTCGCGGCCGCCGTCGCGGCCACCACGGCCACCACGGTCGCCACGGCCCTGGCCGCGGTCGCCACGCTCGCCACGACGGGCACCGCCACGGCGGTCGTCGGTGGTAGCAGGCGCAGCGGTCTCGGTTGCCGGAGCAGCTACAGCTTCAGTCACCTGAGTGTCCTTTTCGTTATTTTCGGTCACAGTGCCAGCCCACCTTCNCGTGCGCCGTCAGCGACGGCGGCGATCCGGCCGTGGTACTTGTTACCACCGCGGTCGAAGACGACAGCTTCGATGCCGGCAGCCTTGGCACGCTCGGCAACGAGCTCGCCGACGCGCTTGGCCTTGGCGGTCTTGTCGCCGTCGAACGCGCGCAGGTCGGCTTCCAGGGTGGAGGCGCTTGCCACGGTCAGGCCCTTGGTGTCATCGACAACCTGGACGAATACGTGGCGGGCCGAACGGTTGACGACCATGCGAGGACGTACAGCCGTACCGGAAATGCGCTTGCGGATACGAAGCTGGCGGCGGCTGCGCTGGGCAGACTTGCTCTTGTTCGTACGCTTCTTGTTAATTGCGATGGCCATGGTTACTTACCAGCCTTTCCGACCTTGCGGCGGATGACCTCGCCGGCGTAGCGGATACCCTTGCCCTTGTACGGGTCGGGCTTCCGCAGCTTGCGAATGTTGGCAGCAACTTCGCCGACCTGCTGCTTGGAGATACCTGAAACAGAGAGCTTCGTCGGGGTCTCAACTGCAAAGGTGATGCCGTTCGGNGCCGAGACGTTGACCGGGTGGCTGTAGCCCAGAGCGAACTCCAGGTCAGAACCCTTGGCCTGGACGCGGTAACCGGTACCGACAATCTCAAGCTTCTTCTCGTAGCCTGCGGTGACACCCTGGATCATGTTGGCGATCAGGGTGCGGGTCAGGCCGTGCAGCGAACGGGAGGCGCGCTCGTCGTTCGGGCGGCTGACGGTCAGGGTGCCATCTTCCAGGGCGACCTCGATCGGGCTGGGCACGGTGTGGCTCAGCTCTCCCTTGGAACCCTTGACGGAGACGACAGAGCCGTCAACCTTGACCTCAACGCCGGCAGGAACGGTGATGGGGAGACGTCCAATACGTGACATTATTCTCTTCCTTTCCCGTTACCAGACGTACGCGAGGACTTCGCCGCCCACGCCCTTCTTGCCGGCCTGCTTGTCAGTCAGGAGGCCGGAAGAGGTGGACAGGATTGCGATACCCAGGCCACCCAGCACGTGCGGCAGGTTGGTGGACTTCGCGTAAACGCGGAGACCCGGCTTGGAGATACGGCGAACACCGGCGATGGAACGCTCGCGGTTCGGACCGAACTTGAGCTCGAGGGTCAGCTTCTTGCCGACCTCCGCGTCTTCTTCCTTCCAGCCGGCGATGAAGCCTTCTGCCTTAAGGATGTCGGCGACGCGAGCCTTGAGCTTGCTGTAAGGCATAGACACGGAATCGTGGTATGCCGAGTTTGCGTTGCGCAGACGCGTAAGCATATCTGCGACAGGATCTGTCATAGTCATGGTGGGCTCTTGCCCTTCCTCATAACGGTTTCCGCTGCCGGCCTAGTGACTGGCGTGCGGACCTTTTATGTAGCTGGATTAGTCTTCGGTCTTGAACGGGAAGCCCAGCGCCTTGAGCAGCGCGCGGCCTTCGTCGTCGGTCTTGGCAGTGGTCACGACGGTGATGTCCATACCGCGNACGCGGTCGATGGAATCCTGGTCGATCTCGTGGAACATAACCTGCTCGGTCAGACCGAAGGTGTAGTTGCCGTTGCCATCAAACTGCTTGCCGCTGAGGCCCCGGAAGTCCCGGATACGCGGCAGAGCCAGCGTGACAAGGCGGTCCAGGAATTCCCACATGCGGTCGCCACGGAGGGTGGCGTGCGCACCAATCGGCATGCCTTCGCGCAGCTTGAACTGTGCGATCGACTTGCGGGCCTTGGTGACCTGCGGCTTCTGGCCGGTGATCAGGGTCAGGTCGCGGACGGCGCCGTCGATCAGCTTGGAGTCCTTGGCGGCATCTCCAACACCCATGTTCACAACGACCTTCACCAGGCGGGGAACCTGGTTGACGTTGTCGTACTTGAATTCCTCAACGAGCGCGCTCTTGATGGAATCGGCGTACTTGGTCTTCAGACGAGGAACGATCTTGCTAGCCGGAGTCTCGAGAGTCTCAGTCATTAGATGTCCTTCCCTGAGCTCTTGGCCACGCGGACGCGCACTTCGCGCTTCACGCCATCGCGCTCAACGGTCTCGGTGCGGAAACCGACGCGCGTGGGCTTCTTGGTGGAGGGGTCAACCAGGGCCACGTTGGAGATGTGGATCGGGGCCTCAACGACCTCGATGCCACCGGTCTTGGTGCCGCGCTGCGACTGACCGACCTTGGTGTGCTTGGTGACGCGGTTNATGCCTTCGACCAGCACGCGGTTGGTCTCGGGGAACACGCGCAGGACCTTGCCCTGCTTGCCGCGGTCGCCGCCGCGCTCAGCCTTGGCGCCAGTGATGACCTGAACGAGGTCACCCTTCTTGATCTTAGCCATGGACTAGAGCACCTCCGGAGCCAGAGAAACGATCTTCATGAACTTCTTGTCGCGCAGTTCACGACCAACCGGTCCGAAGATACGGGTACCGCGGGGGTCACCGTCGTTCTTCAGGATCACAGCTGCGTTCTCGTCAAACTTGATGTAGGAACCATCCGCACGGCGGCGTTCCTTCTTGGTGCGGACGATGACAGCCTTGACGACATCGCCCTTCTTTACGTTGCCGCCCGGGATTGCATCCTTGACGGTGGCGACGATGACGTCGCCGATGCCTGCGTAGCGACGACCGGATCCACCGAGAACGCGAATGGTAAGGATTTCCTTAGCACCCGTGTTGTCGGCGACCTTGAGTCGCGACTCCTGCTGAATCACTATTTACTCCTTGCGTCGCGCCGGTTCTCAGGCCGTGATCTTGCTACGGAATGAGCCTTGCGGAACGGTTGATCGGGGTGTCTCTTGACCTGCCTGGATTTTGCCAGACCAGGCCTAAACGCCCGTGCCAAAAGCAGTTGCATCCCGTGCGCCCTGGGGCGCGGGCATGCACTATGCCGTGGCACGATTGTTTACGAGGTTGACGATGGCACACGAAAGGCGCCATACAAACTCAATATCTTAGCACGGCCGGGGCCACTGCAGAGAATCGCCCAATACCACAGACCCTCCCCCGGATCCGGCGGCCACTCCCCCGACGCTCCCTCACGTCCGGCGCTTTCTCCCCCGACGATCCCTCACGTCCGGCGCGCTCTCCCCGACGCTGCCTCACATCCGGGCGCCCCTCCCCGACGCTCCCTCACATCCGGGCGCCCTTCCCCGACGCTCCCTTAGATCCGCCTCGGGGTCCTGCAGCAACGCACCGCAAAAGCGGGGGAGTCCCGCAGGAACGCACCAGAAGTGCGGGAGCGTCCCGCAGGCAGGAGCGCACCAGAAGTGCGGGAGCGTCCCACGGAAACGCGCCAGAAGTGAGGGAGCGTCCCACGGTGTTGCGGCCGCTCACCCGGGAACGGCGAAACCCCCGCTCCCAGACGGGAACGGGGGTTTCCTAGCCGGNTCCCCTNACGGGGAGGCAGCAGATGCTACTTGGCCTTTTCGAGGATCTCGACCAGGCGCCACCGCTTGGTAGCGGAGAGCGGGCGGGTCTCGGCGAGGAGAACCAGGTCGCCGATGCCGGCGCTGTTCTCTTCGTCGTGAGCCTTGATCTTGGTGTTGCGCCGCATGACCTTGCCGTAGAGCGCGTGCTTCACGCGGTCTTCGACCTGGACAACGATGGTCTTTTCCATCTTGTCCGAGACGACGTAGCCGCGCTTCGTCTTGCGGTAACCGCGCTCGTCAGCCTTGGCAGCGTCGGAAACAGTTTCCGTCACGTTCTCGTCCTTTTCACTCACTTGGCGTCCTCCTCGGTCTCAACCTCGTCGGCCTTGTCAGCCTTCTTGGTTGCAGCCTTCTTGGACTTCTTTTCTTCCTTGGCTTCCACAACCGGNGCGGCAACCTCGGCACGAATGCCCAGCTCGCGTTCGCGGAGAACGGTGTAGATGCGTGCGATGTCCTTCTTTACCGCGCGCAGACGACCGTGGTTCTCCAGCTGTCCGGTGGCGGACTGGAAACGCAGGTTGAACAGCTCTTCCTTCGCCTTGCGGAGTTCCTCAACGAGACGCTCGTTGTCGAAACCGTCCAGCTGCTTGGGTGCGAGTTCCTTCGACCCTACTGCCATTTCTATTCACCACCTTCGCGACGCACAATGCGTGCCTTCAACGGCAGCTTGTGGATTGCCAGGCGCAGGGCCTCGCGAGCTACCTCTTCATTGACACCGGAGAGTTCGAAGAGAACCCGGCCCGGCTTGACGTTGGAGACCCACCATTCCGGCGAACCCTTACCGGAACCCATGCGGGTTTCGGCCGGCTTCTTGGTCAGCGGACGGTCCGGGTAGATGTTGATCCAGACCTTGCCGCCACGCTTGATGTGGCGGGTCATCGCGATACGGGCGGATTCGATCTGACGGTTGGTGACGTATGCCGGGCTCAGAGCCTGGATACCCCACTCACCGAACGAAACCTCGGTGCCACCCGTGGCAGCGCCGGAACGACCCGGGTGGTGCTGCTTACGGTGCTTGACTCGACGTGGGATAAGCATTTAAGCCTGTCCTCCTTCTGCAGCGGCCGGAGCCGCCTCTGCCGGAGCCTCGGCAGCAGGAGCTGCGTCGGCGGCCGGACGGTCGTTACGACGACGGCGGTCACCACGGTCGGCGCCACCGGGACGGCCCGGACGGTCGCCGGCGCGGCCGCGGGACGGGGCAGCAGCAGCCTGCTGGGCCAGTTCCTTGGCGGTGACGTCACCCTTGTAGATCCAGACCTTCACGCCGATGCGGCCGAAGGTGGTCTTGGCCTCGTAGAAGCCGTAGTCGATGTTCGCGCGGAGGGTGTGCAGGGGCACACGGCCTTCGCGGTAGAACTCCGAGCGGGACATTTCAGCGCCACCCAGTCGACCCGAGCAAGCGATACGGATGCCCTTGGCACCGGCACGCTGCGCGGACTGCATGGCCTTCTTCATCGCGCGGCGGAAAGCCACGCGGGAAGTCAGCTGCTCTGCAACGCCCTGGGCAACAAGCTGGGCTTCCATCTCGGGGTTCTTGACCTCGAGGATGTTCAGCTGGACCTGCTTGCCGGTCAGCTTTTCGAGCTCGCCGCGGATGCGGTCTGCTTCGGCGCCGCGGCGGCCGATCACGATGCCCGGACGAGCCGTGTGGATATCCACGCGGACACGGTCGCGGGTGCGCTCGATCTCAACCTTGGCAATACCGGCGCGCTCCATGCCCGTGGACATGAGCTGGCGGATGCGGATGTCTTCGCGAACGAAGTCCTTGTACCGCTGGCCGGACTTGGTGCTGTCGGCGAACCAGTGCGATACGTGATCGGTGGTGATGCCGAGTCGGAACCCGTGCGGGTTTACTTTCTGTCCCACTTAGCGAGCCTCCTCTTTCTCCGGGGTAGCGACTACCACGGTGATGTGGCTCGTGCGCTTCTTGATCTGAAATGCACGACCCTGGGCGCGCGGCTGGAACCGCTTCATGGTCGGGCCTTCATCAACAAACGCTTCGCTGATGATGAGGTCACCTTCGTCAAACGCCACGCCGTCGCGGTCCGCGAGGACCCGGGCGTTGGAGATTGCCGACTGAACTACCTTGAATACCGGCTCAGAAGCTGCCTGCGGGGCAAACTTCAGAATTGCCAGAGCCTCGTTCGCTTGCTTCCCACGAACAAGGTTGACGACGCGCCGGGCCTTCATAGGCGTTACGCGGATGTGACGCGCAATTGCCTTGGCTTCCATTGCTTTCCTTCTCTCGTCTTTGACGTAAGTGCAGGCGCCTAGCGGCGCTTGCCCTTACGGTCGTCCTTGACATGGCCGCGGAAAGTCCGCGTGGGAGCGAATTCGCCGAGCTTGTGCCCGACCATCGACTCAGTGACAAACACCGGGATGTGCTTGCGTCCGTCGTGCACGGCGATCGTGTGGCCGAGCATGTCGGGGACGATCATCGAACGGCGGGACCAGGTCTTGATGACGTTCTTGGTGCCCTTTTCGTTTTCCCTGGCTACCTTCACAAAGAGGTGCTGGTCAACGAAAGGACCTTTTTTCAGGCTGCGTGGCATGTGTCCAGGCTCCTATCGCTTGTTCTTGCCAGTACGACGGCGACGAACAATAAGCTTGTCGCTCTCTTTGTTGGGACGGCGGGTGCGGCCTTCGCGCTTACCGTTGGGGTTGACGGGGTTACGACCACCGGAGGTCTTACCCTCACCACCACCGTGCGGGTGGTCAACCGGGTTCATGGCGACACCACGGACGGTCGGGCGGACGCCCTTCCAGCGCATACGGCCGGCCTTGCCCCAGTTGATGTTCGACTGCTCGGCGTTGCCGACCTCGCCGACGGTGGCGCGGCAGCGCACGTCAACGTTGCGGATTTCGCCAGAGGGCAGACGCAGCTGGGCGTAACGGCCTTCCTTGGCGACGAGCTGGATCGATGCGCCGGCGGAGCGGCCCATCTTGGCGCCGCCACCCGGACGCAGTTCAACTGCGTGGATCACGGTACCGACCGGGATGTTGCGCAGCGGCAGGTTGTTGCCGGGCTTGATGTCAGCGTCGGCACCTGCTTCCACGGTGTCACCCTGGGCCAGCTTGTTCGGGGCGATGATGTAACGCTTGGTGCCATCAACGTAGTGCAGGAGGGCGATGCGAGCCGTGCGGTTCGGATCGTACTCGATTTCGGCAACGCGGGCGTTGACGCCGTCCTTGTCGTGGCGACGGAAGTCGATCAGACGGTACTGACGCTTGTGTCCACCACCCTTGTGACGGGTCGTGATCTTACCGGTGTTGTTACGTCCACCCTTTTTCGGGAGGGGACGAACCAACGACTTTTCCGGCGTCGACCGCGTGATTTCGGTGAAGTCCGCTACGCTCGAGCCACGACGGCCCGGGGTAGTCGGCTTGTATTTACGGATTCCCATAATTTATTTCCTCGTTAAAGTGGTCTCCGCTACGAGAGCGGACCGCCGAAGATGTCGATAGTGCCTTCTTTGAGGCTGACAATCGCACGCTTGGTGCTCTTGCGGGTGCCCCATCCGAATTTGGTCCGCTTGCGCTTACCGGCACGGTTGATGGTGTTGATCGAGTCAACCTTGACGGAGAAGATCTTCTCCACGGCCAGCTTGATCTCGGTCTTGCTCGAGCGGGGGTCCACCAGGAAGGTGTACTTGCCCTCGTCGATCAGGCCGTAGCTCTTTTCCGAGACGACGGGCGCCAGGACGACGTCGCGCGGGTCTTTGATGGTGGCTGCGCTCACTTGGCATCCTCCTCGGTCTTTGCAGCCTTGTCCGCAACGAATGCGTCGTAGGCGGCCTTGGTGAAGACTACGTCGTCAGAAACGAGCACGTCGTAGGTGTTCAGCTGGTCTGCGTACAGAACGTGAACGTCCTGGAGGTTGCGCACGGAAAGTGCAGCAACGTCGTTGGCGCGGTCGATGACGACGAGCAGGTTCTTGCGCTCGGAGACGCCACGCAGCGTTGCCAGTGCTTCACGGGAGGACGGCTTGGAGCCGGCAACCAGTTCAGCGACGACGTGGACGCGGCCGTTGCGGGCGCGGTCAGAGAGAGCGCCGCGCAGTGCAGCAGCAATCATCTTCTTGGGGGTGCGCTGGCTGTAGTCACGCGGCGTCGGGCCGTGGACGATGCCACCACCGGTCATGTGAGGAGCGCGGATGGAACCCTGACGGGCGCGGCCGGTGCCCTTCTGCTTGAACGGCTTGCGACCGGCACCGGAAACCTCGGCGCGGGTCTTGGTCTTGTGGGTACCCTGGCGAGCAGCAGCGAGCTGTGCGACGACGACCTGGTGCAGCAGCGGCACGTTGGTCTGAACGTCGAAGATCTCTGCAGGCAGGTCAACCTTGACAGTGCTAGTCATTGAACTAGGCTCCCTTCACGGCGGTGCGTACGAGGACGACCTGGCCGCGGGCGCCGGGAACGGCACCCTTGATAAGGAGCAGCGACTTCTCGACGTCAACCGCGTGGACCGTGAGGTTCAGCGTGGTGTGACGAACGGCGCCCATGCGGCCGGCCATTTTCATGCCCTTGAAGACGCGGCTCGGGGTGGATGCGCCACCGATTGAACCGGGCTTACGGTGGTTCTTGTGAGCACCGTGGGAAGCTCCAACGCCGTGGAAGCCGTGACGCTTCATAACACCGGCGAAGCCCTTACCCTTGGTGGTGCCGACGACGTCGATCTTCTGGCCGGCTTCGAAGAGCTCAACGGAGAGCTCCTGGCCCAGCTCGTAAGAGTCGGCATCTGCAGTGCGCAGTTCGACGACGTGGCGGCGAGGCGTGACGCCCGCCTTTTCAAAGTGACCAGCCAGCGGCTTGGTGACCTTGCGGGGGTCGATCTGGCCGTAGCCGATCTGAACGGCGACGTAGCCATCAGCCTCTGCGTTGCGCAGCTGGGTGACGACGTTCGAGTCTGCCTGGACCACAGTGACGGGGATGAGCTTGTTGTTCTCGTCCCAGACCTGGGTCATGCCGAGCTTCGTGCCCAGCAGGCCCTTTACGTTACGGGTTGCGGTCATAGTCTCTCAGCACCTCCCTACAGCTTGATTTCGATGTTCACGTCGGCCGGCAGGTCGAGACGCATGAGCGAGTCAACAGCCTTGGGCGTGGGGTCGATGATGTCGATAAGACGCTTGTGCGTGCGCATTTCGAAGTGCTCGCGGCTGTCCTTGTACTTGTGCGGAGAGCGGATAACGCAGTACACGTTCTTCTCCGTCGGCAGCGGCACGGGGCCAACTACAGTTGCGCCTGCGCGCGTGACCGTCTCAACGATCTTCCGTGCTGAAACGTCAATGACCTCGTGGTCGTATGACTTCAGCCGGATGCGGATTTTTTGTCCCGCCATGTCGCCTGACTCTCTTTCAGTCTGTGCTTCCCCTGGTTAGGGCTGCCCTGTTCACTTACGTGTTGTGCGGCTGCCGAAGCATTTGAGGTCGTAACCACCACCCGC
>Ga0055542_1001722_pt1 | contig 9441 bp, 7 predicted proteins | sample AraplaCol_mMF_r2_2_FD_55026 | JGI IMG/M metagenome (GOLD analysis project Ga0055542, IMG submission 55026) | Arabidopsis root microbial communities from North Carolina, USA - plate scrape CL_Col_mMF_r2 | ecosystem: Host-associated > Plants > Roots > Endosphere | place: USA: North Carolina
CCAATTGGCATTCCACGGCTAAGGAGATCCATCATGAAGTTCACGCGTACCCTTCTCGCCTCTGCGCTCGTCGCGCTGCTGGCGGCTTGCAGCAACGGCGCTCAGGAAGGCGCGCAGGACGCACAAAAGTCGGCTGATCAAGCCCAGCAAGCAGCTACTCAGGCTGCTGATCAGGCTCAGAAGGCTGCCGCTGCTTCCACCGCTGCTGCTCCGGCTACCCCGGCTGCCGCTCCGGCTTCCACTGCTGCTGCTCCGGCTGCCGCACCTGCTTCCACCGCTGCTGCTCCGGCTGCCGGCGATGCGATGAAGGCTGCCGCTGCCGACGCTTCGGCTGCCGCCAGCAAGGCTGCCGATGCTGCCAAGTCGGCTGCTACCGCAGCGAAGGACGCCACCAAGGACGCTTCGAAGGATCACTAATCCTTCTTCGTTCAAGGCCCCATGAAGCCGGCCGCCGTTTGGCGGCCGGTTTTTTTATGGTCGCTTGCAGCATGCGTAGAAACGGCATGCCCCGCTATCATCCACGGTTTGCCCTGGCGATCTTTGCACGACCTCATGAGCGTCCTTACTTCGCAGATCGATCCCCGTTCTTCCGACTTCCAATCCAGCAGCGCCAACCTGCGCAGCTTGGTGGATGACCTTCACCAGCAGCTTGCACGGAGCGCCGAGGGCGGCGGTGCCAAGGCCCGCGAAAAGCACACGGCTCGCGGCAAGCTGCTTCCGCGCGAACGCATCCGTGCCCTGCTCGATCCCGGTTCGCCCTTCCTGGAATTGTCGCCGCTTGCCGCGCATGGCATGTATGACGATGCGGCGCCGGCCGCCGGCATCATCACCGGCATCGGCCGCGTGCACGGCATCGAAGTGGTGATCGTGGCAAACGATGCCACCGTCAAAGGGGGCACCTATTTCCCTATGACGGTAAAGAAGCATCTGCGCGCACAAGAGGTCGCACTGGAGAATCGCCTGCCGTGCGTCTATCTGGTCGATTCCGGCGGCGCGTTCCTGCCCATGCAAGACGAGGTCTTTCCGGACAAGGAGCACTTCGGTCGCATCTTCTACAACCAGGCGCGCATGTCCGGCCTGGGCATTCCCCAGATCGCCGTGGTCATGGGCTCGTGCACCGCCGGTGGCGCTTACGTGCCGGCGATGAGCGATGAAACGATCATCGTGCGCGGGCAAGGCACGATCTTCCTCGGCGGCCCGCCACTGGTGAAGGCGGCCACCGGCGAAGTGGTGGACGCCGAAGCGCTCGGCGGTGCGGACGTCCATACATCCACTTCGGGCGTAGCCGACCACTTCGCTGAGAACGATACGCACGCGCTGTCGATTGCGCGCGATATCGTCGCCAGCCTCAATCGCAGCAAGCAGTTGCCGCTGGCCGTGCGCCCTTCCGTCGAACCCCGCTATGCAGCGGAGGAACTGTACGGCGTGATACCGCAGGACACGCGCCGCCCCTTCGACATCCGCGAAGTGATCGCGCGCATCGTCGACGGCTCGGAGTTCCACGAATTCAAAGCGCGCTACGGCAAAACCTTGGTATGCGGCTTCGCGCATATCTACGGCTACCCAGTCGGCATCGTCGCCAACAACGGCATTCTGTTTTCCGAATCCGCGCTCAAGGGCGCGCACTTCATCGAACTGTGCAACCAGCGCAACGTGCCGCTGGTATTCCTGCAGAACATCACCGGCTTCATGGTCGGCAAGAAATACGAGAACGCCGGCATTGCGAAGGATGGCGCAAAGATGGTCACCGCCGTCGCCTGTTCGCACGTGCCCAAATTCACTGTGGTGATCGGCGGCAGCTTCGGTGCCGGCAACTACGCCATGTGCGGCCGCGCGTACGGTGCGCGCTTCCTGTGGATGTGGCCGAACGCGCGCATCAGCGTGATGGGCGGCGAACAGGCCGCCAGTGTGTTGGCCACGGTGAAGCGCGACGGCATGGAAGCAGCCGGCCAAACATGGAGCGGCGAGGAAGAGGAAGCTTTCAAAGCGCCGATCCGCGAGCAATACGAGCGCCAGGGCCATCCCTATTACGCCACCGCGCGGCTGTGGGACGATGGCATCATCGATCCGGCCGACACACGCCGTGTGCTGGGGCTGGCGGTCTCCGCGTCGTTGAATGCGCCGATTGAGCCGCAGCGGTACGGCGTGTTTCGTATGTAGCACCTATCGGCCGGATGGCCACGGATGCAGGACAGGGGGAACAACTTGTGATCGTTGGTATTGACCTGGGTACGACGCACTCGCTGATCGGCTATTTCGGTGAAGATGGCCCAAAACTGTTTCCCAACGCGTTAGGGGAACTGCTCACGCCATCGGTCGTCAGCGTGGATGACGATGGCCACATGATTGTCGGGGAAGCAGCGCGAGATCGCCTGATCAGCCATCCTCAAAGCAGTGTCGCCACCTTTAAGCGCTGGATGGGTGCGTCGCGCGAAACAGAACTCGGCCGCCGCATGTTCCGCCCGGAGGAACTGTCGGCATTGGTACTGCGCTCGCTGATCGTCGACGCCGAAGCCGCGCTTGGCGAAAAAGTCGAAGAAGCTGTAATAAGCGTGCCGGCTTATTTTTCCGACGCGCAGCGCAAAGCTACACGCGCAGCGGGCGAACTGGCGGGCATCAAAGTGGAGCGCCTGATCAACGAACCCACTGCGGCGGCCCTGGCTTACGGCCTGGAAGCCAAGCCCGAGGGAAGCCGCTTTCTGGTCTTCGACCTCGGCGGCGGCACGTTCGACGTGTCGGTGCTAGAAACCTTCGAAGGCGTGGTCGAAGTGCATGCCAGCGCCGGCGACAACTACCTGGGCGGCGAAGATTTTCTCGACGTGCTGGAAGGCGCCTGCCTTTCCGATCTGAAACTGCGCACGGAGGATTTTTCGCCCATCGAACGCGGCCTGCTGCGCCGACGCCTTGAAGTGCTCAAGCGCGCGCTGAGTCAGCAGCCTGAACAGCGCATTGACTGCTTGATTGGCGAGCGCACCATGCGTTGGGAAATCGACCAGGATCGCTTTTTGCAACTGGCCGAACCATTGATGCAGCGCATGCGTGCGCCACTAGAGCGAGCCCTGCGCGACGCACGGCTGCAGCCGGAGCAGCTCAGTGAAATCGTGCTGGTCGGTGGCGCCAGTCGCATGCCGCTGGTTTCGCGTCTCATTGCGCGCATGTTCGGTCGGCTGCCGCTGCGCCACATCAATCCGGACGAAGCCATTGCTTTGGGTGCATGCGTGGCATCCGGCCTCAAGCGCCGCAACGTCAAACTGGATGAAATCATTCTCACCGATGTCTGCCCTTACACACTGGGAGTGGAAGTCGGCCAGAAAGACGAACACGGCAACACCCAGAACGGCCTGTTCTCACCGATTATTCAGCGCAACAGCGTCGTGCCGATCAGCCGCGAATCCACCTACTATCCGCTGGGCGACCGGCAGAAGGTGCTGTCGCTCAAGGTCTACCAGGGAGAAAGCCCGCTGGTGGCCAAGAACATCAAGCTCGGGCAACTGGAAGTGCCGCTCAACCCAACCCTGCCTATAGCAGACAACGGCGTGAAGGTCCGTTTTACTTACGACATCAACGGCGTGTTACAGGTAGAGGCCACCCCCATTGCGAGCGGCACGCGTTACGAGCTGGTGCTGGAACAAAACCCGGGCATCCTGAGCGAAGCAGAAATTCGAGCTCGCCTGACTGCACTATCCGAGTTAAAAATCCATCCTCGTTCCAAGCAGGAAAACATCGCTCTTTTGGCTCGCGCAGAGCGCCTGTTTGAAGAACATATCGTCGCACGCGACCTCCTACGGGGATGGATCGGAGAATTCAACCAATCGCTGGAATCACAGGACGAACAGCGCATCCGTGATCACCGCTCTCGCCTTAGTCAGGCCATGGACGAACTGGAGCATCAGCTTTGAATTGGGCTTACGCGTTGCTCGGCATACCCGCCGATGCCGATGCGACAACGATCAAGCGCGCTTATGCACGCTTGCTGCGCACCACGCGGCCCGATGACGATGCTGCCGCGTTTCAACGCTTGAACACGGCGTATCAGCTAGCGCTCTCGCAGACGGGCAACCGATCGGCAGCCCCGGTGACTGCGCCAACGATCGTTGTGCATCCTTCCGGCGAACCGGTTTCCGTATCCGAGCCCGCTGCAAGACCACGCTCGACGCCGGCGTCACAACCGGAAGTACAGCAGCCATCAGCTTCTCCCGCCCCCGCGCCACTGGAAGTGCTCAAGCCGTCGACGCCACCGTCGCCTTTAGCACCGCGCCCGCTGGAGACGTTACGCTCATCCGAAGCTGGAAAACCCGCGCCGACACCGGCGCCACTGGAAATATTAAAGCCGGCGGCTTCTGCGCCCAAGCCTGCCGCGCGCCCGATCGAAGTACTGCGCCCGCCAGCGCCCAAACCTGCACCGGCGATCAATACCAAGGAACTCGCCGAACGGGCGATACGCGAGGCAAGCACTGCCGAAGAGCCACAGACGCTTTCGCGCTGGCTTAATCATCTTCCAGAATTCTGGTCCCTACAGGTCAAGCAGGTCACCGGGCAATTGCTGTTGCAACGCTTGCTGCGCGAGCCGCAGCCGATGACTACCGCCAACCTCGATGTATTGCTGCGCTTCTTCGATCTCGATCACGTATTGTCTGGCGTGAATCCGGTGGCACTGGAGCAGTTGCGGAACAAACAGGCCGTGCGGTGGGAAATGCTGCACGACCAAGCATCATTGGCGCGGCGTGCGCGCATCCTGACCCAAAAGGGTCGCCCGCATACTTTGCGGGTGCGCGATTGCATCAAGCTATTAGGGCAGCCGCGTAATTGGCGCCAGACTTTCATCACCGCACTAACGCGCGGCAAATCCCTGCATCTTGCACGTATGGTGTATGCGCTTTGCAACGGTCAGGTTGAGCAGCTTCCGCCCGCTCTCGACCGCGAGCACGCACGATTCTGGCTCCGCGCGGCGGACGTCAGCGGCATCAACCGAGAACGCACGACAATAAGCGCCTTTCGCGCACTCTGCTTCGCTTTGGTTTGCGCGGGCATGACTGTTCCGATGATGCTGCTATCAACGCAAAGCGGCAGCACCCCATTGGAAGTGTGGAAAGGCGTCGGCGGCGTGTTTTTTGTTTTGTTCGCCGGAATCTTGCTTATCTGGGCAACCTTCACCGGTGCGGTCTGGATTGATCAATGGCAAGGCCAGCCGGAGGCGATGGAATCGCCTAAACCCTGGTTGCGACGACTTTTCATCCCTTTGCTCAGCGCGCTTGGGCTCTGCCTGGACTATCTAGGCGGTGCCCCTATAGCAGCATCGATCATCGTGTGGGGCTTGATGATTTTGTCTATTCGCCGCTTCACTCATCGCCAACCCAGGCGCACCAATAAGCCCAGATTGAATCTTAGTCCGCGGGCGGTGATCTACTTGCTAGCAGTCGGCACCATTGCCATGGGCAATCTCGTGCAACAAATTCCTGGCGGCGCGTTCGACGATATCCCGCTGCTGGGCGTTGCATCCGGTGCGACACTGTTCGTGTGGAGCATCGACATGTGGCGTCACCGCGCTTTTCTGCATCCCAAGCTTGCACGTACCTGACCACGCATCTGCATTCGTCAGATGCAAGCAAGTTGCACATCACATTTTGATCGATCTCGGCTCGCTCGCATTCACTCGCCTGTGACGAAGGCGCACGTCACTTAAACGCAGATCGCTTCTGCCACTTCGCAGAAAGATTCTTGTCATCCACACCCGCTGAGATGCGCGCCTTCGGCTGTAGTGCTCATACGCACTTGTGTCCAAGGGGAAAACCGGCATTGCCGGCCAGCCGAAAGGTCGCGCACGGAGGGAGGGCGGCAGTGGATTAGCGCACGGAGTGCGACAACCTAACTCGACATAAGGATCAAGTCATGCAAAAGCGTTTTGAACGTTCCAGCTTTATGAAAGCCGCGCTGGCGGCTGCTTGTGCTTTCGGCGTCGCACTGCCTGCCTTTGCGCAGCAAACGTTGGTGATCGAACCCGACCAGGGGCTTACCTCGATCTACAACCTGATCAACTCCGCCAACTCGACCATCGACATGACGATGTACGAGTTGCAAGACACTACGGCCCAGAACGATCTGTGCAGCGCTGCTGCACGTGGTGTCAAGGTGCGCGTGATCCTCGACGTGAATCTCGAAAAGAGCAACAACACGTCGGCCTACAATCAACTCAACCGCTGCGGCGTGAATGTCGTGTGGGCATGGACCACATATTCGGCGACGCATCAGAAGAGTATCCTGATCGACTACGGCACTTCGAACGCGCAAGTGGCCATCATGTCGCTGAACCTGACCAGCCGCTACTACAGCACCAGCCGCGACTTTGCGGTGATCGAAAGCGACCCCGTCGACATGGGCGCCATCGAAGCCACCTTCAACAAGGACTTCGCGCATACCTCGGTCACTTCCTCGAACGGCGATGATCTGGTGTGGAGCCCCACTAATTCACGTGCCTCGCTGCTCAACATCATCAACAACGCCACTACCAGCCTGCTGGTGGAAAACGAAGAGATGGGCGACAGCGGCATCGTCAGCGCGCTGGAGAACGCAGCTTCCGCCGGCGTGAGCGTAACCATCGTGATGACCGACAACAGCAAGTACTACACCAACCTGGATGCGCTGAAGTCGGCCGGTGCGTCGATCGCCACTTATCCGAACGACAACACATCGCTGTATATCCACGCGAAAGCCATCGTTGCCGATTACGGCACCCCGAGTGCGGTGGCGCTCGTGGGTTCGGAAAACTTCTCGTATTACTCGTTGAACAAGAATCGCGAGCTTGGCTTGACCACGACCGATTCGGGCGTGATGGATCAACTCAACAGCACGATCAACAACGACTACTCGGGTGGCAATCCGTACTGATCATTTGGCTCGCATAGGCTGGGATGACCATCCTGGCATGGCTATGTAGGCACGCACCCGATGTTGGGCTCTGCCCCTCGACCTACATGGCTATGAAGCGCCCCTCTCTTCTTCATTTCTCCCCGAGGAAGAGAGGGGTTATCGGCTCAACGCTGACGCGGCCGAAATTCCAGCGGCATGGCCTCACCACGTGCCTTCACCGGTGGCTTCGGCCCACATGCACCGCAAGTGCTGCATCCATCGCTGCAATGGCCGGTGGCCTGCTTGGGTTGCAGACGTCGACTCAAAGCACGCACCCATGCAGCATGCTCCGGATGGCTGAAGCGAATCGACGCGGCTGCCAGCCAGCGATTGGTAAGCTGCGGCGCAAGCTTGCGAAACGCATATAGCGCACTGGCCAACACAGCCAGGCCAATCACGACGTACTGGATCCACAAACTCGTGCTCACGAGAACAACCTCGCCACCTGATAGGTGATGAACGACGCCGTGTACGCCACGGCAAACATGTAGCCGAACGAAATTGCCACGTTGCGCCAGGAGTTGGTTTCGCGGCGGATCACTGCCAGCGTGGACATGCATTGCGGCGCAAACGCGAACCACACCAGCAGCGACAGCGCCGACGCCAACGTGAAGTTGCCGGTAAGCGCGTGCGCAAGGCCACCATGTTGGGCATCTCCGCTCACGGCGTAGACCGTCGCCAGCGTGGCGACTGCCGTTTCGCGCGCAGCGAAAGCGGGAATCAACGACAGGCTGATCTGCCAGTTGAAACCTAGCGGCGCAAAGATGTGCTGCAGGAAACGGCCAAGATGACCGGCGAAGCTGTAATTGATCGCCGGCCCCGTCGCACCTTCCGGTGGCGCCGGAAATGTGGAGATAAACCACATCAGCACGGTCAGCGCCAGGATCACGCCCGTCAAACGCTTGAGGAAGATGGTGCCACGCTCCCACAAACCGATACCGATGTCGCGTGCCCGCGGCAGGCGATAGGAAGGCAGCTCCATCAGCAACGCATGTTCGCTCTTGTCGCGACGGATTCGCTTGATCACCCAACCCACCGTCATCGCGCCGGTGATGCCGGCTACGTACAACGCAAACAACACCACACCTTGCAGATTGAACATGCCCAACACGCGCCGCCCGGGGATGAATGCGCCGATCAGCAGCGCATACACGGGCAGACGCGCCGAGCACGTCATCAACGGTGCAACGAGAATGGTTGCCAGTCGATCGCGCGGATCGGTAATGCTGCGCGTACCCATGATGCCGGGAATGGCGCAGGCGAAACTCGACAGCAGCGGAATGAACGAGCGCCCGGTCAAACCTACCGACACCATCAAACGATCGAGCAAGAATGCCGCACGCGGCAGATAGCCCGATTCCTCCAACATGAGGATGAAAAAGAACAGCACCAGAATCACCGGCAAAAAGCCGAGCACCGTACCGAGACCGCCGAAGATACCGCTCACTATCAAATCGTGCAGTGGTCCAGGGGGGAGCACCGCAGCAGTGTGTTCGCCCAGCCAGGCAAAGCCGCTGCCGATCAGATCGCTCATCGGCTTGCCGGATGCATACACGGCCTGGAACACCAGGAACATCACGACGGCGAGCGTCAACAGACCGAATACCGGATGCAGCACCCAGCGATCCAATACATCATCGATCACCGCCGTCGCGCGCGGCATCGTTACGGTCGCGGCCATCAGCTGACGCACTTCATCATGCAGACTGGCGCGACTGCCAGGATCGTCCGGCAACGCGGGCGGTGCATCCGGCAAATCGCCATCCACGCGTTCAACCAGTGCGCGCGTACCGCCACGTTTCACCGCAATGGTTTCCACCACCGGGATGCCGAGGCGTCGCTGCAGTTCCGGCACATCGATGGTGATGCCGCGATGACGCGCGGCATCCATCATGTTCAAGGCAAGCACTACGGGGCGCCCCAGACGCTTCACTTCCAATACGAAACGCAGATGCAAGCGAAGATTGGTGGCGTCGGCAACGCAAATGATCAGATCCGGCGCCGCTTCGCCGGGATAATTGCCTTCAAGTACGTCGCGAGTGATCTGCTCGTCTGGACTGGCCGCGTCGAAGCTGTAGGTGCCAGGCAAATCCAGGATCTGCATCACCCGGCCAGACGGCGCCGTGAATCGACCTTCCTTGCGTTCCACCGTGACACCCGCGTAGTTGGCCACCTTCTGGCGACCGCCCGTGAGCTGGTTGAACAGCGCCGTCTTGCCGCAGTTGGGATTGCCGACCAGGGCAATGCGCAAACTACCCGCGCTCATGCGACCTCCTTTACGCTCACGCGAGCCGCCTCGGCGCGACGCAGCGCGAAGCGCGTCGAGCCGATCTGGATCAACAACGGATCGGCCCCGACCGGGCCGCGCGCGACCAGCCGCACCTGTTCACCGGCAACAAAGCCCAGGTCGCGCAGGCGCTGCGCAATCGGGTCATCGGCATGGGCATCTTCGACTCGTTCAACCACGGCGTAAGCACCTTTCGGCAAATCGGACAGGCGCACGGTTGTCATGCTTCTAAATAAGAATGGTTCGCA
>Ga0055542_1001792_pt1 | contig 8915 bp, 7 predicted proteins | sample AraplaCol_mMF_r2_2_FD_55026 | JGI IMG/M metagenome (GOLD analysis project Ga0055542, IMG submission 55026) | Arabidopsis root microbial communities from North Carolina, USA - plate scrape CL_Col_mMF_r2 | ecosystem: Host-associated > Plants > Roots > Endosphere | place: USA: North Carolina
GGCTTCAGTCTGGGCGGCGAACAGTCCGGCCACGTCATTTTCGCCGATCACGCCACGACGGGCGACGGAGTCCTCACCGGCCTCCAGCTTGCCGCGCAGGTGGCGCTGACCGGGCGTCCGTTGAAGGAGCTCGCAACGGTCATGACCAAGCTGCCCCAGGTGCTGATCAACGTCCGCGATGTGGACCGCACCAGGGTTAGCGGCGATGCGGCCGTCGCCGCTGCCGTGGAAGCTGCCGAGGCCGCGCTGGGAGATACGGGCCGGGTGCTGCTGCGCCCCTCGGGTACCGAGCCGGTGGTTCGTGTCATGGTCGAAGCAGGGGACCACGAAACTGCAGAACGGGTGGCCGGGGAGCTGGCCGAGGTAGTCCGGACCGAACTCGCATTGGCGCTGGCCGGCGACTGACGATCCACCCGGCCGCTAGGGCCCGCCGGCCCGCCTCGATCAGAGGTAGGTCGGTGCGGCTTCCAGGCCGAAGTACTCCTCCAGCGTGGGGACACCCCTGGTGGCCATGTCGCCGGCGGCCCCCACTCCGATGTAACGCAGGTGCCAGGACTCGTAGTAGTAGCCGGTGGTCTCGTGGTGCATCCACGGATACCGAACGATGAAGCCGAAGCGATGGGCGTTTGCCTTCGCCCAGACGGCCGCGGGCTGCTCGGCGAAGCAGGGCTGGAAGCCGCAGGCGCCCCCGCCGTCGCCAATGTCAAACGACCAGCCCGTCTGGTGCTCTGAGAAGCCCGGCCGGGCCGATGCGGTGTCCGCCTCCGCCTGTCCCCGCGTAGCGACGTAGCCGTTATAGGTCGAGGTCTGGGTGACANAGGACCGGTANCCGCTGGCNAGGGTCATCACCACGCCGGCCGTCGCGGCGGCGGCGAACATTCGCTCCGCTGCCGCCGCCGTCGTGCTGTTCAGGAGGGCGGCCTCGCCGGACACCGCCAANCGGACCGCGGGCTGAACCAGATCCGGCGGGATGAAGGTTGCGGGGGAGAGCGGCCGGTGCTTGTTGACCACCACCCACGGGCTGGCGGGATCCGTCAGGGAGTGCTGGGGCCCGGGCGCGGAAGCCGCAGGCGACGATGGTGCCGGGGCGGTCGCCGACGGGGCGGTGGGCTCCGGACTTGCCGAGGGCGTCGACGTCGGCGTCGTTTCCGGGGAGGCGCTGACAGGAGTAGCAGCCGGTGTTGGTGGCACGCCCGTGCCGGACGCCGACGGCGCGGGTCCGACGGAGGGCTCGCAGGCTGTCAGGGCGGCGGCGGTTATTGGGACGGCGGCCGCAGCCAGAAGGCTGCCGAAGCGACGTCGGCTCAGAAACCCCCGCCGTCTGTCCTCGCCCGCGTTGTAGCCCACCCGTGCTAGACCTTGCGGAGCAGCATGCGGCGGATCGAGTGGTCAGCATCCTTCGTGAGCACCAGCTGCGCCCGGCCCCGGGTAGGAAGGACGTTCTCCACCAGGTTCGGCTCATTGATCCGCTTCCAAATCCCGCGGGCCGTTTCCTCGGCCTCGGCGTCGGAGAGCGTAGCGTACCGGTGAAAGTAGGACTCCGGCTGGGCGAACGCGGTGGTGCGCAGCTTGCGGAACCGGTCCACGTACCACTCCTCGATGTAGGAGGTCTTGGCGTCCACGTAGATCGAGAAGTCGAAGAAGTCGCTCAGCGCCAGGCCCTGGCGGCCGTCATAGCGCGGGCGGGCGGGGGCGAGAACGTTCAGGCCCTCCACGATCAGCACGTCCGGTCGGCGGACCACCACTTCCTTGCCGGGGACGATGTCGTAGGTGACGTGCGAGTACCACGGGGCCCGAACCTCCTCGGCGCCGCCCTTGACCTCGCTGACAAAGCGCAGGAGGGCGCGCCGGTCGTAGGACTCCGGAAACCCCTTGCGGTCCAGCAACTGCCGCCGCTTGAGCTCGGCCAGGGGATAGAGGAAGCCGTCCGTGGTGATGAGTTCCACATTGGGGGTGCCGGGCCAGCGGCGCAGCATTTCCCGGAGCACACGGGCGATGGTGGACTTTCCGACGGCCACCGAACCGGCGACGCCGATCACGAAGGGGGTGCGGCGGGTCGTCTCACCCAGGAATGTGGTGGTGGCCGCGTGCAGCTGATTGGCCGCCTCAACATAGAGGTGCAGCAGCCGGGACAGCGGGAGATACACGTCGCGGACTTCCCGCATGTCCAGCGGGTCGCCGAGGCCGCGGAGCCGGAGGACGTCCTCTTCGTTGAGGGGCTGCTCCATTTGGGCAGCGAGCCGGGACCAGGTCTGCCGGTCCAGCTCCACGAACGGGGAGACGCCCTCGCCGTTCGCATCGTTGCGTTGCGAAGTCACCCTAGAGATTCTGCCCTCGCAGGCGCCTAGAGCGAAATGCGCGCGCCGCTGCGGCGAGGCGTTCCGGGCGTAGCGATCCCTAGTGCAGCCCGAAAACCAGATAAGCTGGTGCCCATGTGTGGAATCGTTGGATATGTAGGCCGCCCGAGTGGCCAGGTAAGTACTGAGCACCAGGCCCTGGACGTTGTCCTCGAAGGCCTGCGGCGGCTGGAGTACCGCGGTACGACTCCGCGGGCATCGCCGTCGTGGCCGACGGAGCCATCTCCTCGCGCAAAAAGTCCGGCAAGCTCAGCAACCTCATCGCCGAGCTGGAGGCCAACCCATTGCCGGATGCGACCACCGGTATCGGCCACACCCGGTGGGCCACCCACGGTGGTCCGACCGACCAAAACGCCCACCCGCACCTCTCCGACGGCGGCAAGCTGGCGCTGATCCACAACGGCATCATCGAGAACTTCGCCGAACTCAAGCAGGAACTGCTGGCTAAGGGCGTGACCTTCCAGTCCGAGACCGACACCGAGGTCGCGGCCGCCCTGCTCGGCGACATCTACCGCAACCAGCTCGGCGGCGACAACGCCAATGGCGGCTTGACCAAGGCCATGCAGCTCGCCTGCCAGCGGCTCGAGGGCGCCTTCACGCTGCTCGCCATCCACGCCGACCAGCCCGACGTCGTCGTGGCCGCCCGGCGTAACTCCCCGCTGGTGGTGGGCCTGGGCGAGGGCGAGAACTTCCTCGGTTCCGACGTCTCCGGCTTCATCGACTACACCCGCCGCGCTGTGGAACTCGGTCAGGACCAGATCGTAACCATCACGGCCGACTCCGTGGAGATCACCGACTTCTTCGGCGCTCCGGCCGAGGGCAAGGAATACCACGTCAACTGGGACCCGGCCTCGGCGGAAAAGGGCGGCTTCCCGTCCTTCATGGAAAAGGAAATCCACGACCAGCCCGACGCCGTGCTGCAAACCCTGCTGGGCCGTTCCGACGTCGACGGCAAGCTCACCTTGGACGAGCTGCGCATTGACCCCGAGCTGCTCAAGAGCGTCGACAAGATCATCGTGCTCGCGTGCGGTACCTCCGCCTACGCCGGCCAGGTCGCCAAGTACGCCATCGAGCGCTGGTGCCGGATCCCCACGGAGGTCGAACTCTCGCACGAGTTCCGCTACCGAGACCCGATCGTGGACGCCCAGACCCTGATCGTCTCGATCTCCCAGTCCGGAGAGACCATGGACACCCTCATGGCGGTCCGCTACGCCAAGGAACAGGGCGCCAAAACGGTGGCCATCTGCAACACCAACGGCTCCACCATCCCGCGCGAATCCGACGCCGTGCTCTACACGCACGCCGGCCCGGAAATCGCCGTCGCCTCCACGAAAGCCTTCCTGGCCCAGATCACCGCCGCCTACCTGCTGGGCCTCTACCTCGCCCAGCTGCGTGGCAACAAGTTCCAGGGCGAGATCAAGGACATCCTCTCCGACCTGGGCAAGATCCCGGAGAAGGTCCAGTCCATCCTCGACAGCGACGCGCAGATCAAGGAGCTCGGCGAGTCCATGGCGGACGCCAAGTCCGTCCTGTTCCTGGGCCGCCACGTCGGTTTCCCTGTCGCCATGGAGGGTGCCCTCAAGCTCAAGGAGCTTGCCTACATCCACGCCGAGGGCTTCGCCGCCGGCGAGCTCAAGCACGGCCCGATCGCCCTGATCGAAGAGGGCCAGCCGGTGTTCGTGGTGGTCCCGTCCCCGCGCGGCCGCGACTCCCTGCACGCCAAGGTGGTCTCCAACATCCAGGAAGTCCGCGCCCGCGGTGCCAAGACGATCGTCATCGCCGAAGAGGGCGACGACGCGGTCAAGGCCTTCGCCGAGCACGTCATCTACATCCCGGAAACCCCGACGCTGCTGGCGCCGCTGCTGACCACCGTGCCGTTGCAGATCTTCGCCCTGGCCCTCGCCAGCGCCAAGGGCTACGACGTGGACCAGCCGCGGAACCTCGCCAAGAGCGTGACCGTAGAATAGCCGCATGATCGTAGGCATTGGCGTAGACGTCGTGGACATCGAGCGGTTCGGACGGCAACTCGAACGCACCCCCGGGCTGCGGGACAGGCTGTTCGTCCCGGCCGAGCGTGAGCTGAACACCCGTTCCCTGGCGGCCCGGTTTGCCGCCAAGGAAGCCGTCGCCAAGGTCCTGGGCGCCCCGGCCGGCATGAACTGGCAGGACTGCTGGATCGGCCTGGACCAGAACGGCCCCACGGTGCAGGTCAAGGGCACCGTGCTGGCCGTGGCCCAGTCCAAGGGCGTCAAGCGCTGGCACCTCTCCATCAGCCACGACGGCGGGATCGCCACCGCCACGGTGATCGCCGAAGGCTAAGCCATGATCAGCGCCCATACCGGAACGCACATCCGGGACGTCGAAAGGCGGTTCCTGGAAGCAGCTGCTGACCCCGGTATGGGCGCTGTTCTTATGCAGCGGGCCGCCTACGGGTTGGCCACTGCCGTGGTGCGGGAGCTGCGGGGCCGCGGGCGCCGTCTCTACGGAGGCAGCGTTACCGTCCTCGCGGGCAAGGGCAACAACGGCGGGGACGGCCTCTTCGCCGCGGCCCTGTTGGCCCGCCGCGGCATGATGACGACGGCGGTCCTCACCGCCGGTGACGCCCACCCGGAGGGCCTGGCCGCCTTCCACGCCGCCGGCGGCCGGTCCATCGCCCTGCCGGACTCTGGTGGGGCCGCCGTCGGGCTGGCGCGCCGGGCCGCCGGTTCCGACATCGTCATCGACGCCATCCTCGGCACCGGAGCCCGCGGCGGCCTGCAGGGTTCGACGGCGCGGCTCCTTGAACTGCTGTCCGGCGAGATCCGGGACCAGCGTGACCGGAGACTGGCGCCCGGCAGCGGAGCCCTCGTGGTCGCCTGCGATATCCCGAGCGGCATCGACGCGGACACGGGTGAGGCGCACGGCGTGGTCCTGCCCGCCGACGTGACCGTGACGTTCGGCGCCGCCAAGGCAGGCCTGCTGGCCGACCCCGGTGCTGAGCATGCCGGCCGGATCGTGACGGTGCCCATCGGCGTTGAGGACGGCCTTGGCCACCCGTCCGTGCGCCGGCTGCAGGCCCCGGATCTGGCGGCGCTCCTGCCGTACCCGTCCCGCCGGGCACAGAAGTACTCCCGCGGCGTCCTTGGCGTGGTCGCCGGATCGGAGCGGTACCCCGGCGCCGCCGTCCTCGCTTGCCGCGGCGCCCTCGCCGCCGGTGTCGGCATGGTCCGCTACGTTGGGCCGCCGGCGGTGGCCGACCTGGTCCGGCACGCCTGCCCCGAGGTGGTCTGCGGCCAGGACACCGACGTGCGGGTCCAGGCCTGGCTCCTCGGCTCCGGACTCGACGACGGCGCCGGCGAGCAGCTCGACCGCGTCCGGGCCGCCGCTACTGCCGGGCTGCCCGTGGTGGCCGACGCCGGCGCCCTTCCCGTCCTGTCCCGCGAGCTCCCCGGTCAGACCGTGCTGACACCCCATGCCGGCGAACTGGCCACCCTCCTGACCCGCTACGGCGCCGGCGGGGAGCGGTCGGCCGTCGAGGCCGCGCCGCTGGCCAGTGCCCGGCACGCGGTGTCCCTGACCGGCGCGACGGTGCTGCTCAAGGGGGCGACCACCCTGGTGGCGGCCCCGTCCGGTGCGGTGTTCAGCCAGGCCGAGGCTACCCCCTGGATGGCCACGGCGGGCAGCGGCGACGTCCTGGGCGGCATCCTGGGCGCCCTGATGGCCCAGCTGGCGGACGGTCCGGAGCACTTCGCCGCCGCCGGAATCGCGGCCGCGGACCGCTGGGCCGCCGTCGGCGCCATGGCCGCCAGCCTGCATGGCCGGGCCGGGACACTCGCCAGCCGCGGCGGCCCCATCACGGCCACCGATATCGCCCGCACGCTCCCGGAGGTCATGGCCGCGCTGTAACACAACCGACCCTGCCGCGTCTTGGTAATTTAGTAACCCTGCTTACAAGTAGTCTGTCTAGAGATAGTCCGCATCGCACGAGGAGTACACATGGAAGTTTGGCCCGGTACGGCATACCCGCTGGGAGCCACGTTCGACGGCACCGGCACCAATTTCGCACTGTTCAGCGAACAGGCTGAGCGGGTGGAGCTTTGCCTCCTGGCCGACGACCTCACCGAAACGCGGATCGAACTCACCGAGGTCGACGGCTACGTCTGGCACTGCTACCTGCCCATGGTCCAGCCGGGCCAGCGCTACGGCTTCCGCGTCCACGGGCCCTACGACCCGGCCAACGGCAACCGGTTCAACCCGAACAAACTCCTCCTGGATCCGTACGCGAAGGCCATCAAGGGCCAGATCGACTGGGACCCGGCCCTCTTCTCCTACGAGTTCGGCGACCCGGATTCCACCAATGACGCGGACTCCGCGCCGCACACCATGCACGGCGTGGTCATCAACCCCTTCTTCGAATGGGACGGCGACCGCCAGTTGCGCGTGCCCTACCATGAGTCGGTCATCTACGAGGCGCACGTGAAGGGCCTGACCGAGCTGCACCCGGACATCCCCGAGGAGCAGCGCGGCACCTACGCAGGCGTGGCGCACCCCGCCGTCGTCGAACACCTCAAGAAGCTCGGCGTGACCGCCATCGAGCTCATGCCCGTGCACCAGTTCGTCAACGACGGCACCCTGGTGGAGAAGGGCCTGAACAACTACTGGGGCTACAACACCATCGGCTTCTTCGCCCCGCAGAACACCTACAGCTCCGCCGGCGACGGCGGCCTGCAGGTCCAGGAGTTCAAGGCCATGGTCCGGGACCTGCACCGCGCCGGCATCGAGGTCATCCTCGACGTTGTGTACAACCACACCGCCGAGGGCAACCACTTGGGACCCACGCTCTCCTTCAAGGGCATCGACAACCAGGCCTACTACCGCCTGGTGGACGGCGACCTCAAGCACTACATGGACTACACCGGCACCGGTAACTCCCTGAACGTCCGGCACCCGCACTCGCTGCAGCTCCTGATGGACTCGCTGCGCTACTGGGTCACCGAGATGCACGTCGACGGCTTCCGCTTCGACCTCGCCTCCACCCTGGCCCGCGAGTTCTACGACGTCGACAAGCTCTCGACCTTCTTCGAACTCATCCAGCAGGACCCGATCGTCTCGCAGGTCAAGCTCATCGCCGAGCCCTGGGACGTCGGCCCCGGCGGTTACCAGGTGGGCAACTTCCCGCCGCAGTGGACCGAATGGAACGGCAAATACCGGGACACCGTGCGCGACTTCTGGCGCGGCGAACCCTCCACCCTGGGCGAGTTCGCGTCCCGGCTGACCGGCTCCGCGGACCTGTACGAGAGCTCCGCCCGCCGGCCGGTGGCCTCCATCAACTTCGTCACCGCCCACGACGGCTTTACCATGCGGGACCTCGTGTCCTACAACGAGAAGCACAACGAGGCCAACGGCGAGGGCAACAACGACGGCGAATCCCACAACCGCTCCTGGAACTGCGGCATCGAGGGCGACACCGACGACGAGACCGTACTCGCCCTGCGCGCCCGCCAGCAGCGCAACTTCATCGCCACGCTGCTGCTCTCCCAGGGTGTCCCCATGCTGCTGCACGGCGACGAGCTCGGCCGCACCCAGCAGGGCAACAACAACACCTACTGCCAGGACTCCGAGCTCAGCTGGTCCACTGGGAGGCGATGGACCAGCCGCTGGTGGAATTCACCGCCTTCGTGAACAAGCTCCGCCACGACCACCCGACCTTCCGGCGCAGCCGCTTCTTCGACGGCCGCCCGGTGGTGCGCGGCGAGGGTGAGAAGCTGCCGGATATCGTCTGGCTCAAGACCGACGGCACGGGCATGCTCCCGGAGGACTGGGGGAGCGGCTTCGGCCGGACCATCGGTGTGTTCCTCAACGGCCACGGCATCCAGGAACAGGACTCCCGCGGCCGGCGGATCACCGACGACAGCTTCCTCTTGGCCTTCAACGCCCACGACGATGGGGTCGACTTCATCCTGCCGCCGGACGAGTACTCCCCGAACTGGGAGGTCCTCATCGACACCGCAGCCCAGGCCGACGACTACGAGCCGCTGAAGGCCGGGACCACCCTGACCCTCGCCGCCAAGTCCATGGTGGTGCTGCGCGCCTACACCGGCCCCGAGGTGGAGGTCGACTACTCGGCCGCCGCATCGCTGGCCGCCCGCGCCGCCGATGAGGAAGCCCAGGAAGAGATGGTTCAGGCCCAGACCAAGGCCGCTGACGAGAGCGAAGCGAAGGCCACCCAGGCATGAGAACACCGATCTCCACGTACCGGCTGCAAATCCGGTCCGGCTTTACCCTGCAGGACGCCGCCGCCCAGGTCCCGTACCTGAAGTCGCTCGGTGTCGACTGGATCTACCTCTCACCCATCCTGACCGCGGAGAAAGGATCGGACCACGGCTACGACGTCACCGACCCGTCCGCCGTGGATCCCGACCGCGGCGGCCCCGAGGGCCTCACCGCGGTCTCCCGCGCCGCCCGCGAGGCAGGCATGGGCGTGCTGGTTGACGTCGTGCCCAACCACGTCGGCGTCGCCACCCCGGTCCAGAACCCGTGGTGGTGGTCCCTGCTCAAGGAAGGCCGCCAGTCGCCCTA
>Ga0055542_1001849_pt1 | contig 8565 bp, 8 predicted proteins | sample AraplaCol_mMF_r2_2_FD_55026 | JGI IMG/M metagenome (GOLD analysis project Ga0055542, IMG submission 55026) | Arabidopsis root microbial communities from North Carolina, USA - plate scrape CL_Col_mMF_r2 | ecosystem: Host-associated > Plants > Roots > Endosphere | place: USA: North Carolina
GTACACGACCAACCTCACGCAGCGCGCGCGCGACGGCAAGATCGACCCGGTGATCGGCCGCGAAGCCGAGATCCGCCAGGCGATCGACATCCTGATGCGCCGCCGCCAGAACAACCCGATCATGACCGGCGAGGCCGGCGTCGGCAAAACCGCCGTCGTCGAAGGGCTCGCGCTGCGGATCGCCGCCGACGACGTACCGCCGCCGCTGCGTGGCGTCGCGCTGCACGTGCTCGACATGGGCCTGCTGCAGGCCGGCGCGAGCGTGAAGGGCGAGTTCGAGAACCGGCTGAAGAGCGTGATCGACGAGGTGAAGAAGAGCGCGCACCCGATCATCCTGTTCATCGACGAGGCGCACACGATCATCGGCGCGGGCGGCCAGGCCGGCCAGAACGACGCGGCGAACCTGCTGAAGCCGGCGCTCGCGCGCGGCGAGTTGCGCACGATCGCCGCGACGACGTGGAGCGAATACAAGAAGTACTTCGAGAAGGATGCGGCGCTCGCGCGGCGCTTCCAGGTCGTGAAGGTCGAGGAGCCGAGCGAGCCGCTCGCGGCCGCGATGCTGCGCGGGATGTCCGGGCTGATGGAGAAGCACTTCAACGTGCGGATCCTCGACGATGCGATCACCGAGGCCGTGCGCCTGTCGCATCGCTACATCAGCGGCCGCCAGCTGCCGGACAAGGCGATCAGCGTGCTCGACACCGCATGCGCGAAGGTCGCGCTCGCGCACAGCGCAACGCCGGCCGCGATCGACGACACGAAGAAGCGCATCGAGCGGATCGACGCGGAAATCGCGTCGCTGGAACGTGAGGCGGCCGGCGGCGCGTCGCACGACGAGCGGCTCGGCGAGCTGCGCGGCGCACGCGACTCGGCGCTCGCGCAATTGACCGAGGACGAAGCGCGCTATGAAGCCGAGCGCGCGATCGTAGCCGAGATCACCGAGTTGCGCGAAGCGCTCGACAAGGCACGCGGCCCGTCGGAGGACGGCCAGCCGGTCGACGTGCAGGCGACCCGCGACAAGCTCGCCGAGCGCGTCGCCGCACTGCACGCACTGCAGGGCGGCGAGCCGATGGTGCCGCTGCAGGTCGACGGCCACGTGGTTGCCGAGATCGTCGCCGCGTGGACCGGCATCCCGCTCGGCCGGATGGTGAAGGACGAGATCGACACGGTGCTGAACCTGCAGCCGCTGCTCACCGCGCGCGTGATCGGGCAGGACCACGCGCTCGACGCGATCGCGCAGCGCGTGCGCACCGCGACCGCCAACCTCGAGGATCCGAACAAGCCGCGCGGTGTGTTCATGTTCGTCGGGCCGTCGGGCGTCGGCAAGACCGAGACCGCGCTCGCGCTGGCCGACATCCTGTACGGCGGCGAGCGCAAGATGGTCACGATCAACATGAGCGAATACCAGGAAGCGCACAGCGTGTCGGGCCTGAAGGGTTCGCCGCCGGGCTACGTCGGCTACGGCGAGGGCGGCGTGCTGACCGAGGCCGTGCGCCGCAACCCGTATTCCGTCGTGCTGCTCGATGAGGTCGAGAAGGCGCACCCGGACGTGCTCGAGATGTTCTTCCAGGTGTTCGACAAGGGCACGATGGACGACGCCGAAGGGCGCGAGATCGACTTCCGCAACACGCTGATCATCCTGACGTCGAACGTCGGGTCGGCGGCGGTGATGCAGGCGTGCCTGAACAAGCCGGCCGAGGAGCTTCCCGATCCGGACGCGCTCGCCGAGGCGCTGCGCCCGCAGCTGTACAAGACCTTCAAGCCGGCGTTCCTCGGCCGGATGAAGGTCGTGCCGTACTACCCGATTTCCGACGACGTGCTGGCCGAGATCATCGAGCTGAAGCTCGAACGCATCCGCCGCCGCATCGAAGCGAACCACAAGGCCGCGTTCGAGTGGGACGAGTCGCTCGTCGATGCGGTGCTCGCGCGCTGCACCGAGGTCGATTCGGGCGCCCGCAACGTCGACCATATCCTGAACGGCACGCTGCTGCCGGAGATCGCGGGCCACGTGCTCGGCCGGATCGCCGACGGCGCGGCCATCGCGCGCATCGCGGTGCGCGCGGACGAGGCCGGCGAATTCGCGTACACCGTCGAATGAGCCCCGCGCGCGACATCTCATGCATCAACGGATTCACTGAACCATGCCGATCAATCTCCCCGAGCTGCTGACGCCGATCAGCGATGCGTCGCCCAGCGGCGACGACCTGTTGTTTTCGAATGAATTCGACGCGATCCAGGACGCGCGGCGCTACGACGATCCGACGCTCGACCAGGGCGAATGGGTGACCGAGATCAAGGAGGCCGACTGGGGCTTCGTCGTCGATCACGCGGGCGAGCTGCTGCGCACGCGGACCAAGGACCTGCGGCTCGCCGTGTGGCTGACCGAGGCGCTCGCGCTCGAGGATGGCATCACCGGCCTCACCGAAGGTTATGCGCTGCTGGAAGGCCTGTGCCGAGACTACTGGGACACCGAGACTACTGGGACACAGTGCATCCGCTGCCCGAAGGCGACGACGTCGAATACCGGCTCGGCAACGTCGCGTGGCTGTCCGGCCGCACGGCCGAGCTGCTGCGCGGCATTCCGGTGACGGAGGGCGCGTCGAACGCGTTCACCACGCTCGACTGGGAAGTCGCACAGCACGTCGCGCAGGCCGTGAGGCGCGACCCCGAGCATGCGGACGACATCGCACGCGGCAAGCCGTCGGTCGAGCAGGTCGATGCGTCGCGGCGCGTGACGCCGATCGCGTTCTACACCGCGTTGCTCGCGAACCTGAAGGCGTTCGAGTTCGCGCTCGATGCGTTCGAGGAGCGGCTCGTCGAGCGCGCGGGCGATTCGGCGCCGAGCTTCCGGCAGGCGCGCGACGCGTTCGAGACCGTGTACCGGCTCGCCGAGCGCTTCGCGCGCGAGCAGGGCTATACGGGTAGCGCGCCGCACACGCAAGCGGCGCCGCAGGCGCAGCCCGAGCGCATCGAGCCGAGCTTCGGCGACACGTTCCACAGCGAGGAGACCCACGTGCAGTCGCAGACCGCTCCGCGTCCGCCGGTGACGCAGATGATCGCCGGCATCCAGAACCGCGCGCAGGCCGTCGACCAGCTGCGTGCCGTCGCGCGTTACTTCCGCCAGACCGAGCCGCACAGCCCGGTCGCGTATCTCGCGGACAAGGCCGCCGAATGGGCCGACATGCCGCTGCACAAGTGGCTCGAGAGCGTCGTGAAGGACGACGGGTCGCTGTCGCATATTCGCGAGCTGCTTGGGGTGAGGCCCGACGAGCAGTCTTGAGCGATGGGGTTTTGACCTGAGAGCGCGGGCCCGGCGGGTTCGCGATGAACGAGAAGAAGGGTGACGCATGAACGTGACCGAACTGGCACAGGCGATCCGTGGTGGCCTGATTCAGCATGACCGCCTGCTGAAGACGGATATCCCGTCGCTGCCGAATAACGCGCTCGTGCCGCGCCGCGCCGTGACGCGGTCCGAGCTTGGCCGAGATTTCAGCGTCGTGCTCGACCTCGTGTCCACCGCGAGCGAAGGCGGCGGCTACGATTTCTCGAATTTGAATGATGGGGAGCGGGCGAAGATGCTGTACCTGTCTCACCACTTGGGAGCGGCCGACGCAAAACGGTATTTGGCCGGAACAATTGCTGCGGAGGACACGTATACGGAGCAAAGCCGCCCCGTCCGCCCAGGCTCATCGCTCGCGGGGCCAAGACGCGTTTGACCGCGCAGGTGGGAAGCGCGGCAGCAGCGAAGCGTGCGGAAGAGAACGGTGGGAACTATGTCAAGGCTCATCGCCTGTGGTTGAGCCATCTCATCGACACAGGTGTCAACTTCAAGAACTTCGCATGCGATGCTTCGAAACTTGAAGATGTTCGCCCACTGTTGGATCTTGTGACTGTCGTCGGCGGTACGAACCCCACTTTTTAGGAGGTGGGCTTGTTGAAGTCGTTTGTTGTAGTGTTGATGACGGTCTGTTGCATCAATGTCAAGGCGCAGACCTCGGGTGGGGATCACGATACGATCCGCACCGTTGCGGGCACATTGCAGATATCAAAGATCGCCCGGCCGGGAAGCGACGGCGTTACATTCAACGTCGAGCTCGATGGCAAGCAATTCGATCACCTTTACGGTTCACGCTATGTCTACTATCCGGATTCGAAAGAACAGAACAAGGCCGTCTCGCGGCTGATCGTCGAAGACTTCAGCGGTCGTTTTTCAGACCCACCGGTAATCTCCCTGTACGACTTCCGCCAAAAACCCGCTGCCGTCTTGCCGGTTAGCGACAAGTTGGATATTGATGACGTTCGATGGCTGCCTGGCTGCGTACTGCTAAGCGTTTGGGGGGAAGTGGTTTGCTTTCGCGAACGGAAAGCTTGTGGCGGTTCACAATAGAAGGAAGTAACTCGAGATGTCCGCGGGGTGAAAGTCGCTGAGGGCGTATCGATCCAGATGGAGTTCCTCGGATTGCTCGATACCGTTTCGTCCGTCATGTCGGAGGAAGCCGAGAACGGGTCGGAATGGTTACTTATCCGGGTATGTTCGAGATCAGCTGCGATATCGGCCAGCCTGCGGATGCCGCGCGATTTTGGCCCGATTGTTGTCGCGATTGGTGTCGCCGTTGCTGTCGGACATATCGTCATTTACGTAGATAAAAAATCGCATTTNCCGAGTGGACAACTAAAATCGATACGTCGGAAGGGCATGCTGGGCAATATTCGGAAGGGAAAACATCATTGAATAGGGCAATGAGATTTTCGAGTCTGGTGAGCCGTGTTCTGGCAGGGTGCCTGCTCGTGACGGCCATGGCGGCGTGCGGCAAGCCGGAACCGACATACAGCGGGATTTCGGTCATGGCTCAGAACTACCTGCCCTATAACCTGGATAAATTCACGATCACCGATGCTTATGGCAACAAGGCAGGCGGCGGTGGCGACAGCATGCCGGGGGGCGGTGGGGGCGTGACTTGTTGCTATCAGCTCAAGGGGACCGAGTTCATCGTCAAATGGGACTACTACGACGTTGACCAGTGGCATAAGGGCGACGAACAGACGTTTCACGCCGAAGCAAAGGTTGTGCTGCCTCCGTCAAAGGTTCCGGAAAATGTGGGCAGCCGAATTCTTGCAGTTCATTTTTATCCGGATCGCCACATCGAGCTTCAGTTTCCCGGCACGCCGATGGACGAATCGCGTATTCCGATGATCGATGTGTCGCACTGGATGTCGACCAACTATCAGGTGCAGTTGAGCAAGCGATACGACGAACGCGAAGACCAGCAGTTTCGCCGTATCGCGCGTATCGTGGCGGCAGCATGGTTGAAATACCGCCTGACCGATTCAGATGACTTGAAGCAGTACGCGTACTACGCCTTGCTGGTGAATAGCCGTTTCGACGCGCATCCGGAGGTTCAGCGCGTCTTGAAAGCCGCTGCGGATCGGCCCGGCGTGTTTGCAACGTCGATGCGGTCTCTGCCGAAGAGCGTCCTATCCGAATTGACGACCGGCCAGTTCGAGCCGGTTGCCTTGCCGGCGGTTCCAGACGGCTTGTTGCCACCGTCACGTGCAGAGGAAAAGCAGCGTGGCTGAGAGAATCAAACTCGACCCGGATGACGGGAACGCAGTACGTTTCCTTCCCGCGCAACGATCAGCCGTCGCGCCCCGACCGGCACGATACGACGTCTGATCCGAATCCGGTCTGCCGGCGCGAGTCACGAACCGCCGATACGTTTCCGAGCGCGCCGAGTCTTTCGCCTCAACGATTGCTTCTTCCTATCCTCGATCCACGGCAGCATCGAAATGCTCGTCGCACATAGCATCAATCCGCCGATCAGGGCGAATAGGCCGAATCCGATTTCACGCACCCATGCTCCGCCCTCAACCGCTTCGTTGCGCCGCGCAATGCCGGGAAACATCGGCGAAACGCGCAGGCCATCGTTCGCGGCCGCATTGCAGTACGTCTTCGTGAACGCTGCGAACTGTTCGTGGGTGATGTTCGAGGCGGCCGAACGCGAATACACCGGCGACCCGGCAGGCTGCCACGCTGTATCGTACTGCTGCGTCTGTCCCGCGCCATAGCGGAAGACGGCGCGCGCCTCCCATGTCGCATCGGATTTGCCATATCGCAGAGACAACTCGCATCGCTCGACAATGGCGGGGACGTGAGGCCACACACGAGCGCGAACGAGGATGGCAGAATTGACGGCGCCAGCTACACCCATCAGCACGAAGGCCGCACCGAAGAGCAGAAGAATGGCCGACCGCAAGCAGCGCATTGCGTATTTCACTGGAATGGTCGGATTCAGTAGTCGGTCGGTCAGGCGATCGGCCTGTTGACAATGCGGGGAGATTGGGGCTGCACGATCCGGCGGGACGAGTCTGCCGGTATCCTGCCACCGGCTCGCCGCACAGCCGAACCTCCGCCTACTGCCCCACCCGGAACTCGATCCGCCGATTCCTGGCCCGCCCATCCGCCGTGTCATTCGGCGCGATCGGCTGATCCGGCCCGACGCCCGTCGTCGTCATCTGCTGCGGCGGGATGCTCTTCGTGATCAGATAACCCTTCACCGCATCCGCGCGCGCCTGACTCAGCGCGATGTTCGACGTCCGGTTTCCCGAATTGTCGGTGTGGCCGATGATGTCGACCGTGCGGTTCTGCATCTTCGCGAGCGCGGCCGCCATCTGGTCGAGGATCAGCTTGCCCTGCGGCGTCAGCGTCGCGCTGCCGGTCTCGAACTCGATCGTCCGGTTCGCGAGCGTCTGGTCGAGCACACCCTGCTCGGATGCCGACACGCGCAGCCCATTCTTGATCGTGTAAGTCGGGTTCAGCGTGTTCGCCATGTCGCTCGCGAGCTGCTGGCGCTGTGCTTCGTTGTGCACCTCGCCCTTCATCTCGATCTGCGTGCCGTTGATCTTCAGTTGCCCCTTGCTGATCTGCTTGAGCTGCGCGCCGAGCAGCTTCTGCACGTTCGCGCTCCAGTTCGGCGGCGTCGCGACGTCGCCGACCTCGATCTGGTCGACCACATTCACCGCGCCGTAGGTGTCGCGCAGCTTCTGCAGCACGGCGGCCTTGGTCGCCTCGTCCGGCACCTTGCCGCCGACCACCACCTGGCCGGGTGTCGCGTTCGCGGGCGGCGGCGAGATCGTGCCGGCCGTGCCGTGCACCACCGTGCCGGAGGCGGTAGCAGGCGCGGCGCCGGGGTTCGTGTTGGACGACGGCAGCGCGGTCGTCGCGACTGTGCCGTTGCCGATCGGCGTGACGGTCGCGCCGCCGGTGTTCTGCGCGTAGGCCGCGCCGCTGGCGACGAGGCCGGCGGCGGCGAGGGCGGCAACGAATGCCGAGAAGCGCATGCGCCGGACGTGATTCGTGCGTTGCATCCCGTCAGCCTCCGATGAACGCTTCGCGGAACGCGTCGATGGCGACGCGCAGCGAGAGTTGCGGTTGGTCGAGGTAGCTGACGAGCTTGCTGATCTGCTGATCGTTTTGCGCATGGGCGTCGATCCATTCGGGATCGTCGATGTCGATGTTGTGGGCGGCGTAGGTCTGCGGGTCGACGACGCTCAGCAGCGTCTTCGACGACGCGCCGTTGAAGCCGATGATCAGCCGTTCGCGCTCGGCGATCGTGCCGATGAAGATCGCGAGCTCGAAGTCGGCCTGCGCGACGAACGGTGCGATCAGTTCGAGCCAGAACGCGGCGACGAGGCTTCGGTAGAACGGATCGACGGGCAGCGGCAGCGTGAGGCCGCGCTCGATGTGCGACGAGCCGCTCTGCATCACGGGCCGCAAGAGCGAGCCGAGCGCGAGCATCGCGCCGCGCAGCCGGACCGGATGGCCGCTTTCGAGCAGCATCTGCTGCAGGCCATACAGCGACTGGTGTTCGATGAAGTCGTTGAAGGTGCCGTCATGCGACGTGCCGGGGCCGCCGACGTCGATCGGCACCTGCGTGTCGCCGAGCGCCTGCAGCGCGCCGGGCGGCTCCTCCTTCGCGAGCAGCGGCGGCATCTGCGCGGCGACGCGCGACCACAGCCGGGCGAACGCGAGCGGGCTGCGCGCGAGGAACGCGAGCGGCCGGTCGACCTCGAGCGCGGTCGCGCCGAGAAACGGGAAGCGGCGCATCGACACGTCGTGGCTCGCGACCATGTGGCCCGCGATCGCGAGCTTGCTGCGCGAGCCGAGGAACGCGAAATGCATCGGCTTCGCATCCTCGTAGACGATCTTCCAGCGCGGATCTTCCGCGAGCAGTTCGAGCGCCTGCGCGATCCAGCGATCGAGCGTCTGCAGCAACTGCGGATTGTGCGGGCTCTTCACGAAGTCGCCGCGCGACGGAATCTTGCCGAAGTAGGCGATCTGCGCCTGAACGGTTTGCGTCATTGCGCCCCCTGTGCATTCGTTGCGGTGGCGGCCGCGACGGCCGGTGCCGGTGTCGGTGCCGCGGCCGGCGTGCCCGTGCCGGCCTGCGTCGCGTTCTGCGCGGCACCCGCGCTCGCGTCGGCGACCGACGACGGCAGCTGCAGGCCGCGCAGGCTCTGTTGCTGCGGCTGGTCGCCGCCGCCGCTCGTCGGCTGCGACGTGCTGATGAT
>Ga0055542_1001861_pt1 | contig 8498 bp, 7 predicted proteins | sample AraplaCol_mMF_r2_2_FD_55026 | JGI IMG/M metagenome (GOLD analysis project Ga0055542, IMG submission 55026) | Arabidopsis root microbial communities from North Carolina, USA - plate scrape CL_Col_mMF_r2 | ecosystem: Host-associated > Plants > Roots > Endosphere | place: USA: North Carolina
GGCTGAAGGAAAACGGCGTGCAGAAGGCCGACTTCAACAGCTACGGCTCGCGCCGCGGCAACCACGACGTGATGATGCGCGGCACGTTCGCGAACGTGCGGATCAAGAACCTGATGATCCCGGTGAAGGCCGACGGCACGCGCGTCGAAGGCGGCCTGACGATTCATCAGCCGAGCGGCGAACAGCTGTCGATCTACGATGCGGCGATGAAGTACGTCGCGGCCGACACGCCGACCGTCGTGTTCGCGGGCGAAGAGTACGGCACGGGCTCGTCGCGCGACTGGGCCGCGAAGGGCACGCAACTGCTCGGCGTGAAGGCCGTGATCGCACGCAGCTTCGAGCGGATCCACCGCTCGAACCTGGTCGGCATGGGCGTGCTGCCGCTGCAGTTCAAGGGCTCGGACAGCGTCCAGTCGCTCGGCATCACCGGCGAGGAGACCTATGACATCGAAGGCCTCGGCGACGACTTCAAGCCGCAGCAGGACGTCACGCTCGTGATCCACCGCAAGAACGGCGAAGCGACCCGCGTACCGGTGCTGCTACGTATCGATACGCCGATCGAAGTCGACTACTACAAGCACGGCGGTATCCTGCCGTTCGTGCTGCGCTCGCTGCTCGCAGCTTAAGCGCCCTGCTGTTGCAGGTGCCGCAGCCGCCTCGCGGGCGGTTGCGGCCGATTTGGATGCCCGACCTCGTGTCGGGCTTTTTTTTGCCTGCTCGCTACGCGATGCCGTCGCNTGTCCGGCGTGTCACGCCGCCTTNNCGCCGCGCGCCTTCGCGCCCGCTCCTCGCGTGTTCTTCCTCAGGTGGGTGCGGTTGTATTCGATCGCCGCGCGCACGAGGGCCTTCAGCGCCCGCTTGTCGATCCGGTCGCCTTCGAGGAAATCGATCGCGCGCCGCGCATTGCCTTCGAGGCCCGCATTGAACAGCCCGCCAGGATCGGGCAGCTGTGCGCCGTGCATGAACGTCAGCTTCACCTTGCCCTTGTGCGCATTCGCGACCGCGATCATCCCGTCGCACGACCACACCGGGCTGCCCATCCATTTCCATTCCTCGACGATGCCGTCTTCGGCAGCAAGGATCGTCTCGCGCAGCTCGGCGAACGTCTTGCCTCGCCAGTCGGTGATTCCCGCGATCAGCGCATCGATGCGTGCCGACGGCTCCAGGTCCGATGCGCTCATGCCCCGGCCTCCGATTCTCCATCGGGCCGCGCCAGCACCTGTTCGAGCGATTCGAAGAACCGTACCCAGCCGTGCTGCGCGCCGCGGTACGCCTGCTCCTGATCCGCGCGGAAGCCGGCCTGCTCCATGCGCAGCAGCGTGCCACCCGGCGTCGGCGTGAGCGTCCACGTGACGACACTTTCCAGGCCATACGCGGCCCATGTATAGGACAGNACGCGCTGCGGCTCGATCNTCAGCACCGTGCAGTCGACCGAACCCCAGTCCGCGCGGAAGCTGAATGCGCGCCCCGCGACNGGCTCGAAGTCGCTCTGCATCAGCCACGCCTCGATCAGGTGCGGTTGCGTNAGCGCACGCCAGATCTTCTCCGGCGGATGCGACAGNTCCCGTTCGACGACGACGGAGCGCGTTTCGGTAGTGGCCTGGTTCATTACTGATCCATCCTTTTGAGCAGATCTTCGAGGGCGTCGAACCGGGTCTGCCAGAAGCCGGCCATCTGGCTGGTCCAGTCGATCAACGGAGTCAGCGCCTGCGGCTGCGCGCTGTAGTGCGTCTGCCGGCCTTCGTGACGGTCGCTCACGAGCCCGGCCTGCTTCAGTACGCCCAGATGCTTCGATACCGCCGGCTGCGACACGCCTGCGTGGGCCGTGAGCGCGGCGACCGTCAACTCGCCCTCCTCGCACAGCCGCTCGAAGAGCGCGCGGCGCGTCGGATCGGCAAGTGTCCTGAAAAGGATGTCGTGAGCGCTTTGCATGTTCGAATCAATAACCCGATGGTTATGGATTGAAGAATAGTCGCCGAACGAAACGCGTCAAGGAGGCGTTTCGCGGCGACATCGTTCGATCCCGCAGCGCGCTCGTTCGCCGGAGCGAGCCGCGCGGCAACGAACCGGCTCGCGATGGACATCCGGCGCGCGCCGAGTCGGCGCCATCGCCCGCATTCGAGTATTTCCTCTAATCCGCTCACCTGACCCGCGAACCGAAAGCACGCTGCAAGACTCGGCTACGGGCTGTTCCACAGTTCGGGAAACGCTCGCGATCGACCGGCCCCTTTTTTGTGCANCCGCGCGTCGCGGCGGCGTCGCGTTGCCATCATGGCGGCNCCTGACCACATAGTGCAACGCGCGGCGCACCCGCGCCCGATCGCACGCGAAGCGCTCTCGCGGCGATTCGCTCCGCAATCGCGCGCATTCCGATACCGCAACGAACGAGTCATGCGTGCAAACGTCGTCGACCGCAGCGCGATCGCGTCGCGAACCGGTTCCCTTTGCCGGCATCGATGCCGCGTGTACCGACGACGCCGGCGCATGCGCGCGAACACGCCAATGTCAGAACTGACAGCTATGGAAACTGGCAGCTACCGGAACGGCACCGACGCCCTACGCTCGTCACCGCTCGCGGCCCCACAAGGGCCGGGGGCTCCAGCAACGTCGTCTCTCCTAAAAAGGACTCCCGATGAAAAGGAACGCCCGGTTTGCCCTGCCCCTTCCGTCGCCCCGCCGCCTTGCATGCGTGTGGCCGCTCGTGCTCGCCGCCGGCGCCGCACACGCGACGACGGACTGGGTCGATACCCACACGAAGGCCTTTCTGACCGGCCCGCAGTTGATGGCGCGCAGCGCAGCGTCGTCGCTCGAACTCGCGGCCGGCGAGACGACCGACGTCGTCGTCAGCCTGAAGCTGCGCAATGCCGCGCAGCTCAAGCAGCTCGCGCACGACGTGAACCGGCCCGGCAACGCGCATTACCGCCAGTACCTGACGCACGAGCAGTTCCTCGCCAGCTACGCGCCGACCGACGCGCAGGTGAAGTCGGTCGTCGACTATCTGCGCAAGAGCGGCTTCGTGAACATCGAAGTGGCGCCGAACCGGCTGCTGGTGTCCGCACGCGGCACGGCAGGAACGGTGAAGACCGCGTTCAACACGTCGCTCGTGCACTTCCAGTACGCGGGCCGCTCGGGCTTCGCGAACGCATCGACCGCACAGGTGCCACGCGCGCTCGGCGACGTCGTCGGTTCGGTGCTCGGGCTGCAGAACGTCGCGCGTGCGCATCCGATGCTGCGCGTCGGCAACGTGGCGAAGCCGCAGGCGCTCGCGGCCGGCACGGCCACCGGCCACTATCCGAAGGAATTCCCGGGCCTCTACAACGCGACCGGCGTGCCGACCGCGGCCGGCGTGACCGTCGGCATCATCACGATCGGCGGCGTGTCGCAGACACTGCAGGACCTGAAGCAGTTCACGTCGAGCAACGGTTACGGCACGGTCACGACCCAGACCGTCAAGACCAACGGCACCGGCACGAGCGGCAGCTACAGCGACGACCAGGACGGCCAGGGCGAATGGGATCTCGACAGCCAGTCGATCGTGGGCTCGGCCGGCGGCCAGGTCGGCAAGCTGGTGTTCTACATGGCGGACCTGAACGCCTCAGGCAACACGGGCCTCACGCAAGCGTTCAACCGCGCGGTGTCGGACAACACCGCGAAGGTGATCAACGTGTCGCTCGGCTGGTGCGAAACCGACGCGAACGCGGACGGCACGATCGACGCCGAAGAGCAGATCTTCACGACGGCTGCCGCGCAGGGCCAGACATTCTCGGTATCGTCGGGCGACGAAGGCGTGTACGAGTGCAACAACCGCGGCTATCCGGACGGCGCGAACTACACGGTGTCGTGGCCGGCCGCGTCGCCGCACGTGCTCGCGATCGGCGGCACGACGCTGTACACCACGTCGGCGGGCGCATTCTCGAACGAAACGGTGTGGAACGAAGGCCTCGACGGGAACGGCAAGCTGTGGGCCACGGGCGGCGGCGTCAGCACGGTCCTGCCGGCACCGGCGTGGCAGTCGGGCAGCAATCGTCAGTTGCCCGACGTGTCGTTCGACGCCGCGCAAAGCACGGGCGCGTACATCTACAACTATGGCCAGCTGCAGCAGATCGGCGGCACGAGCCTCGCCGCGCCGATCTTCACCGGTTTCTGGGCGCGTCTGCTCGCGGCGAACGGCACGGGTCTCGGCTTCCCGGCCGGCAAGTTCTATGCGGACATTCCGTCGAACCCGTCGCTCGTGCGCTATGACGTCGTGTCGGGGAACAACGGCTATCAGGGGTACGGCTACAACGCAGGCACCGGCTGGGATCTGACGACCGGCTTCGGCAGCCTGAACATCGCGAACCTCAACAAGCTGATCCAGACGGGCGGCTTCTGAGCGTGATGCGAAGGCCGGCGCGCGGCGGTCGTTTGCCGTGCGCCGGCCGNGAAACTCGCGGGCAGCGGTCGCGCACGGAGCGCTACTCCGTCGCACGCTCCTTCGCCGGCATCGCCTCGACCGATGCAACCGGCGCGCCGGCCCGATGCGACGGCGCGAAGAGCCGCAGCCCACTCGCGACGCTCGCGGCGCCGGCAAAGCCCGCACCGAGCATCAGCGCGAGCGTCGGCCCGTGACGCCCGGCGATCCCGAACGACAGCGCGACGAGCGCCGCGCCGGTCGCCTGCCCGATCAGCCGCGCGGTCGCGATGATGCCGCTCGCGCCGCCGCTGCGCTCGGGCGGCGCGCTCGACATCAACGCCTTCAGGTTCGGCGACTGGAAGAAGCCGAAGCCCGCGCCGCACAGCATCATCCGCCAGCCGATGTCGACGACGTTCGGCGCCGCCGGCAGCGCGGCGAGCGACACCATTCCCGCGCTCAGCAGTGCGAGCCCGATCGCGCCGAGCAATCCGGGAGGATAACGATCGGACAGCCGGCCCGCGATCGGTGCGGCAAGCGCGACGATCGCCGACCATGGCGTCATCAGGAAGCCAGTCTCCACCGCGTCGCGATGCAGCACGGTTTCGAAGTAGAACGGCAGCGATACGAACGCGAGCCCCTGCGCGGCGAACGCGCACACGGCCGTCAGCGCGGACAGCGTGAACACCGGCCGGCGGAACAGGTCCACCGGCAGCATCGGTGCCGGGTGCCCGGCCTGGCGGCGGATCAGCAGCGACCCGAACGCGAGCGCGACCGCGGCAGCCGCGAACACGACGGACAGCGGCCCGCGCTGCGCGAATTCGCCGAGCGCGAAGATCAGTGATGCGAACGTGATCACGTTGAACAGCGCGGCGAGCGGATCGAATGCATGCTTGCCGCGCGCCGTCTGCGGCAGCGACGGAATCGCCACGGCAAGCGCGAGCACGCCGAGCGGCACGTTCACCGCGAACAGCCACGGCCAGGCCGCCACCGACAGGATCAGCGACGCGATCGTCGGCCCCACGGCGAACGACACGCCGACGACCAGTGCGTTGAAGCCGACGCCGCGCCCGAGCCGGTGCGCGGGAAACAGGTTGCGGATCAGCGCGACGTTCACGCTCATGATCGCGCTCGCGCCGAAGCCCTGCACGATCCGCGCCGCTGTCAGCTGCGGCAGCGTCGCCGCGAGCGAGCAGCCGAGCGACGCGAGCGTGAACACCGCGAGGCCCGCGACATACACGCGCTTGTGACCGACGATGTCGCCGAGCGACGCGAACGGCAGCAGCGTCGCGACCATCGCGAGCTGGTAGGCGTTGATGATCCACACCGACGCGGCCGGCGACGCGTGCAGGTCGGTGGCGATCGCGGGCAGCGCGGTGTTCGCGATTGCCGTGTCGAGCGTCGCGAGCGCGACGGCCAGCAGCACGGCGGACATTGCGCGCCAGTTGACGGCCGGCTCCCGGGCGCCGGCAGGGGATGCGAATTCGGACAAGATGAGGCTCGGCTGACGAGCGACGCGCGGCGTCGCGGATTGAGCGGCGCGGCACCGGGCGCCCCCTGCTGCAAGAACGGAACGCGCGATGTCGCGAGCCGTATTGTTGCAGAGCCTCATCGAGCGTGCAGGCAACCGCGTCGCCAGTCAGCGAAACGAAAGCTTCCGTGCACCGCGTCGAGTGCGAGGCATCGTTGAGACCGCAACGATCGACGATACGGCGGCCGCTGCGGTTCCGGCCGTCAAGACACCGCGCGTCGCGCGTTGCGTCCGCGCAGCCATTCGAGCGCGAGCAGCAGGCTCGTCGAGAAAATGATCAGGATCGTTGCGAGCGCGGCGATCGTCGGGCTGATGTTCTCGCGAATGCCGGTGAACATCTGGCGCGGCAGCGTCGTCTGGTCCGCGCCCGCGAGGAACAGCGTGACGACGACTTCGTCGAACGACGTCGCGAACGCGAACAGCGCACCCGACATCACGCCCGGCGCGATCACCGGCAGCGTCACGCGGAAGAACGTCGTGACGGGATTCGCGCCGAGCGACAAGCTCGCGCGCACCAGGTTCTGGTTGAATCCCTGCAGCGTCGCGGCCACCGTCGTCACGACGAACGGCACGCCGAGCGCCGCGTGCGCGGCGATCAGCCCCGTGTAGGTATTCGCGAGGCCGAGCGGCGCGAAGAACAGGTACATGCCGACGCCGACCACGACCACGGGTACGATCATCGGCGACAGCAGCACGGCCATCAGGAGCCCCTTGCCCCGGAAGTCCGCCTTCGTGAGGCCGATCGCGGCGAGCGTGCCGAGCACGGTCGCGACGACGGTCGCAGACGGCGCAACGATGAAGCTGTTCTTCGCGGCCATCCGCCACTCGTCCGACGCGATCAGGTTCTCGTACCAGCGCATCGAGAAGCCCGGAATCGGATAGACGAGGAACGTGCTCGACGAAAACGACAGCGGCACGATGGCAAGCACCGGCAGGATCAGGTACAGCAGCGTCAGCACGACGAGCACGCGTAGCGCGACATACCACGCGCGCTCGACGAACGACATGTGCGGCGCGAACAGCGGCCTGGCGAGTTTCATGGTCGGCATCCCCTTCCCGTTTCGTTGCGTGTTGCTGCTCGACCGCTCAGCCGAGGCTCACGTTGGTGCGCGTGAAGCGCCCGTACACCGCATACAGCACCAGCGTCGCCGCGAGCAGCAGCCCGCCGAGCGCGCACGCCATGCCCCAGTTGATCGTCACGTTCGTGAAGTACGCGACGTAGTAGCTGACCATCTGGTCGTTCGGCCCGCCGAGCAGCGCGGGTGTGATGTAGTAGCCGATCGCCAGGATGAACACGAGCAGCGCGCCGGCGCCGACGCCCGGATAGGTCTGCGGCACGTACACGCGCCAGAAGGCGGCGAACGGATGGCTGCCGAGCGACACGGCCGCGCGCTGGTATGTCGGCGGGATCGACTTCATCACGCTGTAGAGCGGCAGGATCATGAACGGCAGCAGGATGTGCGTCATCGAGATGTACACGCCGACGCGATTGAACAGCAGCGTCAGCGGATGCGAGATCAGCCCGCTGCCGATCAGTGCCGTGTTGATGAGCCCTTCGCTCTGCAGNAGCACGATCCACGCGGCGACGCGCACGAGCACCGAGGTCCAGAACGGAATCAGNACGAGGATCATCACGAGGTTCGCGCGGCGCTCCGACAGCGTCGAGATCCAGTACGCGAGCGGATAGCCGAGCAACAGCGCGAACAGCGTGACCGCGACGCCGATCACGAACGTGCGGCCGAAGATCGAGAGATAGATCGACTGATCGGGATCGGCCTGCACGATCTGGCCGAAGCCGTCCTGCTTGTGGTCGAGCGCGGCGAGCAGGTAGAACGGCGACAACTGGCTACCGTTCTTCGCGATCGACTGCCAGTACGCAACGTCGCCCCAGCGCGAATCGAGGTCGATCAGTTTCGCGCGCGTTTGCGCGGGCGTCAGTGCCGCGTCGTTGTCGCCTTTCAGCGGCATCGCGCGCGCCGTCTTCGCGACGAGCGAGCGGTAGCCGGGAATCTCGGTGTTCAGGCGCCGCGCGAGTGCGCCCATCGCCTCGCTGTCGGCGACCTTCGTCATGTCGGCCGCGAGCGCGACGTACGCGGCGTCGGCCGGCGGCGCCTTGCGGTCCCATCCCGACAGCGCGGCGATCGTGTTCGGCAGCGCGGTCGCGATCTCGGGGTTCTGCACCGCGCGCGTGAGCAGCGTGCCGATCGGCACGACGAAAATGAGCAGCAGGAAGATCGCGAGCGGCGCGATCAGCAGCAACGCCATCGTGCGCTTGCGGGCCTCGGCGGCCTTCAGCTCGCGCTTGAGCGCGGCTGATGACGGCGAGGAAGGAGCGATCGTCATCGTGTTCAACGGTTCTCTCCGGCCGGGCTCGATCCGGCGGAATGCCGCACGACGCAATCGATGCGCCGCGCGGCAGGTTGCATCAGGACACCTGAGTAGCGGTTACTTCGTCGCCCACGCGGCGAAGCGCTGCTCGAGCTCGTCGCTGTGGTCGGTCCAGAAGCCGATGTCCTCCAGCACCGCGTTCTTGCCGTTGGCCGGCGAGTTCGGCAGGTTCGCGAGCGTCTTCGCGTC
>Ga0055542_1001864_pt1 | contig 8486 bp, 7 predicted proteins | sample AraplaCol_mMF_r2_2_FD_55026 | JGI IMG/M metagenome (GOLD analysis project Ga0055542, IMG submission 55026) | Arabidopsis root microbial communities from North Carolina, USA - plate scrape CL_Col_mMF_r2 | ecosystem: Host-associated > Plants > Roots > Endosphere | place: USA: North Carolina
GCAGGTCGCCGTATTCCTTCACGAACGCGCCGCAGCCGCTCGCCGTCAGCACGATCGCTTCCGCGCCGGCCGCGATCGCGGGCCACCATGCATCGATGTTGCGGCGTGCGCGTGCGAGCCCGGCATCCTGCGCGTTCAGGTGATATTCGGTCGCGCCGCAGCAGCCGGCCTCGCGCGCGGGCGTCACGCTGATGCCGAGCCGGTCGAGCACGCGCGCGGCGGCCGCGTTCGTGTTCGGCGACAGCGAAGGCTGCACGCAGCCTTCCAGCATCAGCACGCGCCGGGCGTGGCGCACGGGCGGGCGCGGCATGGCGGCGGGCACGGTGGCCGGGATCTTGTCCTGCAGCGTGCCGGGCAGCAGCGGGCGCAGCGCGCGGCCGGCCTTCAGCAGCGCGGCGAAGGTCGCCGGCCGCGGCACGACGTGACGCAGGCCGGCGCGCAGCAGGCGCTCGCGCGCCGGACGCCGCGCGCGTTTCTCGGCTTCCGCGCGGCCGATGTCGAGCAGCGTGTGATAGCGCACGCCGGACGGACAGGTCGTTTCGCAGTTGCGGCAGGTCAGGCAGCGGTCGAGATGCTGCTGCGTGCGCTCGCCGCACGGTTCGCCTTCGAGCATTTGCTTGATCAGGTAGATGCGTCCGCGCGGCCCGTCGAGCTCGTTGCCGAGCACCTGGTAGGTCGGGCAGGTCGCATTGCAGAAGCCGCAGTGCACGCACGCGCGCAGGATCGCTTCCGCTTCGTCGGCCCGGTCGAGGGCCTTGCTGGCTTCGCTGAGATTGGTTTGCATCGGCGGTTCGAAGTCGGGTTGGCGTCAGACGTCCGCGTACAGGCGGCCGGGATTGAAAATCGCATGCGGATCGAGCTGCGCCTTCAGCTGGCGATGCACGCGCAGCAGCGCGGGCGGCAACGGCTGGAACGGCTCGGACGTCGTGCCGGCCGTGAAGCAGGTCGCGTGGCCGCCCCACTGCGCGGCGAACCGCTGCACGTCGGCCGGTGCGGCGTCCGTTTTCAGCCAGCGCTGCGCGCCGCCCCAGTCGACGAGCACCGCGCCGGCGAGCGCATCGAGCGGCGCGGCGGCCGGCACCGACACGCGCCACAGCGGGCGGGGATCGTCGAAGAACGGCAGCGACAGGTCGCGCAGCCGCGCCCAGAACCCGTCGTCGCGATCGTCCATGCGCTCGCCGCCGATCGTGTCGCGCGCGGCCTTCACCGAGCCCTCGCCGCCTTCGAGGCGCACGCGCAGCACGCCGTCCGCGTGGCAGGCGCCCGCGAGCGGCAGCCCCGCGCGACGCCACCCGGCGACGCGTTGAACGGCTTCGCCCGCAGTGAGCGGCAACGCGAGATCGCCGGTCGCGCGCGGCTTCGGCAGCACCTTCAGCGACACCTCCGTCACGACGCCGAGGCAGCCGAAGCTGCCCGCGAGCAGCCGCGACACGTCGTAGCCCGCGACGTTCTTCATCACTTCGCCGCCGAAACGCAGATGTTTCGCGTGGCCGGTGATCACGCGGCAGCCGAGCACAAAGTCGCGCACCGCGCCGGCCCACGGGCGGCGCGGCCCCGACAGCGCGGCCGCGAACATCCCGCCGACGGTGGCCGCGCCGCCGAACGTCGGCGGCTCGCACGGCAGCATCTGGCCCGCCGCGTCGAGCATCGCGTCGAGTTCGGCGAGCGGCGTGCCCGCGCGCGCGGTGATGACGAGTTCGGTCGGGTCGTACGCGACGATGCCGCGGTGCGTGCGCACGTCGAGCGTGCGGCCTTCGACGGCGCGGCCGACGAACGCCTTGGTGCCCGCGCCGCGAATGTGCAGCGGCTGGCGATCGTGGATCGCGGCGTCGACCTGTGCGACGAGCGCCGCGCTGTCGTCGATCGATTCGGGTTCGCGTTCGCGTTCGCGTCGCATCAGAAGCGCTCCAGTTCGGGAAACGGCAGCTTGCCGTGATGGACGTGCATCGCGCCGAACTCGGCGCAGCGATGCAGCGTCGGGATGTTCTTGCCGGGATTGAGCAGGCGCTGCGGATCGAACGCGGCCTTCACCGCGTGGAAGAAGGTGATTTCGTCGGCGTTGAACTGCACGCACATCTGGTTGATCTTCTCGCGCCCGACGCCGTGTTCGCCCGTGATGCTGCCGCCCACGGCGACGCACAGCTCGAGGATCTTGCCGCCGAGCGCCTCCGCGCGGTCGAGCTCGCCGGGACGGTTCGCGTCGAACAGGATCAGCGGATGCATGTTGCCGTCGCCCGCATGGAACACGTTCGCGACCGGCAGCGCGTATTCGGCCGAGAGCGCGGCGATCCCTTCGAGCACGCGCGGCAGTTCGCGGCGCGGGATCGTGCCGTCCATGCAGTAGTAGTCGGGCGACATGCGGCCGACCGCCGGGAACGCGTTCTTGCGGCCGGCCCAGAAACGCTGACGCTCCGCTTCGTCGCGCGCGACGCGGATTTCCGACGCGCCGGCCTCACGCAGCAGCGTGGCGACGCGTTCGGCGTCTTCGTCGACATCGGTCGCCGCGCCGTCGAGTTCGCACAGCAGGATCGCCTGCGCGTCGACCGGATAGCCCGCGTGGATGAAGTCTTCGGCCGCACGGATCGCGAGGTTGTCCATCATCTCGAGCCCGCCGGGGATCACGCCCGCGCCGATGATCCGCGCGACCGCCGCGCCGGCTTCGGCGACGTCGTCGAAGCTCGCCATCAACACCTTCACGCTCGGCGGCTTCGGCAGCAGCTTGACCGTCACCTCGGTGACGATGCCCAGCATCCCCTCCGAGCCGGTGAACAGCGCGAGCAGGTCGAAGCCGGGGGCGTCGAGCGCGTCGGCGCCGAGCGTCAGCGTGTCGCCGTCGATCGTCAGGATCTCGACCTTCAGGATGTTGTGCACCGTCAGCCCGTATTTGAGGCAATGCACGCCGCCCGCGTTTTCGGCGACGTTGCCGCCGATCGAGCACGCGATCTGCGACGACGGATCGGGCGCGTAGTAGAGGCCGTGCGGCGCGGCCGCTTGCGAGATCGCGAGGTTGCGCACGCCGGGCTGCACGCGCGCGATGCCGGCATCGGGGTCGATGTCGAGAATCTTGTTGAACTTCGACATGACGAGCAGGAGGCCCTTTTCGAGCGGCATCGCGCCGCCCGACAGGCCGGTGCCCGCGCCGCGCGCGACCACCGGCACGCTGTGCGCGGCCGCGACGCGCAGCACCGCGCGCACCTGCTCGACCGTGTCGGGCAGCACGACCGCGAGCGGCACCGTGCGGTATGCGGCGAGGCCGTCGCATTCGAACGGCTTGAGCGCCTCGCGCTCGTGCAGCACGTCGAGGCCGGGCGCCGCCGCGTGCAGTGCGGCAACGAGTGTGTCGCGGTCGACGGTCGCCAGCGGGCCGTCGATCCGTTCGTCGTAGGTGAAACTCATCGTGTGTCTCCGTCTCCACCCTCTTCATCATGCAGGCGGCCGCGGGATGCGCGGCGCACCGGATGGACCGCATTCTTGGCGGGCGGAGCGGGCATGTCCAGACGTCGCCAGCGTGGTCATACCAGTTTTTCGAGGCGTGCCTGTCGAGGGGCATCGATCGAGGGGGAAAACCCAATCCGAACAAGGGATTGTGAGAAAATCGACAACATTCGCCCAAAGTGGTCATACCAGTATGGAAAAGCAGGATCGACAAGCGCCGGCGCGCAATGTCGCCGACGTCGTCGCCGAGCGGATCGAGCAACTGATCGTCGACGGCGTGCTGAAGGCCGGGCAGGCGCTGCCGTCCGAGCGGCGGCTCACCGAGAAGCTCGGCGTGTCGCGCACGGCCGTGCGCGAAGGGATGAAGCTGCTGCGCGCGCGCGGGATCATCGACACGACGCACGGCAAGGGCTCGTTCGTCGCGAGCCTGACCCCGCAGCGCGAGGTTTCGCCGATGATGCATCTGCTCGGCTCGCAGCCGCGCACGCTGTACGACCTGTTCGAAGTGCGCGGGATGCTCGAGACCGAAGCCGCGCGGCTCGCCGCGCTGCGCGGCACGCCCGCCGACTTCATCCTGATCAAGCGCCGATACGAGGAAATGACCGCGGCCGACGCGCAGGATCTCGATCCGGCCGCGCGCGCGAAGCTCGACCATGCGTTCCATCTCGCGATCTGCGAGGCGTCACACAATCCGGTGCTCGTCAACACGCTGCAGTCGCTGACGGATCTGCTGCTCAGTTCCGTGTTCGCGTCGGTGAACAACCTCTATCACCGCGAGCCGCTGAAGAAGCAGATCGACCGTCAGCACGCGCGGCTCTACAACGCGGTGACCGGGCGGTTGCCCGACCAGGCGCGCAAGGCCGCGAGCGAGCATATCCGGCAGTGCGTCGATTATCTGCGCGAGATCGAAGCGGAGGAGCAGCGGCTCGTGCGCTCGACGCTGCGCCTCGAAGGATGGACCTGAGCCGCTTGAACCGGCGTGGCCGTTGGCGCCGTGACGTGCATCAGGCATATTGCGCTGGTCGCGCGGTCTCATGGATCAATATGTCACAATGTGACCCATTTGATGCGTGGCCCGACACGACCCGTTTCGCCCTTGCGCGACACGCGCCTTCGCGGTTGACCGTGACGCGCCGCCAATCCTTGAAGGAGGACGCTGCATGTCGATTCCGACGCGTGGCGACGGGCCGGAGGCCCGCGCCGTCCAGATCCTGCATCGCCCCGTCTGCGACCTGCTCGGCTGTGCATGGCCGATCGTGCTCGCGGGCATGGGCGGCGTCGCGCGGGCGGAGCTCGCGAGTGCGGTGAGCGCCGCCGGCGGGTTCGGTTTTCTCGGGATGGTGCGCGAGCCGGTCGCGCTGATCCGGCGCGAGGTCGAACGGGTGCGCGCGGCCACCGAGCGGCCATTCGGCGTCAACCTGATTCCCGCGTCGACGCCGACCGAATTGCTCAATGCGCAGATCGATGCGTGTATCGAGTTGCGTGTGCCCGTGGTTGCGTTGTTCTGGGATGTGATGCCGGGCGTCGTGCGGCGTCTGCGCGATGCGGGCGTGCGGGTGGTTCATCAGGTAGGTTCGCTCGACGATGCGCGCGCGGCCGAGGCGGCCGGGGCGCAGGCGCTGATCGCTCAGGGGCGCGAGGCTGGCGGCCACGTGCGTGGTGATCGGCCGCTGGCCGAGCTGTTGCCTGAAGTGATTCGCGCGACGCGGTTGCCGGTGCTCGCGGCCGGCGGGATCGTCGACGGCGCCGACGTGGCCGCCGCGATGGCGCTCGGTGCGCAGGGGGCGGTGATGGGTACGGCGTTCATCGCGACGCACGAATCGTTCGCGCATGCGTATCACCAGCAGCGGATCGTCGATGCGCGTGAAGGCGACACGCTGTTGACCGATATCTTTCACATCAACTGGCCGCGCGGCGCGCGGGTGCGCGTGCTGCCGTCGAGTGTCACGCGTGGCGAGCGCGGTGATCCGTTCAGTGATGCGCGCGTGGTGATCGGCGACGAGGAAGGGCGGCCCATTTATCTGTTCAGCACCGACTCGCCGTTGCGTACGATGACCGGTGATTTCGAGGCGATGGCGTTGTATGCGGGCACGGGGGCCGGGCGAATTCGAGCGATCGAGTCGGCCGGCGAGGTGCTGCACCGGATCGTGTGCGATGCGGCGGCGATCGTCGAGACAAGCGCGGCTTCATCGGCTGTTGAGGTGGATGAGGCGCGTGCGGCGTTGCTCACGGCGCTCGATGAATTGCTGGAGGCGGAGCGGGCGGGGGCGCGCGTTGCATCCGAGACTGCGGCAGCGGTTACTGAGGATGCCGAACTCCACCGGCTGATCGCGCATATTCGGCAGGACGAGGCGCACTGGTGCAGCGTGCTGGTCGACGCGATTCGGACGCTCGGTGCAATGCCGACGCGTGCGACCGGTTCATTCTATGAAAAGGCGATGGCGATCGATGATCTGGCCGAGCGGATGGCGTTTCTGAACCGCGGGCAACGCTGGGTCGTGCGCAAACTGCAGACGCTGCTGCCGACGCTGGCGGATCCGGATATTCATCATGCGCTGTCGTTGATGCTGGTCGCGCACGAGAAAAATATCGGTGCGGTGGATGCGCGGTTGAGGGAGAGGGGGGAGGGGCAATGATTTGGCCCGCATCGCGCTGACGAGCGCCTCCGTGGGCAAGCGATGCCGGCGTCAACGACGTTTTTCCCTCGTTTCAGGCCAGATGACGCTATTCGAGGGTTCCCGGTAAAATGCGACTTCCGGGATTTCAGTCATTGCTTCGTCATGCATAGAATCGGATTCTTCGTTTGCCGTGGCTACGATGCGCTTGATCTTGGCGGGCCGTTGTCGGCTTTCAATCAGGTGGCCACAGCTGCCGGCCATACGCCATACGAGCTTCATGTCATCTCGCGATCCGGAGGCCTGGTTCATGGCAATACGGGCCTTTCGATCGAGACGATGCCGATCGGAAGGCGCGCGTTCGATACCGTCATTTTCGTGGGTGGTGATATCGATCCGATGCAGACATCGGAGAATATTGCCGCGGCCGGGAAATTGGCCGCCAAGGCCTCGCGCGTGGCGAGCGTGTGTACGGGCGCCTTTCTGCTTGCGGAAACCGGCTTGCTGGACGGCTTGAGAGCGGCGACCCACTGGCGATACGCTACGCAATTGCAGTCGCGCTTCCCTCGCATCCGGGTCGACGGCGACAGCATCTATATCGAGGATGGCCGCGTCTGGACGTCGGCGGGCATCGCCTCCGGGATAGACCTGGCGCTCGGCATCATTGAACGCGACATGGGCGCGGAGATTGCGCGCGCCGTGTCCAGGCTTCTGGTGGTTCCGTATCGTCGACCAGGAGGGCAGTCCCAATTCTCCGCCATGTCGCGGATGGAGCCGGAATCGGATCGCATCCGCATCGCACTGAATTTTGCGCGGGAACATCTCGCTGAAGCCTTGCCTGTCGAGCGGCTCGCTGATGCCGCAAGATTGAGTTTGCGGCAGTTCGGACGCGCTTTTCGCCGGGAAACCGGTGAAACGCCTGCCAGGGCGGTCGAGCGCTTGCGAGTCGAAGCTGCGCGGCTGCGCCTGCAGGGAGGCAGCGAACCGATCGAACAGATTGCCCTGGCTGTGGGATTCACCGATCCGGAACGGATGCGGCGGGCCTTCATCAAGCTGCATGGGCACCCACCGCAGGCGATTCGGCGCGAGAGCAGATCGAACGGTGCGCGCTGATCGACTGCCGGCCGATCAGCGTGCTGCGTGGTCAATGTCCCGCTGGCGTTCTATCGACGCGTGGGAACGTGACGCACCAGTTCGACGGGCGCTCACTGTGCGGCGCTTCTGACCGGACCGTAGTCATTCCACATGTCGCGGTGCAGCTTCCACACGCCGGCCTGTTTCACGAAGACGAGAATCTGCTTGGCGCGGATCCGGAGCTTGCCGTCGTGGTCGCGGACTTCCGCATCCGAAACTTCCGTCACGGTCCGGTCGTCACCGTAGAACTCGTCATGACTGAACGATACGGTGCCGGGTTTCGATCCGGCGTACCCCTTGACGAAGTACTCGGTGATCGCACGGCTTCCCGTGACCTTGTCGCCTCCGGGCGGCAGGAGCGTGCCGTCATCGGTATAAAGGCGGCCAATCGCCTCGTAGTCTCCTCGCGCAAAGGCATCCGCCCATCGCGCGTTCTCGGCCTTGATGGCCGCTTCGGGCGGGCGTTGCGAACCGTCGGCGATGGCGGGCGCGGTGAATGCAAAAAAGGAAGCGCAGGCTGCAAGCGCAGCGGTGCAAGAACGTATCTGTTTCATCGAGTGATGTCGAATTGACTTGAGTTGAAAGGGCGGCGCCACGTGGGCGGGCGGGCCGGCAACGTCGGCCTCGGCCTCCAGCGCGCCAGGCGGCGGCCATGCACGCATTGCAGGCAGGCGTTTCAGCGCACACCGGGGATTCGTGCGAGCCCCCTGGATGCGCCGGGCAGCTCCTTGTCGACCATCGCGATGACTTCCGGCCGCGCGTCCCTCGGATGACCGGAGTGGAACGGCGGAGCGGGGTCGTATTCGATCACGAGCTGCGTGAATTCGGCGGCCTGTCGGCCGCGCAGCTTCGCTGCCACGCGAAGTGCGAAGTCGATGCCTGCCGTCACGCCGCCGCCGCTCATGAACCTGCCGTTGTCGTCTTCCACGAAGCGATCGGGAACGGGAATGGCACCATACTCGGACAGCTTGTTGACGAAGGCCCAGTGGCATGCGCTTCGCTTGCCGTTGAGAATGCCTGTTGCGGCGAGCACGAGCGATCCGTTGCAAACCGACGTCACGTGTTTGGCGCTTTCCGCCAGACGCCGGATCTGCGCCTGATACTCCGGTCGCATCGGGGCCGTCAGATCGGACCCGCCGGGGACCAGGATCACATCGGTCTTCTCGATGTCGGCCAGTCGTTCGGTCTTGCCATATACGACGCCGAATTCGAGCGTCACGTTGCCGCCATTGAGGCTCGCGTAGCGAACGTTCGTATTGGGTAACCGGTGGAAAATCTCGCTGGGGCCGGCAAAATCGAGCA